>Ga0210400_10002048_pt1 | contig 19208 bp, 14 predicted proteins | sample IncBWH26MmetaG_FD_155456 | JGI IMG/M metagenome (GOLD analysis project Ga0210400, IMG submission 155456) | Forest soil microbial communities from Barre Woods Harvard Forest LTER site, Petersham, Massachusetts, United States - Inc-BW-H-26-M | ecosystem: Environmental > Terrestrial > Soil >...
CGGGGCGGTCTTTCCGCTGTTGGAAATGCACCCGCCAGACCGGCTGGTCACGCCAGACCCCGGCACCTTCGCAGCGCAGTGCGAATTCATCCAGGTGCGAAGGGTGGAAGATCATGGCCAACAAGGGGAGCCCCAACGTGGCGATATCGCGTGGGAATCCGCTACCGCTACCTCTCCCTCCGTCGCGATATTCATTCACGTTCAGGGCTCCCGGCGAAGTTTCTTCGATGATCGCGACGTAGTTGGACTTGTGCTTTTCCCGCTCTACAACCTTGCCATGCTTATCCAGGCGTTCGTGCTCGAGGACTTCGATGGCGCTGATGCGGTTAACATTCTCTACGAATTCTTCCAACCTCTTGCTGGTGTTCTGCGTTAGCTCTTCGAGCGGGCACGCACTTTCCTCTTCGGCCTTTGGTGGGTTCGTATCCGCGTTGCTCAACAACGGCTCCGCAGCTCGCACTTGATGCGGGGACTGTTCCGACGGCGCATCCGAAAGCCGCAGCAAAATGCTGGGCGACGCGCCCGGAATCACCTCCACAGAAACTTTCGCCACCTGCTCACTCTGCACCGGGACGCTTATCTGTGCTGGGTCAAATCCGCTGACGGCAATCTCGACCAGGTATTGCCCCGCAGGCAGGTCGTCGAAGCTGGCCACCGTAAGATTCCCGACGGCGAAGTTGAGATCCACCCGGATTGCTTCCGAATGGACACGGATCGAGACGGGAGCATGCACCAACTGGAGCCCGCCGTCATTCCCAAGCACGACGATCGTTCCCGTCTGTAAGCCGTTCTGAGCGGGAGTTGAGGCTTGGCGCGCACTCCCTGCTTCAGGGCCAATCAGCACCACAAGCAGTGCCAGTTCGATCGCAGGGAATCGGCCAAGGTTTCGCATTGCACAAGCGCCGTCCGAACTGTGGATTACCCGATTATACGCCTAGCTACATCCCGGGAGACGCCACCAGCACGTGCGCGGACGAGAGTGGGAAACGATCATGCGCGGTGGTCATTTTCGGATCACAGGAGGACCCGATCGCGAGCCTGAGGATTGAGATCGCGCCAGGCGTCCTAACGCCGGGATGGCGGGGGGCCAGTACTGCGTGGCGGGTGCGCTTGCTTCGGGGGTTGGCGGTAACATACACTGAGCAGGTTTGAAAGGCCGTACGCGAGTGTCCCGCCTGTCTCCGATGCAAGTCCGCGCGATCAGGGCCGGCCGGATCGGGCTCATCCACTATTTTCTTTGATGCAGCCCATTAGAGTCATGGGGGTAACAACGTGGCGACGCCAATGGAAGCCTGGGTGGAGGAAGCAGCCCGACTGACCAAGCCGGACAAGATTGTTTTTTGCGACGGGTCGGAAGCGGAGAACCAGGCCATCCTGCAGGAGATGCTGAAAAAGGGCGATTCCTTCCGGCTGAACGAGAAAACCTACCCGAACTGTTACCTGCACCGAAGCGACCCGAGCGACGTAGCCCGCACGGAACACCTGACGTTTATCTGCACACCGGACAAAGAAGAAGTCGGACCCACGAACAACTGGATGGACCCCGAGGGAGCCAAGTTCAAAATTGGCAAGCTGCTGGACGGGGCGATGCGCGGGCGGACGATGTATGTGGTGCCGTACATCATGGGGCCGGTGAATTCGCCGATCAGCAAGATCGGCGTGGAAGTGACGGACAGCCCGTACGTGGTGGCGAACATGCGGATTATGTGCCGCATGGGCAAGGTGGCCCAGGACAAACTGGGCAGCTCGAAGGATTTTGTGCCGGGTCTGCATTCGATCGGAGACCTGGACCCGCTGCGCCGGCTGATCGCGCATTTTCCGGAGGAGCGGCTGATCTGGAGCGTGGGGTCGGGGTACGGCGGGAATGCGCTGCTGGGAAAGAAATGCTTTGCGTTACGGATTGCGAGCTACATGGCTCGGCAACAGGGTTGGATGGCCGAGCACATGCTCATTCTGGGGCTGGAATCACCCGGCGGGAAAGTAACGTACATGGCTGCGGCGTTTCCGAGCGCCTGCGGGAAGACGAACCTGGCGATGATGGTGTCCGCGCTGGAGAGCCAGGGATATAAAGTGTGGACCGTTGGCGACGACATTGCCTGGATGAAAATTGGCGCGGACGGGTATCTGCACGCGATCAATCCGGAGTCTGGATTTTTTGGCGTAGCGCCGGGTACGGGCAGGAAAACGAATCCGAATGTGATGGACGCGCTGAACCACGACACCATTTTTACGAACACGGGCGTGACGGCCGAAAATGAGCCCTGGTGGGAAGGCATTGGCGGCGAGCCGCCGGCAGGATTGATCACGTGGCGCGGGGAAAAGTGGGATCCCTCGAAGGGCGCGGCGGCGCACCCGAACGCGCGGTACACGGTGCCGGCAGGCCAATCGCCGAGCATTTCGCCGAAGTGGGAAGCGCCAGAGGGCGTGCCGATTTCGGCGTTTATTTTTGGCGGCAGGCGGGCGCGGCTGGCTCCGCTGGTGTATGAATCGTTCAACTGGCAGCACGGCGTGTTTGTCGGGGCAACGATGGCGTCCGAAACGACGGCGGCGACGACAGGCGACGTGGGAATCACGCGGCGCGATCCGATGGCGATGCTGCCCTTCTGCGGCTACAACATGGGCGATTATTTCCAGCACTGGCTGGAAATGGGGAAGAAGATTCCGCACCCGCCGAAGATTTTCCATGTGAACTGGTTCCGAAAGGGCGCGGACGGAAAATTCCTGTGGCCAGGATACGGGGAAAACGTGCGCGTGCTGAAGTGGATTCTGGAGCGCGTGGAAGGGCGCGGAGAGGCGAAGGAAACGCCAATCGGGTACGTGCCGACGCGGACGGGGCTGACGCTGGATGGGTTGAAGATTGCTCCGGAGGCGCTGGACGAACTGTTCCGGGTCAGCGCGGATGCTTGGGAAAGCGATCTGGCGGACAGCCGGGAATTTTTTGAGAAGTTCGGGGAACGACTGCCGGCCGAATTGCGCAAAGAGCATGAAGCAGTGGTCGGGCGGTTTCAGAAGTCTGTGCCCGCGTGAGGGTGGTAGCGTCCACCTTAAGGTGGACGCTACGCGCGTATAACTTTTTAACACCAGCTACGTAAACAGGAAGTCACTCCTCCAGAAAACGCTGTAGAATCGTCAACCATGTCGGTGGCCCTCTCGGTATCCAGACGGTTCTTGGGAATTGCTGTTTTCGTGGCGCTTGTAATTGCCCCCTGCTCGTTTTCCGCACCAACCTGGAATGGAGTGTTACGCGACGCCGCGGGAAAGCCCGTGACGGACGCGAAGATTACGTTGCGGGCAAGCTCCGGCGACCGAAGCTACGAGGCCCGGACGACGGCGAACGGTACATTTGTGTTCGCCGGGGTTGAGGCGGGGACGTACACGTTGGCGGCGGAAGCGGCGGGCAACAAGACATGGACGGCCGCAAAACCGATTGTGATCGCAGAGGGAAGCGCGCCGAACCTGGAGCTGACACTTTCGGCGCAGGATGAATCGCTCGGCGTGGCAGTGGCCGGGCAAGCACAAGGAACCGAAAAGAAAGGCACCGGCGGCGAGCATCTTTCGAGCGAAGAGGTCTCCAGCCTGCCGCTGAATGAGCGCGACTTCAGCAAATTGCTGCTGCTGGCCGCGGGCACGATGACGGACTCCAACGGCGCGGCGAATTTCACCCAACAATTTGCTTTCAACGGACAGCGCGGCGTGGCCACCGTGTTCGCAATGGACGGCGGAACGACGACCGATCCGGAATTGGGCGGCGCGACGTTTGCAAACTTCAATGTGGACGCGATTCATGAGGTGCAATCGAACTCCGGCGTGATGCCGGCGGAGATCGGGCAGGGCGCGGCGGGATTCACGAACGTGGTGACGAAATCGGGGTCCGGCCAGTTACACGGAAGCGCGTTTGAGTTTGTACGCAACGCGGCGTTTGATGCGCGGAATTTTTTTGACCACATAAACCCATTGGACCCGCGGCGGATTCCTCCGTTTGTGCGCAACGAATTTGGCGCAACGATCGGCGGGCCGGTGGTGCTGCCGGGAATTTATGACGGCCGCGGGAAGACGTTTTTCTTCGGCGAGTACGCGGGATTCCGGCAGGTGCTGGGCACGACGCAGGTCTTTGCGGTGCCGACCGCCGATGAACGAAAAGGAATCGATACGACGAGCGTTCCCGGCGATACGCTGACAGTGCCGGTAAGCCCGGAGATTGCGGGAATTCTGGCGCGGTATCCTTTGCCGAACGATCCCACGGGGTCGTTCGGCGCGCGGACGTACGCCGCGTCCTCGAAAGTGGTGACGGACACGGACCAGTTTTCGATTCGCGTGGATCACAAACTTTCCGATAAGGCGAAACTGTTCACGCGATTCAGCCTGAACAACGTAAATGGCCCGACGACAAATCCGGATCAAACGGTGATCGATCCAAGCTTTGCGGTGAAGTTCTTCGATCACCAGAGGAACGCGGCGGTAAGCTACGCGCGAACGTATTCGCCGCAGCTGAATTCGACAACGATGTTCGACTATGTGCGGAGCACGCCGGTATTCCCTTCGAGCAACCATTCGGATGTGGCGCTGGTGTTCGGAGACGGGTTGTTCGAGGGATTCAATTCGGCGGATGGATCGATCTTCGGGTCATACGGAAACGTGTTCCAGTTCAAACATGATATGGGTTACGTGCACCGGGGTCACGTGTTCAAGTGGGGCGTGGACATCCGCTGGAACCGGGACACTTCGGTGTTCGGAACGAACCCGAGCGGGGCGTATGTGTTCGGCGGCGGAACGGCATATTCGCCCGTGTTTATCCAATCCGCAAGCGGGACGCACAACATTCTTCCGGGTGATCCGCTGCCCGATTCTTTGCTTGGATTGCTGACGGCGACTCCGTACGAGTACACGATTTCGGCCCCTTACCGGCTGACGCCCACGGGAGACAAGTTTGACGAAGCCGCCGTGCGGCGCGAGGCGTATGCGTTTTATTTTCAGGATACGTGGAAAGCGACGAAGCGGCTGAACCTCACTTACGGGCTGCGCTACGAAGTAAGCAGCCGGATCAAGGAAGCGAACCACAGGACTTCGGTGGCGACGCCGGTGGGTCCGAACGGGAATCCGGCAGATTTTCTAACTCCGGGAGCGACCCAACAATTTTTGTACAATCCGCAGCCGATCTATCCCACCGATTGGAACGGATGGGCGCCGCGCGTGGCGGTGGATTACGCGCTGGCGAAAAAGACGACGCTGCACGCGGGCGGAGCCATTACCACGATTTTGCCGAATTTGTGGCAGGACAATTTTGTGACCGGGGGATTGCCGTTTGTAGTGCAACCTCTGGTGACGGCACTGCCGGGCGTGTCAGTCCCCTTTTCCAATACGATTGTGCCGATGCAGGTGCCCGAACCTTACACGACTTCGGGGCAGCCATTGTTCGCATCGGGCAGCACTTCGAACGTAGCGGCGAATACTCCGATTGACTTGGCGAGATTTCAGAAGGACCTGGAAGCGCTGACGCCGGGAAATCAGACGCAGTTGCTGAGCGTGAGCGTGATGTCGCGGAATTTCAAAAACGGGTACATCGGCACATACACGGCGGGAGTGGAGCACGACTTCGGGTGGGTGCGATGGAACGCGGGGTATGTGGGGACCGCGGGAATTCATCTGGCGCGGGTGTTTGCTCCAAACGGGTACGCGGGGGCGGGGCCGCAGTTTGCGCGATTCACGCAGTTTGATTCCGCGGGCACTGCGACCGGCGGATTCGGCCCGGAATATGTGATGGCCAGCGATTCGCACTCGAGTTACAACGCGCTGCAGACCAGCGTGAGCGGAACAAACGCGAAGATCGGCCTGAATTTTGCGGCGAGCTATACGTTTTCGAAGTCCCTGGACGACACGAGTGCGGTGTTGGGCGGACTTCCGGGGGGCGCGGGGGCAATTCTGCAGACGTTTGCGCAGAACCCGCTGGATGAGCGGGCGGAGAAAGGCGTGTCCACGTTCGACGTGACGCATGTTTTTTCGGTGAGTGTGTTTCAGGCGCTGCCGTTCGACAAGGTGGGCTTTCTGCAACCGGTGAGCCGGTATGTGACTCAGGGATGGCAGCTGCTGAACATCACTTCGATTCTGAGTGGGCCTCCGTTCACGGTGTATTCGGGTGTTCAGCAGACGAGCGCGGGGGCGGGCGGGACGGATCGGCCGGACCTGATCACGATGCCGAATTTTTCAACCAGCCGGACGAGACAGGAAGATTATTTTGGATTAGGCGACAACAACGCCTCGTTATTTTTTCTTCCGGTGAATGTGCCGGGAGGGACGGGGCCGAATCAGGGGCGGTTCGGGACCCTGGGGCGGAATACGTTTCGCGGGCCGGGGTTCAAGCAGTCTGATTTCGCGCTGATCAAAGACACGCCGTTTGGCCGGCGGGGGAAGAGCGACCTGGCGATGGTGGAATTCCGGGCGGAGTTTTTCAATTTGTTCAACATTGTGAATTTCGGCTTGCCGTCGAATACGGTGCGGGGAAGCGGGTTCGGGATTATCAGCCATACGGCGGGGACTTCGCGGCAGGTGCAGTTTTCGTTGAAGCTGATTTTTTAGAAACACGTTAATAATGCAGGGGAACCCGGGAACGCCAATCTCCCGATTGGCGTTCCCAGGGGTGCGTGGCACAGTCGCGGTTACTTGCCTCACTTTGAGTGTGTGGGATTGCCACAGCAGGTTACGTTTCATCGGGCGGACAGTCTCCCGCAATCTGTAGTGCAGCAGTTGAAGTGCGAACTGAACACTCTGCCTGTCGAAGAGCGTGAGGTCGAAAAGCGGAAACGGCTGGACGACTGGATCGACGCGGGTCATGGCTCGTGCGTGTTGAGCCGACCAGAAATCGCCGATATCACAGAGGCTTCTCTGCTGCGCTTTGATTCCCATCGATACCGGCTTATCGCGTGGGTGGTGATGCCGAATCACGTGCACGCGCTTTTCACAGCGATGGGTGGATGGACCGTTGCGCAGATCGTCGCATCATGGAAAAAGTTCACTGCACGGAAGATTTATGACAGCCGACGGAGCCTCGCCGAAGAGGTCACCGGGCCTGTCTGGCACCGGGAGTATTGGGACCGTTATATCCGCGATCAGCGGCATCTGGTACGGACGATTGACTATATTCGTTTGAATCCCGTAAAGGCGGGATTGGCTGGCGCAGCGGAAAGTTGGCGATGGAGTAGCGCCTTTCCTTGGAACGCCAATCGGGAGATTGGCGTTCCAAGGGGCGTTTAGAGGAGATCGCGGATGGCGGCGTGGATTTGAATGTGGGTGGAGGGATTGCCGCTGATGAGGTAGAGGCGGCCGTGGCCGAGGGAGAAATTGATGAAGCGGCTGATGTGGTAGTCCTCATCAAGAGAGGTAAACAGGGAGATGATTTCTTCGGGGCCGAGGGCGAAGGCTTCCAGGGCGACGGGATCGCCCCATTGTTTTGCGAGCGAGGAGTAGCGGTCGACTACCTCTTTGAGGCTCAACATTTTGGGAATTCCATTGGGAGCGCGCAAGCATTACGCGAACCGCGTGGATTGCGCCTTGCGCAGTGTATCGCGACGGCTTCGCCGTTAAAAGCGCGCAGATTGGCGGCCAGGGACTGGATTCGGTAAAATGAAGGTGGAGCTTAAAACGCATCGGAGGACGAGTTTATGAGCATTGCGGTTGGACAAAAGGCGCCGGAATTTACGCTGCAGGACCAGAACAAGAAAGAAGTGAAGCTTTCGGAATTCGCGGGGAAGAAGAACGTGGTGCTGGTGTTTTACCCGCTGGACTGGAGCCCCACTTGCACGAACGAGCACGCATGCTTCGTGAATGACATGCGGAATTTTGAGACGCTGGACGCGGAAGTGCTCGGCGTCAGCGTGGATAGCGTGTGGTCGCACAAGGCGTACGCGGACAAGATGGGGATCAAGTATTCGCTGCTGGCGGATTTTCATCCGAAAGGAGCGATGAGCGAGAAGTATGGCGTGTACCTGGGGGACAAGGGGATCACCGGGCGCTCGATCATCATCATTGATAAGGGCGGGAAAGTGGCCTGGGTGAAGGATTACGACATTCCCGTGGTGCCGGACTTGAAGGAAGTGGCGACGGCGCTGGGAAGCGTGAAGTAAAGGAAGCAAAGAAAGCAACGGACAGGATTACGGTGGCCGGTCTAAAGACCGGCCACTACTTTTTTGGGGGAGGCTCGGGAGTTTTGGTTGGAGCTGGGAGCGGCGGCGCGGGCGCGGCGAAGGTGCGGACGAGGATTACCAGTTGCCAGCGCTGGTCATCGGTCAGTTTTTTGCGGAAGGAGGGCATGGGTTTGCGGCCCTGGGTGATCTGGTAAAAGATGTCGCCGTCGGTGAGTGTGTTCATGTGCTTGGCGTCGGTGAGGTCGCTGGGCGAAGGGTCGTACATCATGGCGTCTGAGCCGTCACCCTTGCCGGAATCGCCATGGCAGTTGGCGCAGTATTCGTTGTAGACGGGTTTCGCGGCGTTGAGATTGGCGTCGGAGGCGGGGAGTGGATTCTTGCGCAGTTTGGCTTCGAGGGGGACGCTCCAGGGCGTTTTGTGGAACGCGGCCAGGCCGATGGAGAGAAAGATCAGGAGGATGGCCAGGGCAAGGAGAATTTTGGCGAGCGTTTTTGGTTTTTTGGGAGGAGTAGGCATGGTTTTATTCACTGAGAAAATTTTCGCATAGGCGGGGTTGGGCGGGAAGCGGGAACTAGGTTGGGAGACAAAGTTAATTGCGTAAAAGCGGAAGCTACGCTTCCGCACTCAAGAGTAAGAGCGGCCCGCCTCAGAAGGCGGGCCCTACAAGTGCAAGAAGGGCCGAGCGAGCTCGGCCCCTACAAAGAGGTGACTACAACTAGGCGGGGCGGAGGATTAGCCAGAGGAGTTCGCCGTTGAAAAAGAGGATGGCGGCGGCTACGCACCAGGCGATGACGGTGGTGGCGCGAGAGTTGACGAAGTCGCCCATCTTGGCGCGCTCGCTGGTGAATTGCACGAGTGGAATCACGGCGAAGGGCAACTGAAAACTGAGAATCACCTGGCTTAGGATGAGGAGCGCGGTGAGCTTCCCTTCCCCGGCGATGGCGATAACGAGAATCGCCGGGATAATGGCGATGGCGCGGGTGATCAGGCGGCGCAACCAGGGCTTCAAACGGATATCAAGAAAACCTTCCATGACAATCTGGCCGGCGAGGGTGCCGGTGAGCGTGGAGTTTTGCCCGGAGGCAAGCAGAGCGCAGGCGAAGAGGGTGCTGGCAAATCCGGCGCCGAGGACCGGGCTGAGGAGTTTGTAGGCCTCAGTGATGTCGGCGACTTCGTTGAGGCCGCGCGTGTGAAACGCGGCGGCGCCGAGGACGAGGATGGCGGCATTGATGAAGAGCGCAAAAAAGAGGGCGACGGTAGAGTCGATGACGGCGTAACGGAGGGCGTCACGCTTATCCGCCTTGCTTTGTCCGAAGGCGCGGGTCTGCACAATGCTGGAGTGCAGATAAAGATTGTGGGGCATGACGGTGGCGCCCAGGATGCCTATGGCAATGTAAAGCATTTCCTTGTTGCGCAGGATTCCCGCGCGCGGGATGAAGCCATAGGCGGCTTCCCGCCAGATCGGGTGTGCGAAGAAAATTTCATAGGCAAAGCAAAGGCCGATGCTGGCGATGAGGGTAATGACGAAGGCCTCGATCAGGCGGAAGCCGCGCCCCTGCATGGCGAGGACGATAAGGACATCGAACGCGGTGAGGAGAACGCCGAGCAGCAGAGGAATGTGGAAGAGGAGATTGAGCGCGACAGCCGAGCCAAGGACTTCGGCAAGATCGCAGGCGGCGATGGCAAGCTCGCAGGCGACCCATAGAAAAATGGACATGCGGCGGGAATAGTGGTCGCGGCAGGCCTGGGCAAGGTCGCGGCCGGTGGCAATGCCGAGCTTCGCGGAGAGCGCTTGGAGAAACATGGCCAGCATGTTGCTGATGAGGACGACGCTGAGCAGCGTGTAGCCGAATTTGGAGCCGCCGCCGATGTCGGTGGCCCAGTTACCGGGGTCCATGTAGCCGACGGCAACCAGGTAGCCCGGGCCGGCGAAGGCCAGAATTTTACGGAACCAATGCGCGTTGTGAGAGACGGGAATGCTGCGGTGGGATTCGGGGAGCGAGGGAAGCGTCAAGGCGCGGCGCCAGGGGGAAGCAGGGGCATCGCCGGTGGAGACAACCGGGGCGGTGGAGAATCGCTTGGAGAAGATGTCGGACATCAGTCTTATTAACTATAGTTAACTTCTCTTATAAAGTAGAATTAACTAGGGCGGTTGTCAATAGGACTTATCGAAGGAGATACGGAACGAAGTTCAACACAGAGGCCGCAGAGGGGCCCCAGAGCACGCCGAGAGGAGAGCGGGGCCACCTGAAGGTGGCCGCTACGGATGCGGTCGGTTGGGCTGTGATACTTTGGGAGAGGAATTTTTGGAGAAGATCATGGATGAGAAACAAGTACCGCAGCCGGGACAAGTGCAGATCAAGGCGGACGAGAAGGAAATGCAGGGGGTGTATAGCAACCTGGTGATGATCCAGCACCACGCGGAGGAGTTTACGCTGAATTTTGTGTACATTTTTCCGAATGGAACACAGGGAAAACTGCTGAGCAGCATGATTGTGAGTCCCGGGCACGCAAAGCGGATCTGGCGGGCGCTGGGCGAAAATATTGCGCGGTTTGAGGCGGCGTACGGCCCGATCAAAGAGGGGCCGGAGGGCGCGCCGATGCCGGGGGCGAACATCGGGTTCGTGCAGTAAAGAAGGCGAGAACGCGGGGAGAGCGGAGTGCGATTTCAGGCCGCGAGCGACCAGTCGCTACTGGTTTATCTGGGCGAAGAGATCGGCGCGGCGGCGCACGAACGCGTGGTGTGGTTGTTGCGGTTGCTTCAGCGAAAGCCGATCAAGTGGCTGCGGAATATCCAGCCGGCTTACTGTTCCCTGCTGATTACGTTTGACGCGACTGCGGTGGAACACGCCGAAGTCCAGGCAAAAATTTTAGAACTTGAACATCGCGCGAAGACATTGCCGGCGGCGAATCCTCGCCTGGTGGAAGTGCCGGTGTGTTACGGCGGTGAATTCGGGCCGGACCTGGACTGGGTGGCAGAGCAGCGTGGATTGCCGGCGGAGAAGGTCGTTGAGCTTCACATTGCGCCCACTTATTACGCGTATTTTTTGGGATTTGCGCCGGGGTTTGCGTACCTGGGAGATCTAGCGGAAGAGATCGCGGTGCCGCGGCTGGAAAGTCCGCGGAAGGAAGTGCCGGCGGGAAGCGTGGGGATTGCCGCACGGCAAACGGCAATTTATCCGTTCGGGACGCCGGGCGGTTGGCGGTTGATTGGAAGGACGCAGGCTGAAATTTTCCGGAAAGACCGCGAGCCGATGGGATTGATCGAAATTGGAGACCAGGTGAGGTTTCGGCCAATCACGCGGGCGGAGTATTTGGCGACGAGGCGGGCATGAGTCTGCTGGTGGTGGAATCGGCGGGATTGCAGACGACGGTCCAGGATTTCGGCCGCGAGGGATTTGGTGTGCTGGGAATTTCCGCGTCGGGGGCGGCGGACGCGGTGGCGCTGCGATTGGGAAACCTGCTGTTGGAGAATAAGGCCGGGGCTCCCGCGCTGGAGATGACGCTGACGGGCGGGACTTTTCTGTTTCCTGATGGCGCAGTGATTTGCCTGGCCGGCGCGAATTTTGACGCGCAGGCGGATGGGCAAGCGCTGGAATTGTGGCGCCCGCACGCGATTTTTCCGGGGAAGCGATTGGCGTTTGGGGCGACGCGGGACTATGCGCGCTGTTATTTGTGCGTGGCGGGCGGCTTTGGGGTGGAGGAATTTCTGGGCAGCGCTTCGACGCAGCTGTTGAGCGGATTGGGAGGATGGGAAGGGCGTGCCCTGCGCAAGGGCGATGTGTTGCAGGTCGGGAAGCTGGAGAAAAATATCCGGCGCCGGAAACTGAGGCCGGGAGTTCTGGACGCGCTGAAGCCGGAGAAGAAGCTGCGCGTGACGCGGGGGCCGCAATTTGATTGGTTTGCGGAGGAAGCACAGAGGACGCTTGCGGGCGGCGAATTTGTGGTTAGCGAAGATTCGAACCGGATCGGATTGCGTCTGGATGGGCCGCGGCTGGCCACCCGCGGGCACGGGGAGATGATCAGCGAAGGCGCGCCGGTGGGAGCAATTCAGGTGACGCCATCGGGGCAAGCGATCATTTTGTTTGTAGAGCAGCAGACGACCGGCGGGTACCCGAAGGTTGCGAACGTGATTGGGGCGGATTTGCATTGCGTGGGACAGTTGCGGCCCCGGGATACGATCCGGTTTGAAGAGGTGTCGCTGGCAGAGGCGCGGAAATTGTGGATCGAGCAGCAGAGTCTGCTTGGTTCGGAAGAGCGGCTGTTCGCATGAGGCGGGTGGATTTGAATTGCGACATGGGCGAGTTGCCGGAGATGCTAGCGGATGGCAGCCAGGAAGCGTTGATGAAGTTTGTGACGTCGGCGAATGTGGCGTGCGGCGGGCACGCGGGCGATGAGGCGACGATGCGCGCGACGATTGAGCAGGCGCTCCGGCACGGAGTGGCTGTGGGTGCGCATCCAGGTTACGAAGATCGCGAGAACTTCGGGCGGGTGGGGTTGAGTTTGAGCGCGGAGGAAATTCGGGATTCGGTTTACCGGCAGGTGGCCGCACTTGCGAATGTTGCGAAGAAGTGCGGCGCGGAAGTGGTGCATGTGAAGCCGCACGGGGCGCTCTACAACCAGGCCGCGCAGGATGCAGGAATTGCGCGGGCGATTGCGGAGGGCGTGCGTCGATGGAGGCAGGATGTGGTGCTGGTAGGGCTTGCGGGGTCGGTGATGCTCGAGGAGTTTCGCGCGGCGGGATTTCGCGCGGCGGCGGAGGCGTTTGCGGACCGGCGGTATGAGAAGGATGGAAGCTTGCGGGCGCGGAAGTTTCGAGATGCGCTGCTGGATGCGCCGGAAAAAGCTGCGGAGCAGGCGGTGCGGATTGCGGAGGGGCGAGGCGTGCTTACGGGCGAGGGAGCGGCGGTGGTGGTGGTGGCTCAGACGATTTGCATACACGGTGATACGCCGGGGGCGGTGCGAATTGCGGAGGCGGTGCGTGGGGCGTTGGAAGGGGCAGGAGTGGAGGTGCGGGCGTTGATGGCTTGACGCGAAGGCTCTCCGTCCAATCGGGCCAAAGCTCACAGGCAGGAGTGCCTGTGCCACGGGATGAGAATCAGCAGTAGCTAGAAAACGATTTGCGAAGAGAGAATTGCCAGGATTTGGCGGGTACGGTAAAGTAGAAAGAGTTGTTGCCACGTTTGAATGGGCCTGTAGCTCAGGTGGCTAGAGCGCGCCCCTGATAAGGGCGAGGTCGGTGGTTCAAGTCCACCCAGGCCCACCATTTCCGCCCTCAAATTTATAACTCATGCTGCCGTGTGACATAATCCGGATGTGGCACGAGAAGTCCAATTTTCCCACCTGCAGACTCGCAAGCGCATTCAGATTGTTCAAACCATTACAATCGTGTGGATGATTTTGGAAGCTGGCGCGTCCTTGTTCGCAGCGTGGGCGGCGCGAAGTCCCGTACTAATTGCCTTTGGCGGCGACAGCCTTGTCGAGCTGCTCTCAGCTTCCGTGGTGTTTTGGCGTTTTGCAACGCACACCGCACAGGAGCGCGCTGAACGCACTGCTGCACGAGGAGCAGGCGCATTGCTCTTCGTACTTGGCGCATTGGTGGTCTTTGGTTCGGTGATAACGCTTCGCGGCCATAACCAACCTAGTCCCAGTCTTCCTGGAATTGGTGTCCTAGCAGCGGCAATTGCAATCATGCCGTGGCTTGCCCGGGAGAAGCGGCGACTGTCACAGCTTACGGGGAGTGCGGCGCTTAGAGCCGATGCAGCCCAGTCCAATCTATGTGCCTATCTGGCGATGGTAGCTTTGGTGGGACTGACCGCCAATGGGATTTGGCATGTTGGATGGGCCGACCCAGTAGCGGCATTGGCAGTTGTGCCGTTCATTGCTTACGAGGGACTCGAAGCTGTTCGCGGAAAACCTTGCGGTTGTCAGTAGGAGCTAGTCAGAAGGAGTATGGAGCCGGTGTGCGCGAAACTTCGTGCTCGGCCTCGGGTTAGAACCGGGGGGTCGCGGATCCGTTCGGGCGCAGTGTTTTCAGTTTCACCGGCGACGGTAGGGGGTTTATGAATACCGGGCGAACGGTACCACACAAGCTGAGAACAGACTGGATCATTTTATCTTGCGAGGTCCGGCACAATCCATCGAAGGAGCGGCATGATGAGGAGCTACCGTGCAATTTGCATTAGATTGCTGGCGTTTTTCCTGCTGGGGAGCGTTGCGACCCGCGCGCAGGGGCGGTTTGAAGTTTCACCTTTTGCAGGTTTCGAAACGAGCGGTTCGTATCCGGTAAATCTCAGCTCCAATAGCACGATTACAAATCCAATCGACAGGTTGCGCGCGAATGAGGCCACGTCTTACGGGACATTTTTCGGATACAACCTTACTGAGAATTTCCAGACGGAATTCATGTGGGACCGCAACAACACTTCGTACAGTGCGCGGCAGATCATTGATGGAACTTATTTCAAGGCGTACAACTCCGATATTGACCAGTTCCAGTTCGGATTTCAGTACATGTTTCTCGACAGCAGCCACAGGTTGCGGCCGTATGCCGCGGCAAGCGTAGGCTTCACGCACGATTCGAACGGCGGCGGAAATCCGAATCGCACGGAGTTCAGCTACAGCCTGGGTGGCGGCGTGAAATATTACCTGAGCCGGCATTTCGGGTTGCGGGGAGATATCCGGTACCTGCCGACGTACGGGAGTTCGTCGTATGGATTGTATTGCGACCCGTTTGGATTTTGTTACAACGCGAAGGTGGCGAATTTCCTGAACCGGGGAAATTTTGTTGGTGGATTAATTTTCCGGTTTTGATGCATCGGCGGGATCTCGCCAGTGCGCGCGCCTCATACAAAGAGAAGAAGGCAGCCTAAAGCCGCCCCTACATGGGCCGGGACAGATCCCGGCCCCTTTTTTTTACCACCCGGGATTACGGATGCGGAGTTTCGGGAATTGGGGGCATGACGAAGAGCTTTTCGTCGATGGGAACGTTTTGCTGGACGGAGTTGACGCGGATGGTGAAGCTGCCGCTGGTCCGGGTCAGCGTCCACTGGTAGGGGATTTTAAGGCCGCCGGCGTCGCGGTAGTCGGCGTAATCGACTTCAAGTGGATTGCTCCCAAGCGGAGTTTCGGTGTAGCGGATCAGACGCAAGAGCAAGCCGCTTTGCTGATCGAAGAACAAGCGCAGGGGCGGAGCGGAGGCACCCTTTGCGGTGACCAGAAATGTGGCGCGGCCGTCGATGGTTTCGCCGGAATGCACCTTGAACTCCTGGTAGAGCTCGCGGATTTGGACAGGAAAATAAATCAGCGCGTCGATGCGGGCGGACTGCCGCTCGCTGGCGTTCATTGGGTGGACGCCGCGCGGCGTGGTGAGCCAACCGGCCTGCCCGTCGAACGCAGTGACGCTTTCACCGAAGGACGGGTGAGAGATGGAGAGGCGCTTTTCGGGCGCTTCGGAATAGATTTCGATCGGATATTGCTGCCCCGCCGCGTCCACAGTTCCCTTCTGGACTCGCGTTTTGATTTTGTGCAGGGCGTCGGCGCCGCCGACTGCCGCGAGATATTTGTCAAGAATCTCGTCGGCGGTGGGCAGGCTTTCCTGGGCGCTAATTTCGTGGTGTTCCCGCTCCGTCATTTTTGCCGCGTTGACGCTGAGAATGGGAGTGCCCACGGGATGTGGCGAGCCGCGATGGCAGGTGTAGCAGGTGACTTCGATTTCGTTTTTGAAATGGGATTTGTTGATCGCGAGTTCCATTTCGATCATTTTGCGCGCGGTCTGTTTTTCTTTTTTGTCGTCCTTGTCGTTGGCGTGCTCGACGTGGCAGAACTCGCAGTCGACACCGAGGGCGCCCGCGATGAATTGCATGGTGGGGATGACCTGGTCGGCGGGGATTTCCTTCAGGACTTGAATATTCTTGAATTGTTGGGCGGCGGTTTTGGGGGCGGGTTGATCATGGGCGCTCGCACAAAGAAGCAAGAGCGCAAAAAAGCTAAACACGAACAATAAGGCTCGCCTGCCAAGTTGCCGCGGTGAAATAAGAGTCATCCGAGGATCTCCTGTGAATTCTGCAGAGAATGATTGTGAAGGAAATCGCGGATTGTGCAAGCGGTGGCATCCCTGTAGCTCGCCCCTTCAGGGGCGAGGGTTTCCACTGCGGCGGCGAAATTGTGCAATGGTAGCGAAAAGCCTCAGGGCTCGAAGGCCTGAGCTACAGGAGGAAGTATTGTTAACAGGCACGCCGATCGGGAGATCGGCGTTCCCAGGTTAGGCGGAAATTTCGCCGCGCTTGGTAAGGGCGGTGATGCGATCCGCGGCTCGGTACGCCAAGGCTTGGATGGTCATGGTTGGCTGGCCGCGGCCGGAGGTTACCAGGCTGCTGCCGTCGCAGAGGAAAAGATTCTTTACGTCGTGGGTGCGATGGTCGGCGTTGATGACCGACGTTTTCGGGTCGCTGCCCATGCGGCAGGTGCCGAGCAGGTGCACGGCGAACTGCTGCTCCTGAACCGGAGGGCCCCACTTGGTTTTGGCGCCGGCCGCGTCGAGAATTTCCAGGGCCCGCGCTTGCATCCACTCCATCATTTTCAGGTCGTTCGGATGATCGCGGAAGGTCATGCGCAGAGCGGGCAGGCCCCAGGCGTCTTTCACGTCGGGATCGAGCGAAAAACTGTTGGATTCGACCGGAAGCGAAGTGCCGTGGCAGAAAATCTGGAACGTGCGCGTGAAATTGTGCGCCAGTGTCCGCTTGAAGCCGGCGCCCCATTTCGGAGCGTCCGGAGGCATGCCGCTCAGCGCAAAGCTGATGGGAGTGAAATCGAAGCGAGCGTCGAGTCCGCCGCCGCCGTAAAGGCCGAGCTTGGGATCGAGTTCGTAGAAATCGTGCATGATGCGGCTGACGGCGGGCCCTTTGTAGTCGTTGAGTTGCTCGTCGAAAATGCCATAGGCGAGCGCGCTGCTGTTGGGCATGAGATTTTTACCGACGTAGCCGCTGGAATTCGCGAGGCCGGCGGGAAATTGATTGTTCGCGGAGAGCAGGAGGAGGCGCGGAGTCTCGGCACCATTGGCGGCAAGAATCACAGCCTTGGCTTTTTGCAGATGCGTGTTGCGCTGGGCGTCGAAATAGACGGCGCCGATGGCCCGGCCGTTTTTGTCGGTCTCGATGCGATGGACGTAGCAGTTCGGGCGAATTTCGCAGCGGCCGGTTTTTTCAGCCATGGGGATAACGCTGGAGAGCGACGTGGACTTTGCGGCGACTTCGCAGCCGAAGCCTAGACAGAAGCCGCAGTTAATGCACGCGGCACGGCCGGCGCGCGGCTGGGAAAGAATCGCCATCGGCGCGGGATAGGGATGGTAGCCGAGCTTGCGGCAGGCGCGTTCGAAAACGACGCCGTTTCCCTTCACCGGAAGCGGCGGCATGGGATAAGGCTTGGAACGCGGCGGGTCGAACGGACTGGAGCCGGCGAGGCCGGAGACGCCGATTTCCCATTCGACTTTTGTGTAATAGGGCTCGAGGTCGGCGTAGCTGATCGGCCAATCGGCAAAGTTGGCGCCGGGAATGTCGCCGACCTTGCTGTGCTCCTTGAAATCGATTTCGTGGAAGCGCCAGAAATTGGCGGTGAAATGCACGCTGCTGCCGCCGACGCAACTGCCGTAGAGGACGGCCTGCTGTTTCCTGGCGGTTTCGTCCGGCGTTTTGCGAAAGGTGATGGGATGGGTATTGACCTTGTTGGTGAGCAGGCTTTGCACGAAGACTTTGGTTTCGTCGTGGGTGAAATCCTTTTCCCGCAGATATTCGCCCTGTTCGAGAACGACTACGCGGAAGCCGTTGGTGGAAAGTTCCTTCGCGAGGACGCCGCCGGCCGCGCCGGAGCCGATAATGACGAAGTCCACTTCGTCGGACGGTTTGTAGGTAACCATGGGCCGGCTCATTTTTTCTCCGATTCGCCGGACACGGGTTGCCAGCCGGGATAGTTCTTGTCGTAGAAGCCAAACGGGGAAGAAAAGCTGTGGGACGGGTCGCGGCCAATAGCTTTCCAGCCAACAAAGTCGCGATTGCCGCCGCCTTCGGGGTCAACGAGGAAACCGAAGATCGTGTGGACGCGCAAGGTCTGGAAGAAATCCTCGGAGGCTCCGGGTGCCAGGCGGCGGGGCCCGTCCTTCTGGCGTTCGGACTCGTCCGCGATGTGGGTGAAGATTTTCAGTTTTTGCTCTTCCGTGGCGACAGAAAAGCTCGCAACACCGGGGAAGAGTTCATTGGTGGTTTTCTGCGTCGCTTCAAGACCTCTTTGATAAACGGGCAAGGCTTCGCTGAAAAAGGTTTTCAGGGCGCGGTCGATGAAGTAAACAACGCCGGCTTCGCGCGCGCCGGGGGTTTCACCGGAGGGGATGATGCACGCGGCGAGGGCTTCGATTTCGCTCGCCTGGTCGGCCGTGAAAACTTCGAGCGCGGGATGAGCCGATTTTGCGGCCTGATGGGCGTGTTCCGCGGCGGAAACGAGCGCAGGCCAATTTGCGGTCAGCCAGGCGGCGCTGGCGGCGCCTCCGAGGCGTTGCAGAAAATCACGGCGTGCAGGATGTAAAGAGTTCATGTTCCCCCAATAGTCCAACCAATTTACGAACTGCGCGTGATGGCGTCAACACGAAATCCCAGGGCTCTGCTGCTAATATGGCCTGTATGAAAAATTTCGATTATTTGCTGGAGCTTTCTCAGGAAAAGGCGCGGGAATTGGGTCACGCGCTGGTGGAGCATTTGGTGGATTACCAGGCGCGGGTGGCGTCGCTGCCTGTGTTGAAGGTGGAGAGCACAGCGGAGTTGCACCGCGCGATTTGGGAGGAATTGCCCGCGCAGGGGAGCGATCCGCTGGCGGTGCTGGAGCGGATTCAGAAAAGCGTGCTTTCAAGCACGAACCACGAGACGCACCCGCGGTTTTTTGCGTTTGTGCCGGGGCCAAGCAATCTGGTGGGCGCGTACGCCGATTTTCTACGCACCGGCTACAACATTTTTGCGGGGAGCTGGCTGGAGGGTTCGGGGCCGGCGATGGTGGAGTTGGTGACGCTGGACTGGATCCGGAAA
>Ga0210400_10002049_pt1 | contig 19207 bp, 15 predicted proteins | sample IncBWH26MmetaG_FD_155456 | JGI IMG/M metagenome (GOLD analysis project Ga0210400, IMG submission 155456) | Forest soil microbial communities from Barre Woods Harvard Forest LTER site, Petersham, Massachusetts, United States - Inc-BW-H-26-M | ecosystem: Environmental > Terrestrial > Soil >...
AAAGACCTGCACGGTGGCGGCTGTCGCCACACCCAAGCCCGTGCCGCCGACCGTGCCGGTTCCGGCGTTGCCGTCACCGAAGATCGTTGCCAGCGCCGCGGTCGTGTACAGGTTGTACTGCAAGGTGTTGGCGCCCGAAGCCATCAATCGCTGTGCGAACGCATCGCCCGCGGTCGAACCCGCGTTGAGCGCCACTGTGAAGGGCGTATTTTTCGTGCACTTGACGCTGATGGACGTGTTGCCGGTCTGCGTGCCGCCGCCCGGGGTGTAGTTGGGGAATGCCAGAGTCGCGGCAGTCGCGGAGCAAGTCGACTGCACCGTCGCAGTCACCGCGAAAGTCGTGGTGGTTGTGGCAGATTGTGCAAGGCCCGCAGCCATTACTCCGAATGCGAGGGTTGCAGTGAGAATCTTACGCATGAAAGCTCCTAAAATTGCCGTGTGACATCATTGCCGGGAAACCCCGAGTGCCCCTATTTTTGCTGGAAACCCCTAATCCGTTGTGACACCGCTCTCAGATCGGTCAGCCGGGGCTCAAGTTTTGACGCAATCTGCCGGGCCCATCTCAATTTGCTGCCTGTGGAGTGGGCCTACGGCACGCGCTCATGCAGGTGCCGCGCGCCGTATTGTGTGAGGCAATTCCCAGTCGACCCGGACGGTGCTAGCATCTGCGGCTTCCTGTGTTTAAGGGTCGGCCTTGTTCAAACGGTCTCATCGCTTCGAATTGCGCATCACGGCCTTGGCGGTGTTGGCGTTTTTCATCGCCCAGATGGGTGCGATTGCGCATGCCTACTCCCACCAGCCTTCGACCCAAACGTCGGTTTATCAGCAAAGCCAATCCAGTCACGAGCTGTGCGGCGACTGCCTGAATTTCGCGCCATTGCTCTCTGCGGCCGGAACACCGGCGGCACTGCCTTTCTCCCTGCAGCACGCTGAGGGCTCGCAGCCTTCGGCCGTGCGCGCTTCCTTCCTAGATCATCGAACCTATCTCGCTTTTCGGTCCCGCGCTCCGCCCGTCACACGCTGACTCTCGTTGAGATTCATTGCGCCACAGATTTCCTGTGGCAACGCGTGTTCGGAGGAGTTTTTGATCCATGTCCCAGTTTCATCGTTTCCCGGCGTGCCGTGCGCTCGCCACGATTTCCATTGCCTTGTTGACCTGCACTTTTGCGCCGGCGCACGCCGCCCCGGATAGCGACGCCGCGGACGCGGCGGACGCGGCACCCGACCCCAGCGGCACCGGGGCATCGGCTCCCGGCGTGGACGAAGTGGTGGTCATCGCGCAGCGCCTGAACGAGGCGCGCAACGGCATCCAAACGCAGACCGGTGCGTCGATCTATACCATCAATGAAGCCGCGATCGCCGCGCAGCCGGGCGGCGACAATCAATTGCTCAACCAGGTGATCATGCAGGCGCCGGATGTCGCGCAGGACTCGTTCGGGCAATTCCACGTGCGCGGTGAGCACAACGGCCTTCAATACCGCCTGAACGGCATCGTCCTGCCGGAGGGCATCAGCGTCTTCGGGCAATCGCTCGATCCGCGCCTGATTTCCTCTCTCACGCTGGTTACCGGCGCGCTGCCGGCCGAGTATGGCCTGCGCACCGCCGGCATCATCGATCTCAAGACCAAGAGCGGCGTGATCGATCCGGGCGGCTCGTTGTCCATCTACGGCGGCAGCCACGGCACCGTGGAGCCCAGCTTCAACTACGGCGGCAGCGCCGGACGCTTGAACTACTTCGTCTCGGGCGACTTTCTGCGCAACGATTTGGGCATCGAGTCGCCGGACGGCAGCTCCAATCCCAATCATGATCACACCAAGCAATATCATGGCTTCGGCTACTTCGAGTACATCCTCGACGAGTCCAATCGAGTCAGCGCGGTGTTGAGCAGCTCGGTCGGCAACTTTCAAATTCCGCAACGCTTCGGACAGACGCCGGGCCTGAGCAATGCCGACGGCACGCCGCTCACGGTCAACGGCCAAACCACATTCGCAAGCGAGGCGCTCAACGAGAATCAGCGCGAACTGAATCACTTCGCGATTTTGAGCTGGCAGCACTCGCAGGGCGCGTTGGACGTGCAGACCTCCGTGACCGCCCGCTACTCGAGCCTGACTTTCATCCCCGATCCCCTGGGCGATCTGTTGTTCAATGGAATCTCTCAGGATGCCTACAAGCAGAACGTGGCCTATGCGCTGCAGTCCGATGCGGCCTACAGGCTCAACGATACGCACACCCTGCGCGGCGGCGTTTTCCTGCAGAGCGATCACTCCAAGAGTCTCACCACTTCGCAGGTGATCGCCCTGGATGCGAACGGCAACCAAACCAGCGATGTGCCGGTCACCGTGGTCGACAACGGCGCCAAGACCGAGTGGATCGAGAGCCTGTACCTGCAGGATGAATGGAAGGTGATCCCCTCCCTGACCTTCAACTACGGTCTGCGCTTCGATAAATTCACGGCCTTTACCGCCGCCCATCAGGTGAGTCCGCGTTTCAACGCCGTCTGGCAGGCCTTGGATGACACCACGGTGCACATCGGCTATTCGCGCTATCTATCGCCGCCGCCCTTCGAGCTGGTGGGCGGCGAAACCATTTCGAAATTCTTGAACACCACCGCCGCGCCGGCTGTCACCGTGGCCAACTCGCCCCTGGCGGAACAGGCCAATTACTACGATGTCGGCGTGCAACAGAAATTTACGCCCCAGTTCACGGTGGGCCTCGACACCTACTACAAGCAGTCGCACAACCTGATCGACGAGGGCCAGTTCGGGGCGCCCATTATTTTGACGCCGTTCAACTACACCTACGGCAAACAGTACGGCGCCGAGATCACCGCCAATTTCACGGAAGAAGGCTTCAACGCCTATTTGAACCTCGCCTATCAAAGCGCCAAGGGCAAGAATTTCGCTTCAGCCCAGTTCAATTTCTCGCCGGACGATCTTGCCTACGTCGCCTCGCACTACATCCACCTGGACCATGAGCAGCAATTCACCGCCTCGGGCGGCGTGTCGTACCTGTGGAACCACACCACGTTCAGCGCTGATTTCCTGGAGGGCTCGGGGCTGCGCGCCAGCCTGACATTGCCGGACGGCACGACGGTGCCGAACGGCGATCACTTACCCTACTACACCCAAATCAACCTCGGCGTGAACCATATCTTCCACTTCTCCGAGTCGAGCACGCTGACCGCGCGCATCGATCTGATCAACGCGCTCGACAAGGTCTACCAGATCCGCAATGGCACCGGCGTCGGGGTGGGAGCGCCGCAATTCGGTCCGCGGCGCGGACTGTTCTTCGGCCTATCTAAGAGCATCTAAGGGGGCAGCGCCGGCATGTGACATTGATCGGTTCGAACTCGTGAGGGAGGGTAAGTAAAGAATCGAGGCACTGTTTCTTTCTTCGTTGCCTCGATTCTTTACTTACCCTCCCTGACGAGCGCTACACCGACCGATCAGCACTAAACCTTTTCCAATGCCGCGTTGAGGTCCGCGATCAGATCGTCGGCATTCTCGATACCGACCGAAATGCGGATCAAGGCATCGGTGATGCCGAGGCGATCGCGGGTGGGCTTGGTCACCCCCGAATGCGTCGTGCTCGCCGGATGCGATATCAGCGTTTCCGTGCCGCCGAGACTCACCGCCAGTTTGATCACCTGCAAGGCATCGAGCAGGCGAAACGCCTCAGCCTCGCCGCCCTTCACGGCGAAGCCGAAGGTCGAACCGGCGCTCTCGCACTGTTGCTTGAACACCGTCGCGCGCGGATCATCCGCGGCGAGAAAGCCAAGATAATTGACGGCGGCGATTTTCGCGTGCCGGCGCAAAAAATTCGCCACCAGAGCGGCGTTTTCCGCCGATTTGTGCATGCGCAGCGACAGCGTTTCCATGGAACGCATGATCATCCACGCGGTATTGGGATCCAGCTGCGTGCCGAGCGCGCCGCGCAGTTTCTTGACCGGATCCACGGCCGCGCGCGAGCCCACGACACCTCCAGCGACCAGGTCGGAATGTCCGCCGACGTACTTGGTCAGGGAATACATGACAAGATCCACGCCATGCAGCAACGGCCGCTGAAAAACCGGTCCCAGAAACGTATTGTCGACCGCCACCGGCGGCCGCCCGCCGCTCTGTCGCGATCCGATCATGTCCGACACTTCACGCATCAATTTGAGGTCCACCAGGCTGTTGGTGGGATTGGCCGGCGTTTCGACGATGATGAGGCAAACGCGGCCTTTGGATTCCGCCGCCTTTTTCGACGCCTGCGCGGCCGCTTCCAGCACGGCGTTGCGGTCGTGCCCGAGGTTGAACCCCACCGCGCCGACGCCGAAACCAGGCAAGGTTTTTTCAATCAGCGTTTCGGTGCCGCCGTACAGGGGTTGGCTCATCAGGATCACGTCGCCCGGGCGCACGTGAGTCCAGATGACCGTTGATATCGCCGACATGCCGCTCGAGAACACGGCGGCGGATTCGCCCTCCTCCCACAAGGCCAGACGATCCTCCAAAACTTCGAGATTGGGATTGTTGAAACGCGAGTACACGAGGCCGGACGATTGGCCGGCGACGGGCTCGCGCCGACCCGAGGTATAGTCGAAAAAATCCTTGCCATCCTGCGCGGTCTTGAAGACAAATGTCGATGTCAGGAAAATCGGCGGCTTCAGCGATCCTTCGGACAGGCTCGGATCGAACCCGTAACCCATCATCTGGGTTTCGGGCTTCAGCACGTGTTTGCCGATTTTGCGCTTATGATACGTGTCGTAACTCACGCTGCCCCCAAGAAGTTAAAATCGTGGCCCGCAATATAACACCGTGTTACTCCTAATCATCGCCGCGGCGGCGTTCTTGTGCACGCTGCTGGGCGGCTTGCTGGCGCTGCGGCTGCGCGACAAGCTGCATCTGATTTTGGGCTTCAGCGCCGGCGCGGTGATCGGCGTTGCATTCTTTGATCTGCTGCCCGAAGCGATCGAGTTCGGCACGCCGTTGCATTCGCCGGCCGCCCTTTTATCGTGGACCGCCCTCGGCTTTTTGTTCTACCTGGTGCTCGACCGGATTCTGGTGTTCCACGGCGACGCGGCGCCGCGCGGCCGAGTCGCCGCCGCCGTGCTCTGCCTGCATAGTTTACTCGACGGGATTGCCATCGGTGTTGCGTTTCAAGCCTCCCGCGAGGTGGGAATTGTCGTTGCCATCGCGGTGCTGACCCACGATTTCTCCGACGGCATCAATACGATGAATATCGTGCTCAAGAACCAAGGCAATAAAACCCAGGGGCTGCGTTGGTTGTTGCTGGACGCCGCGGCGCCCGTTGTTGGCGTGGCCTCGACTTATCTGTTCACGCTGCGCGGCGGTTCATTCGGTGCCGTGCTCGCCCTGCTCGCCGGATTTTTTCTGTACATCGGCGCCAGCGATCTCATCCCCGAAAGCTACCATGCGCATCCGAAATTTCTGACCACGGCCATGACGCTGGCCGGCGCGGCGGTTCTGTACCTGGCGATTACGCTAATTGGACATTAGCTCACGCCCCGTGGCGGAGCTTCCGGCGGAAGCGGCGACGATGCTGGCGATGGCCGCCCACTGCACCGGGTTGAGCATCTCACCGAGAATGACCAGACCCGCGACCGCGCCCAGCGCGGGATTCAGGCTCATCAATATGCCAAACGTGCGCGTTGGTATCCGGGGCATGGCGAACATTTCCAGCGAATAGGGCAGCGCACTCGACAGGATCGCTACGCCGGCGGCCAGCGGCAAGATCACCGGGGCGAAAAGCGCAGCGCCGCTGTGCGTGTAGCCAATCGGCACGATCATCAAAGCGCCAATCAGCGTCCCCAGCGCCGTGATCTGCCCGCCGTGCACGGCGCCTGCTCTGCGTCCATAGACGATGTACAGCGCCCAGCACACGCCGGCACCCAGCGCGTAACCAACACCGAGCACCGACAGCGGTTGCCCGCCCAATCCGAGCGGCAGCAATGCCACCAGACCGAGCGCCGCCAGGAGGATCCACAGGAAATCGAGCGGCCGGCGCGACGCGAACAGCGCGACGCCGAGCGGACCGGTGAACTCGAGCGCCATGGTGATGCCGAGCGGGATATAGCTCAGGGCGAGATAAAAGAAATAATTCATCCATCCCATGGCCACGCCGTAGACGATGACGGTGCGCAGCTGCGCAGGGGTGAATCGGATATGCCAGGGTCGCCACACGGCCAACAGGATCGCGGCGGCAATCGCCAATCGCAGGGCCGCGGTACCGCCCGCGCCGACGATGGGAAACAAGCCTTTGGCGAGCGTGGCGCCGAGCTGAAAGCACACCATCGCGGCCATCAAGGCCGCGACCGGCACGGCGACGGGAGATTTCTTCGATTCGATGTCAACTCTCCGCGGCGTCGTCCTGCGGATTCTCGGAAAGATGCAGATGCTTCATCACGCGTTTGAGATTGCGGCGGATCTGGTTCAGATGGCTCAAGGAAACGGCCGTGCGCAGCGCTTCCTTCAAGGGCTGCAACGGATAGCCGCCATAAGCGCCGGCCTGGGGAACATCATTGGTCACCGAGGATCGGCCCGACAGCACCACGTTGTCGGCGACCGTGACGTGCGCCGTGACCACGGAATTGCCGCCGGTAACGAATTGCCGGCCTATCTTGGTCGAGCCGCCCATCATGAAGCCGGCGGTGAAAAATCCGTTCTCGCCAAGATCGCAGTTGTGCGCAATATGACAAATGTTGTCGAGCTTGGTGCCGGAGCGAATGTGCGTCGAGGTCAGGGTGGCGCGGTCGATGGCGCAGTTGCTGCCGATCTCCACGCCATCGCCGATGACCACGTTGCCCAGATGCGGGATCTTGCGCGGCTTGCCGGTCGAATCCACGGCATAACCAAAACCGTCGCTGCCGATGCTGGTATGCGGATGAACCTCGCAATCATTGCCCAGCCGGCAGGCGGCGCCGAGAAAAACGTGCGGATGCAAGATGCTGCGCGCGCCGATTTTGGCGGAATTTTCCACCACCGTGTGCGCGCCGATCATACAGCCGTCGCCGATATCCGCCCCGGCGCCGATCACGCAGTAGGGGCCGAGAAACACGTCTTTGCCGATTATTGCATCGCGATGCACGACCGCCGTCGGATGGCGCTCACCCCACTGGGTGAAGCGGCTGGCTTTGGCGTCGAAATACTTCAACAGAATCGCCATTCCCATGGAAACATTCTTTACCGAGAAACAGCAACTGGCCGCGTCCGCCGCCGCGGAGAGCCGATCGGCCATGTTCACGTGGACGATCAGTATCGCGGGCTGGCGGCGCCGCGCCTCGGAAAGTTGCGCGGCATCAGTCACATACACCAAGCTCTGGCGCTCGGCTTCTTCCGGGACGTGGCAATGCGTGGCCGCCGTTTCCAGATTGCCGTGAATAAATGTAAAGATATCCGAGTGATGATTCTTGATGGCCCGAGCGCTCAACATGCTGCTGTCCCTTCAGAATCCTGTTTGATCATTGTCGAACGACCCAGGAGACTACCATCGTCGGCGGAGCTTCGCGCGAACTTGAACACTCGATCAAGAGAATCTCACGAGCGAGCCTGCCTGCGGACACGGTCCAACTGGCGCGGACTTTGCTCGGCAAAGTCCTGGTGCGCAAGCTTAAGGAAGGCATCGCCGCGGGCCGGATCGTGGAGACCGAGGCCTACCTGCGGAACGATCCTGCCTGTCATGCCTTTCGTGGGATAACACCGCGCAATCGCTCATTATTTCTGGAACATGGCCACGCCTACGTTTACCTCTGCTATGGAACGTCCTACCTGTTAAATGTCTCGAGTGAGCCCGGTGGAGTCGGTTCGGGCGTGCTGTTGCGAGCGCTCGAGCCTATGTACGGTACAGAACATATGCAGCGTAACGCCAACCATGTCAAGTTAACCGATTTGACGCGCGGGCCGGGGCGACTGACCACGGCGTTGCGGGTTAACCTGAATCATGACGGTTTGAATCTCTTCACCGATGAGCAACTTTGGATCGGCAGCGATGGTCACAAGGTCAAGTCCATCGGAAAGAGCGTCCGGATTGGACTGACCAAGGCGGCCGACGAGCGGTTGCGCTTCTTTGTCGCCGGCAGCCGCTATTTGAGCGGCCCGCGGCGCCTCAATGAACAGCCTTGAAGGAGACCCTAGTGCGCATATCGCGGTTTGTCGGTGCGGGGGCGTGGTTTGCCGGTGCGGCCGCTTTGAGTTCGATTTGCGCGCTGGCGCACGCGGCGTGTCCTCCGTCTGCGAGCGAGTTGCACTTGGGCGGATCCACGATTTGCATCGTCACGGACGATACGCTCACAAAAGAGCGGCCGCGGCTGCGCGACTGGATCGATCGCTCGGCGCACATCGTCGCGGACTATTACGGCCAATTCCCAGCCCCTTCGGTCGTCATTCAGTTGCGGGGAATGGATGGCAGCGGCATCAACGGCGGGCGCACCACGAATGATTCCGGATTGATGATTCAAATGCGCGTCGGCCGCGAAACCACGCGCGAACAACTGGCGGCGGACTGGGTGCTCGTCCATGAGATGGTGCATCTTGCGCTGCCCGAAGTCGGTCGAACCCATGACTGGCTGGCGGAAGGTTTGGCCACCTATGTCGAAGGGGTCGCGCGGGCGCAATATGGCAACCGCGCCATTGCTGATGTGTGGGCCGAAGCTCGCAATTCCATGCCGAAGGGGCTGCCGCGCCCCGGCGAAGGCGGCATGGATCAATCGCCTTCATGGGCCCGCACCTACTGGGGCGGAGCGCTCTTTTGCCTGCAGGCAGACGTCGCCATTCGCGAGCAAACCGCCAACCGTGTCGGGCTGCAGACCGCGTTGCGCGCCATTCTCAAAGAAACCGGGGGTTATGGCTTCGACGGCAATATCGGCGAAGTCCTTCGAATCGGCGACTCGGCCACCGGGACACACGTCATGTACGGGCTTTACCAGCAGGTCAGAGCGACGCCGCAATCCCCGGATCTGGAGCTGTTATGGACCTTGCTCGGCGTGCCGCCCGACCCGCTGACCCAGCCGTTCGATGATCGCGCGCCCCTGGCCGCGATACGCGTAGCGATTACCACGAAACCCAGCCTCGAAACGGCTGCCAGTGTTCGGAAAAACTAGTGTTCGGAAAAATTAGGCTCGCGCTTCTCGAAAAACGCCCGCACCCCTTCGACGCAATCCTGGGTCTCGAGCGTCATTTCCTGCGCACTGCGTTCGGCACGCAATTGTTCCTGCAGCGAATTGTCGAACGTCGAGGCGTGCAGGGTGCGGATTTGCCCAAGAACCGCGCAGGGACCCGTGGCAAGCCGATGCGCCACGGCTTGGGCGCGCGCCAACAGTTCGCCGGCCGGCACCACCGAATAAACGAGCCCCCACTCGAGCGCGGTCTCGGCATCGATCCTTTCCGCGAGCATCAACGAAGACAGGGAGCGGCCCGCGCCAATCCGGCGCGCCAAGTGGAAAGTGATGCCGGCATCGGGCACCAGCCCTAAGCGCGCAAACGACGGCAAGAAATAGGCATTATCGGCGGCCATGATGATGTCGCTGGCGAGCGCCAGACTCATGCCCGCGCCCACCGCGGCGCCATTGACCGCTGCGACGATGGGAAACCTGAATCCGCTGAGGCGCAGAATCAGCGGATCCATGAAACGCCGCATTTCGAAATGCGCCCGCTGGCGAGCTTCGGCCGATTTCAAGTCGATGGAATGAAGGTCGAGACCGCTGCAAAAGACATCGTTGCTGCCGGTGATAACCACGGCTTTTGCGCCGCCCTCGCCCTTTTGGATTTGATCGAGCGCCAAATGTATCGAGCGAATAACCGTAATATCGATGGCGTTGCTGCACGCGGAACGCTGCAGTGCCAAGGTGGCGACACCATCGGATACTGTGAACGACAATGAATTCATTCGTCTGCCCTCCTGTCCAGCCCCAAACCAAACCCTTGGCAACCCATTGACTTATTTAGTTAAGCGACCTGCTATCAGGCGTCCTAGCCTTGATCATGCCCCCTACCCATCCTCACCGCAACCAGGAGCGCTCGTTGAGTAGAGGGCTAATCGTGGGCCTGCTAACTGCCGCCGGCGACCGAAACCCTTTGTCTTGACCCGCCGTTGCGCGCGGCGGTTTGATGCCGCAAGATTCGCGCTCCAAAACGCCAGCCCACTCTTTCCGGAGTTCAACGATGCCTTCATTTTGCCGGCACACCGCCGTGGGATTCCTGTTGCGCGGCCTGTTGCTGCTGACCGCGGGCCCCCTGGCGGCCGGCCCGGCGCAAATACTGCCCAGCGACATACCGGCAACCTTTGTGCCGCGAGTGGAGAGCTTCGACTACACCAAGCGCGAGGAGATGATCCCCATGCGCGACGGAGTCAAGCTGCAGACAGTCATCCTCATTCCGAACGGCGCGCGGCGCGCGCCGATCCTCTTGAGCCGCACACCGTACGGCGCAACTTCCCGCATTGCCAAAAATGCCAGCGCGCATCTTGACGCGCTGCTCGACAGCAACGATGTCGCGGATGACGCCGTGCTCAACGGCGGTTACATCCGCGTGGTGCAGGACGTGCGCGGCAAACATGGTTCGGAAGGCGATTACGTCATGACCCGGCCTCTACATGGGCCTCTCAACCCGACCGCCGTCGATCATTCCACCGACACCTACGACACCATCGAATGGTTGATCAAGAACATCCCGGAGACCAACGGCAAGGTCGGGATTCTCGGCATTTCATATGACGGATTCACCTCGCTCATGGCCCTGGTGCATCCGCACCCCGCGCTACGCGCCGCCATTCCGATCAATGCCATGGTCGATGGCTGGATGGGCGATGACTGGTTTCACAAGGGTGCATTTCGACAGGATAGTTTGGTCTACGCGCACGATCAGGAGGCCTCTCGGGCCAGCGACATTCCCTGGTGGTCGGATCACTACGACGACTACGACACCTGGCTCAGCGTGGGCTCGGCCGGCGAGATGCTCAAGCGTCATCGCCTCGAACAAGTCGCTTTCGCGACGCAGCTCATGAGCCATCCGGCCTACGACGAATTCTGGCAGGACCAGGCAATGGATAGGATCCTGGCCAAGCAGCAGGTCACCGTTCCCACCATGCTGGTGCATAGCCTGTGGGATCAGGAAGACATCTACGGCAACATCGCGCTGTACAAGGCGCTCAAAGCGCGGCAAACCGATACGTCCAACATTTATCTGGTCATCGGCCCCTGGTTTCATCACCAACAGCGGCTCGACGGCAGCGCCATCGGACAGATCCGTTTCGGCAGCGATACGGCGGAGTACTTCCGCAGGCATCTGCTGCGGCCGTTCTTTGATCATTACCTGAAGGACGACGCGCCGCCGCTGAACATCGCGCAAGTGACGGCATTCGAGACCGGCACGAATCGCTGGCAGGAGCTCTCGACCTGGCCCAGCGGCTGCGGCGCCGGCTGCAATATCGCCGCGCAAAAGCTCTATCTGCAGAGCGGCGGCAAATTGCGCTCGGGCGGCGTGCTCGACGCAGGTTCGCGCGGCGGAACGCCGACGGACTTCGAATCTTATGTTTCGGACCCCGCGAAGCCGGTGCCCTATATTCCGCGTCCCATCCATATTGGCGGCGAGGAAGGCGCGAGCAGCTGGCAGACGTGGCTGGTGAGCGATCAGCGCGATGTCGCCTCGCGAACCGACGTGTTGAGCTTTTCCACGCCGGTCTTGAGCGAACCTTTGAAAATCAGCGGCGAACCCGTCGCCAATCTCATCGCCTCGACCAGCGGCAGCGACGGCGACTTCGTGGTGAAGTTGATCGACGTCTATCCCGACGAACTCGGACGCGAGCCCAAGATGGGCGGCTATCAACTGATGGTGTCAGCCGATATTCTGCGCGGCCGCTACCGAGATTCCTTCAGTAATCCGCAGCCGATCCCGGCGGATCAAAAACAAGTCTTCCGCTTCGCGCTGCCGACCGCCAATCACGTATTCTTGCCGGGACACCGCATCATGGTGCAAGTGCAATCGAGCTGGTTTCCCCTCTACGACCGAAATCCGCAAACCTACGTGGACAATATCTTCTTCGCCAAGTCCGGCGATTACAAGAAAGCGACCATCAAGATTTTCGATGGCGGATCCGCGGCCAGCTTCGTCGAATTGCCGGTGGTGTCGTCGACTTCCAAGCCGCAGGCTTCCAAATAATATCGTCGACGTCCCGATAGTCCCCGCAAAAAAAAGCGGCCGATCACTCGGCCGCTGATTTGTTGGATTGCGCTCGCGGGACTATTTCTCGTGCTCGCCTTTCTTTTCCTCGGGCTTGGCACGCTGCGGCTGCGGCTTCGGCTGATTGGCCGGTTTGGCGGCAGGCTGTCCTGGCGGGTGCTGAGCCGGTTGACCTTGCGGACGCGCGGCGCCGTTAGGCTGCCCCGGTTGACCTTGGGTACGCGCGGCGCCGTTCGGCTGGCCCGGCGTGCGCACAAAGTTGTTGGCCTGACCGGGTTGTTGTCCCGCCGTACCCGCAGCGCCCGGCTGTCCGGGCTGTCCAGGCGCACGCTGCCCAGCGTTCTGCTGCCCAAATTGGCCCGGCTGTCCGGCCGTACGCTGCGCACCGTTCTGCTGACCCGGCTGTCCAGCGGTGTGCTGCGCGGCGCTCGGCGGCATGCTCGCGCCATGAGCCCCCACCACGCCCGGCGCATTGAAGGCCGCCGGCCTCGGCGTGGCTGCAATCGCGGGATGGCCGCCGTTGGCTTTCGCGCTCAATGCCGGATTGCGCACCGCTTCTTGCACATGCTGATGTTGCAAAGCAGTTGGCGGAATATGCTGTTCCGTCGCCGCGGCTCGCTCCTGCGCGCTGGGTGCCGCGGCAGTGCCGCCCGGTCCGCCGTTGTAGCTCACCTTGGTAACGGAGACATTGTTGATGACAGTTTCGTTGTACGTATTGTGAACATTGGTCACATTGACGTTCATGACAGTTCGATTGTAGGCAAATGAATTGCCAACCCAACGGCCGCCGGCAAACCCGACGCCGACGTAGCCGAAGCCGTAATTCACACCGCCGTAGTAGCCGATATGCGGACCCCAATAGCCGACATGGAACGAGTAGACCCCGCCCACGAAGCCCCAGTATCCCGGCGTCCACAACACGCCGACGCGGGGCGGCTGCACCCAGGTTCCCGGCACCCAGTAATATCCGCCCCCGCCCCAGGCCCAGTATCCGGGCGTCCACATGTAGCCATCTTCAGGGCAAGGCGGCTGCTCATAGTCCGGCAAGGGAGGCGGCGCTTCGCGGGCCGTAACCTCAACGTCGACCGCCGGCTCGTAGTCGGCTGCGGGAGGCGGCGCCGGCTGTACATAGGGGCGTGGCGGCGGCGGTGCTTGCACCACGGTGCGCACCACGCAACCTCCCAGCAGGGCCGCCGCGGATAGGACCACCGCGGCGCCGGCCAGCGGAAGCTTTGAATTCAATGAGTACTGGTTGGACATAGTCACCCGCCATTTTGATGGTTATGCATGAGCGTACGCAAAATTACGCTGTTTACAGAACGCATAACGTCACAGTTCGTGGATCGACTACCACCGTGAAGGGAATGTAACGGAAGCGAGAACGCCGTCGCAGATCTGCGACGGCGTCTCGTTTCAGCACATCCTGGCGATATCTCTAGGCGTCGATGGGCCGCTTGAAAGTTTCCGGCAGAAACAGCAATCCCAAGACCAGGGTGATCGCCGCGACCACGATCGGGTACCAGAGGCCGTAATAGATATCGCCGGTCGCGGCCACCATCGCGAAAGCGATGGTCGGCAGGAAGCCTCCAAACCAGCCGTTGCCGATGTGATAAGGCAGCGACATGGCACTGTAGCGGATGCGCGCCGGAAACAATTCGACCAGCAGCGCCGCAATCGGTCCATACACCATGGTGACGTACAGCACCAAGATGAACAGAATCAGCACCACCATCGGTTTGTTGATGGCCGCCGGATCCGCCTTATCGGGATAGCCCGCGGCCGACAACGCTCCCTTGACTTGCTTTTGGAAAGCCGCGATCGCGGCCTTGCGGTCGGCGCCTTTGACCACCTTAGGATCCGGCGCATCGAAGGTATTGCCGCCGCTGCGAATCTTCGTCACCGTTCCTGGCGGCGCATCTTCGCTCTTATAAGTTACGCTGGCTTTGGCGAGAAAGTTCTTTGCAATATCACAGGACGTTGAATCGAATGGATTCTTGCCGATGGGATCGAACTGAACCGAGCACTCCTTCGGATCCGCCACCACCGTGACCGGTGCGGCCGACTGGGCGGCATACAGCGCCGGATTGGCATAGCGCGTAAGCGCGCCAAACAGCGGGAAGTAGGTCAGCATGGCGAGCAGGCAGCCGGTCATGATGATGGGCTTTCTGCCGATCTTGTCCGACAGCCAGCCAAACAAGACAAAGCACGGCGTGGCCAGCACCAGTGCGGTCGCCACCAGGATGTTCGTGGTGGCGCCATCGACCTTCAGCGTGCGCTCCAGGAAGAACAGTGCGTAGAACTGTCCCGCGTACCACACCACCGCTTGCCCCATGACCGCACCCAACAAGCTGATGAGCACGATTTTCAAATTCGACCAGCGGCCGAAGGCTTCGGAGAGCGGCGCCTTCGAGGTCGTCCCCTGGTTCTTCATCTTGACGAACACCGGACTCTCGGCCAGCTGCATGCGGATCCACAGAGAAACGCCGAGCAGAATGACCGAAATCAGGAACGGTATGCGCCATCCCCACGCCTTGAATGCATCCTCGCCGAGACTGGTGCGGGTCACGATGACGACGATCAATGCACCGAACAGTCCCAAGGTCGCGGTGGTCTGAATGAAGCTGGTGAACAGTCCGCGTTTTCCCTGCGGTGAATTCTCCGCGACATAGGTCGCCGCACCGCCATATTCGCCGCCGAGCGCCAGGCCCTGCAAAAGACGCAACGCCAGCAGCAGAACCGGCGCCAAAACACCCGCGGTGGCGTAGCTCGGCAGCAGTCCGACCGCGAACGTCGATCCGCCCATGATCCCCATGGTGATGAGGAAGGTGTACTTGCGTCCCACCAGGTCGCCGAGGCGCCCGAACACCAGGGCCCCAAAAGGCCGCACGGCAAAACCGGCCGCAAAGGCAGCCAGCGCGAATATGAATCCAGTGACTTCGTTGACGCCGGAGAAAAACTGCGAGGTGAGGATGCTGACCAGCAGGCCGTACAAATAAAAGTCGTACCACTCGAATACAGTGCCCAACGATGAGGCACCGATGACAAGCCAATTGCTCTGCGCCGCTGCCGTACTTTTAGGCAGTCCAGCATCTGCGGACGTGGTAGCCATTCTTGTTCCCCTGCTTTTTTATGAATCGATGGTTGCTAATGCTTGGGCGGCCCCGCGGCGATCACCGCTCTGACTTCGGTCAGCTTGGCTTTGATGGCTTTGGCATTCTCCGGACCCATTCGCATCAGCAATTTTTGGCCTGCGGACCGCCTCTCGAGCGCGGGATCGGCATAGATATACATGACGTTGGGCCGCACCAAGTCGATTGGCCCCTTGGGATCCGGCGTCTCGAGCAGGTTATCGATGACTTCAACGAGCCTGTCGTTGAAATAGCCGTTGGGATAGCCCAGGTTCTGATAGGACTGTTGGAACAGCGGGTAGTAGCGGACGTAGAGCGCGCCCAACTGCTTGGCGTCGAGCTGACTGATCACGGCCACCATCGGCTTGTAGCGCTCGAAATTGCGCTGATCGAGCGTCGCGTGCAATTCATCCCCGTTGACGGTCAAGGAACCGGGCGCCGGGTTGGCGGGCCGCTTGTCCACCGCGACCTTCTGCCGCGGCAGATTGTCGATGGTCACGACGATCTTGCGGATCAGATCCTGCGGCACCAGAAAATTCTTTACCGCGTCGGCATTGCTCAACTGGGCGAGGGCTTCGCGCAGGGGCGTATCGCTATCGGCCAATTCGGGCAGGGCTCCCGCGGGCGCATTCCCGGCAGGAGGCAAGGGATGGGAGATGCCCGGCTCTTCCGCCGGGGTCGCAACGCTCGCCGGTGCGCCGGGTGCGGCCGGCAGAGGCTGGTTGCGGCTTTTGAAATAATACACGCCGGCGGCCGCAAGCACGAAAATCAACGCCGCTACGCCAACGATCGGTTTATTGATCATAGGTGGCTGCAGGCCTAGCTCGCGTTTAGCATGCGAAGCTGCAGCTCGTGCCGGCGATAGTCGATGATCAAGGTGTCGAGCAATCCCAGCGTATCCATGCCGATCAAAATCGCCGGCTCACTCGTCAGCCGCCATTGCTTGAATATATACAGATCGCCAAACGTCACGCCGGGATCGTGAATGGTGATGGCCCCCAGTCCGATGGCCGGTGTGTCCATCAATTCACCCTTTTGTACGTCTTTGGTGGCGCCGATGATGCTGTCGATTCTGGATCGCGCCTGGCCGCCGACGTGCGACAGCGCTTCCTTCAATGCCATATTCGCGATCGTCACCTGACCGCCGGTGTCGATGATGGCCTTGCAGCGGACCGTGCCGACAAAGGCATCCACGACCACGAGTGTGCCGCGCAATGAGTGAAACGGAACACTGATAAATCCAGGACCCGAGCGCTCGTTCTTGGAATAGGCGATGTTGATTCGATCATGGCGAAAATCGATGAAGATTCGCTTTCCCAGCAGGCCTTCGGAACCGAGCACGCCCTCCGCGCCCCCGAGTGCGTCGGGAACAATCGGGAGAATCGCCTGATCAACCGCCACGTCGCCGATGCTCAAGGTGTCCACCCGGATTGTCGGCACGGTGGCAAAACCCGTGACACCGCGCAGGATGACCGGCGGCGAGCGGTCTGTCGGAATGCCGAGCGCCAGGGCCACCAAGGCGGTAATTGCGCTGTGGCTCGCACCGGTATCGAGCACCAGGCGGAAGGGTCCGCGCCCATTGATCATAACCGGCGCCCAGATGCGGCCAATCTGGTCCCGGCGTGTCGGGGATACATAACGCGGCTCGCGCGCCTCGACCATGATTTCCGTCAACTCGTCGATGGGATCGACGACCGGTGCCGTGGGCGGCGATATTTCAGGCGCCGTGGCGCTGGTCCAAACCGGCCAACCGGCTAACGCGCAGGCGCATAGCGATGCTGCCAGCGACTGTATTCGACCCTGGGCCCGCGATAAAAAAGCCCGTTTTGTTTCTTTCAAGTGCCCGCCTCAACGCTGCAACGTTATACGTCGTCGATCGTCTGCCCCGAAAAATCGCCGCAATCTTCAGGCCAGCAGCATAGCACCGCGCTTACCGCGCACCAAAATTCTTGCCCTATAGGTTAAATCGCCCTTTCCGCACCGGAATCGGGTGGCGGCAGGCGCCCGAATTTCCCCAGCCGAAAATCATTCATGGCCGTATCCAGCTCCTGCCGGGAGTTCATCACGAATGGCCCGTAGCCCGCGATGGGTTCGGCTATGGCTACGCCGCTCAACACCAAGAGCATGCTGTCGGCGGCGGCGGCAACGGCAATCTCGCTGCCGCTGCGCTCCAGAAGAACGAGGTCAGCGTCCCTCGCCTCGCGCGATCCGTTGACGGTAATGGCGCCGCGCAACACGGCGATCGCCGCGCCGTGATTTTCCGGCATCGACAGGGTGAGGTTTTTTTCCGCGCTGAGCCGCACATCCCATACATTGAGATCGGTGAACGTCGCTGCGGGACCTCGCCGCCCGGCGTAGTTGCCCGCGATCACGCGCAGGCTGCCGGCACCGGACGGCAGTGCAACTTGCGGAATCTGTGCGTCGAGGATGTTTTGGTAGCGAGGCGGCGACATTTTGTGCTCGGCGGGCAGGTTTACCCAGAGCTGCGCCATTTCCAAAGTACCGCCGCGTCGCGTGAACGCGGGCGAGTGAAATTCATCGTGCAAGATTCCGGCGGCAGCCGTCATCCACTGCACATCGCCGGGGCCGATCACGCCGCTGTTACCCGCGGAATCGCGGTGCGCGACTTCACCTTGATAGACGATGGTCACGGTCTCGAATCCGCGATGCGGGTGTTCGCCCACGCCGCGCGGGTGCGCGGCCGGCGTGAACGCCGCGGGGCCGGCGTAGTCGAGCAGCAGAAACGGGCTGATCTGCCTTCCTAATTGGTCATAGCTGAACAGGCTCCTCACCGGGAACCCATCACCCACCCAATGACCCTTCGGAGCGGGGTAGACGCCCAATACAGCTTTATTCATAAATGTCCTTTAACATTCGGCCAAGGTACATAAATAAGGCCGCAGGGCCGCTTTTTAAAGAGCCAAGCCTGCTGTTCGATCCATGGCGCGGCGCGAGGATCTCCCTTGAAAACCTATCAATTGGAAGAACTGAAGTCACAGGTTGGGTCCCAGATTGGCGTCAGCGACTGGGTCACCATCGATCAGCACCGTATCGACCAATTTGCCGCGGTGACCGGTGATGATCAGTGGATCCACGTCGACCCGAAGCGCGCCGCCGCAGGCATGTTCGGCTCGACGGTGGCGCATGGATTCTTGACCTTGAGCCTGCTGCCTCTCTTCGTTCGCAGCTCGCACAGAGTCAACGGCGCTCGCATGTCGGTAAACTACGGCCTGAATCGCGTTCGCTTCCCGGCGCCCGTTCCGGTCGACAGCCGCCTGCGGGCACATTTCAAGCTGTTGTCATTCGAGCCCATTGAAGGCGGCGTGCAGCTGATCAGCGAAGTCAGCATCGAACGCGAGGGCCAGTCCAAACCGGTATGCGTGGCCGAGAGCGTCGGCAGGCTCTACACCTGAGCCTCGGCAGGCGCTACGCCTGAGCGCCGGCAGGCGCTAAGCCTGACCCGACGCCTCCGCGAGCGCCCGGACATGCGCGACGGCACTGCGGCCGAGCGCCGACAAGTTGTAGCCGCCCTCCAACATGGAAACGATGCGCCCCTCCGCATGCCGGGCCGCCACTTGTTTCAATTCACGCGTCATCCAGGCGTAGTCGGCTTCGACGAGCGCCATTCCGCCGAGCAGGTCTTCCTTGTGGGCGTCGAATCCGGCGGAGATGAAAATCATCTGCGGCTTGAAATTCTCCAGCGCGGGCAGCCAATGCGTTTCCACCGCCTTCTTCGCCGCCGCGCCGCCGCTGCCCGCCGCCAGGGGAATATTGATCATGTTGGGCGCGGGATTGGCAGTGCCGCTGTAGGGGTAGAAGGGGTGTTGAAAAAAACTCGTCATCAGCACGCGCTTGTGCCAGTGCGGGGGACTGAACATGTCCTCGGTGCCGTTGCCGTGGTGCACG
>Ga0210400_10002050_pt1 | contig 19200 bp, 23 predicted proteins | sample IncBWH26MmetaG_FD_155456 | JGI IMG/M metagenome (GOLD analysis project Ga0210400, IMG submission 155456) | Forest soil microbial communities from Barre Woods Harvard Forest LTER site, Petersham, Massachusetts, United States - Inc-BW-H-26-M | ecosystem: Environmental > Terrestrial > Soil >...
CGCCGCAGGCCTCAATGTTTACGCAACGCTGGCCACGCTTGGATTGTTGGCCCACGCCGGCCTGCTGCCGCTGCCTCCTGCGCTGCTATTGCTATCGAACTGGTATGTGATCGCGGCCAGCGGCGTGATGTTCGTGATCGAATTCTTTGCCGATAAGATACCCGCCTTCGACTTGCTTTGGAACGCGCTCCACACCTTTGTTCGTATTCCCATCGCGGCTCTGCTTGCCTTCGGCGCGACCGCGACGCTGTCTCCGTGGGAGCAGTTGGTAGCCACGGTTGCCGGGGGCGCAATCGCGCTGGCCTCGCACGGAGGCAAGACCGCAATTCGGGCTGCCGTAACTCCTTCTCCCGAGCCGTTCTCGAACATGGCCTTAAGTCTCGGCGAAGATGGACTCGCCATCTTTCTCACCTGGTTCGCCACCCAGCATCCCTATGCGGCAATAACAATGGTTGGTCTGATGCTCATCATCATTGTGGTCTTGACGCGGTGGATCGTGCGCTCCATGCGGGCACTTTTTCAGGGGAGCCGAGCGCGAGGTGGAGAGGTAAGTTGACAATTCTCTTACAATTTCATGAAAGTGCTTTTGCTACAATCGCTCTGTAATGACGACCCAATCCGCATTCACGGATGTTCCCACCGCCATCGAGGAGATTCGTTCGGGCCGCATGGTCGTGGTGGTGGATGATGAGGATCGCGAGAACGAAGGCGATCTGACCCTTGCCGCCGAGAAGGTCACTCCGGAGTTGATCAATTTCATGGCCAAGTATGGCCGCGGGTTGGTCTGCCTGGCTATGACCGACGAGCGCTTGGACCATCTCCGCATCGGTCCCATGAGCGCCGAGAACACCTCGAACTACGGCACCGCATTTTGCGAAGCGATCGATGCCCGCGATGGCGTGACCACCGGAATTTCAGCCTTCGATCGCGCCCGTACCATCCAGGTTGCGATCGATCCCGCCACTCGGCCTTCGGATCTGGCGCGTCCTGGACACGTTTTCCCGCTGCAGGCCCGCAAAGGTGGCGTGCTGGTTCGCGCTGGACAAACCGAGGCCTCAGTCGATCTCGCCCGCATGGCCGGATTGATTCCCGCGGGAGTGATCTGCGAGATCATGCGCGACGACGGAACCATGGCGCGGGTTCCCGACCTCATCGAGTTCTGCAAAACCCACGGCATGAAAATGCTGACCGTCGCCGAACTCATTCGCTACCGCATGCAGCACGAGCGCTACGTGCATCGGGTTGGCGAAGCGTTGATTGGCACGCGTCACGGAGAATTCCGCCTGATTGCGTATGAGAGCGAAGTGGACGGCGGCGAATCTCACGTCGCGCTGGTGCGAGGCGACATCGAAAGCAGTGAGCCGGTGCTGGTACGCATGCACTCCCATTGCGTGATGGGCGATGTATTTGGATCGACGGCTTGTGATTGTCACGCAACCATTGAAGGCTCGATGCAGGCCATTGCGCGCGAGGGGCGGGGCGCTTTGATCTATCTGCATCAAACGTCCAAAGGCTTTTCGGTTGAAAACATCGGAGAACGAAAGATGCTCACATTCCACCGCGACAAGCGTCTGCCGTCTCTGCCCGAAAGCGAACGCAAGACTCAACGTGAAATCGGAATCGGAGCTCAGATTCTGTCGGACTTGAATCTGCGACGCATTCGTCTGCTCACAAACCATCCTCGAAAGGTTCCCGCGCTCGAGGGATTCGACATCGAGATCGTCGAGCAGGTGCCGGTGCTGCTGGACAGAATGAAGACTCATTCCTAAAGTAATCCTAAGACGACCTTCAGCCGCCGCTATTGCTTTTCCCACCAAGCCGAAATCCCGGATGCGAGATGTGCGAATGGCCGAGGCTTACTAACTCGAACGCATTACCATGGTCTGCAATGGCAGCGGAGCCCAATTCCGGACCAGGCCTCATGGCGACCATTCGCCATTGGTGGAAAGCACGGTCGGCGCGAGATGGATTTTCTTGCACCGTGAAACGTTTCATCTCCGCGCTCTGGGAGTTCGCCCGCGAATCCACTCCAGCGCGACAGCGGCAGCGCTACGGCGATGTCGAATATGACTGGGACTTCCGCGTAGATACGACCAGCGCGACAGTTGGCTGGCGCGACCGGTTGTTGGGATACTTCCATTCGCCTTATCAACCTACGGAACCGGCGCTGTTTCGCGAAATGCTCGAGAACCTTAAGCAGGCCAGTCCGCAGATCGATTTTCGCGAATTTACCTTCATCGACATTGGCTCAGGCAAGGGACGCGCGCTGCTGATGGCTGGGGATTATCCTTTCCGGCGCATCCTGGGAATCGAATTGCTGCCTGACCTGCATCGTGTGGCGCGAGAAAATATCGGCAAGTACAAAAGCGATTCGCAGCAGTGCTTCGCCATCGACTGTCTCCTCGGCGACGCCTGCGAATTTGCTTTCCCACCCGAGCCAACTGTACTTTATCTGTTCAACCCTTTGCCCGAACCCGGATTGGCCACCATGGCAACCAACCTGGAGCAGTCGTTACGGGAACATCCCAGGCCGGCGTTCGTTCTCTATCACAATCCGCTGCTGGAACACGTGCTGACGCGGAATGCGGTGTTCAGGAGAATCGCGGGCACCCATCAGTATTCAATCTTGGCTTGAAATGGGCGCACCGCCACAAAGGCAACTCCCCTCCCCTCTCCCCTGACCTTTTGTAATCCCGAGGTTACCGATGCCGTCTTTGTGTCTCCCGCTTCTTGCGCAGAGGCTTGTCGATCTTGCTATTGCTGGCCGACGGTGCTATGCTGCGCCGCATCGAGCGGTGGCCTCTTATGAGATGCTGCGGACTTGTCCTTGCGGCTGTTTTGTTGGCTGCCGCCTGCCTGGCCCAATCCCCCAACCCCGGGGATGGAAAGCTGCAGTTCGGCGCGGTCATTACCGATGCGAATGGCGCGCCGATTCGCGATGTCACCGACAAAGACTTGACCATTGAAATTCAGAAGAAACCTCAGCCTGGACAAGTACAAGCCATTCCGGCAGTAACCGCCATCGTTGAACCGGCCGCCGGGGAGTTCACCAACCGCAACAATGCCAGGACCGGTCGTGGATTAGTCATCCTGGTAGTCGACACGATTCATACCCGCTGGCTCGATGAACGGGATCTCCGCCCGGTAATCGCAAAGTATCTGGCTGCCTGTGCCAGTTCCAACTTGCCGGTGTACCTGCTGGTGATGGATACCCATGGCACGCTGCACACGGTGCATGATTACACCACGAGTTCGGCGACGCTGACGGCGGCATTGAGCCGCGCGGATGCCATGGCGCATGGCCGTCCCCCCGGCGACGCTACGCCGGAAGTTTCGGCTGAAACTGCGCGCCTGGTCGACTTCCTGAAGGGGACAATTGCCAACTTTGCAGTAGCGGGGGCGCCGCTGCACGCCAGTCCGGAACCCGTCCTCGACATGTTCCGCACCCTGTCTGCGGCGACGGCCGGCATTTCAGGCCGCAAAGCGCTGGTGTGGATCGCCAATATCACTCCCTTCGAGGTTGAGGAGAAGACTGGATTGGTTGTCGGCACCACGACGATGGTGAATGGCTTCGGTGTAGTCGGCTCAGAGTACCAAAACCACCAGATGCTGACGCCCGATGAGTTGAAGGTGTTGCGGCCATTCTGGAAAGCATGTTTAACCGCGATGGTGCGGTCGGAAGTTGCGCTTTACCCGCTCGCAACCCGCGGGCAAGCCGATACACCGGTCGACACCCAGACGTTGCACGCCATGCATATGCTCGCCGTCATGACCGGCGGACGCGAGGTATCCCCGATGGAACCGTTGGCGTCATTGACCGGACTATCCCAGCAGAACCTTGCAGCTTATGACGTGGTGGCATCTGACGCCGGCAAGACTTGCAAGTCGGACTGGTGCGATCTCAAGGTAACGGTGAGCCGGCCGGGCGTTCGTGTGCTTGCGCCCAGTGGATTCTTCCGCGAGGCGGTCAGCTGGCAGCAAGCAGACGTTCTATCAGCGGTACTGTCCTCGCCTCTCGACTTCACGGGAGTGCCGTTCACTTTGCACTGGACGACGACGGAAGCAGCGGCACAGAAAAAGAAATTGGGATTTGTTGTCACCTTCCCCCCGGAGGCGGATCTGCCCCCGCCCACAGGTCATGAACTGAACCTGGAAATCTTTGTGCGGGCCACCAAGGCGGGCACTGATCCCCAAAACGCGAACTTCAATGCCGCCGGCCAGCTTTCCCCGGAACAAGCGCAGCAGGCGCATCAGCAGGGGTTTGCGCTGAATAACGTAATTGAACTCGCTCCCGGGGAGTACACAGTCAAATTCCTCGTACACGATAGGTTAACCGGGCGACTGGGAAGCATTGCCGTGCCTCTTAAGGTGTCGTGAGCCTGCCCTTGGAACTTCCGCTCCTCATGGTTTGAACTTGCTAGCGAACGCCAGCTCTATGCCGCAATGAAATGTTCCAATCTCCGATAGGTGCTCGTAATATCGCTGCGCTGCGGACTCGTGCTTCATGATTTCCGCATACCACATAGCATCGAAATAGGTTGAACAACGCCCATGCTCTGATTTGCTCGATTGCACAGCCGCCTCAAATTCCGCGTCACCGGTCGATCCTGAAAACAGGTGAATGACCGCTCTGGCTGTCGGCGATTCATCGCCCAATCGACCGGCTGCATCCTGCAAGATGCTTACCTCTCGTTGCCCCCGGCTCAGCCGCAGAAGAAATTCTTCGATCTCAGCGTGCGACCGGTGGCAAACATTCCGGTTGCTGTCTGCCATTTCCAGTTTGTCCATAAGATCATACGACTTGTTTACCCACTCCAACTCATCATCTCCGGGGCGACGCACGCCGGTAAAATAGACGATCTTCGCGATACTCAGCGCCGATAGCGCACCTGCGCACTGGTATCGAATCCCGCTTTTTGAACACGATCGTGTGCAGATCAAGAGCTTCGTTAACATCTACTTTCTGTCCTCCGTCACCGGTCAGCCTGGCACCCGCAATGATGTTCAGGCATCCCGCGTGTCCTTCGAAGGCGCATTTTTCCCAGTACTTGGAGGCTAGGGAATCCGATCGCAAGTGATTACGGGCGACGGAACCGGCGAAGTACTCTGCATTTGTGATGTTGACGGGACGAACCCGGGAATTCGGGAGGCCTTACTAGTTCCTGCGACGGGCGGTTCGGGCGGAGGACCGAGCGCTTTCTTCAATTGCAAACGAGCGACGCGATAGGCATCGGCGCCCATTAACATCTGTGCCACGATGAGGGCCAGCGAGACCACACCGCCCCCGTATCCCGTGACCGGCGGCAAACCGAATCGTACGATTTGCGTGGCAACGAAAATCACGGTGCCCTTGGCTCGCTCTCCTAGATAGAAATAGCCGAACCCAGCGGTCAGCAGATTGAGCGTCACCGCCACTCGCGGATTCTGCACATTCACATGGGCGTGTTGTCCGCGATTAATCTCGATCGCCGTGAAATAGGCGTCCAGAAACGAGAATATCCAGAGAACGGTCACCACTATTATGCCGGTGCCCCTTAAGCCCTCGCGTGACCAGAAGGAGCAAAGCAGTCCCAGCAGCCAGAAGCCGAGCGTGATCCAGCCCCGGCCAGTCTCACCGCAGTAGAATTGCCCCGCACCCGGAACCAGCAGCGACAGCACAAAGGCCCAGCCCGCGCTTCTGTGGGGAGCTTCAGGGGCCAAATATCCTATTGGCCGGTCATCGTTGAGCCCGAGGTTGAGCCGAGAGACATCGCTGCGTCACCGGGTTGCGCGGCATGAGTTAGTTCAGCACTCCTTGTGAGTTCGCAAGTGTGTTGCCTCCCCACGCGACTGCGTGAAGGCACATGGGACTGGGCGCGACCAATCTACCTTAATTGTGCAGCCAGGGTCGAAGAAGGGCGATGAAGCACGAGCGTGGACGCTTCGTGCCTACCTTGCCATTCCAGTAAACTACTTCTGTGGACCTTAATTCCATACTGCGCAACTTTGTTGTCTCTCTTGTCCTTGGACTGGTCACTGGGACAGCAGCCCCTGTTCCCGCACCTAGCGTCCACGCCATCGCACAGGCCGTTGACGAACGTTACAACCGTTTGCGGTCGCTGCAGGCGGAGTTTACGGAGATTTACCGGGGAGCCGGAATGGAACGTACTGAATCGGGAACACTTTGGTTAAAAAAACCTGGCAAGATGCGTTGGGAGTACCGTTCTCCGAGAGATAAGCTCTTCCTGAGCGACGGCAAGGATGCATGGTTTTACGTCCCGGGCGAGCGTCAGGTGCGGCGGACGGCGGTCAAGAAGTTGGACGATTTGCGGTCTCCGCTGGCCTTTCTTCTGGGTAAGACGCGGTTGGAGAAGGAATTGCAGGGGTTGTCTCTCGCTTCCGATGTAGCCCCGTTGGCGGCGGGAGATGTGGTTCTGAGGGGCGTCCCGAAGAGTTTGGCGGACCGGGTCAGCCAGGTTTTGCTGGAAATCAACCCGGAGCACTGGATTAGCAGAATATTGATCGAGGAAGTGGACGGATCGGTCACGGAATATCGCTTTACTAATCAGAGGGAGAATGTGGCCGTACCCGATCAGCAGTTTCGGTTTGTGGTGCCTGATGGCGTTGAGGTGGTTCAGGGCGAGTTAGGACCTTAGAAATGGAGCGAACTACAGATCCCTTGCTTTGCTCGGGATGACAGCTATAAGTAACTGTTTATCAATTGTTTACAGCGTGTCTAACCGTCAGCAAGCGACTCCGGGGACTTCATTACTCCCGATAGGGTTTGACGGGCAATTAACAAAACGATGGTAGGCGGGAATGCTAAACTGGGGTGGGCAACGGTAAAGCGACGATCCCATGGCGGAATTCGTAGTCAAAATCGCGGACGAGCGCGGGCACCTGTTGGAGCAGGTCGAGAACGGGTACTCGGAGGCCGAGGTTCGCGACCGCTTCGTGCAGCAGGGCTTCCTGGTGTACTGGGTGAAGCCTCGGGGCATGTTCTCCGGGGGATTGCGGCGGCGAGGCAAGGTCAAGCAAGGCCAATTTCTTATCTTCAATTCGCAATTCCTTACCTTGATCAAGGCCGGGCTGCCGATTCTGAATTCTTTGGATTTGCTGATCAAGCGGCAGCGGGATCCGTATCTGCAAAGCTTGTTGCAGAATGTGCGCGACCGGGTCAAAGCCGGGGAGTTGCTGTCCGACGCGTTTTCGGGCCAAGGTGCTTTTCCAAAAATCTACACCAGCACCCTGATGGCGGGCGAGAAGAGCGGCAACATGGAAGAAGTACTCAGCCGCTACATCAACTTTCAGAAAATGGCACTGACTTTCAAGAAAAAACTAGCGGTCTCGCTGGTCTATCCGACTTTGCTGGTGACCGTGGTTTCGTTGATGCTGGTGTTCCTGGTGACGTATGTGGTGCCGCAGTTTGCCAAGCTTTATCAGGATATGGGTGCGCAACTGCCAGTCATCACCCTGATCATGCTGAATATCGGGAATCACGCGCAACGGTACTTCCCGGTGGCTGCGGCTTTGCTGGTGATCGCGTTGGTGGCTTTCTGGCATTGGAAGAAGACGGATCGCGGGGCCGAACGGATCGACCGCGGTATTTTGGCGCTGCCCTTGCTCGGCCAAATATGGTTGAAGTACCAGGTAGCAAACTTTTCTCGCATGCTTTCGACCCTGCTTGCGGGAGGTATGCCTCTGGTGCCGTCGTTGCAAACCGCGGGAGCTTCGATGAGCAGCCGGCGCATCTTACTTGGAATATCGGATGCCGCCATTCGCGTACGCGAAGGACAGCCGCTGGCCAAGAGTCTGGAAGAGCAAAAGATGTTTCCCGAGTTGTCGGTAGAGATGATCGAGGTCGGAGAATCCACCGGAGCCTTGCCGGCAATGCTCAACTCGGTGGCGGAGTTTTACGAAGAGGATGTGCAGAACGCGCTGGGAGCGGCCATGGCTTTGATCGAGCCGGTCATCCTCATCTTCATGGCAGTGATCGTGGGCGGAATACTCATCTCGCTGTATTTACCCATCTTCACTTTAGGATCTACGATTCACTAGGTGTGCAATTCATTAGACGAGAAATAAGGCTCTGGCCTGTGTAGGTAGGTTTAGAAATGGCAACGTCAACCGAAAACAAAGCAGTATTCGTGGGTGGAAACGGGACGGCAGCGCCCGGCACCCATGCTGAGGAATTGGAAAAGGCGCAGGATATCGCGCGCCGCTATCGCTGCCAGTTCGTCGATCTGCATAACTTCTCCCTTCATCACGATCTGTTCAAGACCATCCCGGTTCACCTTATGTTCCGCTACAACTTCGTGCCTCTCGAGGAGACCGAAGACGGCCGGCTGGCCATCGCAATCGCCGATCCCAGCCAACTGATGATGATCGACGAGATCAGCTTATTGCTGGGCAAGCGCATCGTCACGAAAGTTTCGACTCTGGCACAGATCACCGAAATCCTCAAGAAGACGGAGCAGTCGAAGCGGGTTCTCGAAGACGCCAGCGAAGGCTTTGCTCTGGATGTGATCCGGGAAGATGAGAGCGGCGGCGAAGAGAGCATTTCAATCGACCGGTTGGCCACGCAGCAAGGCGATATCAGCCCGATTATTCGGTTGGTCGATACTACGATCTTCACCGCGCTGCAGCGGCGGGCCAGTGATATTCACATCGAAACTCGAGATGATTCGGTGTGCATCAAGTTCCGCATCGACGGCGTGCTCACCCAGGCCATGCCGCCCATTGCCAAGGAGCATCACTCGACCATCATCTCGCGTATCAAAGTCATGAGCGAGTTGGATATATCCGAACGCCGGGTTCCGCAGGACGGACGTTTCCGCGTGCGCTACGGCAGCCCCGAGCGGCCAATTGACTTCCGTGTTTCGGTCATGCCGTCGATCCACGGCGAAGATGCCGTGCTCCGCGTGCTCGATAAAGAGTCGATGAGCGAGAAGTTCCACAAACTTACGCTCGACGTGGTGGGTTTTGACGAAGACGACTTGCGGAAGTTCCGCCGCTACATCAAGGAACCGTACGGCATGGTGTTGGTCACGGGGCCGACCGGCAGCGGCAAAACCACAACTTTGTATGCTGCGGTCAGCGAGATCAAGACCGACGAAGATAAAATCATCACCATCGAAGACCCGGTCGAATACCAGATTCGTGGCATCACCCAAATCCCGGTCAATGAGAAAAAGGGGCTGACCTTCGCCCGTGGACTGCGCTCAATTCTGCGTCACGATCCCGACAAGATCATGGTCGGCGAAATTCGTGACACCGAAACGGCGCAGATCGCCATTCAGTCCGCGCTGACCGGCCACTTGGTTTTCACGACTGTCCACGCGAATAACGTAGTCGACGTTATCGGTCGCTTCCTCAACATGGGCGTCGAGCCTTACAACTTTGTTTCGGCGTTAAACTGCATTCTGGCGCAACGACTGGTGCGCTTGATTTGCGAATCCTGCCGCACGGCAACGCACTATTCCCCGGAAGTCATGGAGGCCAGTGGTCTCGATCCGAAGACCTGGGCGGAGGTCAACTTCTATGAAGGACAAGGCTGCATCGAATGTGCCGGCACCGGATTCCGTGGACGAACTGCCATCCACGAACTGCTCGACTTGAGCGACCGCATCCGCGAGATGATTCTGCTGAAGAAGCCTACATCCGAGATCCGGCGTGCTGCGCGCGATGAGGGCATGCGCTTCCTGCGTGAATCGGCCCTGGACAAAGTGCGAATCGGGCTGACTACATTGAAAGAGATTAACAAAGTCACCTTCATCGAAAGCATGCGGTAGGTTACGCAACGACGGCCTATCGCCGGATCAAAAACACTGTCATCCTGAGCGTAGTGGGATGCTGCGTGCAACGCAGCATCCCGGGGAGTCGAAGGATCCCAAGTAAGGCCAGGATGCCAGAAATGCGGCAGGGTGTTCTCGATCAAGGAGACTTTACGGGAGAACTCCCTGAGTCAGCATTGCGGGGACTGGCGAACATAAGGTCCTTCGGCTGCGTTGGCATCGCTTCGCGATACCAACTCCGCTCAGGATGACAGCGTGAGGGGGAGAAAACGCCAACTTCGCTTCAAGTGACAGCGTGAGGGAGGGGGCCAATCTTTCGGTCAATGACTCTGGTGCTCTTCCAGCTATTGCATTTATGACTGGCTGAGGGTTTTACTTGTAATATCGCTGCTCGGAGTAGTGTCGGTAATGAGTCCTAATTTCAATTCGAGTGCCAAGCCGAAGCTGGCCTGCGAAATTGCGGCTGATCGTGTGCTCGCCGGACGGGTTTCGGAGCGTGGCGATACGGTCGATATGTGCGCCACAAGCGAGTTGGCCAAGGGCTGCGTTGTGCCCGACTTACTCGAGGCGAATGTGCGCGAGCGCAAAGGTGTTTTCGACACGGTTCGGGAGACGCTGGGCAGTCTCAACAGCCGGTCCCGTGACGTGATCGCAGTTCTGCCGGATGCCGCGGTCCGGGTCGTGTTGCTGGATTTTGAGACTCTCCCCGCGAATCGCACCGAGGCCGAGAGTGTAGTCCGTTTCCGCCTGAAGAAATCGCTCCCGTTTGATCTCGACAAAGCCAAGATTTCCTATCACGCCCAGCCCGCCGCAAGCGGACTGAAAGTGGTGGCAGCGGTCGCGCTGAGCAGCGTGATTGAAGACTACGAGTCCGTGTTCCGTGAAGCGGGATACAGCCCTGGCATTGTACTGCCCTCCATGCTCGCTGCCTTGGGCGCGGCGGACGCGGACCGGCCGACACTGGTCGTGAAGGTAGACGCACGTACTACCAGCATTGCCATTCTCGATAAGAACCAATTGCTGCTCTTCCGGACTTTGGAAAATCCTCGCGGCGTGACCATTAGCGGAGAGCAATTGGCGGAAGAGGTTTATCCCTCGGTGGTGTTTTTCCAGGATACCTACCATCTGAACATTGAACACATCTTCGTAGCTGGATTGTCGGATGCAGGCGGAGCCGTTCCCGCACTGCGCGCTCAGACGGGAGCAGAAGTTACAGAACTCGTGGCCGATTCGCAATTAGGCGCAAGTGTTGGTTCGATTCCAAAGTGGAGAATGGCCGGGGTAGTGGGGGCCCTGCTTTCATAAATGCGCGTTGACATCAATCTCGCAACTCAGGCTTACGAGGATGCGCGGCGCTTCTGGCTGCGCTGGGGCGGAGGTCTGGTTGCGCTTGGCATTCTCACCCTTCTGCTGCTGGTTATGACCGTCAATGGATGGATCGGCGCGCGCAAAGACCGGCAACTGATTCGGAAATACGAAGCGCAGAGCGCGGAGCGCGACAAGGAAAAGGCTGATGCGCAAGCCTTGCTGAATCTGCCTCAGAACAGCAGTACCCGGGACCGATCCCTGTTCCTCAACGATCTTTTCCAGCGCAAGGCGTTTTCCTGGACCAAAGCCTTCGAAGACCTGGAGCGACTCATGCCGCCACGGCTGCACGTGGTGTCAATTCATCCCGAACTCAGTCCCGACAATGCATTAGAGATCAAGCTGCTCGTGGCCGGAGACAGCCGCGAACATGCCCTGGATCTGGTCAGCAAAATGGAGGCCTCGCAACACTTCCACGAGACCTACATTGAAGAGGAAAACTCCAACGTAAGCAGTGGAACAACAGGGGACACAGTCCAGTTCCAAATTACCGCGCTTTATGTGCCTGACGTTGGGGTCGGTACGGGAGGTGCGCACTAATGCCTGATCTTCGAGAGACTCGGCATAAAGTGAAGATCGCCCTGGCGGCCTTGGCGGCCGCGGATGTCATCATGCTCGCGGTGTTTTTCTCCCCCCTGATCGGATCACAGGGCTCGAGACGCCAGCAACTCGACCAGGCCTGGAAGGAGTTGCAGCAGAAAACCCGAGAGGCCGAGCCACTTCGCGGTCTGGACAAGAAGATTCCCATAGCCCGCAAGCAGATCGACCAGTTTTATGCGCAACGGCTGCCGTCGCAGGACTCCGCCATTTCCGCCGATCTCGGAAAAGTGGCGGCACAGAGCGGGACCAGAATCGAAAGCATTAAATATTCCATGAAGGATCCGGAAATGGTGGGCTTGCGCCGGGTCGAAATCGACGCCGACCTCGGCGGTGATTACCTGCAACTGGTGCGGTTCATTAACGCGCTGGAACGCGACCAACTTTTTTTTCTGGTAGACAGCGTGGGACTCGGCGGAGCACAAGGCGGAGTGGTCAAGCTGCAGCTCAAGCTGGAAACATATTTGAAGACGGGTGCCTGATTGAAGACGGGTGTTAAGTGAAACTCGGTGCGGAAAATCGCGTTAAGCTCATAGTGGCTATCGTGCTGATGGCAATTGCCGGCCTGGCCTTGCTGCTCAACTCCGGTAATTCCACTCCCTCGGCGGCTGCGCCTGCGAGCACCGCTACTCCGGGTGCAGCTTCTCAGCCCCCTACGTCTCCTCGACCGGTGTCGCGCACCAAGGTTCGCGGCAAGAAGGCCAGCACTGGGCCGCGTTCCCTCGATCCCAGCCTGCGCTACGACTGGCTGAAGGCCAGCGAAGATACGAAATACGAGGGCACGGGCCGGAACATTTTCCTGGCGCAGGCGGAGATTCCAAAGCCCATAGAGACCGGGGCCATGGACAAAAAGAAGCAAGACGAAGGACCTCCGCAGCCGCCTCCACCGCCGCCTATCAACCTGAAATTTTTCGGATTTGCCAGCAAACCGGGCGAGTCCAAGAAGATTTTTCTCTCGGAGGGTGAAGACGTTTTCATCGCGGCTGAAGGAGAAGTCGTCAATCGCCATTATAAAGTCTTGCGCATCTCGCCCACGTCGGTGGAAATAGAAGACGTGCTCAACAACAACCGCCAGAGCATTCCGCTCTCTGCGGGGTGAAGAATTGAATAATTGGGGAATTTCGTAATTTGCTAATTGGAGAAAGTGGAGTGTATCAATTGCCCAATTACAAATTACTCAATGGGAACTTTCCCATGGTCCTGCCATCTCGACAATCTGGCTCCCGCCGTCGCTCCGAGCGCGGATACATCCTGATCACTCTCATCCTGTTTGTCGCACTCATTGCCATCGCCGCGGTAGTCATGGCTCCGATCCTCACTTTCCAGGTGAAACGGGATCGAGAGGAAGAGTTGATTCACCGCGGAGTACAGTACTCGCGGGCGATGAAACATTTCGTCAAGAAATTTGGCCGCTATCCAACCCGCATCGAGGAACTCGAGAACACCAATCAGGTGCGTTTTCTGCGAAGGCGCTATAAAGACCCGATCACCGGAAAAGACTTCAAGATCCTTCACATGGGCGATATACAAACGTCGTTTGGTGCGGGACTCGCAGGGGCGGTTCCGGCAAACGGTCTCAATCCTGGCGGTCCAGGAATTGCAGGCGGCCCCGGCGGGCAAGCGGGGCTGGCTCCTGCACCTCTTAATACGATCGCTGCGGCCGGCGCTCTCGGCGCCGCCGGCGTGAGTGCGACTCAGGGCCTAGGCGGTACAACCGTAGTAGCAAACGGGCCTGCTGCACAAAACTCAGATGAAAATGCGGACAGCGAAACAACCGGAGTTCCTGCGCCCAACCAGGGCCCAGGCGTCTCTACAGCGACCGGTCCCGGCGGTCCGGGCGCCCCCGGCGCTCTCGGCGCGCCGGGACAAGGGAGCTCGGGCCCTGGCGCGCAAGTCTTCGGCGGCGGTCCGATGGTCGGTGTAGCCAGTATCAGCAGAGATAAAAGCATCCGCGTATTTAATAAGAAAGATCACTACTATCAATGGCAGTTCATCTACGATCCGACTACGGATCGCGGTGGACTCCTCAACACGCCGAACCAGCCGGGACTGCAGGGAGCAACCACCGCTGTACCGGGCGCTCCCGGTACTCCGCCCGCGCCGGGCACTCCCGGCGGCGTCTCGGGAGAACCGGGCCAGCCCAACCAACCCGGCATGCAACCGCCGCAAATGCCCCCCGACCAGGGACCATAAGCATCCAGGTCGAATCTGGTCCAGGACATGACAAACATCGCCGCATGCCAATCCATCAGCAGACTTTCCTTGCTCTGGCGCGCGATTGCGAGAATTGAATTTTCCGGAGGAAACCTGAACGCGAGAAACCAGTGAGACAGAGACACAAAAGCCTCACCGCCCGGTGCGATGAGGCTTTTCCAAACTCCAAGGGCTGCCCAGTTTACACGCTGAACGACGATCCGCAGCCGCATGTGCTCTTCACGTTCGGATTCTCGAACTTGAAGCCGGCACCCTCGAGGGTCTCGACATAATCCACGATGCAGTTGTTCAGGTACATCAGCGAGGTCGCGTCCACATAGACCTTGAGCCCATCCATGTCGAACACCTTATCCATCATACCCGCGCCGTTTTCAAACGACATCGAGTAGGAGAAACCGGAGCAGCCTCCGCCGACAACTCCCACACGCAAGCCGGCAGGGACCGGATTCTGTTGCGTCATAATCTCCTTCACCTTGGAGATCGCATTGGTGGTTAGGCTAACCGGCGGCTTTTTGGGAGTCACTTCGGGAACGGCTGTCGGGACAGTGGTTGTGGCCATTGGCATCTCCTTGAAATTGCTACCTGTTTATTATAACAAAGCGGGGCCTGGGGTCGAGGCAAAAATCCCGCGCTTCGACACCCTGCCTTGTCTGGTTAGATGACTCAAAGGCCCACAAGGTCGCGGCCCAAAACAAAACCTGCCGGGATTTGCTTTCTGGGGCTATAATCTGCGCGTGGGGCCCCGTACCTGTTGTTGGTTGTGGCCGACCACCAACATCGGCAAAGCTTCGGGGTCAGTTCAAGATCAGCACCGAGGTGGCTTATGATGTCGTCGCTTATGTGGCCGCTAGCTGTGTGGGGAGTTCTCACCGCTATCCTCGTCATCCTCCTCATCTACCGCAGCACCCTGACCATGCAGGAGGATGATCAACTGTTCCTCGGCGAATCTGAATCGCACATGGAAAAGGAACAGATCGAGATCATGGCCAAGGTGAACAAGATCACTCCCTTGGTAAAGTGGATGGGCGCTGCCTCCGGAGTGCTGCTGCTAGTGATCGCCGGAATGGCCGTCTACCAGGGATTGCAACAGGTACAGTAATTCTGGGAATTCTATCTGGAGCTAGCCTGCGGCGGATTCGCAAGTAGAAGCCGCGCGTGGCTGGCAAGTATCGAAGGGCGAGACACGCGCTGTGTCTCGCCCTGAACTATCTGGTGCCGGGAACAGGACTCGAACCTGCACGCCTTGCGGCACTGGATCCTAAGTCCGCCGAAGCTCGTTCTGATCTGTTGACTCGTAAGCACTTTCAACGACATGCATAATTGTCGCTCGGCAGAGCGTGCCCGAGTATTTCCGAGCGTATCTGAGTGAATGTCATAAAAGTGTCACTAAGAAAAACCAGATTCGCCCTACGGATTTCTTCCGAAAAATCCTACGATTGTGATGAAGGAGAGCAACCATGCCAGACGAGAAAGTACTCACGACGACAGAAATTGCAGCGAAATTGAAGCTGGACCCGAAGCGCCTGCGGGCAATCATGCGAGCCAACGGAATGCACGCGCCCAAGAGCGGGCGCTATCAGTTCCACGAAAAAGATTTTACTAAGCTGAGCACAGCGGTCAAAGAGCACGAGTCTAAACAGCCCGCGAAGAAGTAAAGTCCTACCCGCCTACAGTTCACGATTCGCTGTAGGCTTTTTTCTGGACAAAATTTTCGCTTTGATGTAACGTAGCAGTCGGAGTTCCAGCTCCACGTCCTGGACCAAAGGGCCGCATAAGACCTGCGCTTGCAGGCAAGGAAATCCTGAACAGGAGAAACAGGGAGAAGTACCGCCAGAGCCCCTGTGTCTCTTTTTCAGAAAACCGCGACCCGTAAGTACCGCACGCAAAGTTCTGACCTCTGTGTGCGCATTCGTCCGCCTCCCAGCGTTTCGTCCCCAATATTTACTCCCCGTTTTCCGAAAACACTAATGAGATTTCCACAACTGTAAGTCACCCGCCGGAGGTGTTGAATGGGACGCAAGGTTGAGATTTGTACCGATTGCGGTGAGACGCGGGAGATTGCTGCTCAGGGCTTGTGCTTTAAGTGCTACCGACGCCAGGAGCGAGTCGATCCGTGGGCCCGGCCAGATCAGCATTCCAAGCAGTTGCGCAAAGCGCAACGCCGGACGCGCAAGGCAATTCACACGATCCTGAATGCTCTCGATGACCTCGACGACGAGACCCTATTCCCAGAGGAAGATGCCACGTCCATCCGCAGAATCATTGCGCCACACTGGAGTGCCGTCGGTCGCGCCCTTGCCCCAGCGCAAGACCCACCCAAAGTGAACAGTGAACATGCTGAGCAGAAAGAGTTCACTCCCCCAACCTCAGTCAGTGAACCTGTGAACGCAGCGCCTGAAGCTGTTCACAAAAAAACCAAGAGGAAAATCAAATTAGGAGGAACGGTGCAATGAACGACTGGTGGTGGTGGCATTGTGAAACAGACTCGGGCGGGCGCGACTCATTCTTCTGGGCCTTCACTGTGGACACGTCTTTCAAACACTTTCGCGAAGCCGCTGGGAAGGACCGCAATTTCGCTTTGGAATTGACCGACCAGTACGATCCAGAGTTTATCTATGTGATCTCGGCGGGCGAGCTTGCGGACGGACTGCGCAATCACAAACTGAAAGTCATCGTCCCAGCGGTTCGCGGTGCGGTGCAAAGACGAGCTGAGCTGCGGGCCGAGCATCCCAAATGGTTGATTGAGTTCGGCCGTCAGACTTGTGGAAGTAATACCCCTTTCATCCAGATCCCTGTGGACTGCGTGCACAAGCGACGCCGCCCGCCAGCAGAGGAGCTACTATAAAAAGAAGAAATTAGCGGGTTCTGAGTGTAATCGCCTGTTCTCGACAGTTAGGGGCTACTGAGAGGCAGTGTATTGGATGTTGACGGAACGGAAGCGGGAATCTTCTCTAGAGACCCGAGCCTTTTCCGGGTAAGTGACGATGAGGTTTGTCGTTGAGGCCCACCGCACCTTCACATCTAGCTGGCCGTGGCTGCCCCAAGCGACTGCCCCATCGTTGTCGTCTGCGACAAACACGTGTACAGGCCGATACAATGCGAATAATGCAAGCTGTCGGGCAGTCCAGTTAGCGCTCACGACCGACACAGCGGTAGAGTAGCCAGTCATTGCCCCGCCGTTACGCACCATCAGAACTGCGTCCCATCTTCCATCTGGCGAAATAAAATCTGCTATTACCGTCGTTCCCTTCCGGACGTAAGCACCACAGGCAGCAAGGCTGCACATGCAGAACAGCACAGCGGCGAGACACCAGCGCCAAACCTTAGACCTTCGCTTCGCTTGTTGCATCCTGTCACATCATACCGGTGCAGCACTACTTATTCTCAACTGTTGAAACATCCCGATTACACTTATTGACCCCAAGAGAAAACTGGGAGCCGAAAAGAGCCCCGAAGGACGACATGAACTTCGGGGGAGACTACCGGCTCCCTACCGCACGCAGTCATGCCAAGCTGCGTGCTCACCCGCAACGCAAACCCGGGGAAGGAGGTTAACCGGGCCAACAACCATGCGGGGAAATCAATTCCTTTAGCCACGCTTCTGCAGTTCCAGTCGCAACTTTCGACAGTCAGCTTCGAACTGAGCCGCCGCGTCCTCAGCGTCCTGCACACGGCTTTTGCGCGGTCGCTCGGTTTCGTCATCGTCGCGAGTCTCGCCGAGGCGCGGCAAGGGCTTGCCGAGATAGCGACGCGCCAGTCGGGCGTATTCAGCAGAGTCGGGTTCGGTACCTGTATCGCGTGCGAACTGCGCTTGCTCATCTTCGAGCAGTTCATCGAGCAAGTCGCGTAGCAGTTTCAACTTTGTTTTGGTCATCGGTTCACTTCCATAATATTTTTCCCAAGAAATCTTCGGCTTGCGGCTGCGAAATTGATCTCCCGAACTTCGTCGCGATCAGCAACCCGAGCAAGCTCGCGTGAACAATGACACGGACGCCCTTGCTCCAGTGCGTGATCGAGTATGCGAATCTCACTTCCAGCTCTGGCTTTCTCGACACACGCGAGGTGATTCGCCACCAGATCGCGCATTGCGTATTGCCCGTCAGCTCTCGATTCGAGCCTGTAGTTGTAGCCGACTGAAAGTTCTCTTTTCCCACTCTCAATTTTGTTGATCAGACTCTCGTCGGTCACTATCAAATCGCCAACGATTGTGGCATCTCCATTCTCTAAATCAGGGCCTTTGCGAATATTCTGCACGTGCCCACAGCAGTACCATCGTGCGTTCGACGACGAGACCCAATCGTTTCTTGGGTGCCCATCGACCACGCACTTGCCCTCAAGAGAAGCGAGAAAGCTGTTAGCAAGCACTTCTTCTCGCGGACGATAAACCTGAACGAGATCAGAACCCGACAGCCCTAGCTCGTTGGCTCGGTACGTCTGCCACCCGCTTCTTGCGACTTTTGCGCCCTGCGCAATCAAAAACCCCTCGGGCGTCGAAGAGAGCCGCTCGCTGATCGTATTGCCAAAATAAGCTTGCACTATCGACCTCGCCCCGTGATGTTTGCAATGCCTGATCCGCGATCTGCGAAGCCGTCTGGCTCATTCGCAGTCAGCTGCGGAAAATCTTGCGGTTCTGGATTTACGCTGGTGCGAACCCCACTGACGCCCGCAACGTCTTGTGGGAAGGGAACGTCATCGCCGCGACCGCTCGAAACGGTAGCGCTGTAGCCACCGCCCCAAGAGAGTGTGCTGTCGTGCGCCGGCAGGCCAGTAGCGGCGTCGGGTTCGGTTCTGATGCGACCATGAGCGGCACTATGTACTTCGGCCTGTTCCTCGACTCGTGGATTGCCACCGCCCACTTGTCGCAAAGCTTCGACGGGGTCTATTTGTTTCATCAAAGTCATCCTTTCTTTTGAAGCGGTACAACGGAAATTCGGAAGTCCCATCCAAAGCCAACGGTCGCGCTAAGCCCAGAATCGAGCAGCGCAGGAAGCGGGTTAATGCGCTCCGTCATTTCAGCGATTGCGTTGCGATCTTCGGGCGGCATTCCAGCGACGTTGACAAATGAATTTGCCAGCGCTATCGACTGTTCCACACCCGAGCACAATTGCCCAAGCGTGATGCACGCCTCGCGATACAGTCGAGCAAACTCGGCTCGCTTGCGTCGGTTCAAAACGATGTGGTCATCGAATCGGCTGCGTCTTTCTTGCGCGTCTTTCTGATTTTGGATTTCTTCCGCGACCTTCAATTCGCG
>Ga0210400_10002051_pt1 | contig 19198 bp, 18 predicted proteins | sample IncBWH26MmetaG_FD_155456 | JGI IMG/M metagenome (GOLD analysis project Ga0210400, IMG submission 155456) | Forest soil microbial communities from Barre Woods Harvard Forest LTER site, Petersham, Massachusetts, United States - Inc-BW-H-26-M | ecosystem: Environmental > Terrestrial > Soil >...
AACGGCTCTCGGTGGTGTGCAAGTGATGATCGATGGCGTCGCGGCGCCATTGCTTTACGCGTCTTCGACGCAGATCAACGCGGTCGCGCCGGTGGGGCTGCTTAGCGGTAGCGTCGTCAATCTGAACCTCACCGTTAGCGGGACGGCGGCGCCTTCGTTTCGCACGGTGGTCGATACCGAGCCGCCGGAAATTTTCCCCGCGGCGGCGAATCAGGATGGGACGCTCAATTCAGCGTCGAATCCGGCGAAGGTTGGCAGTTTCGTAACTTTTTGGGCAAACGGGGCGGGTGCGTTTTCGACGATCGATGGACAGGTCGCGACGGCGGCGCGGGCGTACTGCGCCTGTACGATTACAGACACTCGCGGCACGCAGATCAACGTGAGCTATGCCGGCGCGGCTCCGGGATTGGTCAACGGAATCACGCAGATCAATTTCCAGATTCCGCAATACACTATCTCGGGTGCGCCGTATGCGCAGTCATTCGAGCTCCGGATCGGCGCGTCATTCAGTACCCCGTTTCCGGTTTACGTCAGCCAATAAGGAGATTCCCGGCAACGCGTGTTGCCGTTAATGGTGGTTGACGGTCGCGAAGGTGCTGGCGCGTCGCTTCGCGCACGGGAAGAATTGCAGACGGGCTCACTTTAGGGAATGCAGGCCACACATCGTTACTAATGGTGGTTCACATCCCCGTCGGCCTCTCAATTAGAATCTCATTTATGCGAATAACCATAGTGGCAGCGATGGCGGCGTGCTCCCTTGCGGCCGCGCCGAGATTCCAGTTTCATCTCGGCGCGGGACACACGGTGCCCGTGGATGGTCGGCTGATTCTGGTCATCTCCCGGTCGATGCAAGGAGAGCCTCGCTTTCAGGTGGCCTGGGGTCTCGAGACGCAGCAGATTTTCGGCATGGACCTGGACGGCTGGAAGCCCGGCGATACGGTCGAGATGGCCGGCACGACGCCGGGTGCTCCGCTGCAGACGCTCGACGATCTCGCGGAGGGAACTTACAACGTGCAGGCCGTGCTGAACGTGTACGAAACGTTCCACCGCGCCGACGGCCACGCGCTGAAGCTCCACGCGGATCACGGGGAAGGCCAGAAATGGAACCGCTCGCCCGGAAATCTGTATTCGAAGCCGCAGAAAGTGGACGTGCGTAAGTCCTCGGTCACCACCGTGGAATTGACGGAAATGATCCCGCCGATCGATCCCCCGAAAGACACGAAATACATCCGCCACCTTCGTCTGCAGAGCAAGATGCTGACCGAGTTCTGGGGGCGTCCGGTGTTTCTGAATGCGTCCGTGCTAGTACCGCGGGATCTCGATGAGTCCAGTCAGCGTTACCCGGTCGCGTTCTCACAGAATCATTTCAGTGGCGATTTTCGCGGGTTTCGCGAAACGCCGCCCACGGGCAACCCGCCCAACCAGAACGAAGCCGCCGCGTATCAGTTCTATCAGGACTGGGCTTCGGGACGGCTGCCGCGGATGCTCGTGGTCGTCACCGACCACGCCACTCCTTATTACGACGATTCCTACGGCGTGAATACGGCCAACGCCGGCCCGTACGGCGACGCGCTGACAAAGGAGTTGTACCCGGCGATCGAAAAGCAGTTCCGTGCGATTGGAGAGCCGTGGGCGCGTGTCGTGTTCGGCGGATCGACAGGAGGCTGGATGACGCTCGCGCAGCAGATCTTCTATCCGGAGTATTTCGGCGGCGCGTGGGGATTCTGCCCCGATCCCGTCGATTTCCACGCGTTCCAATCGATCGATGTGTACAAAGACACCAACGCCTACTACGACGAGGGCCCGTTCCTGCGTTTTCCGAAGCTGCTTGGACGTCTGCCAAACGATCATATTCTCGCAACCATGGAATCGTTCAGCCGGCAGGAGGCCGTGCTCGGAACGCGCGGGCGATCGGGCGGACAACTGGATGCCTTCCACGCAACCTTCGGCCCGACCGACGCCGACGGCTATCCCGCCAAAATGTGGGACTCCGAGACCGGCGCGATCCATCTCGAAGTCGCGAAATACTGGCGCGATCACTATGACCTGACCGCGTTGCTGGAGCGCGATTGGGAGCGGCTGGGTCCTAAGCTCCAGGGAAAGATCCACGTCACGATGGGGACTAAAGACACGTTCTACCTCGATGCGGCCGCGCACCGGCTGGAGCAGTTTCTGGAGAGCACCAAGCGGTCCGGCAAAGGCCCCTACTACGGCGGCACATTCGATTTCGGCAACAACGAGCCGCACTGCTATCCAGGCAAGATCCCCGAAGGAGTTCCGAACTTGACGTATTTCGTGCGGACGTTCGCGGAGTATATGAGAAACACGGCTCCCAAAGGCGCGGATCTGGCGTGGCGCTAGCAGTCCTGCGTTCCGTGCGGCGCGCGGCGGTTCTGGCGATTATGGTCTCGAACCGGCATTCGCGCAGTCGAAGGGGGGCGGCTGCTGATAACACCACTTAACGCGCGCTAGACCGTTTGACGACTTCTCCCTACATTACGAAGCGCCGCAGTGATAGACTGACGCCAAAGAGGACCGGCGGTGAACCTCGCTCCGAAGGATCTTCTCGGGCCATACGAAATCCTCTCGTTGATTGGCGCTGGCGGGATGGGGGAAGTCTACCGGGCCCGAGACACCAGGCTCAAACGCGATGTCGCGATTAAGATCCTCTCCGCTCATACCCTGCATGATCCCCACTCCCGGTCTCGCTTCGAGCGTGAGGCGCGTGCGGCCAGCGCGCTCAATCACGCGAATATCATCACGGTTCATGATGTTGGGACAGCCAGCGGGATGCCCTACATTGTCTCCGAACTCGTGGAAGGCGAATCTCTCAGGAGTTTCCTTCAGCGCGGCCCGATTGCCATCAAGAAGCTCTTCGACCTAAGCACGCAAATCGCGGATGGGCTCGCCGCGGCCCACAAAGCCGGGATCGTCCATCGCGATTTGAAACCGGAAAACGTCATGCTGACTTGGGAAGGTCGCGTGAAGATTTTGGATTTCGGTCTGGCCAAGTCCACGCCCGACCCAACGGCAGCGGAAGCTGAGACCGGAACGATGACGGAAGGCGTGGCAGGGACAATCCCGTACATGAGCCCCGAGCAGGCCCGCGGAACTCCCGTCGATCTACATTCCGATCAATTTTCTTTCGGGCTAATTCTATTCGAAATGGCTACGGGCAAACATCCCTTCCGGCGGGAGTCGCCAGTCCAAACCTTAGCAGCGCTCATCCAGGAGGACTTGCCTCGCCTGAGAGACGAGCTGCCCGCTCCATTCCAGTGGGTCGTCGAACGCTGCCTGGCCAAACAGCCGCAGCAGCGTTACGGATCCACGATCGATCTCTATTATGACTTGCGCAACCTGCGAGATCATTCGCCGGAGAGCATGCTTGCCGGGACTACGACACTCAGCGACAAGAAAGCGAAGTCGAAGGTGCCGCTCGTGGTTGCCGGCGCCATTCTAGCGGCCTTGATCGGAGGATTCGCAGGCGCGCTTTGGGTATCCGGGCCGTCGTCCCGCTCCTACTCCTACACGCCGGTCGCCACCGAAACTGCCGCCGAGAGTTTCCCCGCGTGGTCACCGGATGGAAAGACCATTGCGTACTCAGGGGAAGTGGAAGGAATCTATCAGATCTTCACGCGTAGCCTAGGATCTCCGATGCCGTCGCAAATCACCAAGTTGGGTTCCGACGGCCTATACCCGTTTTGGTCATCCGATGGAACGCATATCTTCTATACGTCGGGTGGACCGAAGAGTCTGTGGTCGGTTAGCGCCGTTGGCGGTGAACCAGAAATCGTGGTTAAAGACGTAACGGCTGCGGCAATGTCTCCCGACGGAAACACTCTTGCATTTATCCGCCAAGGCATTGCAGCACTTTGGATCTCATCTACGGCTGGAAACAATGTAAGGAAGATCGCCGATCTTCCTGCGTTCGGTGTGGACGGGTTCATTCGCTTTTCGCCGGACGGCCGGAAGATTGCTACTTGGATCGGGAACCAGAACCAGTTCTCTCAGGTTTGGACTTTCCCGTTCCCGGGCGATGGGGTCGAGGGGAACCAAGTCGGGCAGTCGTGGGAACGCCATTTCTTACGAGGGGCACGGCCCTTCAGTTGGATGCCGGACAGCCGACGGATCGTGTTCGAAGGGCAAACGCCTGGCACCAGCAGCGTTCACCTTTGGATGGCGGATGTGCAGAGCGGTGCGCTCCAGCCCGTGACAGCGAGCAACACCGAGGAAGCTTACCCCGCGGTTTCGCCAGACGGGAAGCGGATCGCCTTCATTGCGGCTCCATCGGACTTCGACTTGGTGGAAATCCCGATTGACGGCGGTCCGATGCGACCTTTGATTTCCACGCCACGATACGAGAGCTGGCCGGCGTGGTCCCCAGTGGGAAAGCAGCTCGCGTACACCGCGGTTCGCAATGGTGCGTACGAAATCTGGCTTGCCGATTTGCAAAATGGCGCGGAACGGCCGCTGATTACAGGCAAGGATTTTGGCAATGAGCTTATTCAGTTCCTCGCGCAACCAAGTTTTTCTCCCGATGGTCGAAGGATTGCGTACCAGAGGTTCTCCGCCGAGTCGAGCGCGATCTGGGTTTCTACCGTGGAAGGAGGTCCGCCGATTCAGCTTGCTCCCGAACCGGACATAGTCCGTCAAGATTCGCCTGCGTGGTCGCCTGACGGCAACTGGATCGCCTACGTTTCCACGCGTGGAGACCAGCACGTCCTGGCGAAGGTTCGACCGGGAGGGAGCCGCCCACCCGTGAATCTCAAGGATGTCGTGGGCAGGTTCGTGCGATGGTCCCCGCGTGGTGATTGGATCACTTGTATCACCAAGAACGGCTTCGAATTGATCTCTTCCGACGGACAAACCACGCAACATTTGAGTAACACGATTCCCCTGGCTCACGGTTGGTCGAAAGACGGTGCTTTCGTGTATGGCGTGAAATCCGATGATCGGCGCCGGCTTCTGCTTTTCTCGATCGAGATCCGGACGGGACACGAAAAGACGGTCACTGACCTGGGACCCGCCCCGATCGCGGCGGTTCCGTATCAGACTGGAATCGGTGTAAGAGGGCTCAGTCTCGCGCCTGATGGCAAGAGCTTCGCCGCGTCTATTCTGCGAGCCAAGTCCGATATATGGATTCTGGAGGGTTTTGAGGCCGGCGGACTATGGGCTCGCTTTGGCCGGCGGCGTTGAACTCGATTCACAAGCCCTCGAACTGTGTTGCGAGCTAGCTGCCTTAAGCGCTGTGCTGCATCGTAGCTTTCTCTCCGGTCTACAAACGGGCCTCAGACACTTGACGTCGGCACGGAGTACCGATAATGCGCGTTATCAGGGCCGAAAGAGTAGGTTCCGTGATACGCATGTCGAGTATTGAATCGTATTCCGCTCTGATCGAGTTGGCTTACAATATGGAAGGAGGCCCCGATTGAAAGGTCTTCTCTTCGCTTTCGCGATAGCTTTGGCAGTGGCCTGCGGCCAGAGTTCCGACGACAATCCGCTCGAAAAACTCAGCCGCGACCTCGCCTCGAATCCGAATAGCTCTCTCACTCATTTTCAGATGGGCATGATCTTTGTGCAGAGGCAGGACTATGAATCGGCGGCATGGGAATTTGAGGCTGCGCTAAGGGGAGACTTACAGCCGCCCTGGGTCCAGGCGGAGGCTGATCAGCAGCTGGTCCAGATTTTCGGTTTGGTGTGGACTCGAGCGGAAAATCGGAGAGCGCAGCGCGCGTCCGTGGTGACGGATGCCGAAATCGTGCAGAAGAACGAGCCCGCGTATTCTGAGGAAGCTCGGATCGCAGGACTCGAAGGCAGAGTTGAACTCTTCGGCGTGGTTGGCGAAGACGGCTTAATGCGGGAGCCGCGGGTCGTGCGACCACTCGGATTGGGGCTTGATGAAAAGGCAGTGGACGCCGTCAAGCAATGGCGATTTCGGCCGAGGCGCGATACGAGCAGACCAATCGCCGAAGCGAGGTTGGTGTGGGTTGATTTTCGGTTGCCGGAAAAGCAATCTCGCTGGCATTTGATAAATGTGGAGTTCCATCCCTCGACGGGAATCACGCGGCCACTGTTCGCGAAAGTGAGCTATCCCTTGGGAACCGGCATCAGCGTGAGCGCGATAGATGAGGGACGAATCATAGGTGCTGTCGGACGACAAGCAACAGCAACGTTGTCCTTTGACATTGATGAGCGCGGAACACCGGTGCGATTCGATGTACGGAACGCGTCATTGGAATTGTGGGGTAACGAAGCGATCGCCCTGGTGCGGGAATGGCAGTTTAGGCCCGGAATGAAGAATGGGATACCCGTGGCGGTGCCGGCGACAGTGGAACTGGCCTGGGGACCCAGGGACTTGTCCCCAGCGGCAATCGCGAATCTGCGAGCACCAAATCCGCAAACGTCGGCCCAGCAGAGCGATCTCGGACGCCCAGTCGTACTTTCTTCTGTACCGGCGGAATATCCCGAAGAGGCTCGCAAAGCTGGGGTGCGCGGAACCGTAGTTGTCTCCTGCACCGTCGACAAAGTAGGGCTACCTACGGATCTCCATATCGCGAAATCGTTAGACTCCAACCTGGATCAGAAGGCTATAGATGCGGTTGCAAGATACCGGTTCCAACCAACGCTCGTTAATGGGGAGGCGGTTGCCGTGCCCACGAGTGTGGAAGTGACCTTCGGTCCCCGCGCGGTAAAACGGGCACCCGGACCTCAATGAGACATTTTTGTTTCCGTGCTTTTCAGCGCACAGTACGTTAATGCTGCTTATCGAGGCGTCTCATTTGGAAGAGGGCTGTCGCAGAAGACCACCGAGCGCGGCAACACCCAACGGTACAAATATCCATCCTAGTATCTTCAAAATGGTCGCCCACAGAGCGAAGCTGATAAGGTGTCTACACGCTTCGAAAGCGGTGCGAGTCGACGCGGCGTAGCACGCACTCACTGGAACTTGAATCGGGAGAAAATAGTTCAAACTGACACCAAATGCTTCCCATGGATCTAACTGATGGGCGATGCAGGCTGAGTCCTTGATCGGTTCGGTTGCATTTGGCTGATGGAAGATTGCGACTGAGCAAAGTAGCAGGAGTATAGAGATACCGGCGAGCCGCCACGGTTTCACTCCAAAACGCAAAACGCACCCGTAGATCAATAGCCCAGTAGCAACAAGCCACTGTTTTCGCTGGATGCTGTTTCGGAAGGCACGCCAGCGCTGCTGTAAATACACGTCATCCGCCTCATGATCCTTCCCCATGGTCCGAAGAGCACGTTCCAACTGTCGATAAGGCTGGACATCGTATGGTTCCAAGATTTCAAGCGCCTCGCGCCACGACATAAAAATGCGCTCATAAGTGAACCCTCTGAGGTCCAGTCCGCCCTTCCCGCGTAATGGAAGCTGCCGATCCGAGGCGATCGCCTCGGATTCATGATGAAAATAAACGACCCGGAAAGCGGCGTCCTGAAAAGTGACCGTACCACCCGAAAAATGCGCACCTGTAAAGTCGATGCTTCCGCCTTTCGCACCTCGGAAATCGATTCTGTTGCTCGCACCATTGGGCACAAATGAAGCGCCTTCAAAGCTGGCAGGTCCCGCAAATGAAGCCCCGTCAAAACGTACGTCTTCAGAGAACTTCGCTGATTCAAAAAATGCTTCGGATTCGAAATGAGTTTGGTCGAAGCGCGCCGATCCAGCAAACAGGCAATTGTCGAATACTGCCTGCCCAGCGATGCGGACGCCAGGAAAGCGGATCAGTTCCGTGTCCACGTCCTTGTCATCATTGTCAGTGTCCGGTTTTTTCGGCACGAATTGCACAGCGTCAAACTTCGCATCGCCGAGGAAGGACGCACCATCAAACTGAGCCTTTCCTCGAAATATAGCGTTGCGGAAATCCGCGAAGTTCTTTATCGTGGCGGCGGTGAACGTTACCTCTGATTGGAACTCCGCAGATTGGATTTGAAGCCCCCCATTGATCTGCACAAGGTCAAAAGTTGCGTCCCCCCGAAACTCTGCCCGACGAGATTTTTCGTCTTTGAATAGGGCCACACCCCCTATTGACGATCCCTCAAAGTCGAAGCTGCGAAATACTGCTCCCTCAGCGGAAAGATTGCGACCTATTGTCGCGTCCTGGCACTCTAGCTCCGAGCCAAAGTCGGTTGTTTTCCACTTCAAGTCGGCTTGAGTCCGAATACCGTTCAGAAGCACACGATTTTCAAATCTGCTGCCGTCGAAGACCGCAGCCTTCTTGAAAACGGAAAACGAGAGATCTATCGTGTCCTTCAGGACGCAGTTCTCGATTCGGAAGTCATGTTGAAAAGTCACGTAGTGAAGGCGGAGAGCTCCCACCATGATTGCGTTCCGTATCACGATTGGGACCCCTACCGAATCCTTGGTCGAGCCCAACAACGCGACGATCCAGGCGGAGTCAACGTGGCGCTTTTGCTGAACGTCAGGTGTCTCCTCCGGAACAACCTCAGGCAGATCTATTGGGAGGCCGCGCTGTAGGAGATCCCAGATTTCATACCCTGTGGGCCATCTCGCCGGGGGAGAAAATGACACGGAGGTTATTATACGTTAGGGCGCCCAGGCCGATACTCAGTTTTCTACCAATCGGATTGATAAACGGCGCATTTGAGCCAAAGAAGCCGGAAGAGGTAATGTTCTAGTGCTACCGTTAATGCCCATTGTCAGGACACAAAATGAACGAATTGATTGCAGTTGAAAAGATCGCGCAGTGGCAGAAATTGAAAGCGCTGGTGCTCGACAGCGTCTCCTCGCCGATCACGAAGCGCGTTTACAATATGGCGCTAAACGAGTTCACGGCCTGGTTCCAGCAGGCTCCGCGGCCGGGCTTCACCAAGGCGACCGTGAGCGCGTGGCGGGTATCCCTCGAAGAGCGCCGCCTCGGCTCGTCCTCCATCATTATTAGAATGTCGGCGATCCGCAAGCTAGCTGCCGAGGCAGCGGACAACGGCCTGCTCGCGCCCGAGTTAGCGCAGGGGATCAGCCGCGTGAAGAGCGTGAAATCGACCGGCATCCGTGTTGGAAACTGGCTGTCCCAACGGCAGGCGCAGGCACTTCTCAACGCTCCCGACATCTCGACAGTTCGTGGCCTGCGCGATCGCGCAATTCTTGCAGTTCTTTTGGGCTGCGGGCTGCGACGATCCGAAGTAGCGGCTCTAACGTTCGCGCACGTCCAGCAGCGCGATGGACGCTGGTGCATCGTCGACCTGGTTGGAAAACATGGCCGTGTTCGGACCGCGCCGATGCCGGTGTGGGTGAAGATCGCAATCGACGCATGGACATTCGCCGCCGGTGACGCGGCTGGCCATGTTTTCCACCCTATTAGCCGCGCGGGCGCTGTTACAGGCGAACGCCTCGGCGAGAAGGTCGTCTGGCAGATGCTACGGGAGTACGCTGCCTGGATTGGTATCCCCGGGATCGCCCCGCACGATCTTCGCCGCACGTGCGCGAAGCTGTGCCGCGCAGCCGGCGGCGAGCTTGAACAGATCCAATTGCTTCTCGGTCACGCCTCCGTTCAAACGACCGAGCGCTACCTCGGCACCAAGCAGGACCTGATCCACGCGCCGAATGACGCGATCCGGCTCAGGGTTGCCGTTTGACGATCAGATCGGCAGCCTGCCATTTACTGCCACTTCGTGACAGCAGCGGAGCCCTGACTCCACGTGGTCCTTGCTAGAGCTGCTGCATGCATCGTTGTGATGTGTATCATGAGGTGCATCTGCAAAACGCTTGACCTGAATCTCCAGAAAAAGCCCGTCAGGCTGTCGTGAAGCCGCCGTCGACAGAGTGTGCGGTACCTGTCGCATAGCTGGAATCATCGGACAGCAGATAGGACACCAGGCCGGCAACATCTTCAGGTGTTCCATGCCGACCGAGTGGAACCGTCTCCGCAAACGTCTTTTTGCTGCCGGCGAATACCTCTTCGGCGAGTTTGAAGGTCATTTGGCCGGCGATGGGGCCGGGGCAGCAGGCATTGACCCTGACTCCACGGGGTCCTTGCTCAAGCGCGGCGGTCTTAGTCAAGCCGATGATGGCGTGTTTGGAGGCTACATAGGCGCAGATTCCCGCGCCGCCCACCAGGCCCAAAGCGCTCGACATATTGACAACCGACCCGCCTTCGCGCATCCGCGGTAATACGTATTTCATACCGAGGAACACTCCCCGGATGTTGACGGCCATCACCCGATCGAAGTCCTCCTCGGGGAAGTCGACTATCGGGCGCACAGGGGTTTGAATTCCTGCATTGTTGACGAAGCCGTCGATTTGGCCCCAAAGCGCGAAGGCTCGCGTGGCGTAGCCAAGCACCTGTTCGGCGTCGGAGACGTCTGCGGCAGTTGTTTCCAGCGTACCGGGGCCAGAGAAGGTAGCCAGACGCGATAACGCGCTTTGGCGCCCGGCTACAGCAAGTACATTGGCGCCCTGCGAAATCAGCCGCTGGACGATGGCGACGCCCAGGTCGCCTGTGGCGCCTGTAACGATGATGTTCTTTCCGGAAAATAGCATGGGTGTACTCCTATTCGAGTTTGAAGTGGATGTCGCATTCAGATGCGGCGCGTTGCGGGGCTCGAGATCATCCTGAACCGGCGAAGATCGATGTTGCCGGCGACGAGATCGGGCGTTGCCTTCAGAAATGCCTGCAGGGGCTCAGACAGCATGTGGGCGTCAAAACCTTCAGGCGAACACCAATTCTCGTAAACAAACCAGACGTCGCCATCATCGACGGACCGGTGCAGATCATAGTTGAGACATCCGGCTTCCAGCCGGGTGATCTCGACTAGAGCGGCGAGAGCCGCGCCGAGCGCCTCACTCTGGCCACGCCGAGCCCGGAAGAAAGCGAGATTTGTGACCTGTGACATGGAGTTTCCCTGCCCGCTCACGCCGCTGAAAGGCGAATGATGGGTTTGATGGTGCCGCCATTTTCGCTGTCTTTGGCAGCCTGATTGATTTGATCGAGGCTGTAAAACTTGACCAGTTTCTCGAACGGGAAACGCCCCTGCGCGTTGAGTTCGATGAGCTGCGGGATAAAAATGTCGGGAACGCTCTCACCCTCAAGAATGCCGCGTATCGTCTTACCAGGTAGCATCAGGTTGTTCACGTCAAAACTCACCTCTGTGCCAAGAGGCTCTGCTCCGACGATGCCGCACGTGCCGAGAGATCCGAGTGCTTCTATCGCCTGATGCAACGCTCTGGGGTCTCCGGAGGCCTCTAGCGAATAATCGACTCCGCCACCAGTAATATCTCGGATCGCCTCAACTGGATTTGTCTGTTTGCTGTTAATAGCGTGCGTCGCGCCCAGTTCCTTTGCCATTTCCAGACGCGAGGGCACGATATCTATGGCGACGATGGTTGTTGCTCCAACAGCTCGTGATGCCATGATCGATGAGCATCCAACTGCGCCCGCGCCGAAGCAGGCAAACGTTGTACCAGGAGCCACTTTCAGCGCATTCATCACCGCACCGGCCCCAGTCTGAATACCGCAGCCGAGGGGACCGAGGCGTTCGAGCGGCGCGTCACTCCTGACCTTGACCACGTTACCCTCATTGGCGAGAGCGTAGGTCCCAAACGACGATTGCGCAAAGAAGTGATCGTGAACTTTCCCGCCCTGGGCATCGAGGGTGGCGGTACTGCCGTCGAGCCGCGCTCCGCCGAAGGAGAGCGGGAAGGTCTTTTCGCAATGGGCAATCCTCCCCAAGCGACAAGGCTTACAACGTCCGCATGTCAGGAACGTGAGCACCACAGAATCGCCGGGCGCGACCTTGACAACATCCGCTCCTACGCTCTCCACGATTCCTGCGCCTTCGTGGCCAAGCACGATTGGATGCGGTACGGGGTAGCCCTTATCACGGGCAACCATATCTGTATGGCACAAACCCGTGGCGACGACCTTGACCAATACTTCATCGCGCCGCGGGCCTTCCAAGCTTAATGTTTCGATGCGAAAAGGTCCGCCTCTCTCGCGGACGACCGCGGCTCTAATCTGTCTTGTGTTCTTGCTCATCGAACTTTTCTCCTCAGTTGAGACTCATCCATGTTGCGTTGGGACCGCTCGTCCCTGAGCCATTCGAGTGGGCGCGGGCGGAAATTGAGTTCGTGTCGGGCCTTCTCGTTGGAGGCGCCGCGCAAGCGAGTCGCGTAATAGACGCTGTCGGCGCCAGAAGTCGCCAGAGCTTCCTGCTCGGTGATTTGAAGCGGTTCCGGCGCCCCGCAAACACGTGCGAACGCCGGCAGCCATACGCGCTGCTGGTTCGGGTAGTCGTCAACGATGTTGTAGACGCCCGGAGCGCATTCGAGCGCCGCGACTGTGGCGGATGCGGCGTCCTCGATATGGACGAAACTCGCCACGCCCTGGCCGGCGCCTATGATTGGTACCTTCTGCCGGCGAACCTGCTCGCCCATATCACCGGCGTTCGTATACCAGGTGCCCGGTCCGTAAAAGAATCCGTAACGCATCGCGACGCAGTCTATTTCCGATGCCCGAAAGGCTATCGATTCGAGTTCAACGTAGGTGCGAGAACCGGCGGCGACGGCGGGCGAGGCATCAACAGCTAGGGGCGACGATTCGTCGGCCAACCCTGGACCGGGCGCATACCAGAATCCGGAAGACTGCAGGACGTAGCGGCGCACGCCGCATTCCCGCATGCTTACTAGCAGGTTGACGTGTCCTTCCCTGCGGACACTGCTGTCGCGTTCTGCCGCCGCCTTCATCTCCGCCGGAGTGTAATGCCGGGGCAGTGAGGTCAGTTCATTGATGACGGCGTCGGGGTGAACGCGTGCGATCGCGGTCCGGACCGAGGCCCCGTCGAGCGCATCGCCGATCAAGGCCTCGGCGCCCATCTCAGTCAGCATGCGCGTCGATTCCGCCGAACGCACCAAACCAAAAACACTGTGCCCGTGTTCTCTCAGACCGCGAATCAATGGGCGTCCGATAGCCCCGGTCGCTCCCGCCAGCAGAACTCTCATCTCGAATTTCCCGCGGGATCAGGGGTCGTCAGAGCATTGTCTCCGTTATCGACGACGAATACGGCGAGCAGCTTCGCCGGTTTAGTATTACTCGCGTTGCGACTGATCAAATGATGTGCTCCGGGCGTCTCATACCAGCACTCGCCCGCGCGGTAGACGTGTTCGGGCTGACCCTCACCTGGCTTGAGATCTGGCCCGAAACAACGTACGCATAGATGAACGCAGAGTCCGAATGATGGTGCGGCGCGGAGGCGCCACCCGGCGGGTATGACACTTCCACCGCGACGAGCGACTTGCCCGGAACATTCGAGAGGGGATGAGAGAAGTTGGTCTTGATTGCATCGTTATATCTAGTTGCGGGCATCACGGCGGGTAGGGCTATCGTGATGGTTGCCAGCAGGAGTGCAGAGGTACTCTTCGTTCTCATTTTCATCTCCTTGACCAAATCAAAATTGCGTATGTTCATAAACTCTCTCCTTACGTGTCAGTTGATTCAGCGCGTACCGTTATTCAGGCCCCCTGCCAGATCAGCTTTGGGTTGGTAAGTTCCACTGCACCGGGAGCGCCGAGTTCGCGCCCATACCCTGAAGCCTTGAAGCCTCCGAACGGTACGCGGGGATCAGAGCGGGTGAAGTCATTGATAAATACCATTCCAGACTCGATCTCGCCGGCAACGCGACGGGCCCTGACGAGGTCACGGCTCCAGACCGCAGCGCTGAGACCGAAGTCCGTGATGTTGGCGAGGTGAATCGCCTCGTCGTCGGTCTTGAAGGGGAAAATCATAGCCACGGGACCAAAGAATTCTTCCTTGGCTATCGCCGCCTCGGGCGGCAGCCCCACTAGCACAGTCGGCGGGTAGAGATTGCCAGGACCGGCGGGGATCTCACCGCCAGTGAGAATGCGTGCTCCAGCCTTTACCGCGTCGAGCACCTGGCGATGGAGGTTCTTGCGGGCGCCGGAGGTAGCCAGTGGGCCGATCTTGATGCCTTCCTTCATGGGATCGCCCATTGGAAGGGCCTTGGATTGTTCGACAAACGCCTTGGTGAAGTCGTCAAAGAGAGACTCTGCTACCAGGAAGCGCTTGGCGCAAATGCACCCCTCGCTGTTGTTGAAGTAGCGCGACGTCACGGCGAGTTGCACGGCTCTCGCAAGATCGGCGTCCTCCAGAACGATGAAGGGATCGGAGCCGCCGAGTTCCAGCACCACTCTCTTGCCGGCTCGGGCCGCTTCTTCCGCAACGGCGCGGCCCGCGCTGACGCTGCCAGTGACGGTGGCGGCCCGCACCCGCGGATCCGCGATGACAGCCGCACAGGCCTCAACCGGGATTGCAAGGTTGACATAAAGTCCTTCGGGCCCTCCGGCGTCGCGCACCAGGGTCTCCAACGCCTCGGCGCAGCCCTGGACCGATTTGGCGTGCTTGACGATCGCGGTATTGCCGACAAGGGCTGTGGTGTTGAAGAAGCGCAGCACTTGCCAGAAGGGTACGTTCCACGGCTGAACGGAGAAGATCGGCCCGATCGAGTCGTAGACTATCTGCGCCGGTACGCCGGAGACGGGCTGCGGCTTGAGATAAGCCTCCCCCGCTTCGGCGAGGTGGCGGGCGGCCCAGGCGGATTTCTTGATCTCGAAAATGGAGTCCGCCAGCGGCTTGCCCATCTCGGCGGTGATTAGGCGGCCATAGGTCCCGGCCCGCTCTTCCAGCAGCTCGGCGAGCCGAGCGAGAAAGGCGATTCGCTCCCGCAATGGAGTGCGGGACCAGACCCGCCAGCCGTCCCAAGCGCGCTGCAAGCGTGCGTCAATCTCCGCCTTATCGTGTTCCGGATAGACTGCCAGCAGTTCACCCGTCGCCGGATTACGTGATTCGAAGTTCATTGAAGCCTCCCTGCCACCTTCTGTGGCATATTCAGTTTTATTTGCATGTTCAGCAATAATTACGGCCTATTATTCTGCTGCCACCAGATAACAGCGGTGGTGCGAAAAGCCGCATCGACTGCGTTACGAACTAGGTTCATCGTCGTAAACCAGAGTCCTTTCTAGGCGCGTCTACGAGGCGCACTTAACAGCTCCGGCGAACCAAGCTGGGCGGACGCGATTCTGCGTTAAGGCTTCAACGACACGGTCCGGAGTTCCCAGATCGGTCCATCCAGAGTCACCATCGCGAACCACCAGGAGCCGATGCGACTCCGGGGTCAAGATCTCACGGGAAAAATCAACCGCGGGTATCGCTCCGTAGGCGGTTTCCCAATCGTCTGTGGCAAAACCGCGTTTGAGGGACCGGACTATGCCGGGAATTCTGGTACGCAGTAAATCTAGAAATGCGCTAACACGTCCAATGCATACAAACTCATTCCACAGGCACCGGCGGTCAAAGAGGGTTCGAGCCTGGTTAAGAGACGGCTTCTCCCAAAAGCATTTCACGCGAACCGCCGCATCCGAGTCGGACGGCAAGTCCGACTCCGGCTCGATCCATCCGTATTCGACTTCCGGATGCCGCGACTCGGCCCCCAATAGAACTACCGACTCCGGATATCGCTCCACTGAGTCGAGACCCCTCTCTAATGCGAGTCTGAACGCATGGCTATTCGAATAGAAGTGGTCGCAAGGGAAGAATGCGACAACCGCGTCAGGATCGGCTCGCGAGGTTTCTAGCAGGGCCATTGCCATCGCGATTGCGGTTCCTCGATTCAGAGGCTGTGCAATGACTCGCGAGCCGCTGGTGTGGACTAGTTCCTCGCGATAAAACTGTTCGTGACACTGCGACACCATGATTATTTCGCGATCGTTATCAAAGAGCGGCTTGACGCGGGCGCGCGTCTCGCTTAGCAGGCTTTGCTCGCCGAAAACGCGGCAAAATTGTTTCGGCCGCAAATCGCCAGCGATTCTGAGCGTAAGACTTCGCAGACGCGTCCCGTCTCCGCCCGCGAGAAACACAGCCCAACGATGCCGTGAGTCCATCAGTGCCTTATCCTGTTCTGATCCAGTCTTGATCCGAATCGCGTTTCGACAGCAGCCCATCGGCGTCTATAGGTTTCGTGCCGCTCTTCCGGATTTCGTGATTCGAAGTTCATTCAAGCCTCCCGGCATGGGACGATCAGATCACCTTGAAATAGCCTTGATCGTTTAAAATGTGCCGGGGCCAATCCTGCTGCTCCGAACTAAGCTTTCTGATTTTCTCGATGAACGCGGGGTCTTGGTTGTCACCCCGATAAACGGTCATATCTTTGGCCAGCCAGGCAGGAAGAGCAGCGAAGCGGTGCACTGTTTGTGACTCTAAATACCAGGTAATGTGGACGAGCGCGCCACTTTCCTCGTACCACACCGTGGTCTCGACTCCGGGAGCTACCCGCTGGTAGTAGAAGTGCTGGATGGCATGCCGTCCCTTGTGTGGCCCCTCTTTCAGCGTGTAGTCGACGATGTCGGGCCCGACGATGGCAGGTTCGAAGACCCAGCCGTTGGCAAAGTGCCAGCTTAATCGTGCGCCAAGGACGCTAGTGAGCATGTTAGTTAACTCCTTTTTGAGATTTTGGTTTGTTGGAGAGTCTGAAGGCTGTGCTACCTCTCCGCCTGTTCCAGAGTGACTGCTGCTTTGACTTCTGAATGTTCTCCTCGTTCTGTGCATGCCACAGCTCCCCTCAATCCGAGCCGCGCGCGACATCCGCGAACTCAAAATAGTTTCGCCCGCGATTAATACCCAGCCGCTGCATCTTATACAATAAGGTCGTCCGTGGCAGGCCCAGCCGGGCGGCTGCGCCATTCCGGCCGCCGATCACTCCTTTGGTTTCTTGGAGGGTTTGAAGGATGTGCGAACTCTCCGCCTGTGCCAGAGTGACTGGCGCAGATGACTTCGACAACTTCGAGCCGTACGGTGTTATGCAGGTGAGTTCGGGCCGCGAACCGCCCAGCACGTCACCGCTTGAGAGAATCACCGAACGCTCGATGAAGTGTTGCAGTTCCCGAACGTTGCCCGGCCATGAATGACGTACGAGAGCCGTCATGAAATCTTCTGATATGGCCGTGATTCTCTTGTTCATGCGAGCAGCATAATCCATCACAAAATGTTGAACTAACAAAGGGATATCCTCGGATCGATCGCGCAGCGGCGGTAGTTCAATGGGGAACACGCTCAGTCGATAGAAAAGATCAGCCCGGAATTGACGTTCGTCGACCATCTCGACGAGGTTCCGATGCGTGGCGCAGATCACGCGCACATCGGTTTGAATCGTTACAGCACCGCCCAGGCGTTCGAACTGTCTCTCCTGCATGACGCGAAGAAGCTTTGGCTGCAACTCGAGCGGAAGATCGCCGATCTCATCCAAAAACAACGTGCCACGGTTAGCTCGCTCGAACCGCCCGATACCGCGCTTGACCGCTCCGGTGTAGGCGCCGCGCTCGTGACCGAACAGTTCGCTTTCGAGCAAACCTGCGGGTATGGCGGCGCAATTCACTTTCACAAATGGGCCGTTCGATCGACCGCTCCACTTGTGAATGGCTTCCGCAATCAGCTCCTTGCCGGTTCCTGTTTCCCCGTTGATCAACACCGTGGACCCGGTCGGCGCCACGATTCGCACCATGCCAAGTACGCGCCGTAAAGCGGCACTGTTACCGATAATGTGCGGTGACCCATTGCCGTAGAGTTCGTCGCTTTCGAGCATCTGCGCGATTTCAAAGGATGCACTATCGTTGGCTGCGGGCAGTTCAAGTACCCGGATTGCCTGTGCCGCCATTTCTTTACTCCCCTCGTTCCTATACTTTTCGACGCGTACACATCAGGGCCTGTTTAATCGCTAACTCTCGCCTCGTTGCCCTTTGATCCACTCGCGGATGTATGCTGGGCAATTCTTCAGAGTTATGCCGTTCGTTTCACAGCGATCAAGAAAGGCGATTGCATCTTGACCTACCAGTGTTAGGTTCGTTAAGTCCAAAACCATAACGCGCCGCTTCGCTTCTGATCTAATGAGCGCTTCCAGCTCGGCGATATCTTCTTCCCCGATTTGGCCACTCAGCATATAGGTCACTTGTCCGTTCGAGGATCTTTGAATCTTCAGCACAATCTCTCAACTCCGTCGGCATCTTCTCTCCTTCAACGAATTCTTGACTTCTGCTGCCTCCGAAGGTCCGAACACTCGTACTTCGGTTTCGCGGAGTGCGGCTAATAAGGCAATAGCAGAATGACAAACGGTGACTTGTCATTTGGCCGCTGAGAAATTCGTTGGTCTCAAGAGAGAGTTGTCGATATCGAAGATCAAAGGGCCGTTCTCCTCTGTCGATCTACGGATGGCCAGCCATTCAGGGTCTGACAAAAGCGCATCCCACTTTTCTTGCCGCTGTGCAAGCGACTCCCATGCAAGCAGATAAGTGAGGTGTTGTTCCGAGCGACCAACGATCGTCGTCCAGAACCCGACTTGCAGGAAGCCATGGCGGACCATTATCGGCACGGTGTGATGTTCGAAGCGTGTCAGCAGGTCCGCCATGCGGCCATTCATAACTCTGTAAATACGAAGCTCGTAGATCATGTGCTCTCCTGACAATCCGGATTTAGGCAAGGCTGGCGCTGAGGGCGCGAGACGCCCTTCCAAGGCGGAATAGTCCGCGAGCTGCCCACATTGGCTCGAAGACATTCGTCGTGCGACGGTGTTCGATTACGTCTTGCAATGCTTGATTCATGATTTTCTCCCGTGATTAACCGGTGTCTAGACGTGCAGTACTGTTGCGCCGACGGTGCGTCGCTGCTCGAGTTCCTGATGTGCGTGGACCAGTTGATCAAAGCGATAGATGTTCGTTGGGTCGACCTTGAGGATTCCCGACTGTATGGCGTGGAAGAGATCGGCTGAGGAGGCAGCGAGAGCTTCTGGGGTGTTGTTGTAGTGCGGCAAAATTGCCCACGTCAAGTACAGCGCTCGGGGTGCCAGCTCAAATGGATTGATTGGTTCCGGAAAACCCGAGGCATTGCCGAATTGAACCAGCGTGCCGCGGGGTCTGAGTACCGCGAGTGAGCCCCGGAACGTATCCTTGCCGACCGAGTCGTAGACAGCCTTTACTCCTTGGCCACCAGTCAACTCGAAGGTGCGTTCTACGAAGTCTTCCGTGCTGTAATTGACTACCGCTGTACAGCCCGCCTGGAGAGCGATTCGCGCTTTATCCGCAGTCGATACTGTTCCAATCACGTGAATCCCAAGCGATCTTGCCCACTGCGTGAAGATCTGACCCACTCCACCAGCTGCA
>Ga0210400_10002052_pt1 | contig 19196 bp, 18 predicted proteins | sample IncBWH26MmetaG_FD_155456 | JGI IMG/M metagenome (GOLD analysis project Ga0210400, IMG submission 155456) | Forest soil microbial communities from Barre Woods Harvard Forest LTER site, Petersham, Massachusetts, United States - Inc-BW-H-26-M | ecosystem: Environmental > Terrestrial > Soil >...
GGGAAGGTGGCGCGCTTCGGCCGGCGAGAGTTCATTCAGATGAGTCGGGATCACTCCCCATGCGCCCTGCACCATGAACTGCATCAGAAAGGCACCAACCGCAAGAACGATCGGACTGCCGGAGATGGCCCAAAGCGGCACGACCGGCAGTGATAAAAGCGCGGCGATCACGATCGCGCGGCGGCGGCCGATGCGCTCCGAGACTGACCCGAACGTCAAACTGCCGAGGATCGCGCCGATATTGTAGATGACCGCGATAATGCCGATCGTATGTGGCGAGAACCCGTGCTCTACCTCGAGAAAGGTCGGATAGAGATCGCCCGTCGAGTGGCTGAAGAAGTTGAACGCGGTCATCAATAGCGTCGCGTAGACCGCCAGTCCGAAATGAGCCTTCAGCGCCGCCAGAGCGCCCCCTTTTTTCCGCGCGCCGCCGGGCTTCCAACCCGGCGATTCCTGAACATTTCGAACGATATAAACTGCTAACAGGGCCGGCACCGCGCCGACCATGAACAAGCCGCGCCAGCCGAGGATCGGAAACAGAAACGCATAAGCGAGCGCGGCGATGAGGTATCCCGTCGAGTATCCGGATTGCAGCAGGCCCGAGACGGGGCCCCGCGCCGAGGGCGGGATCGACTCCATCGTCAGCGATGCGCCGACGCCCCAGATGCCCCCCATGGCGATGCCGAACAACACGCGGACGCAGAGCAGGAACGCCAAGTTCGGTGAAAACGCGGAAGCGAGCTCGAACATCGAATAAAGGAGAATGACGATGACCAGTGCCGGCCGCCGGCCATACCGGTCTGCGACGCGCCCGAACAGAAGGGCGCCGATCGGCCGCATCGCCAAAGTCACAACGATCGCGACAGTGACCTCAGTGATCGCGGTGCCAAACTCAGCGGCTATTGCGTGCACCACGAACACCAGAAGAAAGAAGTCGAACGCGTCGAACGTCCAGCCGAGAAAGCTGGCCATCACGGCGCTGCGTTGCGCCGGTGTCCAGGGCGATCGGGGGGCTCCGTCACCGGCTCTGTGGGCCGGTAAAGCTGGAACGACAGTTTCTGTTGCCATTGATGAAGCCTTTTAGAGCGCGGAGGCTGGTCTCTTGGGATCCAGACGCCTCAGTGGGTGCGCTCGGCCGGCGGGAAGCTTGGTGCCTCGTTGGACAGCGCGTGCAGATGCACCGGGCGATAGGCGAAGCGGACGTTCCAGTCCTCGTCCTTCCACGCGCAGGTGTGCTTCAGCCAGTTCACGTCGTCGCGCTTCTGGTAATCCTCGCGCGCATGCGCGCCGCGGGATTCGGTGCGGTTGACGGCGGAGTGCGCGATGACCACCGCCTGGTCGGCGAGGTTGGCCAGCTCCAGAGCGGAAACCAGCGCGACGTTCCACATCAGCGAGGGGTCGTCGACCGTCACGCGCTCGAGCGGCTCACGCAGCGCTTCGAGCTTCTGCAATCCCTCCTGCAGTGTGTCGCCGCGGCGGAACACGGCGAAGCCCTCTTGCATCGTCTCCTGCATCAGCGGACGGATCTCGCCCGGCTTGTTGCCGCCTTTGCTGTGTCGAATCCGGTCGAACCGCTCAAGCGCTCGCTCCTGCGAGTGGCCGTTCGCCTCCGGAACGCGCGATCCCGGCTTGACCAGCTCCCCTGCCCGCAAGGCTGCCGCGCGCCCGAATACGATCAGGTCCAACAGACTGTTGGTGCCGAGCCGGTTGGCGCCGTGCACTGAGACGCAGGCCGCCTCGCCGATCGCCATCAGCCCCGGCACAACCGCGTCTGGATTGTCCTTGGTTGGGGAGACGACCTCGGCGTTGATCGTGGTCGGTATGCCGCCCATGACGTAATGGACCGTCGGTATCACCGGGATCGGCTCCTTATGAGCATCGACTCCGGCGAAGATGCGCGCTGACTCGACGATGCCCGGCAAGCGCGCGTTGAGAACATCCGGTTCGAGATGCTCGATATGCAGATAGATGTGGTCCTTCTTCTCGCCGACGCCGCGCCCCTCGCGAATCTCGATTGCTTCGGCGCGGCTGACCACGTCGCGCGAGGACAGATCCTTCTCGTGCGGCGCATATCGGGGCATGAAGCGTTCGCCCTCGCTGTTGGTCAGATAACCGCCTTCGCCGCGGGCACCCTCGGTGATCAAAACCCCTACGCCATACACGCCCGTCGGGTGGAACTGAATGAACTCCATGTCCTGCAACGGCAGCCCGGCGCGCAGCACCATCGCATTGCCATCGCCGGTGCAGGTGTGCGCGGAAGTGCAGGATTGGTAGACGCGGCCGCAGCCACCGGTCGCGATGACGGTCATGTTGGCGCGGAAGCGATGGATCGACCCGTCCTCCAGACACCAGGCAAGCAGGCCGTGACAGGCGCCGTCTTCGTCCATCAGCAGGTCAATCGCGAAATACTCGACGAAGAAGCGCGCCTTGTGCTTCAGGCACTGCTGATACAGCGTGTGCAGGATGGCATGACCGGTGCGGTCCGCGGCGGCGCAGGCCCGATAAGCCATGTCACCCTTGGCATAATCGGTCGTGTGTCCGCCAAAGCGCCGCTGATAGATCGTCCCGGCCTCGGTGCGGCTGAACGGCACGCCGAGATGCTCGAGCTCGATGACCGCGGGGACTGCCTCGCGGCACATGTATTCGATCGCGTCCTGGTCGCCGAGCCAGTCGGAGCCGCGGACGGTATCGAACATGTGCCAGCGCCAATCATCCTTTTCCATGTTGCCGAGCGAGGCGCTGATGCCGCCCTGTGCGGCGACGGTATGGCTGCGGGTCGGGAACACCTTGGTGATGCAGGCGGTGTTGAGGCCCGCGGCAACCATGCCCAGCGTCGCGCGCAAGCCGGCTCCCCCGGCGCCAAGTACGATGACGTCGAAGGAATGGTCGATGATGTTGTAGCTGTTGGGCATTGTCGGCCTCCCTAACGGGCGAGGAAAAGCTTGAGAACAGCGAGTACGCTGGCGCCGGCCAGCAAAATCACGAGAGCGCGCAGCAGCAGCTCGGCGGCGAGGAGCCTGCCGCGCGTGTGCACGTAATCGAGAAGGACCGAGCGCAAGCCCACGACTGCATGTGTGAACAAGGCTATGACGAACAGGATCGTCAGCAGTGCCGGAACCGGCGAACTCAGCCATTGCGTGGCAGTGAGCTCATCCGAGACGGCGAGCCGCAGCATCGAGGCGACGAAGTAAAGCCCCAACGGGATCAGGGCGAGCGCCGTCTTCCGCTGTAACTGCCATTCGCCAAGGCCGTCGCGCGCGCTACCGAGCTGCCGCACGCGCCGCAGGACGTTTCCGTCGCGCAACGCCGTGCCGTCCGATAATGAGCGGGTGGTTGCCATCGCGCGCCTCCTTCAGATCAGCCAAAGCGGGAGCCAGGCGAGAACGGTCAACACGACCGTCGCGGCGAGCACGGCATAGCTGCCGAGAAAGGCCTGGCGGAGTTCGAAGCCGTAGCCGGCATCCCAGGCGAGGTGGCGGACGCCGTTGCACAGGTGATAGAAGAACGCCACCGACCAGAGGAACAGCAGCATCACCCCAATCGGCGAGGCGATAAAGGTGTGTGTCGCTGCAAAGACCTGGCCGCCCGCTGCCACCGCGACAAGCCACCAGGTGAGCAGGATCGAGCCGACGGCCAGCGCGATGCCGGTAAGCCGGTGCAGGATCGAAAGCGCGGACGTGATCTGGAAGCGATACCAGACCGGAAACATGAAGGGCGACAGCGGTCGTTCCATGGCTTATCCCTTCGTCTGACCAGAGTGGGAGGAGCGCAGCATGTGCATCACGTCATGGTCGTGTACCGCCGGTGGCTTGCTGTGACCGGTGACCCAATCGAACAAATCGGTGTCGTCGCAATCGAGTAGCGCTTCAAAGCGGTCCAATTGCTCGGAGCTTAGACCACCGGCGGCGCTCTCGGCGAACGAGCCGAAAATCAGGTCGATTTCCTGTGTGCCGCGATGCCAGCAGCGGAACAGCAGGCGCTTGTGGCGGATCTCTGGCTGGTCGTTCCGCGATCCATGGACGATATCGACATGGCTCATGACAATCTCCTAATGCGCCGGCATCGGCATCATGTTGTCGCTGAGATTGGCAATGATCCAAACTGAGCCAGTGATGACGAGGAAGACGATCAGCAGGCCGAAGGCGAGGGCCAGAATGTTATTGGTGTTGTCGGGCCCGCTGCCGAGGTGAAGAAAAAACACCAGGTGCACGCCGATCTGGGCAAAGGCGAGCACGATGAGCCCGACCGGCACGCCCGGCGGCCACAACAGGTCGGTTTGGGATACGGCAAAGGACGCGATCGTGGCGAGAATCGCGAGCCCCAGCCCCACCGTGTAGGAAACGAAATTGGCAGTGGACTCCTGTTGTTCGACGCCGGGGGAGCGATCGTCGAACGCGCGTGCGTCACCATCCATCACCGGGCTCCCAGCAGATAAACCAGCGTCATCACGCCGATCCAGACGATGTCCAGCGCGTGCCAGAACAGGCTGAAGCACACGAGACGGCGCAAGACCGTTGCTCGCAAGCCTTTCGCGAGGACCTGCGCCACCATGTAGACGAGCCAAACCAGGCCGGCGGTGACATGGGCGCCGTGCATGCCGACGAGGCTGAAGAAACTAGACAGAAAGGCGCTGCGCGACGGTCCGGCGCCGCGGCTCACCATGCCGGAAAATTCCGAGACTTCGATAAACAGGAAGGCCGCGCCAAGCACGAACGTCAGTGCGGCGAAGAGCAGGAAGCGGCCCACCTCCCGGCGTTCAGCGGACAGCATCCCTAGCCCGCAAGTATAGCTCGAGAACAGGAGACAGGCGGTCTCGACGAAGACACTGCGCAGATTGAACAGCTCGCGCCCGCTCGGTCCGCCGGCGGTGTTCCCCGAGAGGACCGCATAGGCCGCGAACAGCGCCGAGAACATCACGATGTCGCTCAGGATAAAGATCCAGAAGCCGTAGGCGACAACGGTGCGGGTCGGCGCCGGACCGCCGCCGCCGTGCCCGTATGCGAGCGCGGTCGGGGCGGCTTCAATCGTCACCATCGTCATGCCACCCTCCCCTGGCCCGGCCGGGTCCGTTCCAAAAGTGCAATCTCGGCGGCCGAGACTTCCCGTTCGCGGTCGTCGCTCCAGCCGAATATCAGGAACGTCGCCGCAGCGCCGATCAGACCGAGGATTGCCATCCACCAGATGTGCCAGATCAGCGCAAATCCGGTTGCCGACGCAAAGAAGGCGAGGACAAACCCGATCGGGGTGTTGCGCGGCATCTCGATCGTCTGATAGGGGGACTGGGCGAGCGTCAATCCCCGCTGCTTCATCTCCCAGAAGGCGTCGATCGTCTCCACCTGCGGCAGCACCGCGAAATTGTAGGCTGGCGGCGGTGACGATGTCGCCCACTCCAGAGTTCGGCCGTTCCACGGATCGCCGGTCAGATCGCGGCGGGATTCGCGGGTGCGGATGCTGACATAGAGCTGTGCGACCTGGCACAGGATGCCGCACATGATGACGACGGCGCCGGCTTCCGCGACGAGGAGCCAGGGCTGCCAGCTTGGGTTGTCGATGTGCTGCAGGCGCCGCGTCATGCCGTGGAGCCCCAGGACATAGAGCGGCATGAAGGCGAGATAGAAGCCGACGAGCCAGCACCAGAAGCTGGCCTTGCCGAAGCGCTCGTCGAGGGTGAAACCGAACACCTTCGGGAACCAGTAATTATATCCGGCGAGGGCGCCGAACAGCACGCCGCCAATGATGACGTTGTGGAAATGCGCCACGAGGAACGCGCTGTTGTGCAGCACAAAGTCGACCGGCGGCACCGCCAAGAGGACGCCGGTCATGCCGCCGATCACGAAGGTCACGATGAAGCCGACCGCAAAAAGCATCGGGGTGCGGTACACAATCCGGCCGCGGAACATCGTGAACAGCCAGTTGAAGACCTTGACGCCGGTCGGCACCGCGATGATCGACGACATGATGCCGAAAAAGGCGTTGACGTCGGCGCCGGCGCCCATCGTGAAGAAGTGATGCAGCCAGACCATGAAGGAGAGGATGCAGATCCCCAAAGTCGCCAGCACCATCGACCGGTAGCTGAACAGCGCCTTGCCGGAGAAGGCCGCGACAACTTCGGAAAAGACGCCGAAGGCCGGCAGGATCAGAATGTAGACCTCCGGGTGACCCCACGCCCAGAACAGGTTGACGTACATCATCTGGTTGCCGCCGGCCTCGTTCGTGAAGAAGTGCATGCCGAGATACCGGTCGAGCAGCAGCATGATGAATGTGGCGGTGAGGATCGGAAACGCGGCGACGATCAGGAGGCTCGAGGCCAGCGCGGTCCAGCAGAACACCGGCATGCGGAAATAGGTCATGCCCGGAGCGCGCAATTTGAGGATCGTGGTGACGAAATTGACTCCGGTGAGCAAGGTGCCGATGCCCGAGATCTGCAATGACCAGAGGTAGTAGTCGACCCCGACGTCGGGCGAGAAGGCGAGCTCGGACAGTGGCGGGTAGCCCATCCAGCCGGTGCGCGCGAAATTACCGATGACCAGGGATGCATTGATCAACAGCGCGCCCGAGGCGGTCAGCCAGAAGCTGACCGAGTTGAGCACCGGAAAGGCAACGTCGCGCACCCCGAGCTGCAACGGCACGACAAAGTTCATCAGCCCGATGACGAGCGGCATCGCCACAAAAAAGATCATGATCGTGCCGTGCGCCGAGAAGATCTGGTCGTAGTGATCGGGGGGGAGATATCCTTGGGCGCCACCGACGGCGATCGCCTGCTGCGTCCGCATCATGATCGCGTCGGAAAAGCCGCGCAGCAGCATGACGAGGCCCAGCGTCATGTACATGACGCCGATCCGCTTATGATCGACGCTTGTCACCCACTCGCGCCACAGATACGGCAGCCAGCCCTTCACCGTGACGATCGCCAGCACGGCCACGATTACCACCATGACAACCGCCATGGTGACCAGCGGCAGCGGCTCATTGAACGGAATTGCCGCCCAGCTCAGTCGTCCCAACATGTCAGCCTCCCGCCCGCAGTTCCGGCGGACACCAGGCCGCCCCGGCAGCGGCGTTGCCGGACCCCGCCGCTGTCTCGTCGAGGATCCGCTCGAACAACTTTGGCTCGACCGAGCGATAGGTCGCCGGCGGCACGGCCTTGCTTGGCTGCAACAAGGCGGCGTAGCCGGCTGCGTCGAGCGCCGGTCCTGTGCCGCGTATCCCCGTGAGCCAGGTATCGAAATCTTTCGTCGGCACCGCGCTGACGGTGAACCGCATGTCGGAAAACCCGTCACCGCTGAAATTGGCCGAGATGCCGGGGTACTCGCCCGGCCGATCGGCAAGCAGGTGCAGATGCGTTTCCATGCCGCTCATCGTGTAGATCTGGCTGCCGAGTTGCGGCACGAAGAAGGAGTTCATGACCGTCGCCGAGGTGAGCCGAAACTGCACCGGCGTGCCGGTCGGCACGACGAGCCGGTTGACCGCGGCGATGCCCTGGTCGGGGTAGATGAACAGCCACTTCCAATCGAGCGCGACGACATCAACCCGCAGCGGCTTGGCGTCTGCGGGAATCGGCGCGCGGGGATCGAGCTGGTGCGAGCCGATCCAGCTGACCCCGCCCAACAAGATCACGATCAATGCCGGGATCGACCAGGTGACGAACTCGATGCGTCCTTCGTAGGCGAGATTGAAGCTGCGTTCGGCGCGCGGGTTCGACGCCCTGTACCACCAGGCAAATGCCAGGGTCGCGACAATCACCGGAACCACGACGACCAGCATGATCGCCGTCGAATTGATCAAGAGCAGCCGCTCCGCCGTGGCGATCGGACCCTGTGGGTCCAATACGCCGGCCTGTTGACAGGAAGACAGACCCAGCGCAGCGCACACGATTGCCGCCCGAAGCAAGCTTGATCGCTCGATTTGTGATCGCATCCGAGAATTCCCTTGGCGTCACAGGTTAGTGTCTTGGCGAGGTCGGTGATCTCACCGCCCCGCGGGTCCTTACTCAACAATGCTCAGATCAAACCGTCTGGTTAGTTTTTAGTAAGCCGGGTAGATCGTCGTAAGCGGCGGTCGGAGCTGCGCGCGCGGAGAGCGTGGATGACCATCGATCGCTGCTGCTGCCGGTTAAGAGCGCGGCAAACAGCACGAACAGGTAGAAAATGGAAAACGCGAACAGGCGACTTGCGGCTTGCCGGTTGCTCGTCCTGCTGCCGCGCAGCTGCAACGCGAGCACAACGAGGATCGCTCCGCAGATAGCGGCCGTGGCGCCATAGATTGGGCCGGAAAACCCGAGTATCCACGGCAGCAGCGAAACCGGCACCAAAAGGATGCTGTAGATCAGGATCTGCCGTGTTGTAGCGGCCCTTCCGGCAACGACCGGCAGCATCGGGATGCCCGCAAGGGCATATTCGTTCCTGCGATTAAGCGCCAGCGCCCAGAAATGCGGCGGTGTCCACAGGAAGACGATCAGGAATAAAATGACTGGCTCAAGACCGATGTCTCCGGTTGCCGCTGCCCAGCCGATCACCGGCGGCAGCGCGCCGGCAGCGCCGCCGATGACGATGTTCTGCGGCGTGTATCGCTTCAGCCATACCGTGTACACAATGACGTAGAAGAAAATTGCGAAGGCGAGCAGTGCGGCCGACATAACGTTGACCGATAGAGCAAGAACCGCGACCGCAGCGCCGGCAAGGATAAGTCCGAATACCAGCGCTTCCGCCCGCGAGACCGCGCCGCGAGGGATCGGCCGCGTGCTGGTGCGAGTCATTACGCCATCGATGTCGGCGTCGTACCACATATTGAGGACACTGGCGGCGCCAGCCCCGGCGGCAATCGCGAGAACTGCAACGAAGCCAAGAAGCGGATCGAGGCGATCCGGTGCGATCATCAATCCGACAAGCGCCGTGAAGACGGCTAGCAGCATCACGCGCGGCTTCATCAGCGTGATGAACTCAGATAAACGCTGGCCTTCGATCGGAACGTAAGCGGTATGAGACGGTGGGCGACCTACCAATGAGGGCCGACCCGGGCGCGAAAAGGGAACCACTGTAGTCGCCATCCCCAATTCTCCTCAGCGCCAGAGGTTCGAGCGCGCGAGGTCGATGACCTCATCGCCGCGACCGCTCATCACCGCCTTCACCATGTAGAGCGTAAAGCCCTTCGCCATCTCCAAGGTGACCGAGGGCGGCATCACCAGTTCGGTGCGGTTGACGACCGCATCGACGACAACCGGGCCGTCATGCGCCAGCGCCTCGGCGATGCCAGCCTCGACCTGGCCGGGATCTTCGAGCCGGATGCCGCGGATGCCGGCGGTCTCGGCTATTGCCGCAAAATTCGGGTTGTCGAAATCGGTGCCGAACGGCAGGAACCCGGTCGATTTCTGTTCTAGTTCGATAAAGCCGAGCGCGCCGTTGTTGAAGATGACGACCTTCACCGGCAGATGCAGCTGCTTCAGGCTCAACAGATCGCCCATCAGCATCGTGAAGCCGCCATCACCAGACAGCGACACGACCTGCCGCCCCGGGAAGGCCGCCTGGGCGCCGATCGCCTGCGCCATGGCATTGGCCATAGATCCGTGCCAGAACGAGCCTATCAGCCGCCGCTTGCCGTTCATCGCCAGATAGCGCGCCGCCCATACCGTCGGCAGGCCGACATCGCAGGTGAAGACGGCATCCTCCGCGGAATGGTCGCTGATCGCCTTGGCGACTTGCTGCGGATGAATAAGGCCTTTGCCGGGCGATCCGACCGCCAGATCGTCGAGCGCACTGCGCGCCTTGGCGTAGTGTTCGCGCGCCTGTGTCAGATGTCCCCCGTCGCGCTTCTGCTGAAGCAGTGGCAGCAGCTCGCGGATCGTAGCACCAACATCGCCGACGATACCGAGGTCGACCGCCGCGCGGCGCCCGATGTTCTCGGAACGCAGATCGATTTGCGCGATGCGCACGCCGCTACCCTGGGGATAGAACTGCCGGTACGGAAAATCGGTGCCGAGCATCAGCAGGACATCGCAGTCGAGCATCGCGTAATAGCCGGACGAAAACCCGATCAGCCCAGTCATCCCCACATCGTAGGGATTGTCCCACTCGACATGCTCCTTGCCCCGTAGCGCATGGACGATCGGCGCCTGAAGGCGCTCGCCGAGCGCGAGAAGCTGGTCATGCGCGCCGGCGCAGCCCGAACCGCACAGCAGCGTGATGCAGCCGTCGCCATTCAGCAGGGCCGCTAACCGCTCGAGGTCAGGGCGCGTCGGTGTCACTACCGGCGTGGACGGCAGCAGGCCCTGGACCTTCGGCGCTGGCGCGTCGGTAGCTGTCTGCAATGCGACGTCGCCCGGGATCACGACAACCGATACGCCGCGCTTGCCGACCGCTTCGCGGATGGCGATCTCGAGCGCACGCGGCATCTGATTGGCGCCGCCAACGAGTTCGCAGTAGTGGCTGCACTCGCGGAACAGCTCCTGCGGATGGGTCTCCTGGAAATAGCCGGCGCCGATTTCGGCCGACGAGATGTGCGCGGCAATCGCGAGCACTGGCACGCGCGAGCGGTGACAGTCGAAGAGGCCGTTGATCAGATGCAGATTGCCTGGACCGCAACTCCCGGCACATACCGCGAGCTCGCCGGTCAAATGCGCGTCGGCGCCCGCGGCGAAGGCGGCGGCCTCCTCGTGCCTGACGTGCACCCACTCGATCTTGCCCTGCCGGCGGATGGAATCCGTGATGCCGTTCAAGCTGTCGCCGACAATGCCATAGATGCGCTTGACGCCGGCCGCCAGGAGGGTTTCGGCGAATTGATCGGCCACTGTCTTCGCCATTGGTCGCTCTCCTGTGCGGAGCGCCTTCACAGGCACCCTAATTCTACGATCTGGACGTGGCACGAAGTTCGCGCGGACATGAAATCGGATTTAGGTGGCGGTAGTGCACTGTATCGAGCTGCGTCGCACACGGTGGTGAAGCACGCGTGGTGTCCGTGCAGGAAACATTCAGCATCCTCACCGCCAAGGGGGTATCGATCGTTGTTGTGAGCGATGGCCGCCTCACACAACGTATTGCGCGGACTGCGGCGATCGAACAGCCCATTGATCAGGTGCAGGTTGCCAGGGCCGCAGCTGCCGGCACAAACAGCCGGCTCGCCGGTCAAGTGCGCTTCGGCGCCCGCGGTAAAGGCGGCGGCCTCTTCGTGCCGCACCTGGAGCCCCTCGATCTTGCCCTGCCGTCGCATGGTGTCGGTCAGCCCATTTGGACTGTCACCGACAATGCCGTAGACGCGTTTTACTCCCGCTGCAGCGAGGGTGTGCGCAAACTGATCAGCAACTCTTCCTGGCATGCCCATCATCCCGCGGCCACGGGCGCCACGCAGGTGATCGCCATTCCCACGGTGAAATAGATCGGCCCTCAAGAGCGTGCCGTCAGGTTAAATGCCCTATGACGCGGTAAATCGAGGTAGCCGCACTTGCACCCTTGCAGAAGCAGTGGTGCCGGATCGCGGTCTGGCCAATACGCCGCGCCGATCGGGGTTGAGGACGGTGTGACAAAATCCGCGCTCGCGGCAGCGCGCGTTAGAGTACTCGCGCGACAGCAATCGCCGCCAATCAGCCCAGCGTATCGGCCAACGCAGCTCGGGGACCCCCGCCGCCGCTTGGGTATGGCGGGTGGCCCCCGTAAAAACTGGTAAAGAACGTCACTCGGCGGCTAACTCATGGACGGACGCGTAATCTTCGTTTGGCCCGTTCCGGCTCCTTGCGGGGCAGCGGCTGCTACTGGAGGGCGATAAGCCGCTGCGGCTCGGCAACCCTGCCTTTGATATTCTGACCGCCCTCGTCGAACGCGCCGGCGAAGTTGTCGGCAAGGACGAGCTGATTGCCCGGGTCTGGCCGCAAACCTTCGTCGACGAAGCGAATCTCAAGATCCAGATTGGCGCCTTGCGCCGCGCCCTCGGCGATGGCCAGGGTGGCCGCCGCTACGTCGTCACGGTTCCCGGGCGCGGCTATAATTTTGTTGCCCCGGTGAGCCTTGAGGAGCCGGCACGGGCTGCGCCGTCGCCGATGATTGCGCCGGCGGAGGTGCACAATCTCGCGATAACTCGAATGAGTAATTTTGCACAGCCGTGAACGGTCGGCTTCGGGGCGATTCCGTCGAACAAGTCGGTTTTTGAATGGCGGCGACAGCGATGGTCGACGCTCGCGGCGGCGTTGACGCGAGGGGTGTCACCTCACGTTGCTGGGATTGGCACCGGAGCGGGGATCAGCTTGGCGAGTCCGAATGGGACCGTGGCACGCCGCACGGCGGTTCTTACCGGCCTACTCCGATCGGCCCGATCATCGAAGGAGCGGCGCTGGTATCGAGACCGACCGTGTCGAACCGCCGATCCCATCCGGGAGTGGTGTTGCGGGGGCCCGCCGGTCCGTTTGCCGCTGCATCTGCCTCGCTCGCCGCGGGGTAGGGCTGGCCGACATTCGGGTTGGCGGCGCTCGGGCTAACCGGGCGGGTACCGCGCAGCACCAGCGTGCCCCCCGGTGACACCTCCGGCAATTCGCGCCGATCCAAACTTGGACCGCGCACCACCGGCAAAGCGATGTCACCACTGGCGCTGCGGTCGGCGGCAGACGCAAGGAACGGCTGGGACAGCATGGCGGCCAGGCCGGCGGTGAGATATCCCAACCTTGCGATCCGGCAACGGGCGGCGTTGGCGCGAGATGGTTTCACGACACGACTCCTTCGAGCTTTTCGTGCCCTGACTATATCAACATCCGCGGCGCGGCTTTCGCGTCCTTGGAGAACCTTCCGGCGCCGGGAGGGCTGGGAGTTAGTGCAAGCGCGTCCGGGTGGTGGTGGCGGCGGCAAGATGCGTGCGCCCCCGGCTGGAGCGCGCGTACGCCGCTACCGCCCGCGCCTTCGCCCGGCTGGCGCTCGAACTGACCCGCGTGGCGAAGACGGACCGCGCCTGCGCCCTCGTCGAGCCGGACCTGGCCTCGGCCAGCGCCGGCCGGCCTGGCCGCAGGACCAGGGTCCGCGCCGCCACGCGCGTCGGGTGCGGCGACAGGATGCGCGCCAGGGTGTGGACGGCGCTGGCCACCGCCACCACCATCGGCTTCGACGCCGGTGGCATGATCTGCGGCGAGCCCGGCAACAATGGCGCATTGGCGAGGCGGTCGGCCGGCAACGGCACCAGCGCCGGCGCGACCGCGCGTCCGCCGGCAAAGACCGCGCGCGGCACGACGCTGGCGAAACGCCGGTTCTGATAGGCCGCGGTGATCAACTCGCCGGGCGGATCGCTGCCGATGCCCGGCCCGATCTTCGCGATATCCTTGACCGATCCGGCATTGGTGCGGCGGATCAGCTCGAGATCGGTCGTATAGCTCGGCCAATAAGCCTCGCCCGGCGCCAGCGGGAACCATGCCACCGCTGTTCCGATCGGGTCGGGGCAGCTGAGGCCGATCCCGGCGGTGCCGAGGAAATTGACCGCGGCCGGCATGTAGACCGGATGCGCGGCGGGCGCCCCCGGGACCCAGGCCCAGCGCCCGGTTTCCGCGCTTGCTCCGGGGATGCGGGCCCAGCGGCCGTAATGCGACGGCGCGAAGCCCCAGGCCGCGTCGTCGACCCAGCTCCAGCCCCACGGCATCACCCAGCGCCAATGACCATAGCGGTAGGGCGCCCAATCATCGGGCAGGTTCTTTGGAAACCAGACTTCGCCGAAACCGGCGGCCTCTTCCCAGCTGCCGGCGCCGTCGAGCATCTCCCAGCCGGTCATTTCCGGCGAGACGTGGCGCGCCGCGGCCGGCTCGGCCGCGGCATCCGGCGCGGCCCGCCAGGCGGCGACGAAATCATCGGCCGCCGCGCTGTCGGTTGTCGCGGCGGCCGCTCCCTTGGCGTTCAGGACCAGCGTTGACCCGGCCGCGATTTTGCTGTCGGCGCCGCTGCCGGCGACATGCGCCTGGCCGGCGAAAACCGCGACCCGGGCGGGAATCTGGTCATTGCCCGCGGTTATGTCGTAATCGCCCGGCGCGAGCAGCCAGACGCCGCCGCGCGGCAGATCGATCTCGACCGTCTCGCCGGGGTCGAGCCGTGCCAGATGGATCCCGACCCGGCCCTGCCGGACCGTGATCTGACGGGTTGCATCGTCGAGCCGCGCGATCTCGATCTCGGTCGCACCGGACAGCACGATCCGCGCGGCGCCGATCCCGAGCGCGGCGCGCGCCGGGGCGGTAGTGCGCACCGCCATGCCGGCGATGATCGGGTCGTTGACGGAGGCTGTGCCCCATTCGCCGCCGGCCGGACGCAAGCTGACCGCCCCCGTGGCGGCGCTGACCCAGCCGACCGCGGACGGCAGCGCCTCCTCAGCGCGGGCCGCTCCAGCCCAGATAACGCTTAACAGAACAACGACGGCAGCGAGAAATCGCGTGTTCGGCATGCCGGGATCATAGCACCCGAGTAAAGTTACGAAAGCCTTACCTTAGTGCTATCGCATTAACGCAAAACGCGAATTGCCGGCTTTCCCGAAAGTCGATGACGCCGCCATGTCTTTGTCTTTGCGAGCGAAGCGAAGCAATCCCACGTTTAGCAAGACCTTATCCGCGGGATTGCTTCGTCGCCTAAAGTCGTTCAGCCGCGCATGAAACCTTCCAGCTCGTCGGCCGCTCAGGCGATCGCCGGGCTGATCGATTCGCCGCCTCGGGTGCCAATGCGCGATCATTTTGGCCGGATCAGCGCCTTCGCGGTGCGGCATGTCCCGTCCCCGGCTGGCAACCTGAGGTGTCGGCCCTCGCCGCTGGGCAACCCTTCTGTGATGACAGGAGCGCCGACCCCCTCTCCCTTGTTGCTGAATGGGGGAGAAAGGCGAGACGACATGCTTGACCCTGACGACATGCGGACGAGAGCCCAGCGATGCCGCGAGCTGCTGCGGATCGCGGTCAGACCGGAGGTCAAAGAGCAGCTCCGCGAATGGGCCGAGGATTTCGAGGAAGAGGCCGCGGCGCTGGAGGGCAGCAGGCAGCGCGTCGGCGCAGACGCCGAATAACCGGCCTTTAGAGGGGCAGACGCTCCCCTCAAATCCCTAAGTTACGGCGGCTCGACATACTCGCCGTCGGTTCGGGTGTCGCCACGGCTGTTCAGCTGGATCGGTCGTTCGCGGAGTTCGCGCGGAATGGGCGTCAAAAAACCGCCAAAAAAACCGCCCCGTGACCGGGCTCTTGGCCCGGTCATCCCCGTCTTGAAGCGGTCCAAATCGCGGCAGGAAAGGCGGGGGTGCCCGGCACAAGGCCGGCCACGGGGTATTTGGGGTTGGTGCGCTCTTCCCTGGCTGTATGGTCAAGCGACCGGTTTATGCCGTCTCTCGCCGCCCGATCATGCCCAGCCAGGAGCCTTCCATGCCCACCATGCGGAGCCGCCTTTCCCCCGAGATCGATCTCGATGGCGAGGGCAAGCAGACCGGGTTTCTCCGCCTGCCATACTCGGTGCACCGGTCGGCCTATGGCTGGGTTCCGATCCCGATCGCCCGGATAAGCAACACCGGCGGCAATGGCAAAGGCCCGCGGATCCTGCTGATGGCCGGCAATCACGGCGACGAATACGAGGGCCAGGTCGCGCTCGGCCGGCTGATCCGCGACCTCGACCCGGCCGACGTGCGCGGCCATATCACGATCCTGCCCTCGGCGAACTTCCCGGCCGCGATGGCCGGCACCCGCACCTCGCCGCTTGATTCGGGCAATCTGAACCGCAGCTTTCCGGGCGACCCGGCCGGCGGTCCGACGGAGCAGATCGCCTATTACATCGAGAGCGAGTTGCTGCCGCGCTGCGATTTCGTGCTCGATATTCACTCGGGCGGCAGCTCGCTGACCTATCTGCCGAGCACGTTGGGGCGGCGGCCCGACACGCCGCAGGCCCTGGAGCGCGCCATCGAGTTGATGCGCGTCTTCGCCGCGCCGGTCGGTTATCTGGTCGATGGCGGCGGTTGGGGCGACATGACGCTGACCGCGGCGGCATATCGCGCCGGCGTTCGCCATATGAGCACCGAGCTGGCCGGCGGCGGCCAGGTGACGCCCTCGGCGTTGCGCATCGCCGAGGGCGGAGTGCGCCGAATCCTGCACGCGCTGGGTGCGCTGACCAGCGATCCGCCGCCGGCCGAAACCACCACCCGGCTGATGCAGGTCAGCGGCCAGGATTACTATTGCTATGCGTCGGAGCCGGGCCTGTTCGAGCCGCTGGTCGAGCTCGGCGCCGAAATCGAGGCCGGCGCCGCGGCGGGCATCATCCATCCGCACGACACGCCATGGCGCGAGCCGGCGATCGCCCGCTTCGCGCGCAATGGCACCGTCATCTGCAAGCGCGTCCCCGGCCGCGTCGAACGCGGCGACTGCCTGTACCACCTCGCCAGCGACCTGGTGCGCTAATGTGATGCTACGGACTGCAAGTGACGGAGCTTCTCACGCTGAGCGGTTATGACGGTGGGTTCCTCCCCCGTTATGCGGGGGAGGTGGCGAGCGAAAGCGAGCCGGAGGGGGCGGCGGCAGCACGTTCGATGGCGAGCAGAACCTGTTCCAATTCCTCGTCTCTCAGCACGTCCCTGGCACGAATGCGCAAGACCCTTACCCCTTGTTGCGCAAGCCACACCCGACGGCGCTCGTCATGGGACGCCTGGCCCGCGGTGTCGTGCGCCAGCCCATCCACCTCAACGGCCAACCGTGCGGCAGGACAATAGAAATCAAGAATGTAGGGTCCGAACGGGTGCTGCCGGCGAAAGCGTACGCCTGGCAGCCGCTTTTTTCGAAGAGCCTGCCACAGCACAATCTCCGGCAAGCTCATTTCTCGGCGCAACTCGCGTGCACGGCTAATTGTTTTGTGCGGTGCTCGCATACCCCCTCCACCATGCTTTGCATGGTTCCCCTCCCCCGCTGCGCGGGGGAGGAGCCGCTCACCACTCTCGCTCCTCCGGGTCTTGCCCGCGGTTGCGGCGGCTCAGCGCATCGTCGGCATCACATATTCGGCGCCGGTGCGGATGCCGGCCGGCCAGCGCGCGGTCACGGTCTTGAGGCGCGTATAGAACCGCACCCCCTCCATGCCGTGCACCGCCATGTCGCCGAACAGCGAGCGCTTCCAGCCGCCGAAGCTGTGGAACGCCATCGGCACCGGGATCGGCACGTTGACCCCGACCATGCCGATCTGGATGCGGTTGGTGAATTCGCGGGCGGCGTCGCCGTCGCGGGTGAAGATCGCGACGCCATTGCCGTACTCATGGTCGTTGACGAGCTTGACCGCGTCCTCGAAATCCGGCGCCCGCACGACCGACAAGACCGGCCCGAAGATCTCTTCCTGGTAGATCCGCATCTCGGGTGTCACGTCGTCGAACAGGCAGCCGCCGAGGAAAAAGCCGTTCTCGTAGCCCTGCAGTTTGAGGCCGCGGCCATCGACCACCAGCTTGGCGCCCTCCTTGACGCCGAGATCGACATAGGAGCTGACCTTCTGCAGGTGCTGGCCGGTGACGAGCGGCCCCATCTCGGCCTCGGGATCGGTGCCGGGCCCAATCTTCAACGCCCGCACCCGCGGCACCAGTTTGTCCATCAGCTTGTCGCCGACCCCGCCGACCGCGACCGCCACCGACACCGCCATGCAGCGCTCGCCGGCCGAGCCGTAGGCCGCGCCCATCAAGGCGTCGGTCGCCTGGTCGAGATCGGCGTCGGGCATCACGACCATGTGGTTCTTGGCGCCGCCCAGCGCCTGCACCCGTTTGCCGTTCTGCGCCGCGGTCGCATAGATGTGTTCGGCGATCGCGGTAGAGCCGACAAAGCTGATCGCGTCGATATCGGGATGCGCCAGCAGCGCGTCGACCGCCTCCTTGTCGCCGTTGACGACATTGAACACGCCGGGCGGCAATCCCGCCTCGAGCAGCAATTCGGCCATGCGGTAGCCGGCCGACGGATCGCGCTCGGACGGCTTCAGCACAAAGGTGTTGCCGCAGGCGAGCGCCACCGGGAACATCCACATCGGCACCATCGCCGGGAAATTGAACGGGGTGATGCCGGCGCATACGCCGAGCGGCTGGCGCAACGACCAGCTGTCGATGCCGCGGCCGACCTGCTCGGTCACGTCGCCGCGCATCAGGTGCGGGATGCCGCAGGCGAATTCGACGACCTCGGTGCCGCGAGTCAATTCGCCCTTGGCGTCCGACAGCACCTTGCCGTGCTCGTCGGTGATCAGGCGGGCGATCGCATCGCCGTCCCGTTCCAACAATTCGCGGAACTTGAACAACACGCGGGCGCGGGACAGCGGCGGCGTCGCCGCCCAGGCCGGAAACGCGGCGGCGGCCGCCTTGACCGCGCGATCGACTTCTGTGGCGCCGCCCAGCGCGACCCGGCGGGCCCGCTCGCCGGTCGCCGGGTTGAACACATCGCCCCAGCGCCCGCTAGACCCTTCGGCGCGCTGGCCGTTGATGAAATGAGAAACGTCGCTCATACGCTCGCACCCGCAGGCTGTATCGGCTCTCCCGCCATCATAAGACGGCGCGCTGCAGCGGTCAGGCGATTTTGAAGAAGTCGATGGCGCGACGGCGCGATTTCGGGACAATCGGCCGCAGAAAAGTTTGCCGCCTTATGTCAGCCCCGGGCACAGGGATTTCTTATGGCGGCGTCTCTTGGGGCAGCAATCGGCCGGTCAGCCGCTGTGCGGGGGCTAGAACCCGTGAATTGCGGAGAACGCGGAAAGGGCGGTCCAGACCGCAAACGTCGTCATCCCAGCCCAATAGAACAACGGGTACATCGCTTCCCCTGTACCAGCCTTGCCGCGCCCCCGCGGCCCTCTAACCGATCATAAGCAAGGAATGGTGAATTCTTCCCCGCCCGATAGCTCGAATGCGGGCTTTTTCGGCAAATCCGACGGTCGCTCTCGACGCCAGCGGCGTTTCGCGGGAGAGTCGGCGCGGCGACAAGGAGAAAACGGCCTATGGCGTTGAGCGATGACGCCTCGCGCATCCCGGTGACGGTGCTGACCGGGTTTCTCGGCAGCGGCAAGACGACGCTGCTGAACCACGTGCTGAAGCAGCCCGGCATGGCGGCGACCGCGGTCATCGTCAACGAGTTTGGCGAGATCGGCCTCGACCATCTGCTGGTCGAAAGCGCGACCGAGGATGTCGTGCTGCTGAACAGCGGCTGTCTGTGCTGCACGGTGCGCGGCGACATCGTCAACACGCTGACCGACCTGTTCGTCAGCCGGGTCAAAAACCGG
>Ga0210400_10002053_pt1 | contig 19191 bp, 15 predicted proteins | sample IncBWH26MmetaG_FD_155456 | JGI IMG/M metagenome (GOLD analysis project Ga0210400, IMG submission 155456) | Forest soil microbial communities from Barre Woods Harvard Forest LTER site, Petersham, Massachusetts, United States - Inc-BW-H-26-M | ecosystem: Environmental > Terrestrial > Soil >...
GAAATTCACGGCAGTCAGCGCGATCACCGTGATCGGATAAACCACGAAATCGGAGTAATAGCTGAATTTGCTGAGTTGCATCGTTGCCCCTCGCTGTTGTGAGTATGCTATTTGACCACGAATCCGGGCGAATGTTAGCCGAAGAATACCCTTCCCGCACGGCCTTCTGGTGTGCGGCGCTTGGTAGAATTTCCAAAGTATGCGAAAAACCTTCGTTATCGTGGGTGGCGGATTCTCCGGTACGGTGCTCGCGGCCAACCTGCTGCGCCGGCCGGCGGCGGGGGGCGCCGACGTGGTGCTGATCGAGCGCGGCGCCGTCATGGGCCGCGGCGTGGCGTATGCCGCACACGCATTCCCCTATCTGTTGAATGTGCCGGCGGCCAGGCTCTCGACCGATTCGCGCGATCCGCTGCAATTTCTGCGTTTCGCCAAGGCCAGGCTGCCGAACGTCGATGGCGAGGATTTCCTGCCGCGCGCGTTGTACGGCGACTACTTGCAGGATCTGCTGCTTCGCGCGGAACGCGAGTCGCAGCCGAATATGCGCTTGATCAAGGTGTTTGGCGAAGTGACCGGCATCGTGCGCGCGCCGAGCGGCACCGCCCTGGGGGCCGAGTTTGCGGACCGCGCACCCATATTTGGGGATGCCCTGATCCTGGCCCTGGGGAGCCCGTCCGTGCCGTTGCCGCCCTGGGCCGAGAAGCTCAAGGGTCACGCCGCGTTCCGACACGACCCGCGCGACTTGCCCGAGTCGCTGACCGCGGAACAGTCGGTGCTCATCGTGGGCAATGGCTTGACGATGGCGGATGCCGCGTCGGCCTTGAGCCGCCATCCCGAGCGGGTGCCTACGCTGCACACGATTTCGCGCCGCGGCCTGCTGCCGAAAACGCAAACCACCTTTCGCACCGACGCCATGCGCGGCAGCCGCGAGACGCTGCTGTCAGCGACTCATTCGCTGCGGAAATTGCTGCGCGTTTGCCGCGACCTGGCGTTCGAACTCGAAAAGCTCGGCGGCGACTGGCGCGAGGCCGTTGCGTTCATTCGCAGCCTGGTGCCCGCCATGTGGCGGCGGATGCCCGACACCGAGCGGCGCCGCTTCGTGCGGCATTTGCAGGTGCACTGGGAAACCTTTCGGCACCGGCTGCCGCCGCAGTTGACCGAGCGCCTGGAACATCTTCGGCGCAGCGGCAAATTGAATATCAGGGCGGGGCGCATCCAGGACGTTGTCGCCGTGAACGCGCGCTTGGCGGTTGCATGGCGTCCCCGCGGCAGCCGAGCGACCGAACAACTCACCGTCGACGTACTGGTGAATGCAACGGGGCCCAACTACAACATCGAACGCTGCGCGGACCCGCTGATTGTGTCGCTGCGCGACTCCGGGCAGGTGTCGACGGATGCGCTGAAGCTCGGAATACGCACCGCGCGGTTCGGCGCCTGCGTGGACGTGCACGGCCGCGCGAGCCGGCAACTCTATTATTTGGGGCCGATGCTGCGAGCCGATCACCTGGACGCGACCGCCGCCGCAGAATTGTCCGGCCACGCCGAACAGCTCGCCGCGCACCTTGCCGAGTGCGCCTAGATCCGCGGGAGCGGCTAGACCAGCTTCGCAATCCCTTCCAGCAGGCGCTCTATATCTTCCCGGGAGCTGTACATCGACACGCCGGTGCGCAGCAGTCCGCCGCGATCGGCCAGGCCCAACACCTCCACGGCGCGCGCCGCATAGAAGTGTCCATCCCAGACGCAAATACCTTCCTTGCCCAGCGCGCTCGCCGCGGCGGCCGCGGTCATATTGCCCAAGGTGATCGACACGGTGGGAGCGCGGGAGCGGCGGCTGAAATCGGGTCCCCACACCTTGACGCCGCGCAGCTCGCGCACCGAGTCGTGGTAAAACTTTGCCAGCCCATGCTCGTACGCGCTGATGCCGGTCATTGCATCCACAATGCGTTCCCGCAACGCCGCGCCCTGGCCCCAGGCGGCGAGGTATTCCACCGCGGCGCGCAATGCGTCGATGGCCGCATGATTCAGCGTACCGGTCTCGATGCGGTAGGGAGCGGCGGGATCTTGCACGCTCAAGCGATCCGTCGGCAGACGATCGAGCGCTCCCGGGCGCGAATACAGCACGCCGATGTGCGGCCCGTAGAATTTGTAACCCGAGCACAACAGAAAATCCACACCTAAGCTCTTCGCGTCCAACGGAAAATGCGGCGCATAGTGCACGGCATCGACAACGAGCAGGGCGCCGACCGCATGGGTGAGCCGGCGTGCCAGCATCAGGTCATTGACCGTGCCCAAGGCATTCGACGAGGCGCCCAGCGCAAAAACTTTGGTGCGCGGCGTGATCTTGGCGGCCATGTCGCTCAAGTCCAGCAGTCCGGTCGGCAGCAGGCGCACCTCCTGCAAGATCATGCCGCGGTCTTTCAGCCGCAGCCACGGACCGCGATTGGCCTCGTGATCGAGCTGCGTGATCAGCACTTCGTCGCCCGGTTTCAATGTGTGGCCGATGGCCGCGCTCAGCGCGTAGTTGAGCGTGGTCATGTTCTGGCCGAAGGAGATGCAGCCGGCACTCTCCGCACCGAGGAAGGCCGCGAGCACTTCACGTGCCGCCGCCATGCGCCGATCGACTTCTTGGGAGGGCCAGAAATTGCCGTGAGTATTGACGTTGCAGGTGGCGTAGAAGTCACCGAGCGCATCGATCACGGCTTGTGGTACCTGACTGCCCCCCGGTCCGTCCAGATACGCGAGATTCAATCCTTGGGGCCGGCGCGAGAGGGCGGGAAAATCTTTGCGGCAGCGAAGAGAGTGTTCGTCGATGAATGGCATAGTAAAGTGTCCAGTATCTCATGAAATTTCCTCCGCTGGTGGATCGAATCAAGGGCGAGAGCGTGGCCGCGTGGACCATTCACGGCGAGGCGCGCGAAGCACAGCTGCGCGGCGAAGACGTCATCGTGCTCAGCATCGGCGATCCGGAGCTGGAGACGCCTGCACCGGTGCTCGAGCGCGCGATCGAAGCGCTGCGCGGCGGCGATATTCGCTATACGCCGGCGGCAGGACGCCATGCCCTGCGTCAGGCCATCGCGCAAACTCATGAGCGGCGCACGGGTCAAGCGGTCAGCGCGGAGAATGTGGTCTTTCTCTCTGGCGCACAGAACGCGCTGTTCGCCGCATCGCTGTGCGTGGCCGGCGCCGGCGATGAAGTGCTTGCGCTCGAGCCCCTGTACCCGAGTTATCCGGCGACGATCAGGGCGTCGGGCGCGGAGCTCAAGCGGGTGGCCGCGCCGGCGGCCGCGGGATTTCGCCCGGACTTGGAAGCGCTCGCCGCGGCCATCACCGCGCGAACCCGCGCATTGTTTTTCGCAACGCCCAATAATCCGAGCGGTGTGATCTTGAGCGAGGAGGATCTTAAAGTGATCGGCGATCTGGCGCGCCGGCATTCGCTGTGGATCGTGGCGGATGAGGTGTACGCGGGGCTTGCCCCCGGCGGCCGCGTTCCCAGTCTCGCCACCCGCCTGCCGGAGCAGGTCGTGACGATCAGCAGTCTGTCCAAGTCGCATTCTATGCCGGGACTGCGGGCCGGTTGGATGGTGGCTCCCGCGGCGCTGGCGAAGCATGCGGAATCTCTCTCGATGTGCATGCTGTTCGGGCTGCCGGGCTTCATTCAAGAGGCGGCGCTCGCGGCGCTTTTAGGATCGACCGCGCCCGAAGTGCGGATCCGGGAGCTGTGCACGGCGCGCCGCGACCTGTTGATTCGGGGTCTTGCCGGCGTGCAGGGAATTCGCTGCGCTGTTCCGGACGCCGGCATGTTCACGTTGATTGACGTGCGTGAGACGGGGCTTTCGGGCTACGATTTCATGAGCGGATTGTTCAGGTCCGAGCGGGTCTCGGTGCTCGACGGCGGTGCATTCGGCGCGGCGACCCGCGGGTTCGTGCGGCTATGCTTCGCCACCGACGAGCCGACGCTGCGCGAAGCCATGATACGTATTCGCCGCTATGTCGGCACTTTGGCGAGGCAATCGTGACGCAATCACCCGACTTTGGAATCGTCGTGCGCGCAGCGGGCGGTCCCGAAGCGCTCGAGTGCAGCGAACTTACGACACTTGCGCCGGCGCGCGGCGAGGTGCTCATCGCGCAGCGCGCGGTCGGCGTCAATTTCATCGACACCTATTATCGCAAGGGCCACTATCCCTGGCCGGTCTCGCCCTTGATACCGGGGGGCGAAGCGGCCGGCATCGTCGAGGAAGTCGGCGAGGGTGTCGCGGACTTCAAGCCCGGCGATCGCGTGGCGTATGTCTTGCCGATCGGTGCCTATCGCACGCGCCGCGTCGTTTCCGCCGAGCGGCTGGTGAAATTGCCCGATGCAATCGACTTCGAGGTGGCGGCGTCGATGATGTTGAAAGGCCTCACGACGCAATTTCTCTTGAATTCCTGCTATGCGGTCAAAGCGGGCGATCTGGTGCTGGTGCAGGCGGCGGCGGGCGGCGTGGGACTGCTGATGGGTCAATGGCTCAAGGCCGTCGGTGCGGTTTCCATCGGCACGGTGGGTTCCGCGGAAAAGCTCGCCATCGCCACGGCAAGCGGCTACACGCATGTCATCAATTATCGGACTGAGGATTTTCCGGTGCGCGTCAAGGAAATCACCGGCGGCAAGGGCTGCGCCGTGGTTTACGATTCGGTGGCCAACGACACCTGGCGGGGTTCACTGAAGTGCTTGCAGGCGCGCGGCATGTTCGTTTTGTTCGGACAGTCATCCGGACCAATCACCGATTTCAAGTTTTCCGATCTTGCCGCCGGCGGCTCGCTCTATGCGACGCGGCCCACGCTGTTCGACTACATCAAAACCCGCGCGGATCTCACCCTGCGCGCCGCCGATCTGTTTGCAAAAGTCGCGTCGGGCGCGGTCAAGGCGCACATCGGCGCTCGCCTGCCGCTGCGCGAGGCGGCCCAAGCTCATCGCGATCTCGAGGCCAGACAGACCATCGGATCCACGATCCTGCTGCCTTGATCGCGCGGCCGATTTGTTGGCAAAAGTCGAGTCGGGCGCGGTCAGATCCCCAAGGGCAGCGCGGTCGACTCCTTGATCACCGTGACCGCGACCGATGAGTTGACCGAACGCACGCAGGGAATGCGCGACAAATAGTCGAGATAAAACGCCTCGAACGCCTTGATGTTCTTGGTGACGATCTTGAGGAGAAAATCCCATTCGCCGGTCAGCGTGTAGCACTCGAGCACTTCGGCGCGGTCGCGAATCGCCGCTTCGAATTCGGCCAGCGCATCGCGTCCGGTGGTGGCCAGCTTGATGTGGGCGAATATGGTCACATCCAGGCCGAGCGCGTTGCGATCGAGCAGGGCGACGCGCGCTTTGATCACGCCATGTTGTTCGAGTTGCTGAATGCGGCGCCAACAAGTGGTGGTCGACAATTTGGTTTGCGCGGCCACCTCGGCCACCGACAAGGCTCCCTGCCTCTGTAGAATGTCGAGCAGACGCAAATCAAGCCGGTCGATGGCTGGACGGTTGTTTTGTTTCATGAGTTGCTCAAATTCGGAATGAATATACCGGATTATTCGGCTCAGTCCTAATGAATGCCACTTCTTGGGGTGCGGAGACGTAAATTATGGGGATGACCAAGAAATCTCGCTTGCATCTGCCCCGCGTGCCTGCCCGCCCCGGCGAGACTCCTGACTTCAGTTACGTGCAACTGTCGCCCGCCGGCGCCGTGCCAAGACCCGAAGTCAATGCCCGCTCCCGCGACATGAGTTCCTTGAGCGTCGACCTCGTGCGTGTGCTCGATGACAACGGCGAGGCGGTGGGTCCCTGGCATCCGCATCTCGAGGCGAGCGAGCTGCAAGTGGGGCTGCGGCACATGCTGCTCACGCGACTGTATGACGATCGCATGCAGCGCATGCAGCGCGCCGGCAAGATCTCTTTCTACATCCGCTCCCTCGGCGAGGAAGCGATCGCGGTGGCGCAGGGGATGGCGTTGCGTCCCTCGGACATGCTGTTTCCCGCCTACCGCCAGCAGGGCCTGCAAATCGTCCGCGGCATCTCGCTGGTCGATCTCATGTGCCAGTTGCTGTCCAACACCAAGGACATGTGCAAGGGGCGGCAGTTGCCGGTGATGTATCACTCCCGGGCCAACAATATTTTCTCGATCTCCGGCAATCTGGCGACGCAATTTCCGCAGGCCGTCGGTTGGGCGATGGCCGCGGCCATCAAGGGTGAAGACAATCTGGCCGCAACCTGGCTCGGCGAGGGCAGCACCGCCGAGGCGGATTTCCATTACGCCCTGCTGTTCGCGTCCGTGTACCAGGCGCCGGTGATTCTCAACGTGGTCAACAACCAGTGGGCCATCTCCACGTTTCAGGGTTATGCCGGCGGCGAGCAACGGTCCTTCGCGGCGCGCGGTCCGGGATTCGGCATGCCGGGAATCCGCGTCGACGGCAACGATTTTCTGGCGGTGTATGCGGTGACCCAATGGGCCGCTGAACGCGCGCGCACCGGCAGCGGTCCGACCCTGATCGAACTCGTGACGTACCGCGGCGCTGCGCATTCCACCAGCGACGATCCGGCGCGCTATCGCGCCAAGGATGACGCCGAACACTGGCCGCTCGGAGATCCCATCCAGCGCTTGAAGAAGCACCTGATCAAAATCGGCGAGTGGTCGGAAGAGCGGCACCAGGCGATGAGCGCGGAGCTCGAGGCACTGGTGGCGTCGAGCTGGAAGGAGGCGATCAAGTTCGGCACCATGACCGAGGGTCCGCGGCTCAATGCCGACACGATGTTCGAGGATGTCTTCAAGGACATGCCGCAGAATCTGCTGTGTCAGCGGGCCCTGCTGCGCAAGGAACAGGGCTGAAGCATGGCGAACATGAACATGATCCAGGCCCTGAATTCCGCCATGGACATCATGCTGGGCAGGAATCCCGCGGTGGTTTTGATGGGCGAGGACATCGGCTATTTCGGCGGCGTGTTTCGCGCCACCGAGGGCTTGCAGCGCAAGTATGGCGAGCACCGTGTCATCGATACGCCGATTGCCGAAGGCGGCATCGTGGCCACCGCCATCGGCATGAGCGTGAACGGCCTGCGCCCGGTGGCTGAAATTCAATTCGCGGATTACATCTATCCGGGCTTCGACCAGATCGTCAGCGAGCTGGCCCGCATCCGCTATCGCAGCGCCGGCGATTTCTTCGCGCCGGTCACCATTCGCACGCCCTGCGGCGGCGGGATTCGCGGCGGCCAGACGCACTCGCAAAGTCCCGAAGCCATTTTCACGCATGTCAGCGGCATCAAGGTCGTGATGCCGTCGAATCCCTTCGATGCCAAGGGCCTGTTGATCACCAGCATCGAGGATGATGATCCGGTGGTGTTCTTCGAACCGAAGCGGCTGTATAACGGCCCCTTCGACGGCGACCCGAACAAGCCGGCCGTTCCCTGGAGCACGCACCCCAAGGGTCAAGTGGATGAAGGCTATTACAAGGTACCGTTGGGCAAGGCGGACATCGTGCGCGCCGGCGCGGATGTCAGCATCATCACCTACGGCACCATGGTGCACGTCGCGGTTGCCGCGGCCGCGGCGATGAACGTGGATGCCGAAATCATCGATCTACGTTCGCTGGTGCCGCTCGACGTCGACACGATCGTCGCTTCAGTGAAGAAAACCGGCCGCTGCATCGTCGCGCACGAAGCGACTCGATTCTCGGGCTTCGGCGCAGAGCTCTTGTCGATCGTGCAGGAAGAGTGTTTCTGGATGCTGGAGGCGCCGATTCAACGGGTGACCGGCTGGGACACTCCCTATCCGCATGCATTCGAGTGGGAATACTTTCCCGGCCAAGCGCGTGTCAAAGCGGCGCTCAAGACCGTCATGGAACCTGCATGAGCCAATTCACCTTCAAGATGCCGGATTTGGGCGAAGGCACCGTGGATGCCGAGATTGTCGCCTGGCATACCAAACCAGGCGATCTGGTGAGCGAAGATCAACTGATCGTCGAGGTGATGACAGACAAGGCAGCCGTGGAAGTACCGGCGCCGGTGAGCGGCCGCGTCGTGTCCGTCACAGGCGCGCCGGGCGACAAGGTGGCCGTCGGCTCGCCGCTGATCGTGTTCGAATTGACCGATGGCGCCGCGGCGGCGCCCGCGACGGTGGCAGCGCCGGCGTCCACGGCTGCACCGGCGGCGAAGCCTTCCGCGCCGGCCGCGACCGCAGCCGCACCACCAACTGGCGCACCGTCGACCGCGACCGCACGGCCGGCGGCTGCCGCGACGCCGGCTGCCGCCGTGCCCTTCGCTCGTGCCGGCCGCGTGATGACCTCGCCGGCGAATCGGCGCCGGGCGAGCGAGGCGGGCATCGATCTGACTAACGTCGCCGGCTCAGGTCCGGGCGGGCGGATCATGCGGGCGGATTTGCAGACGGCTGCGCCGCGTCAAGCCGTCGCGGACGCGGCGGACACGACGGAAATCAAAGTCATCGGGCTGCGCCGCTTGATTGCCGAACGCATGAGCGAGGCCAAGCGCAACATTCCGCACTTTGCCTACGTCGAGGAAGTCGACGTCACCGAGCTCGAATCATTGCGCATGCACTTGAACCACTCGCGGGCCAAAGACGCAGCCTCCCTAAGCTACTTGCCACTGGTGGTGATGGCCCTGATCCGCGTGCTCGAATCCTTCCCGCAGTGCAATGTGCTGTACGATGCGGCGCGCGGCGTGCTGATCCGGCATCGCGCCGTGCACGTCGGCATCGCGACGCAGACGCCGGACGGATTGAAAGTGCCGGTGGTGCGCAATGCGCAAGCGCTGGGACTGTGGGAGATCGCGGCGGAGATTCGCCGCCTCGCCGAGCGCGCGCGCACCAACAAGGCGACGCGCGAGGAACTGGTCGGCTCCACCATTACGGTCACGAGCTTGGGCAAGCTCGGCGGCATCGCCTCCACGCCGATCATCAATGCGCCGGAGGTGGCGATCATCGGATTGAACAAGGCGGTTGAACGGCCCGTGGTCCATCAGGGCACGGTGGCCGTGCGGCGAATCATGAACTTATCATCCTCGTTCGATCATCGCTTCGTAGACGGTTATGATGCCGCGGCGATGATCCAAGCGTTGAAGGAACGCCTCGAACATCCCGCGACCATATTCATTCCTACGGTGAAAATCCCATGACCTCCCAACCCCAGCGTCCCGCCTTCGGCACCTTGCTCACTTCGCACATGGCAGTGACAAATTATCGTGATGGCAAATGGAGCGACAGCGAGATCAAGCCGGTCGGCTCGATCGAGATCAGTCCGGCGGCGCACATGCTGCACTACGCCAGCACTTGCTTCGAGGGATTCAAGGCATTTCGCCGCGCCGACGGCTCCGTGCATGTGTTTCGCATGGATCGGCACATGCAGCGATTGCGCCAGAGCGCGCGCCTGCTGGTGCTGCCCGAGCCCGATGTGGCCCAAGTGGCCGACATGGTGCGCGCCGTGATCAATCGCTGCCGCGATGCCGTGCCGGAAGCTCCCGGCGCGCTGTACTTGCGACCCATCATCTTTGGCACGACGGCCAATATCGGCGCGGCCACGACGCCGACCACCGAGGCGATGCTGGTGGTGCTGGCGAGCCCGGTATGGGATTACTTTGCGGGCGGCGAGAAGCCGCTGCGCATTCTTGTCGACGATCAGAACACCCGCTCGGCGCAGCACATGGGCATGGTGAAGACCGGCGGCAACTATGCCGCCGCATTGACGCCCATCATGAACGCGCGGGCGAAACATCAGGCCGACCAGGTGTTGTTCTGCCCCGAAGGTCAGGTACAGGAAACGGGTGCCGCCAACTTCATCTTGATCCGCGAGGGCGAGCTGATGACCCGCGCCTTGGACTCCACCTTCCTGCACGGCGTCACGCGCGACTCCTTGCTGACGATGGGCCGCGACATGGGCTATACCGTGACGGAGAAAAAATTCGACGTTCTGGAAATGCTCGACTGGGTCCGCAGCGGTGAAGCGGCGCTGTCAGGCACCGCCGCCGTGCTCGCGGGCGTGGGCACGCTGATTTATGCGGACATCGAGCACCGCGTGGGCACCGGGCACGTCGGCGCGGTCACCAAGGCGCTGCGCGCCAAGCTGGTCGCGGTTCAACGGGGTGAGGCACCGGACGTACACGGCTGGCTGGAACGCGTCTAGCCACGCGGAATAGTCGGACGGGCGCCTAGTACTCTTCGCGGTCCTCTTCGTCCTCATCGTCCAGGTCGTCGTCGTCCTCGTCATCCTCATCTTCGTCCCAGTCTTCGTCCTCTTCTTCGTCTTCGGCGTCTTTCTCGGCCTTGGAGCCTGACCAGCCCTCAGGCTCCTCGGTCAATTCGAGATCCAGCTCCGCCCAATCATCGACATCGAGCTCTTCGGTATCGCCATCGAGGTGTTGGATCTGAATGGTTTCCTGGTCCTCGTCCACCTTGAGGACTTGGAAGGTTTCCTCGTTTTCCAAGTCGTCATACCACTGCCCGACGGTCGGTTCGTACTCTCTTCCCACGGTTCGTCCTTATTTGAAAACTGGAGCGCTACAAGAGCTCCGAATATTAGGTGAGGCCGCTCAGCTAAGTAAATGGCAATATCGTGATCCTATGACCGTCGCAGACCGTAAAGTCGCCGCCCGTCGATTGACCGACGCCAAGCGGCTCGTCGTCAAAGTCGGTTCGACGCTGCTGGTCGACAGCGACAAAGGCCGACTGAACCGCGCGTGGCTGGAAAGCCTCGCGGCGGACGTCGCCGCGTTTCGCAAGCGGGGTCAGGACATCATCCTGGTTTCCTCCGGCGCCATCGCCCTGGGGAGGCGGCATCTGAACTTGGGTACCGGAAAGCTCAAACTGGAGGAAAACCAGGCCGCGGCGGCTGTAGGACAAATTCGCCTCGCGCACGCCTATAAGGAGCTGCTGGATGTGCACCAAATCGCGGTGGCACAGATCCTCTTGACCCTTGGCGATACCGAGCAGCGCCGTCGCTACCTGAACGCCCGCGGAACCCTCAACACCCTGCTGAGCCTCGGCGCGGTGCCGGTCATCAATGAAAACGACACCGTGGCGACCGCGGAAATCCGCTATGGCGACAATGACCGGCTGGCGGCCCGAGTCGCGCAGATGATTGGCGCCGACTGCCTGATCTTGCTGTCGGATATCGACGGCCTCTATACCGCGGACCCCAAGGAGGACCCGGATGCGCACTTCATCGCTCGCGTGCTGGAGATTACGCCGGCCATCGAGGCGATGGCTGGCGGCACCGCCAGCGACATGGGCTCGGGCGGCATGCAGACCAAAATTGTCGCGGCGAAGATTGCCGTTGGCGCGGGATGCCATTTGTGTATTTCGCTGGGGACGGAGGATCATCCCCTGCGGCGCATCGAGGAAGGAGCTCGCTGCACCTGGTTCGTGCCGACCTCGACGCCGGTGGCGACCCGCAAGCAATGGATCGCGGGAACCTTGAAGCCCGCGGGGGCGATTTCCGTGGACGATGGGGCGGTTCGCGCCCTGATGGGCGGCAAGAGTCTGCTGCCCGCCGGCGTCACGCGGGCAGTGGGACGATTCGATCGCGGCGACACCGTGAGCATCATCGGACCCGACGGCACCGAGATCGGACGCGGTATCAGCGCCTATTCGGACGCGGATGCGGCGCGGATCATCGGCCGTAAGTCCGCCGATATCGAGAAGGTGCTGGGTTTTCGCGGGCGCGATGAAATCGTGCACCGCGATGATCTGGTGCTGCTCAGAATCCTGTGAGCAGCATCGCCGATCTGATGCAAGGCATCGGTGCGGCGGCCAAGGCGGCCGCGCGGCAGCTGGCGTTGGCCTCGACCGAACAAAAAAATCGCGCCTTGCTCGCCGCGGCCTCCGCGTTGATGGAGTCCCGCGCACGGATCCTGGCCGCGAATGAGGCGGACATATCCGAATCCGGGGCAGGCTTGTCGGCGGCGCAGCTCGATCGGCTGCGCCTCGATGATGCGCGCATTGCGGCCATGGCGCGTGGTCTTGCGGACGTCGCCGCCGCGCGCGATCCGATCGGCGCGCGGCTGGCCGAGTGGTCGCGCCCGAACGGCATGCTGATACAGAGAGTCTGCGTTCCCTTGGGCGTCATCGGCATCATTTATGAGAGCCGGCCCAATGTCACCGCGGACGCCGGCGCCTTGTGCTTGAAGTCCGGCAATGCGGTAATTTTGCGCGGCGGTTCGGAAAGCGCACGGTCCGGCGCGGCGATACACAGCTGTCTCGAGGAAGGACTCGCCGCGGCGGGGCTCACACCCGATTGCATTCAATTGGTGCCGACCACGGATCGCTCGGCCGTAGGCCACATGCTGGCCGATATGGCCGACAGCATCGATGTCATCGTGCCGCGCGGCGGCAAGAGTTTGATTGCGCGCGTACAGCGCGAAGCACGGGTGCCGGTGATCGGACATCTCGAAGGTGTTTGCCATGTGTACGTGCACCGCGGCGCGAATCTGGAGATGGCGAAGCGCATTGTGCTGAATGCAAAAATGCGCCGCACCGGAGTTTGCGGTTCAGCCGAGACATTGCTGGTCGATTGGGCCTGTGCCGCGACTCACCTTAAGCCTCTGGTGCAGTGCCTGCTCGACGCCGGCTGCGAGGTGCGGGGAGATCCGATGACCGCCGCCGTCGACGCACGGGTGAAGCGGGCCGGCGAGCCGGATTGGTACGCGGAGTATCTCGACGCCATCATTGCCGTGCGCGTGGTCGAGGAGCTGGATGCCGCCATCGCTCACATTGGCAAATACGGATCGCAGCACACCGAATGCATCGTCACCGACGACGCGGGCGCCGCCGAGCGATTTTTGACCCAGGTGGACAGTGCCATCGTGCTGCACAACGCGTCCACGCAATTTGCCGATGGCGGCGAGTTCGGCATGGGCGCCGAAATCGGCATCAGCACGGACAAGTTCCATGCGCGCGGTCCGGTCGGCGTCGAGCAGCTGACCAGCTACAAGTACGTGGTACGGGGCGGCGGCCAGATTCGAGACTAGCCGGCCGAACGCGGCGACACGGAATACCGGCACCCAGGGGTTCCTGCGCACCCTTTCGCATATCGGAGGGTTGAGGGGGGCCCCTAACGGCCGCTTATGTAAATATGTCGGGCACCGCACAGATTTCACGGTCCACCACTGCTGCAATGGCATGAACGCACCCTGCTCAAGCGGCGGGTAAGTGCGTCTAAGGACCCAGGAATGCTCAACTTATTGTCTTACTTGTGGGCCGCGGCAGGGGGCGCAGCCATTGCGGGATTCGCCGTGTTCTTGCATCGGCGCGCGGCCTACGGCGCGCAAGAGAGGCCCGCCAACGATCCGTCCAGCGGCTTGGCACTGCCCCGACAGACTTTGGCTGAGTTGCAGCGCTTCCGCGCGGTCGTGGACACCTGCGTCGACGCGATTTACATGGTGGACCGGGAGACGCTCAAGTTTGTGGACGCAACGGCCACGGCATCGAGCCGGACCGGCTATTCGCACGAAGAGTTGATGCAGATGGGGCCGCTGGACCTGCTGAAGGAAAGCCGCGAAGAGTTGATCCGCAGCTACGACGCGGCGATCGCAGCGGGTGCGCAGGGCATCCGCACAGAGTCCACCGGCCGGCTCAAGGATGGCCGAAAAACCTTCCTCGAATTGAATCGCCAAGCGGTGCGCATCGATGGGCGCTGGATCATCGTGACGATTTCAAGGGACGTGACGGAGCGAAAGAACGCGGAACTCGCCGCGCAGCGCTTCGCGCGCATGTTCGCCGTCTTGAGCGACACGAACGAGGCCATCATGCGGGTATCCTCGCCCGAGGATCTGTTTCAGCACGTGTGCGAAGCCGCGGTGCACGGCGGCAGGCTCAAGGCGGCCAGCGTTTGTGTGCCGAGCGAATCCTCGGGGGACGCGAAGATTGTGGCGGTTGCCGGCGAGGGCGCCGATGCCTTGCGCGATGCGCAGATTTCGATCGACGATTCCACGGCGGTCGGGCGGGGACTCGTCGGCACGGCGTTTCGCACGCAAGCTCCCTGCATCAGCAACGATTTCCAAAATGACTCCCGCACCGGGCACTGGCATGAAGCGGCGCGGCGAGCCGGTATCGCGGCCGGGGCGGCACTGCCGCTGGTGAAGGACGGCCGTACGACTGGTATTTTGCTGCTGCATTCCGCGGAGAAAAATGCATTTGACGACGAGGTCGTGCAGCTGCTGATGCACATGGGGCGCAATGTCGTGTTCGCGGTCGACAACTTCAAGCGCGAATCGGAGCGAAAAGTCGCGGAAGAGCAATTGCATGCCGCGGATGCCAGACTCAAGCGCGCGACCCGCGGCGCCAACGACGGCCTGTGGGAACTCGATGTGCCGAGCCGCGAGATGTGGGTTTCGGAACGCTTCGCGGAAATGTTCGGCTACGATCAGCGGGAATTCCTGGGTGCGCGGCAAACATTCTTCGATATCCTGCACGCCGAGGATGCGGCGCGTTTGCGCGAGGCGATCGAACGCTGCATTCGCGACGAGGCTCTGGTGGACGTGGAAGTGCGCGCAACCACCCGGGCCGGCGAAGTGCGCTGGTATCGCGTGCGCGGCGCGCTGGAGCGCAGTGCGGACGGCGTTCCCCTGACCGTGTCGGGTTCGCAGCGCGACATCAACCAGCGGCAGCAGTATGCGTTGGCGCTGCTCGAGGCCACGGAGACCGCCGCCGCGGCCAACAAAGCCAAGAGCCAGTTCCTGGCGAACATGAGCCACGAGATTCGCACGCCGATGAACGGCGTCATCGGCATGATTGAATTGCTGCTGGAAACGCCGCTGAACCCCATGCAGCTCGATTATGCGCAGACGGTGCGCGACAGCGCCGCGGCCCTGCTGACCGTGATCAACGACATATTGGATTTCTCCAAGGTCGAGGCCGGCAAGCTCGATCTTGAAATGCTCGACATGGACATGCGCGATACCGTGGAAGACGTCGCTCGACTGCTGGCGATTCAGGCGCATGAGAAAGGACTCGAGGTCATCGCTTTGATCGATCCCAGTCTCCCCGACCTGGTGCGCGGCGACGCGGGCCGCCTGCGCCAGGTGCTGCTGAACCTCGGCGGCAATGCCGTGAAGTTCACGCAAAAGGGCGAAGTGTCCATCGAGTGCAAGGTGGCGAAAAGAGACGATCAGGGCATCATCGTCCGCTGCGAAATTCGCGATACCGGCATGGGAATTCCGGCGAGCCGGGTCGATGCCCTGTTCAAGGCATTCACCCAGGTGGACGCGTCGACCACGCGCCGCTTCGGCGGTACCGGTTTGGGACTGTCCATCGTCAAGCGTCTGGTGGAATTGATGGGCGGTGAGGTCGGCGTTGCCAGCGAGGAGGGCGCCGGCTCGACTTTCTGGTTCACCGCGCGCCTGGGCGTCGCAGACGGTGCCGCCAAGCCGCGGCCCGCACCCCCGGCCGAGCTGCGCGGCCAGCGCATCATGATCGTCGATGACAACATGACGAATCGCAAGGTATTGATGGGCCAACTTTCGCTGTGCGGAATGGAGGCCGTGTGCGCGAGCTCGGCCGATGAGGCCTTGAGCTTGATGCGCCACGCCGCAGCGGCGGGCCGGCCATTCGAGGTTGCATTGCTCGATCATCAGATGCCCGGCTGCGATGGAGCGACGCTCGGCAGGACCATCCTCGCGGAGGAGGCGCTGAGCGGAGCACGCCTGATCTTGCTGACCTCATCGGGACAGCGCGGCGATGGGCGGATGTTCTCGGAACTGGGTTTCGCGGGCTACTTGTTGAAGCCGGTGACGCATCGCGACCTCACCGATTGCCTCATGGTAGTGCTCGGCACGCAGGCAGAAGGCTGGCGGTTGGCGACTCAGCCGATCGTGACGCGCCATGCGCTGCGCTCGCAGCGCCAGCGCGAGGCACCTCACATCTTGCTGGCCGAAGACAATGTCGTGAACCAGAAAGTCGCGTGCCGCATTCTCGAGAAGCTGGGCTATCGCGTCGATGTCGCGGCAAACGGACAGGCCGCATTCGAGGCCTGGCAGAGCGGCCGGTATCTTCTGATTCTGATGGATTGCCAGATGCCGGTCATGGACGGCTACGAAACCACGCGAAAAATCCGCGAGCATGAGGCCGGCGGCCAGCATGTTCCCATCATCGCGCTCACCGCCCACGCCATGAAAGGCGCCGACAATCAATGCCGCGCAGCGGGCATGGACGATTATTTGTCAAAGCCGATCGATCGGGATCAGCTGCAGAACTCGCTGAATCGTTGGCTCGGCGAGCCGGGCGATACGCCGGCATCGGAAGAGCGAGCGTAAGTTCTTAGCCGCCGGCGTCCTTGACGCTGATCGCATCATCAATCACCCGAGGCTGGGAATACCCTTGTGGACCGTGCTCGATCAGCACCATGCCGCAATTGGGCGGCGCATGTGCGTCATCCCAGCTGCCCGCGGCATAGGCCCAAAGGCACAGCATGACGCCCCCGTGGCTCACCACGATCACCTCCTTGCCCGGATGCTGAGCGGCGAGCCGATCCAAGACAGGTGCGACGCGCGCTTGAACATCCTCATAACTCTCGCCGCCTTCGGGCTTCCATGCCCATGGGCGTAGAGGGTCATAGCCGGGTTCCGTCAGGAATGAATCGTACGGGCGACCCCGATGAGCGCCGATCTCGCGTTCATGCAGGTTGGGTTCGACCTGAAGCGGCAGGCCCAAGGCGCCCGCGATGATGCGCGCCGTCTCGCTCGCGCGGTGGTAGGCACTGGTCACCACCAGCTGCGGGCGGAACAGTTCCGCGATGCGCTGGGCGGCCTGTTGCGCCTGCCGGTAGCCCAATTCAGTCAGCGGCAGATCGTGCGGCGAGGTAGCGTAGATGCGCTCGCGATTTCCCGAGCTCTCGCCATGTCTCACCAAGATCAGTTTGCTCATGCGTGATGGGAGTCGTGCAAAGCGGCAATGCGCTCGAGCCAGGCGCGCACCGCCGCCACGTCCGGCAGGTAATATTGACCTTGCACGCGGTCGCCGACGCCAATCGAGATGCCGCCGTGCGCCTCGACCATGCCGAATCCGTCCTGGTCGGTACGATCGTCGCCGGCGAACACCGGCAGCCGGCCGTTGAACGGCGGCTCCTTCATGAAAGCCTGAATCGCAGTGGCCTTGCTGAAGCCGCGCGGCTTGATCTCGAACATCATCTTGCCGCTCTGAATGTGGTAGTTGCTGCCGAGCTGTTTCGCGATTCCAAAGACCGAATCGCGCACGGCCTGCTCGAACTGCGGCGCCGTGCGGTAGTGCACGGCAATCGTACGATCCTTGTCCTCGAACAGTGTTCCCGGATGCGCGTCTACGAAAGTCTTGATGGCCGCGCGCGCGCCATCGAGCTGCGAGTCGACGAAGCTGGCGCCCTGAACGGTGCCATCCGCCTTGCGCCGCTCCACGCCGTGCAGCCCTGCCGCGGGCAGTCGCAACGGCGCGAACAGCGCGTCGAGCGTATCAATTCTCCGGCCGCTGACCAGCGCAAGCGCACCGCCCAGGCGTTCTTGAACTTCGCGCAACAAGAGTTTTATTTCGGCGTCGGTCTGCACTTGCGAGGGCGTGTCGGTGAGCTCGATCAGCGTTCCGTCAACATCCAAAAACAAACACCAGTCGAGTGCGGGCGGCGGCGGTGGTTGCTTCATGCGGCAAAAACATAACGTACGGAATCTCCGCTGCCAATGCTTCGCGCGCATTTATTTGTTATGTAAGTTTTACACGAAATTGATTGCTTAAATACCAAGACTGTGCGCTCAAAGTTCGGTATTTTGTGTGAACGCTGGCGCCGTAAATTTCCAGGTGCTTGGAGTCGCAATGTTTCGCTCGATCGTGCTGCGATTCGTACTGCCGGTCGCGCTTGCCTCCTGCGTCGTGGCGTATTTCGGCTTGCCGTATATTCAGCGGCTGCTGGCCGAATGGTTTCGATCCGACGTCGAGTTGCGCGCGCAATTGGTGATGCATTCGATGGAGGAGCCGATCACCGACCTGGTCGAAAACGGCAGCGAGGCTCGCTTACGCGCTTATCTTGCGAAACTCGCCGCGGACGAACGCTTGCTCGCGATATTGGTGTGCAGGCCCAACGGCTCGACCATCTTCAAGTCCGAGCGCACACCGGCGGCCGTTTCATGCGAGTCGGAGGGCAAAACAAGCGTCCCGCGCTCGCACATCTTGCAGCTGCCCTCGGGGTCGGTGCAGATTTCGCGGTTCGATTTCGACACCGCGGACCCCAGGCCGTTCCGCGTTCTCATGCTGCATGACTTGAGCTTCGTGGATCGCCGCCAGCGTACCGCGCGGGACTTCGTCCTGGCGTTCGTGGGCATCTCGATACTGCTGCTCGCGCTGTTGATCGTTCTGGTGGCGTGGCTGCAGTTGCGCCGCTGGGTGCAGGTGCTTCTCGGCGACATCCGCGGCAAGCGGTTCTTGGACAACGCTCAATCGCCGCGCTATTCGTTGCCGATACTCTCGCAGGTGCGCAAGGTGCTCGCCGAGGCCGAGGAGCAGCAGCGGCTGGAGATCGACTATCGCGAAAACTGGACGCCGCAGGCGCTGCAGCAGGTGGTGCGCGATCAATTGAATTCCGCGCAGGTGATCATCGTCTCGAATCGAGAACCGTACATCCACAACTTCGACGCCAATCATCAGCCCGTTTGGCAGGTACCGGCGAGCGGCATGGTAACCGCGCTCGAGCCCATCATGCGCGCCTGCGCGGGCGTGTGGGTGGCGCACGGCGCCGGCAGCGCCGACAAGGAGACCGTGGATCGAAACGATCAGATCCGCGTCCCGCCCGACGATCCGAGCTATACCTTGCGGCGCGTCTGGCTGAATGCCGAGCAAGAGCAGGGTTACTACTACGGCTTCTCCAACGAAGGATTGTGGCCGCTGTGCCACTTGGCCTATGTGCGGCCGGCGTTTCGCGCCAGCGATTGGCGCGCCTACGAAGAGGTCAACGCCAAGTTCGCGGAGACCGTCGCCGCGGAAGCCAGCAACGCGGCTCCGGTGATTCTCATTCAGGATTTTCATTTTGCGCTGCTGCCGCTGTTGATCCGCAGAAGAATTCCGGGAGCGACGATCGCCTTGTTCTGGCATATTCCCTGGCCCAATGCCGAGACCTTCGGCGTGTGTCCATGGAAACGCGAAATGCTGACGCACATGTTGTCGGCGGACATTCTGGGATTTCATACGCGCTATCACTGTCAGAATTTTCTCG
>Ga0210400_10002054_pt1 | contig 19186 bp, 28 predicted proteins | sample IncBWH26MmetaG_FD_155456 | JGI IMG/M metagenome (GOLD analysis project Ga0210400, IMG submission 155456) | Forest soil microbial communities from Barre Woods Harvard Forest LTER site, Petersham, Massachusetts, United States - Inc-BW-H-26-M | ecosystem: Environmental > Terrestrial > Soil >...
ATGGCTATCAACGGGGTTCGCTTCGTTCAGTCTGCTCTTTGCCCGACATATCGCGTGGCGGCTCGTTCGGTGAACTTAACGTTCATCTTTGGTCAGCAAGCGTACGGCTTCACCTCTCTAGATGGGAACGTGAAAATGATCGTTGCTCGTGGGCCAGATAAAAACGATCCGTTTGATCAGTTCGTTGATGTGACGTACAAGATCTATGGCGTGGCGTTAGCTCTTAACGCATCTGCCGGAAGAATCTTAGTCACGACTTCGATCATCTAAAAAGCCCTGGGCTCTGCGAAAGCATCCCAGGCACAATTTATGCGAATCAGCGTTATAACGCCTGTTTTAAATGAGAATCCTTGGATCGGCTATTCAATAATGGCCGCTTTACCTTATGTTCATGAGTTTGTGTATGCCCTTGATGAAAAATCGAATGATGGAACGCGAGAACTTTTGGATTATATTCGCCATCGTTATGCGTTTGAGAAGCTAAAAGTAATCGAATATCCAACGTTTCATCCTTCTAATATGAAGGCCTATAACGGTGCTTTTAATCTTTGTATTGGGCAATCGACAGGGGATGCCTGTTGGTTTTTACATCCAGACATGCTGATTACGAAATGGAGTGACTCAAAACCTGGGCCACTGGCGTGGTATACGAACGTGAGCAGTTTCGCTGGAGACTTTCAAACCAAGATCGTGAAAGGGCGGTGTGATAAATGGAAAAACATCCACGCAAAGAAGTTCGGGTTGCATTATGCGGGTGGATATGGATCTCAAAACGAGGATTTCTATCATTCGGCTATAACAGGGACAAGTTATCGGCATTTCGGGACAGACTTCGACAAATACCCTTTCGAGGTAGCCAACTCTGGAATTAGCGTGAACCATTATTGCGAACTCAAAAGCTATAAACGCAGACTAGAAAAGATGAGATATTGCTTAAGAAGTCAGCACCCAACGTTACCAGAAGACATTCTTGATAAAACAGCGATCAATCATCAACGCGTCACTCTTGAAAAGTCGGGATCAGATGGAATGACATACGAATACGAAAAATCAAAAGAATCAATACCAGAAATCATTACAAAATATGAGGCTGAATTTTCAGCTTTCAAAAAGGAGCTTGTTCATGGCTAATCCATTCATTGTTACACCGACTCAGTTTGGGTATGACGGAACCAATATTTATATGCAGTTCAACTTGTTTGATGGACTTCACACATTACCACCGATGCAGGCATCTTTTCCGTCTAATGTAACGGCATCAACGATTACGACTTATTTACAAAATGTAGCGAACAATCAACCAACGCTTCCTGCATCTATTGCGGCATTACTTAACGTTCCTATTCAAGGACAATAAGGGGTATATATGAAAAAAGTTATGTTCTTTGTTCTATTAGCGACAGGGTTATTTTTTATTATTCATAAGGCTCAGGCAGTTCCTTATGTTTATCAGCCTCAGAATTTTGGGTATTCCAATGTATCGATGTCTACGGGAACATTAGCTCAAGTTATTAATTCTACAGCTCCTACGCTTGGTTATGCGATGTGGTGTGGAAATTGTGCGGCCAATGGAAATGCTGGAACTCCTTGCTATTCTACAGGTACAGCCAATTGGGGACAAATGGTTCTTTCTACAGGAACTAGGTGTCAGTAATGAAGCCATTAATTTCGTTCGTTATCCCTGTCTACAAAAAGTCTCCTCAAGTATTCGAGAAGTGCTTAAAGAGCCTTTTCGATATGAGTTATAAGAATATCGAAGTCATTTGCGTATTTGACGGATTAAACGAAGAACTTCAGAAAGTGGCCGGAAAATATCGGACGCAGTGCGTGGTGATTCCGCATGGCGGGGCTCCCAAGGCGCGTAATGAAGGGTTTAAGCACTCCAAGGGTCAATATGTGTCATTCTGGGACGCAGACTGTTACGCCAAGCCCGAAATGGCGAAACGATGGATTCAAGAATTTGAATCGTCTGGCGCGGATTTCGTTTATAGCGGATACGAGTTTTTAGACAAGGCTGGAACCGTGGCTTCTCATCCGTTTGATCCTTGGATGCTGACTTGCGGAAATTACATCGCGACGATGTTTCCCATGAAGCGCGAGATATTCCCTGGATTTGATGAGAGCTTAAAAGGAGCCCAGGATTGGGATTTATGGCTCACGATTTCCGAAGCGGGGCACGTCGGTTCTTACATCGCTGGCGAAGGTTTTGTAACTGAACCGCCGAGCGCGGATTCCATTTCAGGGCAAGTGTGGAGCAATGAAAACTATCGCAAGACGTTTGATCTCGTAAAGAAAAAGCATGGCATTCCGACCAGGGATATTGTGATTTGTTCAGAAGAAGATTCCATTAAAGCATCGCATATTGCGCGACTGATTGGAAACGCTGACTTCCATGTGAATCTCGATCCTCGGCGCGGGGATTATAAGCTTGCCATTTGTTTAGGCATTAGCTTTGCCAACATTATGGCCTTTGAGAATTTAGGAACCAAGACGAAAAAGGTTCTCTACTGGCGATCAAAAGACATCGAAGCTTTTGAGCAATATGGCCTTCTTCCGTCCATAACGCTATTGGAGAAGTTCAAGACCATCATCGACATTCATTATGTCAATGAAATGGTATCGCAGAAGCGTCTTAAGAAGATCTTTGATTTCATGGGTTATGAGAAGCCAGAAATCCTGTCTCTTCCTTCGGACATTGAAGACGCTGAGACGAAATTGCCCGAGACGTTTAAGGTGCTTCTCGATATCGACGAAATGTATATGCCCGTCTTTCGCACAATTAAACAGGATATGCCCTATATCCAAATCGATGATTTGAATTGGAAGACCAACCCAATGGCAAAGATCGAAGATTATTCGCTTCTTTTGTCTTTCCAGAAGTTCCCGACCGTCAACGAAGGCATCAGGCGGTTCCTCATTAATGGTCGAAACGTGATTTCAAACGTCGAGGCTCATTATTGCGGGTTCTTTGACATGGCGGTGAATATGAAGGAGTTCAAATCCGAACTCATTAAGCGTATCCGTGAGGCTCGGTCATTGCCGTTTAATGCTGAAGCTCAGGATTACTATAAGACACAGGTGTCGCCGAGATTATTTGGAGAGAATATCAAATCGTTACTCCCCAAGGAATTGGAGGTCGTGGCATGAAAACTCCTCGCGCTTCATTTGTCATTCCGGCTTATAACTCAGAGGCTTATTTAGCGCAAGCCATTCTTTCTTGTCGTGAACAATCGGTTAAAGACATTGAAATCATTATTGTGAACGATGGATCTACTGATGGAACACAGGAATTAATCGAATGGCACGCGAAAGACGATTCTCGGATCGTTCCCGTTTTAGCGGATCACAAGGGACGCTCTGCCGCGCGCAATCAAGGGAACGCTATTGCGAAATCGCCTGTTATCCTTGTTTTAGATGCTGATGATATGGCTTGCAAGCACCGTGTTCGGGATACGCTTCTTTGTTTTCAGATGAAGAATCCCGATGTGGTCTATGGGCCATTTCAGATTATGGACGAAAACGATAATGTGATTGCGACCCAGAAAGCCGGAAAAATCGATAAGAAATTATGCTTAGAAACAAAAAAGAATTTTATTGGCCATTCCACGATGGCCTATCGTAAGAATGTGACGCTTAATGTGCAGTACGACGAAGTGGATTTCTCTAGGCTTGGGTTAGACGATTGGAAGTTCCAATGGGACTGCATTTTAAAGGGCTATAAGTTTGATGTGGTTTCGCCGTATTTATCGCGTTACCGCATTTACAGTTTACCGAATCAGACCTATGGTTCTCCGACGGAGTTTTTTAGAAATGAAAAAGAAGTTCAAAAGGTGAAGGATGACTTTATTGCAAGAATCTCCGACTCTCTCGCGCAGAAAGTCTAAGACGTTTCGGGTCGCCTTTATTGGGACGACCGTTTCTGGAGTTATGAAGTATCGCATGGGAAACTTTGCCTGGACGATGCGTAAGTTCCCGAACGTCGAAACGGTGCTTTGGCCATATTCGGCAGGAACGACCATGCAAAACCCGTGGCAGGTGGACATGGGGTCTAGGCCAGATGTGATGCAGACCATTGACCATCTCTGCGATATGGCTGATGTGGTCGTCTGGCAGACACTCGATTTCCCGCATTCCTGGGATTTGTGGCAGTCAATGAAGTTACGCCATCAAAAGCCGTTCTTAATGGAGCTTGATGATTACGTTTCGGACATTCCTCCCGATCACGATGCTTACGAGCATTACAAAGGGACGCGCCATCACATTATCATGGCGCAAATGACTCATTCTGATGGCCTTATTGTCTCTACGCCTTATTTAGCGGAGCAATACAAAGGCCACAACTCGAATATCTTCGTTGTTCCCAATAGCATCGACTTTAAGGAATGGAAGACGTTATGGTCGCGTAAACACGACCGAATACGTATTGGGTGGATTGGCGGGGCCACACATCGCAAAGACTTGGAAATGATCGCTCCTGCCTTAGAAAAGGTTCTTTCGAAATACTACGACCAAGACGTGTGGTTCTATTGCATTCACGGATGTCCTGAAATATTCAAGAAATGGGATCATGTCTACCACACAACCAAATGGTCTAATATCAATCTTTATCCTCGGTTCATGAATTCCTTTAAATTCGATATTGGTATTGCTCCTCTTGAGGACAATAACTTTAACCGCGGTAAATCGAATCTTCGATGGTTAGAATATTCAGCTCTTAAAATCCCTTCTATTGTTTCTCCTTTGCCTGATTTTGCGCGTGTCATTGAAGATGGGGTGACAGGTTTTTTAGCTTATACGGAAAAAGATTGGGTGAATCGTCTTTCTCTTTTAATTGAAGCTGAAGGTCTTAGGCGTGGTATGGGAGAACATGCCCATAAGAAGATCAAAGAAGATTTTAATGTCGTCAAAATATCGCGTGATTACTTGCATATTCTGAAGGGGTTCGCATGAGTTATTTCCCGACCGTTCTTTCTGATTTCCAAACTTATATATCAGGTCTTATTAATGATCCCCAGAATACTCGATATCCTTTAACTCTTATTAATAATTTCCTAGATTTGGCTCAGCATCGCTGGAATTCAGAAGCTAAGATTTGCCGATTAACCGACTATGTAGCTTGTACCGCAAATGTGTATCGGTATCAACTTTCAACGAATTTAACACTTATGCCGCTTATGATTATGCGCGTAACATGGAAGGGCATACCCCTTATTATCCGTTCAAAAGAATATATGGACAAATACTCTTCGATTGATTGGACGACAACCATTGGAACTCCTCAAGAGGTGATGATTGATCTGAATTCCAACAATACAGGTCTTTCTCAGACAGGTCCTTCCATCATTCTTCATCCCGTTCCTCAAGCTGGTGATGTTTCGAGCTATACGAATAATGTTGGTATTACGAACCAAAACCCTCTTAGTATTGAATACTTAGCCCCTCATACCACGATGGTTAATCCAACAGATCAAGCTTTTACAGTTAATGGGACATTCATAAACACATCTATTTTACCGTATGTTGCAGGTTTGGCCTTGGACGTTTCGGCTTCTATATTAGAACCAGACCCTACTCCTGAAACAATACAGAAAGCCAAGATTTTTAGGGCACAAGCGAATGCATATTTAAGTCTTGTAATTCAGATGTATCAAGGTCTAGAGGAAGACGCGCCTCTACGATTCGGGGGCGGAAGGACTGTGCGTCCTTCTGGAATAGCGTCAACTTCTTAAAGAAAGCAACTCTTCTCGTATTAGTCCTTTCAGGCTTTGCTAAGGCCGATATTATCGTCAATTCCTTTGGCGGTGGTTTGGATACCATGGACAATCCTGCTGTTATTGATCCGTCTATGTCCCAAAGCCTATTAAACGTCAATATCCAACCCGGCGGATCAGCCGTCTTTAAACGTGATGGCTATGGGCTATTCGAGGCCCTTCCGTCAGCTTCTACGGGCCCTATTCATGGCGGATATCATTTTCAACAATCTGGTGGTAGTGACGTTCAGCTATGGGGATCAGATGCCTATTTATCTGGGTCTGTGAGTGATGCGTCAGCTGTTAAGCTTGCTACGGGAACAATAGGAGCAACGTGGCAATGTGCTGATTCTCAAGGGTTTGCCTATTGTTTTAGTTCTAGTCACGATACACCTATTCAAACAGATGGAACTGTAGCTAATACGATCTATTTTTCTAGTGCTCCTTCTGGAACCATGGCCACTTTTACGCCGCTACAGCTTGTCGTGGCCGGAGTATCAGGAAATACTAATACTCTCTATATTTCAGCACAAAACAATTTCGCTAATTTTAATATTGGAATTCTTCCTTCAAGCTCTTTTGTCTATCCGATTGCCGCTCCTGGTTCTCGTATTACGCATATTGCCTACTATTTTGGTAGGTTATTTTGGTGGAAAGATCAAAGTTTTGGATATGTAACTTTCACCAATCAAAACGACCCACAAGTCACCATTGTGTCAAACCAGATTGGGACACTGGATAATTCAGATGCCTTTTGGAATTCTAGTGGATTTGATGCTGGTACGATGTTTTCAGGAAGTCAGCAAGCCAACGCCAACGCAAGTCCTGGTGGGATCTTCTTTCGTGGGCAAGATAATCATTTTTATGTTTATGATGGGTATTATTTGACACGTCTCAGTCGTCCTATCACTCCTACAGTACAGTTATCAAACCGAAGAAAAGCCAATTCATGGACACAAACAACAGCCACTGATTTTTCAGGTGGAAGTTCTTATGCTACGTATACCGACACTACAACGGTTCCTGGGCTTATACAACCGACTAATTTCACGGATTATTTCAATAACCTTGGAAATTGGAACAATGTAAGTGGAGTATGGACGGCCACTAATAATCAGGCGATTGCTAATGCAACATCAGTTTCAAGAACAGCAGAAGATTATAGCGATGTTCCAGGGCAGAGTAACATAAACCTAACCTCTTGGGACTTGTTTTCTTCGATGCATTTTGGAAGCACTAATTTAGGGGGAGATCAGGTCGAAGTTGATTATGTAGATTCTGGCTTTAATGGATATGGAATTCTTTATACGCTTGATATTGCGGGATCTCTTCTCTATGCTCAAATTATACGGCTTACTAACCACATTTATACAGCCATTAGTGCACAAACCACAATATCCGCAGGGTTACCATATAACAATCATACATTTGATTTAAAAAGAACAGCAGGTGGAGTTTTTAGCTTATATGTCGATGGAAGCGTAATTGCTTCATCTGCAACGGATACGACATATACAGGAGTGAGTCGTGCTGATCTTCTTTATAACTATCAGGGAGGAGCCAATGGTTCATTTATTTTCAATCTATTTTCTATAGCTTCTGCGTCATCGACATACTATTCAGCTGTTAATAACGCTCCGAACATAACCACATGGGGAAGTTTTAACGCAACAACATTTAACTTCGGAGGAACACAGAACTTTCAGGTTCGAGCTTCGACAGGAAGTATCGCTGTTTCAGCATCTACTCCGTCATGGGTGAATCAGACGAATGGTGCTACGGTTCAAGCATCGACTGGGACTTATATGCAAATGTCCGACACTTTTATATCGACATCGACCGCCTATACTGGACAAGTTCCGACGCTTAATGATTTCACTTTTAATTGGTTTGAAGGAACCGCCTCTGATAAATGTTATATCTCCTATTTTAATGATGCTATTTGGTTCTCGGTTTCAGCGGGAACGACGACATCAACCAACAATGAAATATTTTATTGGGATCTTTTAAATGGAGCTTGGTTGGTTTATAACATCCCATCCAATGGATTTCTAATTGAGAATAACACGCTTTATTTTGGAAGTCCGACAAATAACAACATCTATAAATTTGGCGGTGTTTCTTCGGATAATGGAGCGCCCATTAATTCTTACTGGCGATCAAAAGCATTTCTTGGTAATCAAACCTCAGAAAGTTCAAGCAATGGAACGTCTTTGACATTTGCCGCTACCGATGATCTCTTTGTCCAAAAGGAGTTCGTTCAATCTGACTTTATATTAGGTGAATCCTCAACGACTTTAACTTATACGTACACGCTTGATTCTAGTACATCGACCACTTTTAATATGAATTCCTATAGCGCAACCTCATCGCTCGTTCAGCGCAACTTCCTTTTACCTGTTGGAAAGATTGGTAAATACTATGACTTTTCAATCGGAGACAATTCTATTAACCCGAAATGGGTTTTTATGGGGCACCGAGTGAAATATAACCCACTTAACTGGAGGCCAGTCCTTCAGTGAAAAAGTGCTTAGTCTTAATTTTTGTTTTACCTTCCATTGCCATGGGGATTGCTTGTCCTCAGTATACTTATCCACAAATACCAGGTCTTGATCAGGATATGAATAATATCTGTCATAACATTTCAAATCCAGTCCTTAATTCGGTTAGTGGAATACCACTCGGTAAGATTGTTCAATATATAACATCAACGAATTCTTCAAATACAGCCACGTTATCAACATCTTATGTAAGTACCGCATTAACCGCAAACATTACACCTATGTATTCAACAAGCCATATACTTATTTTGGCAAGTGGTGAACTTGTTGCGACGGATAGCGGCGGAGATGCTCAGGCGGCACTTTTTAATGGAACAACGAACCTTTTCGGAGGAACAACTGCAATGTGTGATGCGCATTCAAGTGGAGGATCATCTTATGGCGGTTGCACGATGATATGGATGGATTTTCCGGCCTCAACTACACCCCAAACCTATACCGTAAAAGTTAGAGATACGAATGCTGCATCCCAGGCAATCTGGGGAACTTCAACAGAGCAATTCATTATTCTTGTGGAGGTAACGCCTTAATGCCCATTACTCAGATTCAGCTTGGATCAGCTACTACGACATTACAACAACTTCAACAGCAATGCGATGCGTTATCTGATCTTGTCGCTAATGCGAATGTCTATTATCAGAACGGATGGACGATTAATGTTGCAGTGGGAAACAATCAACTAACAGTTCCTATCCCATTAGCTACGCAATCGTCTATGGTTACGCAATACGACACAATGAAAGCGAATTTAGTTAGCTTATTTAATCAGCTTCCGTAGGAGGAATTATGGTAAGTGGATCAGGAGCAGTAAAGGGAGCAGAATACGGATCAGTAGTTCCTTTTCTTGGAACATCTATTGGAGCGGCTGTAGGTGGTCTATTTGGTGGTGGAGGGGACAAAAACAATGTGGCAGGAAAACTTGCGGCCTGGGCCCAACCTACATTAGGGTCTTTTTCTGGGTCTAATATTCTTCCTGTTCCAGTAGGTCAAACTCCACTTACTTCGCTTCCTGCTTGGGGTGGAGCTGGAGGGTCAGGGACAGCGGCCAATGCTCAGGCGGCGGCAGATTTTGCGGCTATGGCTGGTCGCAACCCAACAGCAGAAGAACTTTCTCAATTGGTTCCGTCTTATTTATCGGGCGATGCTAATATCTTAAACGAGACAGCAGGACGTGCACAATTATCAGCTTATTTAACCCAGCAACAACAAACACCTCAGAATATCTACAACCAACAGCAACAGCAATTACAACAGCAGTATACGACCAATCAAAAAACAATTGATCCTCAAGTCTCTCAAACATTTCAATCTCTTTTGGGACGTGCGCCAACGTCGGCAGAAGCTCAGTATTACGGAACTCTTATGGCTTCTGGTCAAGATCAGTACCAGATTCAGCAGGCTTTACAGCAAACCCAAGAATATCAAAACGTTCAGAACACGAACTTCCAGAATCAATTGCAAGGACAGCTTCAGCAAAGCAACTCAACTTATTTTAATCAGTATATTGCTCCTCAAATTGCGTCTACTAATGCGCTTAATGGTGGCACACAAGGTAATTCAGGCTATCAATCTCAGCTCGCTAATGCGGCTCTTCAACAAAATCAGGGACTTCAACAGTTTTTGGGAGGAGTTACTGCTCAGAATTATCAAAATTCTACAGCGAATGCAACGAACCAATATAACCAACTTCTAGGCCAACAGTATGGTCTTCAAAATGCGGGTGTATCAAATCAATTATCAAATCAGGCAAGTAATCAATCATATAACCAGCAATTAAGTCTCTATCAGATGCAACAACAGGCCTATAGTAACTATCTCAATAACTATGGAAAAACGAATGGTTTAAATAGTGTTCTTCAAGGGGCAATCGGAGGAGCCAGTGCGGGATCTAAATTCGGACCTTATGGCGCTATTTTTGGAGGTCTAGGTGGTGGAGTATTAGGTGGAGCTTCAGCCGCTTCTAGTGGAAACGCATACTTTTAGGAGATAATATGGCAGATCAATTCCAGATACCTCAAGCCAGCAGAAATCCACCACAGGGGCAACCTATTGTCCCTCCTTATGATCTCATTAATCAGTATTTAAATAGACAAGCCCAAGTCCCACAAATGCTTCCCGATGCGATCAATCAGGCGGCAGAATGGAACTTAAATCAACAGAAATTAAAAGCGCAAGCCTTTGAAGCTGGTGGCCCGTATCTTATGAATCAGCTTTATGGAGGAGGTCAGCAATCACAGCAACAACCTCCTGCACAGATGCCTCAAGTTGGAGCGCAACCGCAACAGCCAACGGGTGATAGCGATACGAATCCAAACCCTACCACTCCTCCAAACCAAGGACAGACACAAGGTGCGGTGGGTAGTCCTTCTCAGACAAATGGAAATTCTTCTGCTCAGCCATCAGCACAGACGCCTCCTAGTCAACCGCAATGGCAACCAGGACAGCCGTTAATGCACCCGACAAGCGGATTACCTCAAACAATTCATGATCACTTAGCCAATAACGGGATCATTCAGCCGGACGCTCAAGCTCAATATCTTGCCGCGCTCGGTCTTCAACCTAGACAAGCAGGACAATTAGGGGCTATGGGTAAATTCGGTACAAGTGCGCTTCAAGGTCTTAAAACGGTCGGAGATCTTCAGCAACAGCCCCTTGCCGCTCAGAAGATGCAGAATGATATCGCCATGCAACCTACCGAAGCGGCGATCAAACAGCAACAGTTAGCGAATGAACAACAGCAAATTCCACAAGCTAATAAAAAGACAATCGCAGAGGAAGTCAGTAAACAGGGGGCTGATTCTCAGCAGATCAGAGATCTTCAAACACTTGCTTCGAATCTTCATCAATCTATCGGTAAAGATTTAGGTATGGGTGGAAACCTTAAGGGAAGTCTTTATCAGGCGACGGGTGGCCGTTTTGGATCATCGGATGCGGCGGCTATGCAAAATGCAACTATTCCTTTAGCAACTGGCCTAAATACGGTTCTTTCACATAGATTTAATGCCGGAGAGGTAGCGGCTTTAGGGCAATCCCTTATTCCTCAGCCCAAAGATACGCCGCAGTATCAACAGCAGAAACTTCAGAACTTAAATAAGCTCTTAAATGTAATGGCAAGCGGTAACGAACAGAATGTTAGGAATGTTGCTTCGGCGATAACGAGTGGAGCGATACCAAAAGTAGGGATTCCATCGTCTCAAAATTCAGCGGTTCCTCAAAAAGGACAAGTTTATAAAGGGTATGTGTTTTTAGGCGGCGATCCATCACAACAGTCTAGTTGGAAAAAACAATGAGTGCGCCCTGGGAAGATTTCCAACAGCAATCGGCAGGACCTTGGAACGACTTTTATGACTCTGCGCAACCTACGCAAAATCCTCCTTCCGAATCATTAGGACAGACGGTTATGGATTCTGCAAAGCAAGTTCTTTCTGCTCCTGTAAATGCGGCCAAGAGTTTAACGCCAGAAAATATGTCTCCTTACCTTCCAGCGGCGGGTGCTGTTATAGGATCTGCGTTTGCTCCTGGTCTTGGAACGGCGGCAGGAGCAGGATTAGGACAAATCGGAAAAAGAATGGCAGATCTTGCTTATGGTAAAGCACAACCTGGAGATGCTATGAATCCAGGTCAAGAGGCTATTTCGCCTATGGCTCAAACAGCGGCCCAAGGAATCGCGGAATATCCTCCAGTTCAAAATGCTGTATCAACGGCGGCGAATGCAGTGGGACGCGGGGCCTCTCGCGTGGGCGAAGCATTAAGCGGAGTCCCTGCTCGCGATATTCAAAATCTTTTCCAGAATCCAGGAACTCTTTTTACGGTAGGGTCAAAAGGAGCGGCAGGGCAAGCGATAGGAGATGCAAAAGCATTAGCAGGTGTTAATCCTGGAGTGACAGAAGATTCTTCTACCTTTACGCCAGAAAACATATCAAAGGCTCTAAATGTTAAGAGTACAGGTGAAGACGCTTTAAATGCTATCGCGGCAAACAAGACTGGCACTCCAGAACAATTAGGAGATGCCTTGAAGTATGTCAGCGATCAAATAAAAACACGACTTTCAACAGGTCAAGATGCAAGCGAACTAATTAATATACAGAACCATTTAAATAACATGCTTGATCAAGTGGCTCCCGGAGTACAGGAAGCACGGCAAGCTTATGCTCCTTTAGCTCAACGAAACAAATTTCTACAACTTGCTCCAGTAAACAAAAATGGAACCGTTTCAAAGGCAAATTTGCTCTATTTGTCGTCTCTTTTAGGTGGTCTAGGAAGTTCTGTGGGTGGCGTTTCAGGTGCGGCTGAAGCTATTGGAGCAGGAGCAGTAGCAAGGGCTCCTATTACGACTGGAGTAGTTACTTCAGGGGCAGGAGCTTTAAATAATTTGCTTTCAAATCCACAAGCAAGACAGGCATTGTTGGCGACTTTGATGTCTAAATACGCGGGTCAATCGCAAGGCCAACAATGAATAACAGGATGAAGAATGGTAGATATTCCATACCTTTTTATACACCTTTTTTTAGAGCATATCAAGGAGGCAATAGACCCATATGAAACCACTCGGAAATACGCCTAGTTTCGCACGTAAAGGCATCACAATGCACGATCCATCAGGGACATACCCTACGCTAGGTCAACAAAACAGTGCGGCAGGCTTGCCAAAAAGCGCGTCTAATCCAGAAGAAGCCGAAACCGCTAATCCGTTCCCAGAAGCGCAGGCCGGAATACCACAGCCGCAAGATCGACTCAAGCAATTTGGGGGTTATTAAGATGGAAAAAACAAGGCAACAGAAGATTGATGATAGGGCTATTACGGAACATAAAGCTGTTGGCGCAGACAACCCAGGAGGACAAGACAAGATCGATTCGCAGAGGTTTGTTCCTAACGTTCAAGACCACGCGAACCATCTTCCAAGAAAGTCTGTCATGGGACCCATCGCCAATCCTTATAAGGAGGAATGCTAATGCCTTGGAATGAGGTCATGAAGAAGTTCGGAGAAGGAAAGCTCCATTCAGGAACCAAGAAAGGGCCGGAAGTGGAGAACCCGAAACAGGCCGAAGCCATCATGTATTCCGAAAAGAAAGAAGCGCAAGCGGGAAAGAAAGAATATAAGCGCAAGGGGTTTTCTCATGTCGAATGACGAAGAATCGAACGACGGAAACATGATCGAAGTCCATATCAAGATTCCTAAACCAGAACCCGCTAAGGTTATGATGGTTCATAAAGACTCGCCTACGAAAGCGGTTGGAGATGCGACTGCTTCTAAGGTGAAAAAGTTCGGGTCGGAACTTGAGAAAGATGCAGTCAATGCGGTTTCTGGATTTAAGCGTAAGGGCTTCTTTGTTAAGGACAGCCGTTCTTCGTAATGGCCAATCCGTACCGTATCTTTATTCGAAGTATTTCGACTGATGGAACAAATATCTATGTCGAAGCAGAAACCTTTGATGGTCTTCATGCTCTACCAGCGATTCGTCCATCTTTTCTAGTTGGAACAACAGCTGCCCAGATTTCATCTTATCTTCAGACTGTAGCGAACAATCAACCTATCTTAGATCCATCTATTGGAGCATTAGTAGGTTCTTTTATTAATGGTCAATAAACTAAAAATACTACTTATCCTTTTCGCCCCTCTTATTGTTAGAGGGGCCAACTTACAGCCTCAGGCGCAATCTCCTATGACGATAACAGTCCCTCAAAATGGGAACGTTTCAGGAATCACTATAAATCAAAATGACACAATCAATAATTCACCAGGGCTTACAGTTAATGGTCCAACACAATTAAATGGAATTTGTACAGGAATCGGATGCGGATCGAGTGGAGGAACTTCCTTGCCTTTTCCGGCAGGCGCTACGAATTACGCGCAAATTAATCCTTCTTCTCAACAAGTAGGAGCTATTAACGTTCAGAGTTCAACATTCAGTACAGTTCAAGTCACATCCAACACTATCCTCTCCGGCGCAACATTTTATCAAGGGGGCCAATTTAATTTATCAGACTTTACAAATGTCTCTTCTAGTATCACATTTACTGATGTGGCTGGACTTCATAATCCATTACAAGGACTCATTGATATTTTTCTTCAAAATGACTATATCGGAAAACCATTTATTACTATGGGAAGTAATAACCAATCGAATCAAATTAAATTTTCCTCTCAATCTCCTCTTGTTTTAGGTTATGGAATGACAGCCGGACAAGAAACCGTTGGAGCCTCTGGGAGCGCAAGTCGTATTACTAACTCCAACTCATCGAGTCAATATGTTGATTTTTGGGATGCTCAAACATATTTAACTTTGCAATCCTACAATTTCGGAGCAAATACAGCGATTATTTTTAAGCCAAATGCTGTTGATACGGTCGATATATCCACCTATGTGGTAGCTATTAAAGGACCACCTTTTCAAATTACTAATCTAACTGCAAATGCATCTATATGTACAGATGGATCTAAATATCTAACGAACTCTTGTGGAACAAGTGGTGGTTCTGGAGCAGAACAAACCATAAGCTATCAACCTGGTCTCTTAAGTGCTGTCAATGCCACAAAAGGGGTCTTTGGTAAATTCGTTAAAGCATCCACAGTGGACAATATTGAAGGATCAGCAATTACATTTAGTTGCGTGGCAAATCCTACTATTACTCTTTACGAATGCGGAACTAGCGCATCATGTTCAGCTAGTCCAACAACAATAGGCACAGTGACTGTAACGTCAGCAGGAACAGTCGTAGATGGAACAATATCCAACTCATCTATTATTGCTGGAGATTATATTGCATGGTCTATAACATCAGGAACATGCGCTAGTATTGATATCTCGGCTACTGCTCAAGTCCATGCTAATTAAGGAAAAATTATGAAATCAAAAATTGCAACGTTTTTATTTTTGTTTTTAACTTCTTTTGTTTATGCAACACCACCTCAACAGCCTATGCCTATTTATATTGATAATGGCGATGGAACCGTGACTCAGACTAATCAGCAACAGATCATTAATCCGACTATTTTGAATAATCAAATTGTTTTCTTACAAAATCAGGTTACGACGTTGAATGCTCAGATCGCTACTCTTCAAGTTGAACTTTTAGATATTTATAATCAAGTTCCAGCAATTCAACCTAAGAGTATACAATGACTTTTCATGAATATCCCGATAGAAGACATACCGACCCTCTTATTAAAGAGTTAATTAAAGAGGTTCAAGGATTCAGAGAAGACATGAAGCCCATACGTTCTTTCATGGAAGAAGTGGGGGCCGCTAAGAAAGCAGCTATTTGGCTAGTGGGGATATTTGCAGCGATTGGAGCGGCGATTACTTGGATACTAAACGTCAAAGATCATCTCCACAACGGGCATGGATGATCCGTCCATTTGGGTATCCACCACCCAATTATGTCGTCTTTGTCTTAAGAGAACACCGAAGCGGGAAAGTGTCATCAAAAGAAGAGAATGGGGCGGAGATTATCGATTTAAATGCGCGGATGATGACCTCTGCGAATTCACGGACATTTCGCCAAACCTCTGGACAGAAGGCGGGTATCCGTCACGGAAAGAAGAAGGGAAGGAGATCTAATGGGAAAATATCAGTACTTTAGTGATGAGGAAGTCGCTGGACTCCAAGATTCAACTTGCCAAAAACTTTCGATTGCTCGTGGAATTGCTCAAGTCCCTTTTGTCATTACATGCGGATTGCGTACAGCGGCCCAAAACGCGTCTTTAAGCGAATCTGTACAGGATTCGGCACATCTGACTGGAAATGGGGTAGATCTGGCCTGTAGTGACAGCCAGACACGCTACGCGATGCTTAAGGGACTATTGGGGGCAGGATTTAACCGTATTGGAGTATATTCGGCTCATTTACATGCTGATGATAGTCCTACGCTTCCACCGAACGTTTGTTGGTATGTCCAAGGAACATGATCCATTGGATTTATCAGGAGTTCACAAAATTAAGTACCATTTTTATTATCTTTACACAATGGGTCGTACATTGGGAAGATATTGTTGACAGATTCGCAGGATGGCTGAAGCTTAGCCATCTATATGAACGCAGAAAAGGAGAAACGAAAATGCCAGAAATAATGAGTTATTTAGGAATCATTAGCAAAATAGCCATTGAAGCGCCAGCATTATTGCCTGATGCCATGAAAATCTTAACTGATATCGGTCAAGTCAATACGGACTTTCAGAAGCTCATTAATGACTTCAATGGAATCAAAGCCAGCGCTGCTGCGGCACCTGTAGCGGCGTCGACAACTCCTCCAACGGCGGCTTAAATGAGTCCTGTACTGATTCTCAAAATAGCTGGCGTAGCATTGGCGACATTTCTATTTGTTCATTTTCAGGGAATGCCGTGGGGATTATTATCAGGAGCGGCCTTAGCGATGATCGTGCTTCCATAGTGATTTTACAGCCGGGAGATTTATTGTTGTGGAAGGTCGTTCCAGGAGCTCCCCTTATCGATCGATTGATCGGTAAAGGGGAGCAGTTGATGGGGGATCAAGTTGGTTCGATGGCTTATTATCACGTCGCTTTCGTAGCGGCAAACCCTAAGAACTACTATTCTTCTCAGCCTCCTAAAATTGACAAATTCGTGATCCCAGATCCCTTCTGGCCGAATGTTGAAATACGGAGAATTCCTGACTTAGATCCAATAAAGCTTTCACTTGTATTTCAATACGCGGAATCTAGGAGGGGAAGTTGGTATCCTTTTCTTGGGGTTTTAACGGCTGGGTGGTTGTCTGGGAATCAGGAGTTTTGTTCTCAATACGCGGAAGACTCTTTTGCTCACTACCCATTACTTTTGTCAAATAACGTACGTTTTTCGACGCCAGACGCAATCGCTTCTTCACCTCTAGCTCTACTTGTCGATCAATAAACCACCTTATTTCGTTGGCGAGTTGTTCATAGTTCTTGATTTTCATTTACCACCTACTTTTTTACGATCATTAACCATATAGGATTAGAGGAATAAGGATGCATAGGAACATTCCAAAGAGTACCCACGGAATGAACTCGTCTTTATTCATCGAAACCATCGATCAAAATAGCCTGGGACGATAAGACCGATAAAAGCCACTAGAAGAATCATGATAACAATAACGATCATTGTCATGCCGATCTTTTCTCGTAAATAGAATGTCCTCGCCACTTAAACGGTAAGAGCGTATACCCTGGCGGCACAAGGTGAATTGACTTAGGTACGATCAAAAATTCAGACTGCGCCTTGTAATGAGTAAGGAACCTCTTGAGCTGAAAGTATTGTCGTAGGAATGATTTCGCCGACATAAAATCCCAATGGCCGCCGAAGTGGATGGATGGGGTCGGCAGCGCTAGGGCGCAGATCAGAATAGCGGATGGAACTTTCATCTGTTAATCGGATTCTGCATGGCCCGTTCAAACGTGAGACGCCCAGGATATGGCCTGTTGCATTGCCCACAAGTGGTCATCGGCTCTTTAGGAAATACCCGGTACGGCCTTCGCGTGGTGTGTTTGCACTTACACCAAGGGCTTTTAGTCTTGCGGAGGTGTTGGATTCTTGGCTTCATTTCCCATCACCCTTCGCCTGGGCGAGAGCTTCTTTGAGTTTTCTAAACCTGCTATTTACAACATTTGAAAATTCTTCTTTTTTAATGGTTTCTTCTTTGAATAGTTCTTCCACCGCCGCCTGTATGCGGTCGAGCTTGATAGAGCATTTGATAAGTTCATTTGAAAGATCTGTTCTGTTTGTTAGTAACCGCTCAATCTCAGTGTTTAGATCGCTTTTCAGTAACGCGTTGATCTGCTTATCTTCCAAGTGAACTTGTTCCCAAGTACTAATGGAATTACGCGCCTCGGCCAGTTCTTTTTCCATGCGGTCGAGCTTCGCCTCTGATTTTTCTCTTCTTTTAATTTCAAGTTTTCCTGACTCACAATAAAATTCGATGTCTTTTTCAAACTTGTGAATCTGCGCCCGCGCCTCCGCGAGCTGTTTCTTAAGCTTTTTCACTTCTTTCAAAGCATCTCCACATGATCGTCTTGCTTCATCTTCGAAATGTGTTACTTCGAACACGCTAGTCACCTCCCTGGAAGGGCTCAATGGCTTTACGCATTTCGTATTTTGAATTAGTGAAAGGCATTTCTCTGTCTACTTTTTTCGCCGCCTCCACCACATTCAGCGCTGCAATACAAGTGTCCATCAAAGGCTTCAATTTTTCGCAATCCATTTGGATATAAACCCTCGAACAGATCAATAGCACAGACTGATTTCCGCACCATTTCCGTAGTTCATCCACTTCTTTCGCGGTCAGCATCCTAGCGCGGGGGGTCATTCGATCACATCTAAAGTTTTCAGTAATCTTATGAGAGATTTAGTTGCTATATCAGTATGGTAGCTCGCATCCCCGCAACCCCTAAAAACAATTCCCAAGTTTTCGATAAGGTAAAAAATATCATCATAAAGATCTTCCTTTTTCACCTATCCCCCCAATCGCTCATTTTCCGGCGGATTTGCGCCAGGCTTTTATTGCGTAGTCGTAACAAGCCCCATCCCAACTTTCTTCCGGCATTTTTTGTACAGATTGAATAACCTGCTCGGCTTTTTCAAGACGGGCGAGGATGGCGTCCATCATTTTCTTTGGTATGAGCCATGAATTATCTGTTTTATAGATTTTCTTTAGCTTCTTAATATCCTCGTCGGTAAACGGACTCGCTTTCGTCATTTTTCCTCCAACAACTTGATCCCATACTCTAAAATTTTAAATTGCATTTTAGTTCTTGCAGCGTCGGCGTAGGCGTCGGCGGCGTAGGCGTCGGCGGCGGCGGCGGCGTAGGCGTAGGCGTAGGCGGTGGTGGTGGTGGTGGCGGCGGCGTCGGCGGCGGCGGCGGCGTAGGCGTCGGCGGCGTA
>Ga0210400_10002055_pt1 | contig 19181 bp, 17 predicted proteins | sample IncBWH26MmetaG_FD_155456 | JGI IMG/M metagenome (GOLD analysis project Ga0210400, IMG submission 155456) | Forest soil microbial communities from Barre Woods Harvard Forest LTER site, Petersham, Massachusetts, United States - Inc-BW-H-26-M | ecosystem: Environmental > Terrestrial > Soil >...
GATCTGCTGGATCTGACCCATTTCGTGACCCGGCTGAAGCTGGCGCCGGAGGCCGGCAGCGGCGATCCCCTGGAAGAAGGCGACCGCGAGCGCGCCCGCCCGCTCGCCGCGGCCTTGTCGATGCCAGTCTTGACCCGCGCCTGGCAGATGCTGCTGAAAGGCATCGAGGAGGTGCAGACGGCGCCGATGCCCGGACAAGCCGCCGAGATGGTGCTGATCCGGCTAGCCTATGTCGCCGATTTGCCGGCCCCCGCCGAGCTGGTCCGCCAACTGAGCGGTGGCGCCCCCTTAAATACTCCCTCTCCCCCATCGGGGGAGAGGGCTGGGGTGAGGGGCCCATCCACCGAAGCGGCGCCCTTGACCTCACCCCCCCACGCCTTCGGCGCGGGTCCCTCCCTCTCCCGCAGTGCGGGAGAGGGGCTTGCGATGGTGCCCGGTGGGGCAGCCGCATTGCCGGCGGTTGTCGCGCCCTCGTCAGGGCCCCAGGAATCGCCCGCGCCCAGGGCCGAATACGATGCGATGCCGCAGAATTTCGCCGAGCTGATCGCGCTGTTCGACCAGCGGCGCGAGGCGCTGATCCGCTCGCATCTGTGGTCGCATGTTCATCTCGTCGCCTTCGAGCCGGGCCGTATCGAACTCCGGCCGCAAGAGGCCGCGCCGCGCGATCTCGCGAACCGTCTCGGCCAATTGCTCGGCGAATGGACGGGCGCACGCTGGGTCGTCGCCGTGTCGCAGGCGGAGGGCGCCCCGACCCTCGCGGAGGACGAGGCCCAACGGGCCAGCGCGGTGCGGAACGAGGTCGCGGCCCACCCGTTGGTGCGAGCGGTGCTGGACACCTTCCCTGGCGCGACAATCGCTGCCGTGCGAGAGCGGTTTGCCGCGACGGGACCCGAGCCGGAGACGAGCGACGAGGTGCCCGCCGACGACGCTGGAACCGATCCGGCCGACGAGACGAACGCAGGAGAGGATGAACCATGAAAAATCTCGGCCAGCTGATGAAACAGGCCCAGGCGATGCAGCAGAAGATGGCCGAGATGCAGGCCGAGCTCGAATCCGTCGAGATGACCGGGATTGCCGGCGGCGGCATGGTGCAGCTGACGCTGAACGGCAAGGGCGATCTGAAGAGGCTCAAGATCGACAAGAGCGTCGTCGATCCCGCCGAGACCGAGGTGCTGGAGGATCTGATCGTCGCCGCCTTCAACGACGCCCGGACGAAGGTCAATGCCCACGCCGAAGCGGAAATGCAGAAGCTGACCGGCGGCCTCGCGCTGCCCGGCGGCATGAAACTGCCGTTCTGACGTCAATTGGACCGCGGGCATCCCGCCCGCTTGCGGCCGAGACGGCCGCGGTCCTAGAAACAGCACCATGTCCGAGCTCGACACGCTGATCCAGCTGCTGGCGAAACTGCCGGGGCTCGGGCCGCGCTCGGCGCGCCGCGCCGCGCTGTTCCTGATCAAGCGACGGGAGCATGTCATGGAACCGCTGGCGGCGGCGATGGCGGCGGCGGCAACGGCGATCCGGACGTGCTCGACCTGCGGCAATCTCGACACCGCCGATCCCTGCGCGATCTGCCGCGATCCCGAACGCGACGCGACGGCGATCTGCGTCGTCGAGGACCTCGCCGATCTGTGGGCGCTCGAACGAACCGGCGCGTTTCGCGGCCGCTACCACGTGCTCGGCGGCACCTTGTCGGCGCTCGACGGCATCGGCCCGGACGAGCTCAACATCGCCCGTCTGATCTCGCGCCTCGGCCCCGACACCGAGCTGATCCTGGCGCTCAACGCGACGGTCGACGGCCAGACGACGGCGCATTACATCGCCGACCGCGCCGCCCCGACCGGCGCGCGCATCTCGCGTCTGGCGCAAGGCGTGCCGATCGGCGGCGAGCTCGACTATCTCGACGAGGGCACCCTGACCGCGGCGCTGAAGGCGCGCCGGGCGCTGTAAGCCGATACCAGGCGGCGCGCGGCTCAGCCCGGCGCGAGCGGCGCGTGCAGCCGGGTTCCCTCGCAGATGATGCCGCCGCGATCGCCGATCGTCAGGCCGCCGTAGCATTCGGCGAAGACCGGCGGCAGGGGGCGGGCGCCCGGCGGCGCGAGCCAAAGCCGCAGCAGGTGGCGCTTGCGCTCGGCTTCCGGCCAGTCTTCATAGGCCGAGCGGGCGTGCAGGATCGTATGATTGTGCAGGAACTGGATGTCGCCCGGCATGAAGTTCATGTCGAGCCGCAATTCGGGGTCGCCCGCCAACTCAGCCAGCATGTCGAGCGCTTCAATGTCCTCGGCGGCGAGGCGTCGCGCCTCGGGGAATCGCTGCGCCGAACCGATATGCAGCCGGGAATACAGCACCGAGACATGGCCGGCATATTGGTTGAACACCGGCGCTTCATAGAACGGCGCCTTGCCCTCCGGCACCTCGCCGCGCCGGTCTACCGGAAACGGCTGATAGAGACGCTCCAGCAGATCGGGGCGGCGCGCCGCCATCACGTTGTGCACCGTCATCGAGCTGACGAGGCTCGAGAGCCCGCCCGATTTGGCGCGCCGCAGGCACAGCAGCGCGACGACGTCGCAGCGGTCGATATGAAAATTCTGCCGTTCCGCGGTCGCATAGCTGCGCAGATTGGGGTTGGTGGCGCTGAGCCCTTTGCCGAGGTCGTACACATGCCCGAGCAGATGACCCCGCGCGTTCTGCGAGCGGGCGCTGCCGAAATGAGAGCCGATGCCCCAATAGGCTGTCGCGCTCTCGGCAATCGGCCGGTCTTCGACCGGCAACCCTCGCAGCAACACAAAGCCGCGGCCGTCGAGCACCTCGGTGCGCAAACGGTCAAGGACCGGTCCCAGTGTCGGCAACGGGAAGTCCGCGCGGCGTATCTCGGCGAGATCGAGGCCACGCGCCCGCACCGCCTTGACCGCTGCTTCGATCTCGACGATCTCGGATGTGGAAAGGCGGTAGGTCCACTCCGCCTCGCGCCGACGCATATCCGCGCCGATCCAGGCGGACGGGCCCTCGATCAGCGGCCGCGATGGCACCGATCGAGCCGGCGCGATGGTGTGTGTCTCGGTAGCGTGCATCAGTCACCCTCGCCGACTTACCCGCTCGGCAGCTCCGGCCGGGACCGGCCATGGAAAGCATACCTCCACGCGGCATCTGATCCATCTCTTCCGCGAGGAGCGATCCTCTTAACAGATTCGTCGACCGGCTCGTCTTGGTCCCGGTACTGTAATGCCAAGTATGGCACGACACGGCGGTCGGGCAACGGAGGGCAGGCCATGGCGGAGTTCTCGCGCCGGCAGATCGGTCGCACCGGGCTGCGGGTGACCGAGCTGGGGCTCGGTTGCGCAACGTTGGGCGGCAGTCGAATTGATGTTGCCCGACAGGCGGCGGAAGCGATCGTGGGCGCTGCCTGGGAAGCCGGCGTGCGCTATGTCGATACGGCGCCGTTCTATGGCGTCGGCCAGGCCGAACGCTGCGTCGGCGATGCGCTGCGCGACCGGCCGCGCGACGAGTGGGTGCTGTCGACCAAGGTCGGCCGGCTGCTGCGGCCGAACCCGACCGGCGTGCATGCCGACGGCCGGCATCATCCCCTGCCGTTCGACCCGGTGTACGACTACTCGTATGACGGCATCATGCGATCGTTCGAGGATAGCCTGCAGCGGCTCGGCTTGGCGCGGATCGATATCCTCTACGTGCACGATATCGGCGTGTACCAGCACGGCGCCGAGGCGCATCCCGCCCTGATGCGCACGCTGCGCGAGAGCGGCTATCGCGCGCTGGAAAGCCTGCGGGGCAGCGGCGCGGTGCAGGCGATCGGGATCGGCGTCAACGAGCGCGAGGTATTGCTCGAAGCGATGGAATGGGGCGCCTGGGACGCCTTCCTGCTGGCCGGCCGCTACACGCTGCTCGAACAGGCGCCGCTCGACGACCTTTTGCCGAAATGCGTCGCCGCCGGGACTTCGATCGTCGTCGGCGGGCCGCTCAATTCCGGCATTCTCGCGGGGCGGGACACCTGGAACTACAACCGGGCGCCGCCCGCGATCCTGGAACGGGTGAAAGCGATCGCCGCGGTGTGCGACGCCCATCAGGTGCCGCTCGCGGCCGCGGCGCTACAATTCCCGCTAGCCCATCCCGCCGTTGCGGCGATCATCCCGGGGCCGCGCAACGCCGATGAGTTCCGCGCGAATGTCGGCCTGTTGCGGCATCCCATTCCGGCCGCGCTGTGGGCGGATTTGCGGCAGGCGGGGCTCCTCCATCCCGAGGCGCCGGTGCCGAATTAGCGAGGGTCCCCCGCGGCGGTGTTTAGACTCGGCCGGCGGCGCTACAGTCGGTTTTTCTTGCCGGGCTAGCGAGCTAGCATGTCCGGCTGATGCTTGCAGGAGCGGGATCATGGAAAAGGCGGTGATCGAATTGCTGGCGCGGCGCGCCGGGCTGGACAAGGCTCTGGCGGAGTTCCCCGAGGACGTGGCCGCCGCGGCCGAGCAGGCGAGCGGCGCCATCGCGAGGATGAAGGCGCCAACCGATCCGCGGGCCGAGCCGTGGCCGCCGATGCGGATTGGAGCCGGGCTGTGAGCGAGCTGCACTGGCTGACGGCGACCGAGGCGGCGAAGGCAATCGCCGCGCGGGAGGTCTCGCCGGTCGAGCTGACGAAAGCGCTGCTGGAGCGCATCGGCCGGCTCGACCCGAAACTCAATGTGTTCATCCGGCTCGACGCCGAGGCGGCGATGGACGCGGCCCGGGCGGCCGAGGCCGAGATCGCCGCCGGCCGCCGGCGCGGGCCGCTGCATGGCGTGCCGGTCGGCATCAAGGACATCATCGATGTCGCGGGTCTGCCGACCACCTGCCATTCCAAGATCCTGATCGACAATGTCGCGGCGGCCGACGCGGTGTGCGTTGCGCGGCTGCGCGGCGCCGGCGCGATCGTTCTGGGCAAATTGTCGACGCATGAATTCGCCATCGGCGGCCCGAGCCTCGATCTGCCATGGCCGCCGGCGCGCAACCCGTGGAATCCGGATCATCACCCCGGCGGATCGTCATCGGGCTCCGGATCGGGCGTTGCGGCCGGGCTGTTCCCGATGGCGCTGGGCAGCGACACTGGCGGCAGCATCCGCAACCCGGCCAGTGCCTGCGGCATCGTCGGGCTCAAGCCGACCTACGGCCTGGTGTCGCGCCGCGGCGTGTTTCCGCTGTCGTTCACGCTCGACCATGTCGGACCGCTGACGCGCACGGTCGCCGACAACGCGCTGATGCTCGACGTGATCGCCGGTCACGACCCGCTCGATCCGGGCAGTGCCGCCTCCACCGCCGGCCATTACGCATCGGGCTTGGAGCGTGGCGTGCGCGGATTGCGCATCGGGTTTGTCCGGCATTTCCACGAGACCGACCTGCCGGCCCATCCCGAAGTCGCGGCCGCTCTGGAGAGCGTGGCCCGCACGCTACAGGGGCTCGGGGCCGAGATCCGCGATGTCAATCTGCCGACCCTCGGCGAATTCGGCGCGGTTAATCGGGTGATCTTGCAGAGCGAGGCCTGGGCGATCCATGGGCCGTGGCTGCGCAAGCGGCCCGGCGATTACGGGCAGCTCGCGCGGCGGCGGCTGTTGGCCGGGGCGTTCATCGGCGCCGGCGATTACGTGCAGGCGGCGCGGCGGCGGCTGGAGATGATTGCGGCGGTCGAGGCCGCCTTGCGTGAGGTCGATTTGCTGCTCTGCGCCAGCGCGATGGATCCGGCCAGCCGCATCGACGATGCGGCGGAGACCGAACGCACCTACCCGCGCCAGGCACGCACGCCGTTCAACGTCACCGGCCATCCGGCGCTCGCAATGATGGCCGGCCTCTCCAACAACGGTCTGCCGCTGTCGGTGCAGTTCGTCGGCCGCAATTTCGCGGAGGCGACGCTGTTCCAGGTCGCGCGGGCGTGGGAGCGCGCCGGCGGCACCGACGAAAAGCATCCATCCGTGATGTAAGCCGATGCGTGATCGGCGTCCGGGCCGAGTGCGTCGGCTCGGGAGACACTTGCCTCATAGTGCGCCGGGCGGATGAAGATCGCGACCTTCAACGTCAATGGCGTGAACGGCCGGTTGGCCGTCCTGCTCCGCTGGTTGGCGGAAGCAAAGCCGGATGTTGCTTGCCTGCAGGAGCTGAAGGCGCCGCAGGACAAATTTCCCGAGGCGGCAATCCGCGACGCCGGCTATCGGGCGGTCTGGCATGGCCAGAAGAGCTGGAACGGCGTCGCGATCCTCGCCCGCGGCGCCGAGCCGGTCGAGACCCGGCGCGGGCTTCCGGGCGAACCCGACGACAGCCACAGCCGCTACATCGAGGCGGCAATCGACGGCATCCTCGTGGGCTGTCTCTATCTGCCGAACGGCAACCCGGCGCCCGGCCCGCGATTCGATTACAAACTGCGCTGGTTGGAGCGGCTGGCATCGCACGCCTCCGAGCTGATCGCTAGCGACATGCCGGTGGTGCTCGCCGGCGACTACAACGTCATTCCGACCGATGTGGACGTCTACAAGCCGGAACGCTGGCTCGACGACGCGCTATTCCGCCCCGAGGTGCGCGCCGCCTTTCACGGCCTCACAGCCCAGGGCTGGACCGATGCGCTGCGTGCGCTGCACCCGGACGAACGCATCTACACCTTCTGGGATTATTTCCGGAACGCCTGGGCCCGGAATGCCGGCCTGCGCATCGACCATCTGCTGCTGAGCCCATCGCTCGCCGCTCGCCTGGCCGCAGCCGATGTCGACCGCGAGGTACGCGGCTGGGAAAAAGCCAGCGACCATGCGCCGACCTGGATCGAGCTTTCCGACCGTCCGGAGCGAGCCCGCCGGAAGTCCCAGGCCAAATAAATCCCTAGGACGCGAAAATCTCGCCGAGCCGCTGGATCGAGCTCAGCACCTGCTCCTGCGGCAACCCCGGCCACTGGCAGCGCATGATGAAGTGATCGACCCCGAGAAGCTCGCGATAGCGCGCGATCTCCTCCTTCACCGACACCTTGTCGCCGATGATGAAGCGATCGCGCGCGAAATCCGCGAACGACACCGAGGTGCGGTCCTCCAAGCCCCATGACGCGTAGGCGTTGTATTTGTATTCCAGCGGTCCCCGGCATTCCTCGTGCGCCGTCGCATGGTTTGCCCCGACATAGCATTCGACGGTGATCGGAAACTCCATCGGCGTCCGGCCGTATTCCTTCAGCGCCGCGCGATAGGTTTGCATCAGCGGCGCTACCACGCCGAGCCCGTTGTTCATGATCAGCCACGCATCGCCAATCCGCGCCGCGCGCCGCACCGGCGCCTCGGCGAAGCCGGCGATGTAGAGCGGCGGTCCGCCCGGGCGGACCGGCTTCGCGCCGATCCCGGAATCGTTGACGGTGTAGAACCGGCCCTTGTGAGTCACGCGGTCCTCGGTCCACAGCCGGCGCATCAACCCGATCGCCTCGTTGAAGCGCGGCGCGCGCTCGGCGAGGGGAATGCCGAAAGCATCGAATTCCGGCTGGCGATAACCCAGGCCGATACCGAGGATAAAATTGCCGCCGGTCAGCACGTCCAGGGTGGCGGCCTCCTCGGCGACATGCATCGGGTTCAGCGGCGGCAGGATCAGGATGTTCGGCCCGATCGTCATGCCCTGCGCGTGCGCCGCGACATAGCCCATCACCGGCGTGATCTGCAGCATCTGCAGCGGGTGGGTCAGCCAGTGATGCGGAAACCAGAGGGACGAGAAGCCGGCGTCGCGCGCCGCGCGCACCTGCGCCACCATCTCAGGGACGCGTTCGGCGAGGTTGAAGCCCTCCGGGAACTGCGTGTTGACGAACAGACCGACCTTCATGACGGGCTCTTCCTTTCGCTTGCTGCGCGCAGCTTAGCCTGGATGCGCCGAGCCTAAACCCACGGCGTGCATTCCCGGCTTGCACGGGGCCGCCCCGTTTTCGCCTTGAAGCCACCGCGGCAGGATGCGCCAATACCTCGCTGTGACGGACCGGAGAGAGGGTGCACGATGGCAGACCATCTTTACGTTTGCCTGCAAGACGAAGACAAGATCGTCCGCTTCGCGATCGACGCCGGCACCGGCGGGCTGACGCCGCAGGGCGAGGTGCCGGCCGCCGGCGGGCCATCGGTGGTGGCGATCAGCCCCGACGGACAGATTCTGTATGTCGGACATCGTACCCAACCCGCGATATCGAGCTTCCGTATCGACCAGAAAAATGGCGGGCTGGCGCCGCAGGGCAGCGTCGCGTGCGCGGATGCGCCGACCTATCTGGCGACGGACCGCAGCGGGAAATATCTGCTGGCGGCCTATTACCAGGGCGGCTATGTCGCGGTGCATCCGCTCGGAGCCGATGGCGCGATCGGCGAACCGCCGCTCGACCGGCACGATACTGCCATGGGCGCGCACGCGATCGCGACCGATCCATCCAACCGGTTTGCCTTTGTGCCGCATATCGCCCGGCTGCAAGACAATGTCCTCGAACCGCCGAAGAACAATCCCGGCCCCAATTTCATCGCCCAATTCCGGTTCGACGCGCAAAGCGGCCGCCTGACGCCCAATTCGCCGTTCCGGGTGGAGCAAGGGGAGCTCGTGGGCCCGCGCCACTATTGCTTCCATCCGACGCAGGACCTCGTCTATTTCTCCAACGAGCAGGGCTGCAGCGTCAGCCTTTATCGTGTAGACCGCACGAACGGCACGCTCGCCGCAATCCAGACCGTCAGCACGTTGCCCGGCGGGTACTCCGCCCGGAACACCTGCTCACAGATCCACCTCACCTCTTTGGGCCGCTTTTTGTATGTCGGGAATCGCGGCCACAACAGCATCGCCTCGTTCGCGGTGGATGCGACCACCGGTCATCTGACGCCGACCGGACACGCGCCGACCGAAGCGGTTCCGACCGCCTTCGGCCTCGACCCTACCGGCAATTTCCTGTTCTCGGCCGGCACGGCGTCAGGACGGCTGGCGGCGTACCGCGTCAATCGCGAGACCGGCGTGCTGACCGCGTTGGGGGTCCTTGCCGTTGGCCAGCGTCCGGGGGCGGTACTGGCAACACGGCTGGGCGATTAACGCAGCAGGCCCTTCGCCTCAATCACGCCGCGGCGCCCACGGGCTGCTGGCAACGGGAATAGATGATGGAGCAAGCACCTTCGGCGCCACGCCAATGGGATGTGGAAGCGGATGTCGTTGTCGTCGGGTTTGGGGCGGCGGGATTTGCCGCTTCGGTCACTGCCCATGATCTCGGCGCCGAGGTCGTCATTCTCGAAAAGGCGCCCGAAGGTCAGCATGGCGGCAACACGCGAGTCGCCGGCCAAGGGTATCTGAATACATCTTCCGCCGAGCAAGCCGTCGCTTATCTCACCGCGCTGTGCGGGCCCTACAAGGTCCCGGAGCCGATGGTGACAGTGTGGGCAGAGGAGATGTGCCGGAACAACGCGTGGCTCGAAACCCTCGGGGGCGATCCGCAGGAACATCAGCATCAGCCGGTCGGCATCGAGTTCCCGGATCTGCCGGGCGCGAACTGCGTGCACAAATTTCACGATGGCCCGACCTACGGCTATTCCTACACCTGGAAACTGTTCGAGCGCCTGGTGAAGCTGCGGCCGATCCATATCCTGTACGAAACTCCGGGGAGAGAGCTGATCCAGCACGACGTCACCAAGGAAATCCTCGGGGTGCGGGCGCAGCGCGGCGAAAAATCGATCTTCGTCAAGGCGCGCAAGGCGGTGGTACTGACCTGCGGCGGTTTCGAGAACAACCAGGAAATGATCCGCAACTACCTCCCGGGCGTCCCGTACTGCTACACCTCCGGCACGCCGTACAACGAAGGCGACGGCATTGCCATGGCGATGTCGGTCGGTGCCGATCTCTGGCACATGAACAATTTCGCGGGCCCGTCGATGGCCCTCAAAGTGCCGGAAATCCGGACGACGTTCTCGATGCAGGCGCTGCACTTCAGCAAGCGGATCCCGGGCGGCATGATTGTCGTCGGACCGGACGGGAAGCGCTTCACCGACGAGAAGTACAAGACGCGCCACGGCAAGATACCGGTGAATGGAAGCTGGCTACCGCTGTCCACGCCTTGCCCGATGTTCATGATTTTCGATCACGCCCTGTTCGCTGCTGGCGCGCTTTACGACAAGCACCCGAGCCATGGGTGGACGCAAATCATCGAGCGCTACGAGTGGAGCCAAGATAACAGCGCCGAACTGGCAAAGGGCTGGATCAAAACCGCCGAGAGCCTGGAAGCCCTCGCCTCGTTGCTAAAGCTCGATCCCGCGATGCTCAGGGACACCGTCGGTCAGTGGAACCGCTACTGTGACGCAAAGCACGATCCGGATTTCGGCCGAACCCTGATGATGGAACCGATCGCCGACGGCCCATTCTATGCGGTCGAGCTGTCGCCTTCGATGCTCAATACCCAGGGCGGCCCGCGACGCAATGAACGCGGGCAGATCGTGCGCCCCGACGGCTCACCCATCGCGAGACTGTACAGCGCCGGAGAGCTGGGCTCGATCTACAGCTATCTGTACCAGGGGACCGGAAACATCGGCGAATGCCTGGCCTTTGGCCGCGTCTCCGGGCGAAATGCCGCCGCCGAAATATCATGGGAATAGAACCGGTTCAAAACTCGCCGCTGCGGTAGGCGTCGTCGAGGCGCTTGGCATCCTCTTCCGATGGCTCTTCCCAGGCGTCGCCGCGGCGGCGCAGCGCGCCGGTGAAATTGGGCGGGCGCTTCTCGTTGAAGGCCTGGCGCCCCTCCTCGCCGTCGGTCGTCACCTGGATCAGCAGATTGTTGATCAGGTTCTGCACGTGCCAGGCCTGGTCGGTCGGCAGATCGCCGAAGCGGACGACGAACTCCTTCATCATCCGCAGCGCCACCGGCGGCATCGTAACGATGTGGCGGGCGATCTTTTCCGCCCGTTCCATCAGCTGCGCGTGCGGCACCACTTCGTTGATCAGGCCGATGCGCAACGCCTCCGCGGCATCGACCGGGTCGTCGGTCAACAGCATCTTCATCGCGTCGATATAGCGGAGCTGCTTGATCAGCAGGCTGGCGCCCGGCCCGTGGCCCAGCCAGCCCTGGGTGGTCAGCGCGAACTTGAACCGCGCGTGCTCGGCGCTGGCGATGCGGATATCGGTCGACGACAGCAGAACGTAGAGACCCGCGCCCGCGGCCCAGCCGTTGACCGCCGCGATGACCGGCTTCCACACCCGCGGGTAATGGTCGCCCATGCGCCCGTCGACCCCGGTCCGCTGCCCGTGCACGGTGCCGGCGAGCGGCCAAAAGATGCGCTGGGTGCGCAGGTATTCGCGCTCCTCGGGGGTGATGTTCTCGCGCGGCGCCAGATTGTGGCCGCCGCAGAAATGCCGGTCGCCGGCGCCGGTCAGGATCGCGCAGCGGATCTCGCGGTCTTCCCACAGATCGATCCAGGCGGCCGAGATCTCGTCCGATGTCGCCTTGTCGAAGATGTTGGCCTTGGCCGGGTTGTTCAGCGTGATGTAGGCGACGCCGTCGCGCTTCTGGTAATCGATGGCCAAATCGCTCTCCCCTGGCTGGCGCGGATCCGTGTCAGAGCGAGAGCTTATAGCCCTGATGGGTCGCCTCAAAGCCAAGCGCCTCGTAAAAACCGTGCGCGGCGGAGCGGCGGTTGTCCGAGGTCAGCTGCACCAGCCCGCAGCCGCGCCTGCGGCACTCCTCGATCGCCCATTGGAGCATCACCCGGCCGATGCCGCCGGCGCGCTCGCCGGTCGCGACCCGCACGCCCTCGATCTGGCCGCGCCACATGCCGCGCCGACTGAGCCCGGGAATGAAGCTGAGCTGCAGAACGCCAATGACATGGCCGCCGCGTTCGGCGACCACGAGAAGCTGGTTCGGATCGCGCTCGATCGCCGCGAACGCCTCGTGGTAGCGGGTGTCCAATTGCGGCCCGGCGTTCTCGCGGTCGCGGCCGATCGGGTCATCCGCAAGCAGCGCGACGATCGTTGCCAGATCGTCCGGCAGAGCCCGACGGAAGGTGACTGTGCCCGTGCGCGAGCCGTCACCGGGAATGGTCATTCCGACGACCATTTCTTGTAGGCGCGCCGCGCCGCTTTGCCGAGGCTGCGGGCGTGGTCGGTCCAATCTTCTTCGGCTGGCGCCGGCGCAGCCGATTTCCGGATCTTCTTCGCCCACCGGCCGAGGCGAAACGCGTTGTCGGTCCAGTCGCCGGCCGGAGCGCCGGTTTCGCGCAGCCGCTCTTCCAGACGTTTCTTCAGGGCCGCCGCGTTCTCCTTTTCCGGCCCGGTGGCCCCGGCATCCTGGGCCACCGCGGCGATGGCCCGAAGCTTCCGGCGCAGGGCGGCGACCGACCCGACAATTCCGTTAGCGCGCATGCGGTGAGCCTCGCGGCCGGCTCAAGCGGCGGCCGTGTGTTTCCCGCGGCCGAACAGCCGGTCCATCGCCTCGGCATTCGCCTTGTCGAATTGCGTGGTCTTGGTCCGCACCTCGTCGACCGCGGCGAGGGCGCGGCCGACCGCCGGCCGCGCCGCGATCTTCGCGACCCAGGCCATCAGCTTTGGATAGTCGCCTTCCGCCGCCTTGCCGAGAAAGGTCCCGACATTGCGCGCCCATGGGAAGGTCGCGATATCGGCGATCGAATAATCCTGTCCGCCGAGGAAAGGGACCGCAGCGAGACGAGTTTCCAGCACCTCCAGGACACGGCGGACCTGGGTGCGGTAGCGGTTCAGCGAATAGTCGTTTCCCTTGGGCGCAAACCGCATGAAGTGGACGTATTGCCCGAACATCGGTCCGACGGTGGTCATCTGGACCATCATCCATTGCAACGCGTCGTAGCGCGCGGCGCCGTCCTTGGCGAGGAACTTGCCGGTCTTGTCCGCCAGATAGATCAGGATGGCGCCCGACTCGAAGACCGTATAGGGCCGTCCGCCCGGGCCCTCGGGGTCGACGATCACCGGCACCTTCGCATTCGGGTTGAGCCGCAGAAACTCGGGCGAAAACTGCGCTTCGCCGAAAACGTCGACCGGGTGCGCCTTGTAAGGCAGGTCCATCTCCTCGAGGGCGATGTAGATCTTGACCACATTGGGGCTGCCCATCGCGTAGAGATCGATCATCGGGGCCTCCGGGTTCATTGAAACTGCGATTGTGGCTATCTTGGCATTTCATCCAGCGCCGCGCCATCCGTGGACCTTCTCGCACCCGATGGACGGACGCGGCATTGCGGTCCGCCGCGGGTTCGGCGAAAACCGTGCAAGCGACACGGGTGTGGAATTGCTTTGATATGTCGGTATTGACCGGGCTTCAGGTCGCACAGATCGGCGGCGGGTTAGCCGCTGCCGTTTGCGGGCGTCTTTTTGCCGATGTCGGCGCCCATATCGTCTGCATCGACCCCGGTGCTTCGACCCCCCTCGAGCGCCACCTCAATCACGGCAAGACGATCGTCTCGGCCGATCCCGACACGGCGCGCGCGGCGATCGCGGCGGCCGATCTGATCGTCTGCGAAGGCAGGCCGCGCGAGCTTCACGCGCAACAGCACGATCCGGACGCGCTTCGCCGGCTCAACCGGGCCGCGGCGATCGTCGCGATTTCACCATTCGGGCAGAGCGGACCGCAAGCCGAGGATCCGGCAACCGACCTGACCTTGTTCTTCGCCAGCGGGATCGCCCGGATGCTGACGGGCCAGGTCGACGATCTCGGCGAGGCGCCGATCCGCCCGGTCGGCGAGCAATCGGCTTTTATCGGTGGGATCGCCGCCGCCTGCGCCGGGATGCACGCGGTGATGGCGGAAGAGCCGAGCGCCGTTATCGATGTGTCGATCCAGGAAGCGCTCGCCACGGTGGCGATAACCGAATTGGCGCGCGCCGGGCTGTCGGGAAAAAGCTGGCCGCGCAAGCGGCTGAGTGATGGCAACGGCGCCACCGTCTGCATCCTGCCGGCGCGCGACGGATACGCCGCGATCTCGCCGCGCGACGACCATCAATGGGCCGCCTGGGTCACCGTGATGGGCTCGCCCGATTGGGCAAAGGACCCGCGCTTCGCCGCCAAATCCGACCGGGTGGCCAATTGGGATGCGCTTTATGCGCTGATGTCGGCGTGGAGCCGCCACTACGACAAGCAATCGATCGCCGATATGGCCCAGACGGCGCATGTACCGAGCTTCCCGCTGCGCGAACCGGTGGAGCAGCTCCGTTCGGCGCAGCTCGCGCACCGCAGCTTCTATCGGCCGCTCGACATCGGCGGGCGAACGGTCGAGGCGCCAGGGCCGCCGTTCGGCCTGCGCATCGCAAAACCTGCGGCAGGCGGTGCGCGGAGCGCCGCCGATGATGCCGCCCGAAAGGGTGGCTCGATGCCGCTCGCCGGCATCCGCGTGCTCGATTTCAGCTGGGTCATCGCCGGGCCGACCGCGACGCGCTACCTCGCGGTTATGGGCGCGGACGTCATCAAGGTCGAGGCGCCGGGGCGCGGCGACCCCGGCAGGGGATCCGAGTTGCACACCGTCCTCGGTCAGGCAAAACGCAGCATCGTGCTCGATCTCAAAAACCCGGAAGCGATCGAGATCACGCGCGCACTAGCGGCCAAATCCGATGTGCTGGTCGAGAATTTCGCGACCGGCGTGATGGACCGGCTGGGCCTCGGCGCGGAAGCCCTGCAGGCGGTCAATCCCAATCTGGTCTATGTCTCAGCCTCCGGTCTGGGGCGCACCGGCCCGGAGGCGCACGCCGTGGCTTACGGCACGCTGTTGCAATGCTATGCCGGTTTCGCCGGGCTCAATCGCCACCCGGGAGTACCGCCGCGGGTCGGCCTAGCGTGGCTCGACCCGATGTGCGGCATGATGCTTGCCTTTATCACCGCCGCGGCGCTGTGGCACCGACGACGCACCGGCGGCGTGGCGCGGGTCGATTTCTCGATGCTCGAGGCGATGCTGTGGACGATGGCCGAGCCATTGCTTGTGGAGCAGGTCGGAACCCCGGCACAGCCGGTCGGCAATCTCTCCGATCGCTATGCTCCGCATGGCGCCTACCGCTGCGCCGGCGCGGATCATTGGATCAGCCTCGCGATCACCGAGGACGAGGAATGGCGACGCCTATGTGCTGTCGTGCCGGCTTTGGGGCCGCTGGCGCCGTTCGGATTTGCTCAGCGCGCGGAGCGGCGGCAAGTGATCGACTATGCCCTCTCCGCCTGGGCGCTGCCGCAGGATGCCGCGGCAGCCGCCGGCGAATTGCGGCATGCCGGGATCCCGGCGGCGGCGCTTGCCAATTCTGTCGACCTCGTCAACAGCTCGCACCTGCAAGAGCGCGGCTTTTGGGATCCGCATCGGACCGGCGTTCTGCCCGGACTGCCGTGGCATGCCAGCTTCGGCAAGGTTTCCGGTCTCGCACCCGGCCTCGGGGCCGATACCGATACCGTGTTGCACGACCTCCTCGGCATAACCCCCGAACGGCTCGCCGCGCTCCGCCAATCAGGCGCGTTGGGCTGACCGCGGTGTCCTCGCGGTGAACCTCACCGCGTCACCACCGAACCAAATCAGTGCTTGGTGTCGGTGTAAGGCAGGATCGGGTCACCGGCTTTGTATTTGTCGGGCCAGATGACGACCTCTCCCTTGCCGTCGCGGAAATCGTCGACGCTGGTGCCGGCGATATTCTGGAACTGCACGGTCAGGATGCGCGCCTCCTTCCACTCGCCCTTTTCGCCGAACGCCACGTCGCCGACGACAGTCTTGAAGGTGTGGCTGCGGATGTAGTCGGCGATCTTGTCCTGATCGAGCCCCTTGGTGTTCTCGATCGCCTCACCGACGACCTGCATGCGAGCATAGGCCCACGGCCCGAGGTAATAGCCGAGCGGATCCACACCCTCCTTGCCGGCCCGCTCCTGGTAGACCTTAAGGAACTCCATGACGCCCGGAAAGCGCATCGCCGGCGCCGGCAACCACCAGTCGAAGGTGATGATGCCGTTGAGGATCGGGCCGAGCGATGTCTTGATCGTGGTGCTTTGCGGCCCGGTCAGGTTGCCCCCGAACACCTTGGTCTTGAGCCCGATCTCATGGGCGCTGCGGATCACGCCGACGCTGTCGTTGGGATAGGCGGAAATGAGCACGACGTCTGCGCTTGTCGCCTGTATGGCGCGGATGATCGGGCTGAAATCGGTCGTCGTCAGCGGGTAGGTCTTGTCGTACACCACCTCGAGCCCGGCCTTTTTCAGGTTCACGCGCGCGCCATCGCTGCCATTGCGCGTCGCTTCGCCATCGCCGGTCGCGATCGCGATCGTCTTTAGCCCCAGCCTTTCCTTGTTGGCCTTGACGATCTCGAAGAAGCCCTCGGTGATCGCCGGCCGCGGGTCCGGCCCGACCGGCAGCATCGAGAAGTAGTTCGGGTATTTGAACTCCTCGTTGATGTCGAGCGCGAACAGGCTGACGAAGGTGGCCTGGTGCTGGATGACGACCGGCATCGCCGGCGCCGCGATATTGGTGCCGTAGCCGGAGACGACGAGGTCGACCTTGTCGACGTCCATCAGCTTTGTATAGATGCCGGGCACCAGCGACGGGTTGGTCTGGTCGTCGTAGAAGACCAGCTTGACCGGCCGGCCGAGAAGCCCGCCCTTGGCATTCTGGTCCTCGGCCCAGATCTGCATTGCCAGAAGCCCGCTCTTGCCGTTGACGGCGAGCGACCCGGTCTGCGCCATCGAGAAGCCGATCGTGACCGGCTGTCCGCTCGGAGCCGTCGGCGCTGTGCCCTGGGCCGATGCGGCCACCGGCGCGAGCAGCAGCGCGAAGGCGACGGCGAAGCGGTTAATCCGGCACCTTGAGGGTCGCATGCCAAACATGATTCCTCCCCGAGTCTTTGCCGCGCACGGCGCAACTCATATCAGCATGTCTGCAACCGAGCCGGCAATGGCCCGGCGGCGGCAGCGGCTGCTACAGGAAGCCGATCGACAGCCAGGGGATCGCCGCGACGATCAGCAGCGAGACGATCAGCGCGCCGATATAGGGCCAGATGCGCCACAGCGAGTCGTTCGGGTTGGTGCGGCCGATCGCGCAGGCGCTGAAGAAACCGATGCCGAAAGGCGGCGCGAACAGACCGATCCCCATGGCGAGGATCACCACCATCGCGTAGTGCACCTCGTGCACGCCCATCGCCTTTGCCACCGGGAATAACAGCGGCCCGAACAGCACAATGGCCGGCAGTCCTTCCAGCACGCTGCCGAGAATGATGAACGCGACGATCGTGATCGCGAGAAAACCCCAGCTGCCGCCCGGCACCGCCGCCATGACCGACACCAGCCACATCGAGAACCCGGATTGCGTCAATGCCCAGGCCATCGCCGTCGCGGTGCCGATGATCATCATCACCGCGCCGGTCAGCGATACCGTCTCGATCAGGATCGGGTATATGCGCCGCCAGTCGAACTCGCGGTAGACGAAAAGGCCCAATACCGCGGTGTAGACGACGCCGACGGTCGAAACCTCGGTCGCGGTGGCGACGCCCTCGATGACCGCGGCGCGGATCACGAATGGCAGGGTCAGGCCGGGCACGGCGATGATCAGCGTGCGCAGCATCAACGAGACCGGCGCACGCGGACCGGCGCCCTTGTCGTCAAGCCGCGAACGCCACCACGCGACGACCACCAGCGCCAAGGCCGCGACCGCCGCCGGCAGTAGCCCGCCGGTGAACAGCGCGGCGATCGACAAGCCCGGCGTCACCGAACCGATCGTGATCAGGACGAGGCTCGGCGGGATCGTCTCCGACATCGCGCTCGAGGTCGCTAGCAGCGACGACAATTCCCCGGGATGGCTGCCGCGCCGCTGCATCTCGGGGAACAGGATCGGCGCCACCGCCGCCATATCGGCGGCCTTCGATCCGGAGATGCCGGAGACGAGGTACATCGCGCCGAGCAGCACATAGGACAGTCCGCCGCGGACATGGCCGACCAAGGCCGCGAGGAAATTGACCATGACCCGCGCGATCCCGGTCATCTCCATCAACAGGCCGAGGAACACGAACATCGGCACGGAGAGCAGCAGCAGGTTGGAAATGCCGTCATCCATCCGGTTGATGACGATCAGCGAGGGGAGCTGGGTGGTGAGGCTCAGATAGGACAGGGTCGCGATGCCGAAGGTGAAGGCGATCGGCACCCCGATCCCAACGCAGATCGCGACGAGCACGACAAAGAACAGGATCAGGCTGCCATAGCCCATAGCCATCAGCAGCGGCTGCGCCAGCCATAGCCCGCCGGCGATCGCGGCCACCACCAGCAGCGCCGACAGAAAGTTGCGCGGAGTGGTGGTTTCCAACAGCCGCAACAGCGCCACGGTCGCGATCAGCCCGGCGCCGACGACGAGAGCGACGACGCGGTACCAATCCGAGATGTGCAGCGTGATCAGCTCGGTCGAGGCCTGCACGTTCAGGTAGGCGGTGGCCGGGACGATGATCTCGATGACGAAGACGATGACCACCAGCTCGGCCACTGTCCCGAACCAGCGGCCCCATTTCGGCGCGCACCAATTGACGAAGGTGGTCAGCCGCATATGCCCGTCATGGCGCAGTGCCACGACGGCGCCGATCATCGACAGCCACAGGAACAGAAAATTGGCGAGCTCGTCGGTCCAGATGATCGGGCTGTTGAACACGTAGCGCGACACGACGCCGGCGAACAGGATGCAGGTCTCGACCAGCACGAGCAGCGCGCCGGCCGCCTCGGCGAGCCTGCCGATCACGATGTCGAGGGTCACGGCGGCGCGACGAACGCCGCCCCACGGCACGCCGATTTCGGCGATCTCCGCGGCCGGTTGGCTCACCTGCTGTAGCTCGCCGCTCAAGCTAGCGGGCCGACGTATTTTTCCAAGAGACCCCAGGCCTCGTCGCCCATCTGCTTCTTGACGTCAGGGTAGAAGCCGGATTTGCGCAGCGCTTCCTGGAATGGCTTGGTGTCGGGCGTGTTGAAGGTCAGGCCGCCCTTGGTCATCTTGTCGATCTCGGTTTTGTCCATGACCTGCCAGTCGGCGCGCTCGGCGATCGCCGCCTCGCTGAAGCGCTTGTGCGCCAGCTCCTGCAGATCGGGCGGCAGCCGCTTCCAGGCGGCGGGATTGAACGAGATGTGCAGCCCGACCCAGATGTGGTTGGTCATGCTGCAGTATTTCTGCACCTCGTAGAGCTTGGCGGTGTCGATCAGGATCAGCGGGTTTTCCTGCCCGTCGACGAGGCCGGTCTGCAGCGCG
>Ga0210400_10002056_pt1 | contig 19175 bp, 20 predicted proteins | sample IncBWH26MmetaG_FD_155456 | JGI IMG/M metagenome (GOLD analysis project Ga0210400, IMG submission 155456) | Forest soil microbial communities from Barre Woods Harvard Forest LTER site, Petersham, Massachusetts, United States - Inc-BW-H-26-M | ecosystem: Environmental > Terrestrial > Soil >...
TTCGCTCAGATCGTATCGCGCCATCCCAGGCTCCTTTCGGAAGCCTTGAATCAAGCGTCGACCTCAGCCGCAACCTTTATGGGTTCAGAACCTAGCCCGGCCGGCCCGACCCGTGGGACTCGCCCGGCGCCCGGGCGCTATGAACGCCATGGAAGCCCGAGCCCCCGGCGTGGCGGAAATGGTGCGCCTCGTCGCGCTCGTAGTGGCCGCCCCGGTCGCGCGAGAACATGAAGACGTCGTCGGGTCCCCAGTAGCCGCCGGCGTAGGGGCCGTAGAAGTCGTCGTAGTAGGCGTCGTAGCCCCGGGCGCCGAAATGGCGGCCGCCATAACCGCCGTCCGCGCAGGCGCCGAGGCTGAGCGCGCCGGCGGCCGCGACCAGGGAGAGCACAATCGTTTTCATGATCGTCAGGTCCAAAAGGCCCCGCCCGAACTCGATAAAGCCCAGCGGCGCCGTTGGTTTCGCCGACCGCCGCCCGCCCCAATTCCGCCCCAGGCCAAGGCTCAGCTTGGCGGATGCGAACCCTGGCCCTAGTCGCCGTCGCCCTGCTCCTCGCCGCCTGCGGCAGCTATTGCCCGACCGATTTCCACGGCCTCGATCCGCCGCCCTGGGATTCCGCCATCCCGGCCCCGCACGGCTAGGTCCGCGGTTCGTGGACACCCCCTACGGCGCCGGCGCGATCCGCCCGCGCCGGAACAGCGTCCCCCAACTCAGCCCCCGCGTGGCCACCGCCACGACGCCGTAGATCGCCACGCCGGCCACCCCCATGGCCGCCTCCACATAGAGCATGCCCGTGGCCCCGAACCTCGTCTCGGCCCAGCCGTCCACCAGGGTGACCAGCAGGACGGGTACGTTGGAGATCGAGGAGATCAGGTTGAACTTGGTGCCCGCCGCGCCCTTGCCGATGGCCTCCAGGGTCACCGCCGAATAGGCCCCGTAGCAGAAGCCCACCACGACATTGTAGGCGCTGGAGGCGGCCAGGAAGCTCAAGGGGGTGCGCGGCGCCAGCGCCATGGCCACGGCCACCGCCGCGAGTACGAGCCCGAACAGGCTGTAGGCCTGTTTGCGGTCGATCTTGTCGGCGATGTAGCCGCCCGCGATGCAACCTGCGATGCTCAGGGCGCCGGAGAGCACGCCACCCACCAGCGCCACCTCGTCCGGGCCCGCGCTCCAGTCCTTGGCGATCGCGCCCCAAAGCTGGGCCAGGCCGCCCGAGCCGATCGGCAGCAGCATGATGAAGCACGCCAGAAGCCCGATCCGCGTCTTGATCAGGACCAGCACGTCGCGCCCGGTCTCCGCCAGGGTCACCCAGTAGCTCTGGCCGCGGCCCTCGCGGCCCGGCTCGCGCATGATCAGAAGCGGCCAGGCGCTGGCCACGGTGACGACGGCCAGCATCGCGCCGGCGAGCCACGGATGTCCCGAGTGCTGGGCGAGCCACAGGCCGGCGCCGCCGCCCAGGCCCGCGCCGCCCAGGTTGCCGGCCTGGCTCCAGCCGCCGGCCTGACCCTTCAGCCGGTCGGGCGTGTCGAAGGCCATGAGCCGGTTCACGGCGATCGACGTGACGCTCGCCGCCACGCTGCCGGCGAGGACCAGGGCGCCGAACGCCCAGAGCAGGCTCACCTGCAGGGGCAGGATCGCGATGCCCAGGAGGCTGGACGCCGTGCCGACCAGGCCGATCAGGTACCAGGTCTTGGCGGAGAGCGTCGTGTCGATCACCGGCGCCCAGGCCACCTTCCAGGTGTTGGGCAGGACCGACATCCCGGCCAGGGCCGCGATCTGCGCCACGCTGGCCCCGGCATGGCTCAGCAGCCAACCCAGAGTCACCGTCACATAGCCGGCCGAGATGCCGTACGGCAGGTAGAGGACCAGGAAGACGACCGGATGCGCTGGACGGTGCTCGGCGGTGTCGGTCATTCGTTTTCCCCGGCGCCGAGCCTAGCCGACGCGCGGCGTCCGGATAACCGCACATTATTGGCGGCAAGTAATGCGGCGGGATCGCGTCGGCCCCGTTGGTTGAAACGCGCGGTTAATGGCGCTCCTGAGTCAGGCGCCCGTGATGCCGAGGCGTTCACGATTGCTAAAGCGAAGCGGCGTGGTTTACGGCATGCTTGGAACAGATGCCGAACGTGATTCACCTTAGATCCGCTCATCCCCGGCCAACGGAGCGACGCAGTCGCGTAGGCCGAGCCGGGGACCCATTGAGGCCCGCGGCCTCCGGAGATCGCACATGATCGGCCGCCTCTGGGGCCTGGTCGCCGAAGTCGGCGAGGAGGAGGCGCTGATCGACGTTTCCGGCGTCGGCTACGTCGTGCGCTGCGGCTCGCGCACCCTCGGACGCCTGCCCGCGGTCGGCGAGAGCGTGACGCTGTCGATCGAGACCCAGTGGGGCGAGCAGACCGGCATGACCCTCTATGGCTTCCTCGACCGCGCCGAGCGTGGCGCCTTCACCGCCCTGAAGACCGTCCAGGGCGTGGGGCCCAAGGCGGCGCTGGCGGTGCTCGACGTCCTGCCGCCCGGCGAGTTGCAGGCCGCCGCGGCCCGGGGCGACCAGGCCGCCGTCGCCCGCGCCCAGGGCGTCGGCCCCAAGCTCGCCCTGCGCATCGTCACCGAACTGAAGGACAAGCCCCTGGGCGACGGCGTCGTCGCGGCCTTCCACGCCGCCGCCACGCCCGCCGCGCCGGCGAAGCCCAGCGCCACCGGCGAAGCCGTCGCCGCCCTCATGGGCCTCGGCGTCGCCGAACCCGCCGCCCGCCGCGTGGTCGAACAGGCGGCCCTGCGCTTGGGCGAGGAGACGGAAGCGCCCGGGTTGATCAAAGCCGCGCTGCAGGAGCTGGGGCGGTGATCGCCCGCAGCGCACGGGGTGGAGGACGCCCATGACCCGCCTCGTCTCCGGCGAACCGGCCCCGCTCGAAACCCCGGACAAGGCGCTCAGGCCCCAGACGCTCGCCGAGTTCGTCGGCCAGGAGCAGGCCAAGGGCAATCTGCGGGTGTTCATCGAGGGCGCCCGCAGCCGCGGCGAGGCGCTGGACCACGTCCTGCTGTTCGGCCCGCCGGGCCTCGGCAAGACCACGCTCGCCCAGATCGTCGCCCGCGAGCTGGGGGTGAACTTCCGCGCCACCTCCGGCCCGGTGCTGGCCAAGGCCGGCGACCTGGCCGCCATCCTCACCAACCTGGAACCCAACGATGTCCTGTTCATCGACGAGATCCACCGCCTGGCCGCCAATGTGGAGGAGATCCTCTATCCGGCCATGGAGGACCACGTCCTCGACCTGATGATCGGCGAGGGACCCTCTGCGCGCTCGATCCGCATCGATCTCGCGCCCTTCACCCTGGTGGCGGCCACTACGCGGGCAGGCCTCCTGGCCACGCCGTTGCGCGACCGCTTCGGCATCCCGATCCGCCTGGAGTTCTACACCCCGGCCGAGCTGCAGAAGGTGCTGTCCCAGGCCGCCGGCAAGCTCGGCCTGAACCTGCATCCCGAGGGCGCCGCCGAGATCGCCGCCCGCGCCCGCGGCACGCCGCGCGTCGCCGGCCGCCTGCTGCGCCGGGTCCGCGACTTCGCCTTGAGCGACGGCGTGGAGCTGATCGACCGCAAGGCCGCGGCGTCCGCCCTCGCCCGCCTGGACGTCGACGAGATGGGCCTCGACGCCCTGGACCGCCGCTACCTGCGCGCGCTCATCGAAAACTACGCCGGCGGCCCGGCCGGGGTGGAGACCCTGGCCTACGCCATCGCCGAGGCCCGCGACGCCGTCGAGGACGTCATCGAGCCCTTCCTTCTGCAGCAGGGTTTCATCCAGCGCACGCCCCGCGGCCGCATGGCCTGCGCCAAGGCCTACGCGCACCTGGGGATGATGGCGCCGAAAGGCGTCGGCCAGCCGCAGCCCGGGGACTTGTTCGATGAGTGACCCGAACCCCGCTCATCCCGGCGAAGGCCGGGACCCAGATCGCAAAGCGCCCATGCTGGCAGGTCTTCCGCTGAGCCTTTCGAACCCACATCTGAGCCATCCCATCTGGGTCGCGGCTTTCGCCGGGATGAGCGGAGGAGAGGATGGTTAGCGAGGTCTCGGAACCCTCCGCGGGCTGGCTCGTCGGCCGCGAGCATCAGTTGCCGGTGCGCATCTATTACGAGGACACCGACTTCACCGGCGTCGTCTACCACGCCAACTACCTGCGCTATTTCGAGCGTGGGCGGAGCGACTTCTTCCGGCTCGTGGGCGTCAGCCACTCGGCGCTGCTGGAGCGCCCCGACCCGGCGGCCTTCACCATCACCCGCATCGCCGTCGACTTCAAACGCGCCGCGCGCATCGACGACGCGCTCTTGGTAAGGACGAGCTACGACAGCGTGAGGGGGCCTCGCCTGTTCATCAGCCAACGGATCACCCGCGGCGAGGAGCTGATCGCCGCCGCCGCCGTCGAGGCCGCCTGCATCGACCTGAAGGGCCGCGCGCGCAAACCGCCGCCCGGAATGGCCGAAGCCCTTGCCCCGCTTTTCGCGGCTCCGCCATAAGTTCGCCACCGCAACGCGCCACCACCCGTTCTTCCCCCGCCTGTTCGCCGTTCACGTCTTGGGAGCTCCTGGCCTCGCATGGATTCCGCCGCCGCCATTACGCCGGAGAGCTTCAACTTCTTCGTCCTGTTCATGAAGGCCGACTGGGTCGTGAAACTGGTCATGCTGGGGCTGGGCGCAGCCTCGCTCTGGTCGTGGACGGTGATCCTCGACAAGACCTTCCGCTTCGCCTCGCTGACCCGCAGGGCCGACGGCTTCGAGGACGCCGTGGCCTCCGGCAAGAGCCTGGAGGACGTGGCCGCCCAGGCCGGCGACCGGCCCAACCACGCCCTGCCGCGCATGCTGCAGGCGGCGCTGCGCGAATGGCGCGACGCCCGCAACAAGGGCCTCGGCACCGACACCCAGGCCGCCTTCCTGATCCAGCGCATCGACCGCGTGCTCGACGCCGCCATCGCCCGCGAGAACGCGCGCCTCGAGGACGGCCTCGGCTCGCTGGCCATCGTCGCCACCGCGTCGCCTTTCATCGGGCTGTTCGGTACGGTCTGGGGTATCATGAACGCCTTCCAGTCGATCGCCATCCAGAAGAACACCTCCCTGGCGATCGTCGCGCCCTCCATCGCCCAGGCCCTGTTCGCCACGGCGATCGGCCTTATCGCCGCGATCCCGGCCTACATCGCCTACAACAAGTTCTCGACCGACGCGGCCAAGTACGCCGGCCGCCTGGAGGGCTTCGCAGACGACCTGTCCACCGCCATCCAGCGGCGGCTGGCGGAGCGGGTCTAGGCCATGGCGCTCTCCGCCAACGACGCCTTCGCCGCCGGCGGCCGGGGCCGCCGACGCCGCGGCGGGCGTGGCCGCAGGGGCGCGCTCTCCGAGATCAACGTCACCCCGCTGGTCGACGTCATGCTGGTGCTGCTGATCGTCTTCATGATCTCCGCGCCCCTGCTCACCGCCGGCGTGCCGGTGGAGTTGCCGAAGACCGAGGCCGGATCGCTGCAGGACCAGGCCGAGCCGCTGACGGTGACCATCCGCGCCGACGGCCAGATCTTCGTCAAGGAAGACGAGGTGCCCTTCGGCGCCCTGGCCCCACGCCTGCAACAGATGGCCGGCCCTAACACCACCAAGCCGATCTATGTCCGCGCCGACGGCAAGGCGCCCTACGCCATCGTCGCGCAGGTGATGGCGGCGCTCTCCACCGGCGGCTTCACCTCGATCAACCTGATCACCGACACCGGCGGCCCCTCGTCCGGTGGCCGGCCGGGTGACCAACCCAAGCCTGCGGAGACCGCCACCCAGTGACCCGCCGGGAGCTCTCGCCTGCGATGCTGGGGTCGGTGCTGCTGCACGCGACCGTGGCCACGGCTTTGCTGATCTCCTGGAGCTTCACCCGCGACCTGAAGGTGGGCTCCGTCGTGCCCGTGACCATTGTCTCTCGGGCCCCAGACATGGACGTCCGCCCCGCCGAGCAGGCGCCGGTCGAGCAGGTGGCCCAGACCGAGGCGCCCGCGCCCGAGGCGCCGCCGCAAGCCACGCCGCCGGTCCCGACGCCCAAGGCCGCCGCCCCGCCGCCGAAGCCGCAACCCACGCCGAAGCCGCTGCCGCCGACCCCGGCGCCGAAGCCCGTTCCCAAGCCTGCGCCGACCCCCAAGCCGGAGAAGAACCTCGACCTCGACGCGCTCTCCGCCAGCATCTCCAAGATGTCCAAGCCCATCCCGCCCAAGCCGTCCTCCGCGGCCCAGGGACCCGCCCGCGCCGAGACCGCCCCGGTTGCCCGCCAGACCCTCGGAACCGGCCTTTCGGCCGCCGCGCTCACCGGCCTCACCGACGAACTCCAGCGCCGCTGGAACCCCAACTGCAACGTCGAGGGCGGCCGCGACGTTCAGGTGCGTGTGGTCTTCACCCTGGGGGCCGGCGGCCAGGTGGTCGGCGACGTGGTCCCGCAGATCAAGGGCGCCGCCACGCCGGTCGCGCGGACCGCCGCCGAGCGGGCGGTGAGCGCGGTCTATGCGGCCGCGCCCTTCAGAAACCTGCCGCGCGAGTTCTACGGAGATAAGATCGCGGTCAACTTCAACGCGCGCGAGGCCTGCACCTGATGTCCTCCTTTTCCAAACGGACGCTGCTGACGGCGATGGCGGCCCTGCCGGCCACGGCCCTGCTGGCGCCCGCCGCCGCCCGCGCCGACATCGAGGTCAACGTCAACCGGGGCGACGTCCAGCCCCTGCCCATCGCCATCCCGGCCTTCGGCGGCGGCCAGGTGGGCGGCGACATCGCCGGCGTGATCGGGGCCAACCTGCAACGCTCCGGCCTGTTCCGGCCGCTGGACCCGGCGAGCTTCATCGAGAGGGACCTGAACGCCGCGGTCGAGCCGCGCTTCCCCGCATGGCAGCAGATCAAGGCCCAGGCCCTGGTCAACGGCCAGGTGACCGTGGTCGGCGCGCGCCTGCAGGTGGATTTCCGCCTCTGGGACGTCTTCGCCGAGAAGCAGTTGCTCGGCCTCCAGTTCGCCTCCAGCCCGGAGAACTGGCGTCGTGTCGCCCACAAGATCAGCGACGCGGTCTATGAGCGCCTGACCGGCGAGAAGGGCTATTTCGACACCCGCGTGGTGTTCGTGGCCGAGACGGGGGGACGCGGGTCCAAGACCAAGCGCCTGGCGATCATGGACCAGGACGGCGCCAACCCCAGCTACCTGACCGACGGCTCGGCGACGATCATGACGCCGCGGTTCTCCTCCAACAGCCAGGAGATCACCTACATGGAGCTTCGGCCAGAGGGGTCGAAGATCTACCTGCTGAACCTGGAAACCACGCGGCGCGAGAGCCTGGGCGACTTCAAGGGCATGGTCTTCGCGCCGCGCTTCTCGCCGGACGGCAGCAAGGTGGCGTTCTCTGTCGAGCGCGCGGGCAACAGCGACATCTTCGTCATGGACCTGAAGAACCGCGCCACCGTGCGGCTGACCGTCGATCCGGCCATCGACACCTCGCCGTCGTTCTCGCCGGACGGCGGGCAGATCGCCTTCAACTCCGACCGCTCCGGAACGCCCCAGCTCTACATCATGGGCGCCGACGGCTCGAACCCGCGCCGGATCAGCTTCGGCAAGGGCCGCTACACCACCCCGGTGTGGAGCCCGACGGGCGAGTTCATCGCCTTCACCAAGCAGGTCGGCGGCGAATTCCAGATCGGCGTCATGAAGCCCGACGGCACGGACGAGCGGATTCTCACCACCAACGCTTTCGACGAGGGTCCCGCCTGGGCGCCCAACGGCCGGGTGATCCTGTTCAGCCGCCAGGGCGGCGGCGGATCCAAGCTGTGGAGCGTCGACGTCACCGGCCGCATCCTGCAACCCATGCCCTATCCCGGCGGCGCATCGGACCCCGCCTGGTCACCCTTGTTGAACTGAGTGCCGTTTGGGGTCTTTCCACAGGGAAGCTCCGGCGCTACGCCGCAAAGCGGGACGGATCGATTCTTAGCCTCGCGCGCCCGATACGGATCGGGTGACGCGCTTTCGAAGGAGACGCTTTCCATGGTCATCACCCGCAACACCGGGAGCGCCCTGCGACTGACGCTCGTCGTCGGCACAGCCCTGTCGCTCGCGGCCTGCGCGCACCAGCCGAAGCCGGCTTATCCGACGACCAGCGAAGCGCCGGCCCAGCGGCCGCCGGAACCGCCCCGCGGTCCCACGGGGCCGTCGCGGCCCGAGCCGGTGACCCAGAACGCCCTGCCGGGCTCCGAACGCGACTTCACCGTCAACGTCGGCGACCGGGTCTATTTCGACTACGACCAGTATTCGGTGCGCAACGACGCCGCCCCGCTGCTGGACGCCCAGGCGGACTGGCTGAAGCGCTACCCGGCCGTTCAGGTGCGGATCGAGGGCAACGCCGACGAACGCGGCACCGAGGAATACAACCTCGCGCTCGGCGCGCGGCGCGCCAACGCGGTGCGGGAATATCTGGTGGCCCATGGGGTCGCCGCCGGCCGGATCACCACCGTTTCCTTCGGCAAGGAAAAGCCGATCGATCCGGGCGTCGGCGAAGTGGCCGAAAGCCATAACCGCAACGGCCACACCGCCATCGTCAGCGGCGCCCGGATGCAATGATGCGCGCCCGCCGCCTGCGTCTGCTTGGCGCGGCGGCGGCGATCGGCCTGATCGCCGCCCCGTTAGCCTCGGCGTTCGCCCAGACGCCGATGGACGACCCGCTGGACGCGCGGGACGCCAAGCGGCTGGACCGGATGGAGAAGGTGGTCCGGGAGCTGCGCGACATCGTCTTCAAGGCTCAGAAGACCGGGGCGCCCGTGGTTGTCGAGCCGGCCGACACGGACGCCCGCCTGGCGGACGTCGCCACCAAGGTGGGCGACCTGGAGCAGTCGCTGACCAAACTCAACGGGTCGCTGGAGGCGACCGCGCACGATCTCGATCAGGCGCGTCGCGAGAACACCGCGCTGCGGGCCCAGGTCAAGGCGCTGAGCGACCGCGTGGCGGCCGACGAGCAGAAGATGGACGACGCGGCCAAGGCCGCCGCCACCGCGGCCGTCGCCCAGGCCGGGCCGCCCGCGCCGCCGCCGCCGCCCGATCCCAGGGCCGCGGCGGCCGACGCCGGCCAGGCCTTCACTAAGGCCCGGCAGTTGATGCTAAGCGGCGACTACGACACCGCCGAAGCCGCCTTCAGCGACTACGTCACCACCTATCCGGACACGCCGCGCACCCCCGAGGCGCGCTACTGGTGGGGCAAGACGCTGGCCGTGCGCGGCGACTATGTGAAGGCCGCCAGCGCCTTCATCGGCGCCATCCGCGGCTGGCCGCAGACGGCCTGGGCGCCCGACGCCGTGGTCGAGCTCGGCCGCGCCCTCGTGCAGCTCAAGAAGCCCGCCGACGCCTGCCAGACCCTCACCGAGCTCGGCCGCAAATACCCCAAGGCGCCGCCGGCGGTGACCGCGCGGGCGGCGACCGTCCGCCTGCAGGCGAAGTGCGGCTAGGGGCCGTCAGCCCACCCCCTTCGCCCGGCCTCGAACTGGCGGCCGGAGAGGTCCTCGACCGCCGGCTGCGGGCCGGCCATGCCAGGCCCGTCGCCGTGGCCCTGTCCGGGGGCGGCGACTCCCTGGCCCTGCTGCTGGCCGCCGCCGACTGGGCCGCGCGGGCCGACCGGCGGCTGATCGTGCTCACCGTTGATCACAGACTGCGGCCGGAGAGCGCGGCGTGGACGGACGTCTGCGAGGCTCGCGCCGAGCGCCTGGGCCTTGCCTTTCGGGGCCTGGCCTGGGCCGCCGACAAGCCCACGACCGGCCTGCCGGCCGCCGCTCGCGCCGCGCGGCACGCCCTGCTGGCCGACGCCGCGCGCGAGTCCGGGGCGAGAGTGATCCTGCTCGGGCACACCGCCGACGACGTCCTGGAGGCGCGGCTGATGCGCCAGGCCGGCTCCACGACGCCGGAACCTCGCGAATGGTCGCCATCGCCGGCCTGGCCGCAGGGCCGTGGGCTCTTCGTGCTGCGTCCGCTGCTGGCCGTGCGGCGCGCCGAGATCCGCGCCTGGCTGGCGGCCCGCGGCGAGCGCTGGATCGACGACCCGGCCAACGCGGACGCCGCCTACGCCCGGCCCCGGGCGCGGCAGGCCCTGGCGGCCGGCGCGACGCCGTCCGCGGCCGAACCCCCGGCCTCCGCCAAGGCCCTGGCGCGCGCCGCCCGGCCTGACGGCGAGGCGGGCTTCGAGATCGACCGCCCCGCCCTTCGCGCCGCTGCGCCGGAGGCGCTCGCGCGCTTCGCCGCCGCCGCCTGCCTCTGCGCGGCGGGAACGACGCGGCCGCCGGACCGCGCCAAGGCGCAACGGCTGGCGGCTCGGCTGGCGGGCGCGGAGGCGGGCTTCGCCGTCACCCTGGCGGGCGCGCGCATCGAGGCCGACGGCGAGACCGTCCGGTTCCGGCGCGAACCCGGCGAGACAGCCCGCGGCGGCCTGGCGCCGATCCGCCTGGGCGCCGGCGAAATCGGCGTTTGGGACGGCCGCTTCGAGGTCGCCGCCGACGGGCCTTGCGACGTCGCCGCCGCGCCGCGGGGGACCACGCCGGTGGCGCTTGACCGGTCCGTCACCCTGGCCGCCCGATCCCTCACGCACGAGCGGCTGCTGGCCGCCTGCGGCGCCGTGGAGGCCGAGCCTCTCTAGCTAGCGGCGCGCGGTCGCCAGCACGTGCTCGACACCGCGCACGATGGGGTCGGCGAACCGGCGGCCGAGCAGGTTGGCGTGGCCGGCGCCGGCAACGTGCTCGATGTAGCCGTTCAGCGAGGCCAGGGCCGGGACCGACTGGATCTCCTTCAGCGCGGTTACGGTCCGCGCGCCGGCGGTGATCACCGCGATCGGCATGGCCGGCGGGAAGTCGGCCGCGCGGGCCTGGTCGGAGGTGGCCCGCCACTGGCTGACCTCCTGCGCCGCCCAGTGGGCGTGCGACGCCAGGCCATAGATTTGGCGTTTCTCCGCCGAGGCTTCGGGCGGCAGGCCGATGCGATCGCCGGCCACCGCCGCCACCGGCAGCATCATGCCGTATTTCGCCCCCTCGCTGGTCCAGCCCAGGATGCGGCTGAAGGCGTCGACGCCCTTGCCGCCGACCGGGTGCGAGACGACGTCCGGCGTCACCGCGTCCACCAGCACCACGCCCAACACCTGCTCCGGGTGGGTGAGCGCGAAGAGCCGCACCATCAATCCGCCCATGGAGTGGCCGGCCAGCACGAAGGGCCCCTCCACACCCGCCTCGCGCAGCAGCGCCGCGAGGTCGGAGACGATCGCCATGCCGTCGCGCGGCTTGGGCCCAGGCTCGGAATGGCCGAGGCCGGCGCGGTCGTAGGCCAGGCTGGACAGCCCCTTGGCCGCCAGCCGCGCCTGCACCACGGTCCAGTCGGTGGCGCAGCCGAAGGCGCCGTGCTCCAGCACCACGGTCGGCCGGTCGCTCGCCGGCCCGGCGCGGACCATCCGCAGCCGCCGCCCGCCCACGTCCACCATCTCCCCGCGGGGCGGCCTCGACGGGGGCGCGGAGAGGGCGACGGACATGGCGCCTAGCTCGCCTTGACGAAGGGCTTGGGCCGCCGGCCGCCGCCCTGGCGGGCGAACATCCAGCCGGGATATTCGCTGGGCAGTTCGGACACCTCGTCCAGCCGGGCCACCTCTTCCGGGGTCAGCTCGAGGTCGACGGCGGCCAGGTTGTCGTCGAGCTGCTCAATCGTCTTGGCGCCGATGATGATGCTCATCACCGAGGCCTTGTGCAGCAGCCAGGCCAGCGCCACCCGGGCCACCGAGGCGTCATGGGCGTCGCCCACCTCGCGCATCGCCGCGACGCACTTCCAGGCGCGGTCCTTGTCCACCGGCGGGAAGTCGAAGGTGGTGCGGCGCGAGCCTTCCGGATTGTTGGAGCCCGGCCCGAACTTGCCGCTGAGCAGCCCCCCGGCCAGCGGCGACCAGACCATCAGGCCGAGCTTCTCCTCGCTCAGCATCGGGACCAGCTCGCGCTCCAGGTCGCGCCCGGCGATGGAGTAGTAGGCCTGCAGGGTCTCGAAGCGGGCGTAGCCCTTGGCCTCCGACAAGCCGAGCGCCTTGGCGATCTTCCAGGCGGACCAGTTGGAGACGCCGATGTAGCGGACCAGGCCCTGGCTCACGAGGTCGTCCAGCGCGCGCAGGGTCTCGTCGATCGGCGTGACCGTGTCGTTGCCGTGGATCTGGTAGAGGTCGATGTGGTCCGTCTGCAGCCGCTCCAGGCTGGTCTTCACCGAGTCCATGATGTGGCCGCGCGAGGCGCCGCGGTCATTGGGCCGCGGGCCCATCTCGCCGAACACCTTGGTGGCGATGACCACGTCCTTGCGCGCGGTCCCCAGGTTCTTGAACGCCTGGCCCAGCAGCCTCTCGGACTCGCCGAAGGAATAGACGTCCGCCGTATCGAAGAAATTGACCCCGGCCTCCAGGGCGCGGTTCACGATGGCGTCCACGTCGCCCTGCTTCAGGTCGCCGATGGCCTTCCAGATGCCGGCGCTTTCGGACCCGCCGAAGGTCATGGTCCCCAGGCAGATCTCGGAGACGAACAGGCCCGTGCGGCCAAGCTGGTTGTACTTCATGGAGCGCCTCCAGTGCTGGGAACGCCCTGCCATATGGTCAGGCGCATGTGACGCTGGAAGGTCCGTCCGGCGCCCGCGGCGCAATAAACTCGAAATGACCTGCGGATGGGCAGACCCAGTCCTCGGATCGCCGCCGGTCGTCGGCAGGGCGTCGGGTCAGAGGCTCTTCAGAATACCTTCGACCATCTTCTTGGCGTCGCCGAACAGCATCATGGTGTTGTCGCGGAAGAAGAGCTCGTTCTCCACGCCCGCATAGCCCGAGCTCATGCCGCGCTTCACGAACAGCACCGTGCGGGCCTTCTCCACGTCGAGCACCGGCATGCCGTAGATCGGGCTGGCGGTGTCGGTCTTGGCGGCCGGGTTGGTCACGTCGTTGGCGCCGATCACGAAGGCCACGTCGGCGGTCGCGAACTCGGCGTTGATGTCCTCCAGCTCGAAGACCTCGTCGTAGGGGACGTTGGCCTCGGCCAGCAGCACGTTCATGTGGCCCGGCATGCGGCCGGCGACCGGGTGGATGGCGTACTTTACCTCGACGCCCTCGGCCTTCAGCTTGTCGGCCATCTCGCGAAGGGCGTGCTGCGCCTGGCTGACCGCCATCCCGTAGCCGGGGACGATGATCACCTTGCTCGCATTCTTCATGATGAAGGCCGCGTCCTCCGCGGAGCCCTGCTTCACGGGCCGGGTCTCGACCTTGGCGCCCGCGGCAGCCGCCGCCGGATCGGCCCCGAAGCCGCCCAGGATCACCGAGATGAACCCGCGGTTCATGGCCTTGCACATGATGTAGCTGAGGATCGCGCCGGACGAGCCCACCAGGGCGCCGGTGATGATCAGGGTGGTGTTCTCGAGCGTGAAGCCCAGCGCCGCCGCCGCCCAGCCGGAGTAGCTGTTCAGCATCGAGACGACGACCGGCATGTCGGCCCCGCCGATCGGGATGATCAGGGTGACGCCGACGATCAGGCTGAGCGCGAAGATCGCCCAGAAGGCCCAGAGCGCGGCCCCGCCGCTCATCACCAGCACGACGATCAGGGCGGCGATGGCCAGCGCCAGGGCGAGGTTGAGCAGGTGCCGCGCCGGCAGCAGGATCGGCGCACCGCTCATGTTGCCGTTCAGCTTGGCGAAGGCGATCACCGAGCCGGTGAAGGTGATGGCGCCGATCGCCAGGCCCAGCGACAGCTCGATCAGCGACTCCAACTGCACGCCGCCGTCGGGGCCGACGATGCCGTAGGCGGCGGGCGTGTGGATCGCGGCCACGGCCACCAGGCAGGCGGCCATGCCGACCAGGCTGTGGAACGCCGCCACCAGTTGCGGCATGGCGGTCATGGCGACGCGCCGGGCGATCACCGCGCCCACCGTTCCGCCGATGGCGACCCCGCCCGCGACCAGGCCCAGGGTCAGCGGATCGAGCGCGCCCTGTCTCCACAGCGTCGCCAGGGTCGTCCCCACGGCGATGGCCATGCCGATCATGCCGTTGCGGTTGCCGGCCTGGCTGGTGGTGGGCGAGGAAAGGCCGCGCAGCGCCAGGATGAACAGGACGCCAGAGACCAGGTAGAGGATGGCCGCGAGGTTGGCGTTCACGCGGCGCCCTCCTTCTTCGGCGCCGGGGCCTTCTTCTTGTACATGGCCAGCATTCGTCGCACGACCAGGAAGCCGCCGAAGATGTTGACCGAGGCGAAGGTGGCGGCCACCGCGCCGGCCCCCTTGGAGATCATCACATTGCCGGTCAGCGCGCCGCCGGCCGGCGGGTGCGCCGCGACGGCCAGCAGGGCGCCGACGATGATCACCGAGGAGATGGCGTTGGTCACCGCCATCAGGGGCGTGTGCAGGGCCGGCGTCACGCTCCAGACCACATAGTAGCCGACGAAGATCGCCAGCACGAAGATGGCCAGGCGGAAGACGGTGGGATCGACGGCTTCCATGTCAGCTTTCTCCCGCTGTCATCCCGGCCGCAGCGAAGCGGAGAGCCGGGACCCATACGCGCGATTTCATCCGGATGGGGCTGTGTCTATGGGTCCCGGACATGGGCTGCGCCCATTCCGCGATGACACGTGAAAGGGTGCGCATTCTGCTCACCCTTTCAAATTGGGATGCACGACCGCGCCGCCCTGGGTGACCAGCGCGGCCTTCAGGATCTCGTCCTCGTAGTCGGGGGCGAACTTGCCCTCCTTGTCGAGGAACAGGCCGGCGAAGGCGAAGAGGTTGCGGGCGTAGAGCGCCGAGGCGTCGGCGGCGATGCGGCCGGGCAGGTTGGCGACGCCCAGGATCTTCACGCCGTTCTTGGTGACCGCGACTTCGCCCAGCTTGGCGCCCTCGACATTGCCGCCTTGCTCGATGGCCAGGTCGACGATCACCGAGCCGGGCTTCATCGAGGCGACCTGGGCGGCGCTCACCAGCTTGGGCGCCGGGCGGCCCGGGATCAGGGCGGTGGTGATCACCATGTCCTGCTTGGCGATATGGCTGGAGACCAGCTCGGCCTGCTTGGCCTGATACTCCGGGCTCATCTCCTTGGCGTAGCCGCCGGCGGTCTGGGCGTTCTTGAACTCCTCGTCCTCGACCGCCAGGAACTTGGCGCCCAGGCTCTCCACCTGCTCCTTGGTGGCGGGGCGCACGTCCGTCGCCGTCACCACAGCACCCAGGCGCCTCGCCGTGGCGATGGCCTGCAGGCCCGCGACGCCGACGCCCATGATGAACACCTTGGCCGCGGCCACGGTGCCGGCGGCGGTCATCATCATCGGCATGACCCGGCCATAGGCCTCCGCGCCCTCGATCACCGCGCGGTAGCCGGCGAGGTTGGCCTGGGAGGACAGCACGTCCATCACCTGGGCGCGGGTGATCCTGGGCACGAACTCCATGGCGAAGGCGGTGGCCTTGGCCTTGGCCAGGCCCGCCAGCCCGGCCTTGTCCTGGTACGGATTGAGCGTCGCGACGACGATCGTGCCCGGCTTGAGCGCGGCGGTCTCCTCGGCCTCGGGGCCGCGGACCTTGAACAGGATGTCGGCCTTGGCGAGCGCGTCCTTGGCGGTCTTGGCCATGGTCGCACCGGCCGCAGCGTAGTCGGCGTCGGGATAGGAGGCGGTGGCGCCGGCCCCGGCCTCGACCGTCACGGAGAACCCCGCGGCGACCAGCTTCTTCACCGTCTCGGGCGTAGCGGCGACGCGCGTCTCGCCGGCGCGGCGCTCCCTGGTGACGGCGATGACGGCCATGGTTCGGGAGATCCCCAAAGAACGGCGATGCGCCGCGACAGCCGCCGACCTTAGGGGCTGGCGGCGGACGCTGTCCAGTCGAGGTTAGTGGCCCTCGGCGGGCTTCTCGCGCAGGAAGACGATGCCCAGGGCCAGCACGACGGCCCCGGTGATGGCGCCGCCCATGAAGCCCGCGCCGGTGCAGAACCACAGGGTCGCCGTCAGCACGCCCACGGCCACCAGCAGTGCGCCCCACTTGGTGATGTTCATCACCAGATGGAAGGTCGAGACCTGCTCGTGGATATCCATCTCGCCGCGGTGATATTCGGACGCCTGGCCGGCCATCTCGTCTCTCTTCTGCTCGAAGCGCTCCAGGCGGGTGCTACACGAGACGGGCGTCCCGCTCAAGCGCCCCTAAGACTTCGGCGGCCAGGCGGCCAGCAGCGCCCGGATCGCCGCCACCAGGGCCAGGGGCTGGTCGATCATGATGTGGTGGTGGGCGTCGGGGATCTCGATCTCGATCATGCCCGCCGGGAAGGGCGAGGGCGCGCCGGCCTTGCGGTGCTCCACGATGCGGCTCTTGGCGCCGTAGATGTGCACCATGGGCGTCGTGACCGTCACCGCGGCCATCGGGTCACCGCCCATGGCTCGCTCGCGGTCGAGCTTGGCCCACATGTTCGGGTCGAACCGCCAGGTGAAGCCCTCGCCGGACCCGTCGGGCATCGGGACCGTCTTCAGGGATCGCCGCGCGATGAAGTCGGCGATGTAGGGGTTGCCCGCCGGCTGCGGCGGCATCAGGCGGAAGCGCAGCAGCGCCGCCTCCAGGCTCGGATAGATCCGGCTCGGGCGGTCGGCGGTGGGGATGTTGCGCACCGCCTCCATCTGCGCCATGCGCTTGGCCAGCTCCTCCGGCGGCGGGCCGAAGCCGGTGTCGACCATGATCGCCGCATGCATTCGCTCGGGGTTGCGCACGGCGGCGAAGAACACCTGGCCGCCGCCGAACGAGTGGCCGATGTAGATCGGCTTGCGCCCGCCCTCGTAGAGCCCGGTCGCCCGCGCCACGGCCTCCGCGTCGTCGGCGAAGTCGGTGAAGGAATAGCGCTCGCGCCAGTCCGAAGCGCCCATGCCGGCCAGCGACATCGAGGCCACCCGATAGTCGTCGGCGAAGAACGGGGCGATGAAGCTCCACCAGTCGGCGTGGGCGGAGTTGCCATGCACGAACAGGAGGCCCGGCTTGCCGACCTCGCCCCAGGTCAAGACCTCGAGCTTCGACCCCAGGCTCTCCACGAAGGTCCGTTCCGGCTCGCGGGCGATGGCGTCCTTGAACCATTGCGGCGACGGCGGCTCCGCGCCGTGGAACGCCGCCAGCGGCGCCTGGACCTCCGGCGGCAGGGTCGGCTCGGTGTGAACCGGGCGGTCGTCATAGGCGCGCTCGGGGGTCTCCGCCGCCGGCTTCACGTCTTGCGCCATCGGGTCCTCGGAATGTCTGGGGCCTGCAATCGGGGAGAAGGGCCCGGCAATATGGGGTTAGGTGACTAACGGGCGTTTGAAAAATGGCAAGCGGTTCGTCCGGGCGCTAGGGTCGGCGCGCGTGCAGGTCGCGGAGGGGCGTTCGGTGCTGAAGTGTTTGATCCTGGGGAGCGTCGCGGCGCTCGCCACCCTGACGGCGGCCCCCATTCCGGCCCAGGCCGCCCCACAGATCCTGGCCCCGCCGGTCCCGCCCAACGCCTCGGTGCGGCCCTACGTGAAGGTGGACGGCAAGACCGTGGTCCTGCGCCACGTCGGGCTGATCGACGGGACCGGCGCGACGGCCCAGGACGACCGCACCGTCATTGTCACGAACGGCAGGATCGCCGCGGTGGGCGGGCCGAACCTCGCCGCGCCGGCCGGCGCCCAGGTGCTGGACCTCACCGGCCGCACGGTCCTGCCCGGCATCGTCGGCATGCACGACCACATGTACTACATCGCCCGGCCCAACATGGACGCCGCCGGCCATTCCGAGCCGCCGTTGATGGTGCCGCAGATGACGTTCTCGTCGCCGCGCCTCTACCTGGCGGCGGGCGTCACCACCATGCGGACCACCGGCTCCGTCGAGCCTTACGTCGACCTCAACGTCAAAAGCCTGATCGACGCGGGCGGCATGGTCGGGCCGCACATGGACGTCACCGGCCCCTACCTGGAAGGCTCGAGCAGCCCGTTCATCCAGATGCACGCGCTGAGGGACGCCGCCGACGCAACCCGCACCGTCGCCTACTGGGCCGACATGGGGGCGACTTCCTTCAAGGCCTATATGAACATCACCCGCGCGGAGCTGGGCGCGGCGATCCAGGAAGCCCACAAACGCGGCCTGAAGCTCACCGGCCACCTCTGCTCGGTGACCTATCCGGAGGCCGTGGCGCTCGGCATCGACAACCTGGAGCACGGCTTCTTCGTCAACACCCAGCTCGACCCCGGCAAGCAGCCGGACGTCTGCCCCCGCACCGCGGGCGATCCGACCCTGCTGGCCATGACGCCGGAGAGCCCGGAAGCCGACAGGCTGATCAGGCTGCTGGTCGATCACCATGTGGCGGTCACCTCGACCCTGCCGGTGTTCGAGCAGCGCGTGCCGATGCATTCGCCGCTGAACCCGAAGGCCATGGCCGTGCTGACCGTCGAGGCCCGGGAGGCCTATCTCTACGCCCGCAACCTGACCAACCAGGCGCCGCGCGACCGCTATGCCGATGCGGCGAAGGAATTCCAGAACGACCTCGGCCTGGAGCGGAAGTTCGTGGCCGCCGGCGGCCTCTTGATCGCCGGCCCCGACCCCACCGGCAACGGCGGCGTCATCCCCGGCTTCGGCGACCAGCGCGAGGTCGAGTTGCTGGTCGAGGCCGGCTTCACCCCGGTCGAGGCCATCAAGATCGCCACCCTGAATGGCGCGACCTATCTAGGGCTAGCCGACCGCATCGGCTCCATCGCGCCCGGCAAGGACGCCGACCTGGTGGTGGTGAAGGGCGACCCGTCCAAGGCCATCGCCGACATCGAGAACGTCGAAATCGTGTTCAAGGACGGGGTCGGCTACGACGCGCCGAAACTGCTGGAGTCGGTGAAGGGGCGGTATGGGCAGTATTGAGGGGGCCGACCGCTCAGCTCTTGGGGATACGGCTCCCGAGAAATCGCCGTGCACGTTGGACGAGCCAGATGATGCCAGCCGCAACCGCCACGACGAGCACCGCTGCGGTGGAATAGGTCCCCACCGGAAGGCCATAGTAGTTGTTCCAGAGGACAGCTTTGCCTTGCAACATGGCTCCGACCACGCTTGCGCCAAGGCCGATGAAGACAAACGCAAGAAGCGAAAAGCCTATTCCTTTCAATATCGGATGCCGCACCGCTCGTCCCCTCGAAAGCCCGCGGCTAAGCTACCGCTTA
>Ga0210400_10002057_pt1 | contig 19172 bp, 14 predicted proteins | sample IncBWH26MmetaG_FD_155456 | JGI IMG/M metagenome (GOLD analysis project Ga0210400, IMG submission 155456) | Forest soil microbial communities from Barre Woods Harvard Forest LTER site, Petersham, Massachusetts, United States - Inc-BW-H-26-M | ecosystem: Environmental > Terrestrial > Soil >...
ACATCGCCTTGCCGTTGCCGAGACCGACCATAAGTTTGCCGGGTTGACGCGCGAAGTGCGCCCGCTCGTGCCGAAAAAAGCCCTGACCGAAGTGCAGCGCCTGGCGACCGAAGCCGGAGAAGACGGCCAGATCGAATTCGCGCTTGATGACAGCCATCTGTTTTTCCGCGTCGGCGAACGCTTGCTGATCTCACGAATGCTGACCGGACAGTTTCCAAACTACGAAGCCGTCCTGCCGCGTGAGAACAACAAACACGTAGTGCTCGAGCGCGGCGAATTGAATGACGCCGTAAAGCGCGTCGCCCAGCTTGCTGACCAGCGTTCGCACGCCGTAAAACTTTCCGTCGCCAGGGAAGGCATCGAGATTTCCGCGTCCAGCCCCGAATATGGCGAAGCGAAAGAGACACTCGAAAAAGATTATCAAGGCGAGCCGCTGGCCATCGGCTTCAACGCGCAATACATGCTGGATTTTCTCGGCGCCGCCGCCGAAGGCCCGATCAGCCTCGAATTGAAGGACGAACAATCCGCCGGGCAGATGCGCCCCCTCGCCGAGGAAGCCTACCGCTACCGCTACGTCATCATGCCGATGCGAATTTGAGACGCAAGGATATAACAAGATAGTACCTACCGGGTATCTTCAGAGATTCCCTCCGCGTGACGGAAGAAGAGGCCGGCAGGATAGCCCCATCTTACTGAAACTAATAGCTATATGTATTTGCCAGGCATCGATTTGGGCTTGAGAAAACGGTCCGTTTGCGGTAAAATTGCTGTGGTCAAACGTTCAGTTGGTTTCCTCCAGAACGGCACGTCGGCCAGGCTGGTTGTGCCCTGAGGTGCATGCCCGCGCCAGAGCATGCGGGACGCCACAAGCCTGGAGGAAAGTAGTCTTCGCCACGTCCGCTTCCGCGCGATCGGAATCCGGACGGGATGGAGCAGAAACCCTACGAGTCCCAGCCGGGAATGATGGTTGAGGATCACAGGGTAAGGCGACGGTCAAACCGATCGTGTGCGGGCTCTGCTTTTATGATCAACGCTTCCTGTTTAGCGTGGAGCCCGGCAGAAATAATGACAACCGCCTTTCCCCTCGATTCCGCAGGAGCGCGCACAATATGGCAGAGAAAGCAACTGTAGTCAGCAGTGGAGCAGGTCACCGTTACGACGCAACATCGATCAAAGTGCTTGGCGGACTGGAAGCGGTGCGATTGCGGCCCGCTATGTACATCGGCTCGACCGGTGAGCAAGGCCTGCACCACCTGGTCTGGGAGGTGGTGGACAACTCCGTTGACGAAGCGCTCGCGGGCTACTGCGACGAAATCAATGTGGAAGTACACGAAGACAACAGCGTTACGGTGATCGATAACGGCCGCGGCATTCCCGTGGACATGCACGCCACGGAGAAAAAACCGGCAGCCGAAGTTGTGATGACCGTGCTGCATGCCGGCGGAAAATTTGACAGCGATACGTATAAGGTTTCTGGCGGACTCCATGGCGTCGGCGTTTCGGTCGTGAACGCGCTCGCAGACAGGCTGGAACTGGAAATCTGGCGCGACGGCGAAGTCTGGGAGCAGTCTTACGAAATCGGGAAGCCGAAAGGCAAGCTGAAGGTCACCGGCAAGACGCGCAAAACTGGCACGAAGATCACATTTCACCCCGATCCTTCGATCTTCGACAATCACAAGTACAGCTACGACATCCTGGCGCAACGTCTGCGCGAGCTCGCATTCCTGAACAAAGGTCTGAAAATCACGCTCACCGATGAGCGCAGCGATAAATCGGCAGAATTTCGATTCACGGGCGGCATCGCCGAATTCGTCAAGCATCTGAATAAGGGCAAACAAGTGCTGCACGATTCCCCGGTCTACATGGAAGGCAAGAAAGACACCGTCGAAATTGAAATCGCGCTGCAATACAACGACAGCTACACGGAAAACGTGTTTGCATTCGCTAACACGATCAACACCGTGGATGGCGGGACGCACCTTTCCGGATTTCGTTCGGCGCTGACGCGCTCGATCAACAATTTCGCTTCGTCGACCGGAATGCTCAAGGAGCAGAAGGACGAGGTCACGATCACCGGCGACGATGTCCGCGAAGGGCTGGTCGCAGTGGTCTCCGTGAAGCTGCCGCAACCACAGTTTGAAGGCCAGACCAAAGGAAAACTCAACAGCGACATCAAGGGGCCGGTCGAGCAGCTTATCAACGAGCGTCTGGGCGAGTACTTCGACAAACATACAACCGTGGCGCGGCGGATTATCGGAAAATGCATCGACGCAGCGCGCGCCCGCGAGGCGGCACGCAAGGCGCGCGAGTTGACGCGGCGCAAATCCGCGATGGATTCGGGCGGTCTGCCGGGAAAGCTCGCTGATTGCCAGGAGCGCGATCCCGCGCGGTGCGAGATTTTCATCGTTGAGGGCGAATCGGCCGGTGGCTCGGCCAAGGGCGGGCGCGACCGGAAATACCAGGCCATTCTGCCGCTCAAGGGAAAGATCCTAAACGTTGAGAAAGCGCGCTATGACAAGATGCTCGGCCACGAAGAAATTCGCGCCATTATCACGGCGCTAGGCACCGGCATCGGCAAGGATGATTTCGATCCCGCGAAGCTGCGCTACCACAAGATCATACTGATGACCGATGCGGACGTCGACGGCAGCCACATCCGCACGCTGCTGCTCACTTTTTTCTTCCGCCACATGACGGAATTGATCAAACGCGAACACATCTACATCGCACAGCCGCCGCTTTATCGCGTGAAACGAGGCAAGTCGGACCGGTACATTCGCGATGAGGATGAATTCAACCACGAGCTGATGTCTCGCGCGACCGAGGACCACGTCGTGAAGCCGAAGGAAGGCGGCGCTCTCCAAGGCGCACCCCTGACGAAATTTCTGCTGAACGTGCAGGAATACGATCTGGCCGCGGCCAAGATGGCGCGAAAGCTGCGCGAGCCGCGCCTGGTGGACTTGCTGGCGGCGAGCGACCTCGAAAAGAAGACGGACTTCGAGGACAAGAAAGCGCTCGAGAAACTTCTGAAGGCCATCGACAAAGCGAAGCTCGATCTCGACGCAAAAATTGCTTACGACGAAGAGCACAGTCTTTACGACCTGGTGATTCCGGGAACTCCCGCGCGGCCTGGCGAGAAGAAAATCAACTGGGCGTTTGCCGCCACACCGGAATACAAGCGCCTGCGCGCATCGGCCAAAGCGGTCAGCGAGGTGGACCGGCCGCCGTTCACCGTGACACGCAACGGCGACAAGATCGTGAAGGAAAAAGCGTCCGACGTGCTCGCCTACGTGCTCGAGGACGCCAAAAAAGATTTCACGATTACACGGTTCAAGGGCCTCGGCGAAATGAATCCAGAGCAGCTCTGGGAGACAACGATGAACGCCGAAACACGCACGCTGCTGAAAGTTCGCACCGACGATGCCGCGGCCGCGGAAGAAATTTTCTCCACGCTGATGGGCGAAAACGTCGAAAGCCGTCGCAAGTTCATTGAAGAAAATGCGCTGGAAGTGGTGAATCTGGATATTTAAAGCGTGGCGGTGAATCCGCAACAGGCCGTGGCGTAATCTTTTGTGATTGCGCTGGCCTTAAGATGTTTAATTTTTCGTTTGAGAAGAAAGCCGATCGGGGGGCCGGACGGCGATTCAGCATCACGATGATTTTTCAAATTTCCTGGACGACATTGCCTGGTCTGCGTGGATTGTCATGTTCGGAATTTCGTGCGACACCGACCACGGCGCCGGATAACGAGCGCGGCGTGGCGATCGGGTGTGCGAATGACGCCGAGCGCGACGCTCTGGTGGCGGAACTTGAAGCACATTTTAGTGCGCAACGGTTTCTGAATACCGCGGCGGCGTTTGATGCGGTCAAGGATTATGTAGCGCAGCGGGCCGCGCGGGGATAGCTGCAGGAAGTTGATTTCGAATCTGTAGAGGCATGGTTCACCGAGAACATTCTCCGTGAACGGCATGCCCCTACACGAGAACACTGAGGGACGGATCGATGGCGGACGAACCTAAACAGGCACAAATGATTCCGGTCGAAATTGAGGCCGAGATGAAGAAGTCGTACCTCGATTACGCGATGAGCGTAATCGTGGCGCGCGCGATCCCGGACGTACGCGACGGATTGAAGCCGGTGCAGCGGCGCATCCTCGTCGCGATGAACGATCTGGGCCTTGCGTCGAATCGCGGCTATCGCAAATGCGCGAAGATTTGCGGCGACACTTCCGGAAATTATCACCCGCATGGTGAAGCCGTCATTTACCCGACGCTGGTGCGTCTCGCGCAATCGTTCAACATGCGCTACCCGCTGATCGACGGGCAGGGAAACTACGGCTCGGTGGACGGCGATCCGCCCGCGGCGATGCGGTACACCGAAGCGCGCCTGGCGAGGATATCCGAAGAAATCCTTGCCGATCTCGAAAAAGAGACGGTAGACTTTATTCCAAACTTCGACCAGACGCGCGAAGAGCCGGTCGTTCTGCCGTCAAGAACCCCAAATCTGCTGGTGAACGGCGCGAGCGGCATCGCGGTGGGTATGGCGACGAATATCCCCCCGCACAACCTTGGCGAAATCATTGACGCCACCGTACTGTTGATCGAGAAGCCGGACACGACGCTCAAGGAAATCATGAAGCTGGTGCCGGGTCCGGATTTTCCAACTGCCGGATACATCTCCGGCAGTGACGGCATCGTCTCCGCGTACAAGACCGGACGCGGCAGCTTCATCATGCGCGCCAAAGCCGCGATCGAAAGCGCCGGCAAGGACCGCGAGAACATCGTCATCACCGAAATTCCGTACCAGGTCAACAAGTCGCGCTTGATCGAGCGCATCGCCGAGCTGGTGCAGACGAAAAAGATCGAAGGCATTTCCGACGTGCGCGATGAATCTGACCGTGAAGGCATGCGCATCGTCATCGAAGTGAAGCGCGGCGAAGAACCGAAAATCATTCTGAATCACCTTTTCAAACTCACGCAGATGCAGGAATCGTTCGGAATGATTCTGCTCGCGATCGTTAACGGGCAGCCGCGCGAACTGGGCCTGCTGCCACTGCTGAAGCTTTTCATCGAGCATCGCATCGAAGTCGTGCGGCGGCGCACGCAGTTCGAGTTGCGCAAGGCCGAAGAGCGCGAGCACATCCTGCTCGGTTTCCGAAAAGCGCTCGAGCACCTGGACGACATCATCAAGCTGATTCGCAAAAGCAAATCCCCGAAGGAAGCGCGCGAAGGATTGATGGAGACCTGGGAGTTCACCGAACGCCAGGCGCAAGCCATCCTAGATCTGCAATTGCACAGACTGACGCAGATGGAGCGCGAAAAGATTCTCGAAGAGTTGAAGCAAATTCAGGCCCTGATCGCCGAGCTCAAGGAAATTCTGGCCAGCGAGAAAAAATTGAAGGGCGTAATCACCAAGGAGCTGCGCGAAGTCCAGAAAGATTACGCCGACCCGCGCCGCACCGAGATCGTCGAAAGCGTCGAGGAAATCAAGCTCGAAGACTTGATCGCCGACGTCGACATGGCCATCACCGTCAGCCACGCGGGCTACATCAAGCGCACCCCAGTGGACGTCTACCGCCACCAGTCGCGCGGTGGCAAGGGCCGCATCGGCGCGAAAACGCGCGAGGAGGATTTCGTAGAGTATTTGTTTGTCGCGTCAGCGCATAGTTACATCCTGTTGTTCAGCTCGAAGGGCCGCGTCTATTGGCTCAAGGTATATGAAATTCCCGAGGCCGCGGCGGCCACGCGCGGCAAGGCGATATCCAGCCTTGTAAAATTCCAGGAGGATGAACACCTGACCGCGGTTGTCGCGGCGACAAATCTCGAACAAGAAGGCACGTTCATTTTCTTCGCGACGCGCAACGGCACGGTAAAAAAGACCGCCCTTTCCGAGTTCTCTAATCCACGCCCGAGCGGAATCATCGCCATCAACCTCGAAAAGGACGATGAGTTGATCGGCGCGCATCTCACCGACGGCAAGCAGATGATTTTCCTCGCAAGCCACGACGGCCAGGCGAACCTGTTCCGCGAAACCGAAGTGCGCTCGATGGGCCGGAACGCAGGCGGCGTAAACGGGATGGATTTGGCCAAGGGCGATTATTTGGTGGGAATGGAGCCCGTGCAGCCCGACTTCGAAATCATCAAGAAGGAAACAAAGCTGGATACGCAGAACCTCGATGAGATCGAGAATGAAGTCATCAAGGAATCCCTGACATCGCTGATGCTGACGGTTTCCGAAAAAGGTTTCGGCAAGCGCACGCCGCTGGCCGAATACCGCATCACATCACGCGGCGGCAAGGGCGTAATCAACTTGAAATCCACAGATCGCAACGGCCCCGTGGTCGCGGCGCTCCAAGTAACCGAAGAGTCCGACGTAATGATCATAACCGAGTACGGTAAGGTGATCCGCGTCCACGCGAACGAGATCCGGGAGGCGGGCCGCTCGACACAAGGTGTGCGCCTGCTGCGCCTCGAAGACGATGATAAAATCGCCGCCGCGGCGTCGATCCTGGAAGACCAGGAAGTCACGGAAGAAAAGAAGTAGAGGAACGCGGCGTTAACAAAATAAGATAGCAGGCATGGACGCTAAGCCTGAGCCTCTGCAGCCGATATTCACTGCCCATCTTTTCCCGAAGCTCGAAGGAATGTTGATCGAGCTTCTGCGGTCGCTCACGTCCCAAGACTGGGAAAAGCAAACCCTTGCCCCGAAATGGAAAGTAAAGGATGTGGCGGCCCATCTACTCGATACGCAGCTTCGCAAACTCTCTGCTTCCCGTAATCGCCACCCATCCGGAACTCCGAAGATCACATCTGACGCGGATCTTATAGCGCTCATCAATTCCTTGAATGCGGAGGGCGTCAAGAAGTACCGCCGGCTAAACCCCGACGAATTGATTTCAAGGATGGAATTGGCGTCGAGAGAGAGCGCCGAATATCACCAGTCGCTCGATCCATTCGCGCCGGCGATGTTCCCCGTAAGCTGGGCGGGAGAGCAAGAATCAGCGAACTGGTTCGACACCGCCAGGGAATTCACGGAGCGCTGGCACCACCAGCAGCAGATCAGACTCGCCGTTGAAAAGCCGGGTATCCTAACACGCGAATTCTATTATCCGGTCGTCGATTGTTTCCTGCGCGCGCTGCCTCATGCTTACCGGACCGTACCGGCAAAGCCCGGGGCGCTGGCGCAATTCAACATTGCCGGTGAGAGCGGCGGAAGCTGGTATTTGTTCCGTGGCATTGAGACGTGGAGATTGGTTTCTTCTGCAACTGGAGAAAAAGTTTCGGAGACGACCATCCCGCAGGAACTCGCCTGGCGCATCTTCACCAAGGGAATCAAGCGGGACGCGGCAAAGACGCAGGTGCGCGTGACGGGAGACATCGAAATCGGACTCCACATTCTCGGAATGGTGTCGATCGTAGGCTGATCGGCGAACGCGGCGACTACTTTCCTTCGATGTAGTAACCCGGGCGCGTGCGGACTTTCACGCCGGGACGATCCACGGTCACTTTGATCTGGTGAAAACCTGCGGCATCGGTGCCGGCGGGGTGATAGCTCAGCGTGTACTGCGCGTTGAGTTCTCCGCCGATGGCGTCCACTGCGGTCTCGATCGAGCGATCGCGGAACGTGGACTGATACATTCCGCCAGTGGCGACGGTCGCGACCTCAAGCGGGCGCTCTTTTACAACGGCCGTCGCATGTTGCACGGCCCACACAGCAAGTGCCAGCACGTCGATGTTGCCTTCGCGCTGCTGCTCCGTGGTGGGCGTCTGCACCGTGCCGGGCACCGGCGGGAGTCCGAACGTGCCAGGGGGCGTGCCCTGGATAGGCCCTGACTGCACAGGCGGCGATCGTAGCTCGGCTGCGGTCGTTGAAAGACCCACGCTATAGCTCACAATGTTCGAAAGCTGTGCATCACGCAGGATAGCGCCGAGTTTTTCCTCGCTTCCGGAATCCTTTGCCTCGGCGACGAGGATGACTACGCGCCGGCGGGAAGGCGGGCGGTCGCGCAACAGGCCCACCGCCGTCGATAGCGCATCGTACAGCCTCGCGCCGCTGTTCCCCGCTTTCAGATTTGTAATGGTCTTCTCGATTTTGTCGCGGTCCGCAGTGAACGGCAGCAGGTGGTCGACTCTATCATCATATCCAAGAACTGCCGCATCCCCGGAAGGGCCGATCACCGTCTGCGTGAACACGATTCCGGACTTCTGGACGGCGGGTAGCAGTGGCGCGATTCGCGAACTGGTTTCAAACACTAATACGGCCGAGAGCGGTTCTCCCCCGAGGTCAAAGGATTCGATGTTTTGCTGGACGCCGTTATCGAACACGTGGAAATCCTTTTTCTCGAGATCCAGGACCAACTCGCCCTTGGCGTCGTGGACGGCGACCGGAGCGTTTACAAGCGCGACCTTTACGCGAATCCCGTTCTCAGGCGCCTTTTGTACGGTCGTGCCCGGCTTTGGTGCGATAGGTCCTTGCGTCCCCTGAGCGCGCGCGAAGATTACGGAGAACGCGATCCAGGCAACGAGCGCGGCGACACTGGCTGCGAAACTTCGTCTCAAAGTCACATCTCTAGTCTACTCCTTTGGAGGCGGGAATGGGCGGAGCGTGGCCGTGCACGGGAAGTTCCCATGGTGCATAGAGCGCACAGAGAAACCCCGCGCTGCTGGCGTTTTAACTTAGCGGCTGCGTAAAATGAAGAATCGCAGGAAATTCTCGCGGGCTCCCAGCAGATCCCGCACACGTTTGCAGTGGAGGTTTGATGAGCCGTCGGCCGCGAAGCAAGAAACGAAGTCGGGAAATCGATCCGCCGTACCGCGATGCCGTATTCATGGAGAGTTTGCCGGCGCGCCCTGTCCGTATCCTCACCGAGTACATCGATCCCCTCGAACGACTGCGGCGCGAAAAAGTGGGCGACACGATCGTGATGTTTGGTTCGGCGCGCATCCTCTCGCGTGAACAAGCTCTGGCGCGCCTGCAGAAGCTGGAGAAGGGGGGCAAGCGCCGCTTGACGACTGAACATCCGGCAGCATTACGCGACGCTAAGGCGTCCCTCGAGATGTCCCGCTATTACGAGGAAGCACGGGAGCTGGCTCGGCGCATTACATCCTGGGCCATGTCGCTCGGCGACAATCCCCGGAGGTTCGTCATTTGCTCGGGAGGCGGGCCGGGAATCATGGAGGCGGCCAACCTGGGCGCCGCCGAGGCAGGCGGAAAGTCCATTGGTCTGAGCATTGAATTGCCGCACGAACAGCGGCCGAATGATTACATCAGTCCCGAGTTAAGCTTCATGTTTCATTATTTTTTCATGCGGAAATTATGGTTCGCGCAGCTCGCCAAAGCTCTGATTATTTTTCCCGGCGGCTTCGGCACGATGGACGAGCTCTGGGAAATGCTCACGTTGATGCAAACCGGAAAGCTGCAGCGGCGCAACCTGATCTTGATTTACGGGCGCAAGTATTGGGACCGCGTGCTCAACTGGAAGCACATGCTGCGCTGCGGCACAATTGACAAGCACGAGTACGGGTTACTGGAATTTGCCGACACTGTCGACCAGGCGTTCGAGCGCGTGCGGAACCGTCTCGAAATGCATCACATGACGCCTGATACGCTCCTGCAGTAGTCTGTACGGTATTTACAGTCGACAAACCAATCACGATCGTCACGAACTAGATGAAGCACACGAGAGTTGCCAACGTCGTTTCGGCAACAGTTGGCGGGAACACCGCGACAACGACCGTGATTATGACCATGACAACGATCGCGACCGCCGTTGAAGTCGGAACTATTCTGCTAAAGGCAAAGGCACACAGAAAGAAAAACGGGCCGCTTACCAAAGAGCGGCCCGTTCTTAACTCTAGCGAGCTCCAAGTAGAGCCCCGCACCCGTTCTAGAAATAGCTACAGAATTTAGTTTTTGGACGCAACCAGGACATCCGAAAATACCGCTTCAAAGCGACGCTTTTCGTCCTGGTCATGCAGCATCACAACGGGAACGATGCGTAACGAGTGACGGCAGGAATGGCACGCTGCCATTTCGCCCTGCAGATCCTGTAAAAACCCGTCCGTGAAGTGATATTGATCACGGGTGCGTCGCGCCGATTTCATCCCGCGCTCGCCGCAATACGGACAATTGTATTCAACCAGATCTTCCTGAGGATCGCGGTCCAATGCGGCCCAACCCGTGTAGCGAACCCCAACGGCTTCTTTCGAATGAAGACTCATGACAATTTACCTCTCTCCTCCTGCCAGGAACCCTGTAACAGTATTTATCAGATGCGGGAGATAGGCGAAGTGGTGCACCCAAATTCCTTGGTCACGTAACCCACTGTAAGAAAACCATTTGCCCAATGGATTATCCCATGGGATTCCGGAGGCTCACTTCCCAGATCCACATGGAGGAACTTTGACAGCGCTATGGTGTCCAACTGAATGAGGGCGCGCTCCTCATCATCGCTGCGAAAGGCGGCATGCGGTCCCACACGGGATGCCGCCTAAATTCACGGCTCCATCTGGAGCCTGCCGAAAAGAGGTGCGCCCGTGCCAGTCTATAGCAATGGAAGGACTGAATCAGAACATGCGACGACAGAAACAGCTCTCGGTCGATGCTTGGTTGATGGCGACGCAGCCACGAAAGCACGCGACCGCTACCGGCGTCGAAAGGCGCTGGGGATTTCGTTTGCCATCGAAACCGCAGTGCTCTCGCTGCTCATCATAGCGCCATTGATGACCAGCGTCGCACAGCCGCAACTTAACCGCATCTTCGCGCCCATGCCGATCGTCATAGGGGGCTGGCGTGCTCACAACCCAAGCCACGAACCCGTGCCTCGCCCGGTTCAGCACGAATTTACTTTTTCGGACAGGGGTTTCCGATCGCCTTTATCTGTTCCAGTCGCGAACGTCCACCAAAACACTGAGCTGGATGACGCTCCAGTCCTCGACATACCGGGAGCATACATTCCGGGCGCAATTCAATTACCCGATCTTGGTTCGACGCGCTCGCCGATCGAACCGCCATCCATCGAAACACGCAAAACAAATACGAGGAATGTCGTAAAACTAAGCGAAGGCGTGGAGCAGGCTCAATTGATCTTGCGTGTCGAGCCGCGCTACCCGGCCCTCGGAATCCAAACGAGGACACAAGGGACAGTGCTGTTGCACGCGATCATTAGCCTGGAGGGGCACATCACGGTGCTTGAAGTTGTGAGCGGCCCGCCATTACTGGTGCAGGCGGCAGTCGACGCCGTGCGTCAGTGGCGCTATCGCCCGACGTATCTCAACGGCGAGCCAGTGGAAGTTGAAACTTCGATCACGGTGATTTTTCGATTGGGCCAATAGGATTGGCGTTCCCGGTTAGAAAAAGGGCCGAAGAATGTCGGTGCTTCGGCCCTTGTAGTTCCTGACGCGGCCCCTCCCCAGCGGCGGCAGGAGAAAATTCAGTGCGTGACCAAATCTCAGAAGCTGCGGACACAACGCTAACGATCAGCCTCCGTTGACGGGTGCCGCTCACATGAATTGTTCAAAAACAAGCCGCACCGGTTCGAGCGAATTCTGGGATGCACTATTTTTGTGCAGCAGTTGCCCGCGGAAATATAAAAATTAAAGTAGAGGTTCGCCCGCGAAACGTGCAATTGTTTCTCGGGCCGCGTCGCGGATGCGAACGATTTCGTGCCAGTCCGACACATCGGATTGCGGAAGGAGAGGCGGACAAATCGTAACTGCGATGCGACCGGGGCGCGGCAACCAGGCGCCGTCGCGTAGCACGCGGCGCGTTCCTTCGAGCGCCACCGGCACGACTGGCCGCTGCGCCGCAATTGCCGCCTTAAACGCGCCGAGCTGGAACGCGCGGACACCAGCCTGCGCGGTGAATGTGCCCTCGGGAAATACAAAGACGGATTCGCCGCGCCGGAGGGTCTGTTCAATTTCTTCGGCTTGCTGCAATCGCGCGCGCGAATCTTCGCGGTTGAATGCGAAATGGCCAAGCTTGCGAAGAAACGTGCGAAAGAACGGCATGGACCGCACTTCACCCTTGGCGACGAAATGATAGTCCGCGCCGAGCGCCGCCATTAAAACGAGCACATCCGCGTAGCTGGTGTGATTTGAAACGAACATTCGCGAGGCGCCTCCACGTATGTTTTCCAGTCCCTCGACGCGTACGCGCCAGCCCGCCAGCATGAAATACGCTCGCAGAGCCGCTGTCGTGATGCGCCCTGCCGCCTCGCGTGAGGGCGCAACCAACACCAGCAACCACGTCGGAAATAGCATCAGCCCGAACATAACCACCGCGTAGCAACCGTACGCGGCTACAATCGCGCGACCGAGCGCAGCACGCATCCGCCCAATACTCGACGCCGCCGCGAGCCGCGCAATCTGCAGCCAAGCCGGAGGTGATTTCTCGCCGAGCGCGTCAGAGAGAAACCGCTTCTTCGTGGCATCCCGCTGGAGTTTTCCGCTCGACGTTTTCGGAATCGTGTTCGGAGGGACGAGCTTGACTACATCGGGCGGCAGACCCATCGCGGCCGAAACCTGCGCGATGATGGCCTGCGCGATACGAGTTCGCGCCGCGCCATCGCGCTCACGCGTCTCCGCAATAATAACCAGACGCTCGGTTCCCTTCGCGGGGTCCGCGGCGCCAAATGCGGCGACGCAACCTTTGCGTACGCCCGGCACTTGAGCCACGACTTCTTCGATCTCGTGTGGATAGAGATTGCGTCCAGAGAGGATGACAATGTCCTTCACACGGCCGGTAATATAGATCTCGCCTTCGGCCCGGTACGCGCGGTCGCCTGAGTTGATCCAACCTTCCCTTGCACCCTCCGGGAACAGGCCGGCTGTTGCCGCATCGTTCCGAAGATAACCCTGTGTGGCCGAGGGCCCGCGAAACCAGAGCTGCCCCTCTACACGCTCGGCGGCTTTTTCCCCCCGGTCATTGACGATGCGTACCTCGTGCCGCGAAATGGCGGGGCCCACCGAGACGAATGAGATCACGTTTTTGTCGTCGAGCGCCGCATCGGGCCGAGCCTGAACGGCGTATCCTTCACGTTCGAACGCGCCGCGCTCGACGCGGTCCACGCGTGGCCCCCTGCCAGGCGGCGGAATCGTCAATGCGACCGACGACTCGGCCAGGCCATACACTGGGAGTAGCGCTTCGCGGCGGAAGCCACAGCGGGCAAAGCGCGCCGCGAAACGATCGAGAGTCGCAGGAAGAACCGGTTCCGCGCCGTTCAGTGCCGCGCGCCAAGCGCTCAGGTCGAGTCCCTGGAGGTCGCCGTCGGAAACTTTCGCCGCAGCGAGTTCATATGCAAAATTCGGCGCCGCGCCGAGCGTCCCATGATAGCGAGCGAAAGCGCGGAGCCACCGCACGGGCCGCGACAAAAACGCGAGAGGTGAAAGCACCACAACCGGGAGACCGAAATAGAGCGGCAAGAGCCAGGAGCCGATCAGGCCCATGTCGTGGTAAAGCGGCAGCCAGTTTACACCGACGTCATCGGAGCGGATGCTGAGCGCTTCGCCGATCGCGCGGATGTTCGCCAGCAGGTTTGCATGTGTCAGCATGACGCCTTTGGGATTTCCGGTGGAACCTGAAGTGTACTGCAGTAGTGCGATGTCCTCGCCGCGTGAGTGCAGTTGAGGCCCGAGCGGCGCGGCGGCGCGCGATTCGACCAGCACGGAGGAAGTCACAACGGCTTCAAGCGAGGGGACGCGCGGTTTGAGCAGTTTAGCCACGCGCTCGGCTTCGCGGAAAGTGACCAGCAAGCGCGCGCCCGCATTTGAAAGGATCGCCGACTGGCGTTCCGCGTATTCCGCAATCCGGTCCGCTCGGAACGGCGGGTAAATCGGTGCGGGCGTCGCGCCGGCAAGCAATGTCCCCGCGAATATTAGAAAAAAATCACGCGATGTCGGCAGCATGATGGCCACGCTATCGCCGCGCCCGATCCCGTGCTGCGCCAAACCTGCAGCGACGCGTTCGGCTCCGGCAAAAAGCTCGCCAAACGTTAGCGCCGGACTTTCTCCTTCATCCTCGAAAAAAATCAAATGCGTATTCGCGGCGTCGGCACGCCCTCGATAGGAAAGCACGTCTTGAAATGTTTCCGCGCTGGGCACTCCTTCCGCGATTCCACCGGAGGGAATCTTAGGAGCACGCGCTGCGCCGCCGCTGCCCACGGGTGCGGCCGCAGGTGGACCGTTCACGGCACTCAAAGCGGAGATCAGGTCCTGCACCGTGTCAGCTTCGGCCAGGACGCTATCGTCGAGACGCGTACCGAAGGTCTGCTCGATGCGCAGCAGCAATTCGACGCGTTCGAGACTGCCGAGGCCCAATTGGCGTTCGAGATGAGAGGCCGGTCCGATCGATGCGAGCGCCGGTCGGTGGCCGAGTTCGGAGACGAGCGCACGCACAACGTCGAGCAAACGTTCTGGGTCCGTCTCCGCGTCGAAATGTCGTGCGGGAGATACCATGGGTAGTTAACCGTTCACGGCGAATCGGAGATGCTCACCATGAAACCTTCAAGCGAAGGTTCTCCCTGAACGGCGTGCAGAACTGCACTTGGCGTAGGCTAACATGCACCCAGGCAGGGTTCAATCGTTCACGACGCGTACGATAGCAAGCTAGCCCGATGTTAATTGCTTCTGGTGACCGGAGGCGAAAAACCCACAATATCATACAAGCTAAAAACGCGTTGTTTTGCACCGATATGGAACAGCCTAAGTGATTGCTATCATTGGGCATAATCGTAGAAGCTGTTCGAGCTGGACTCGGCGTTCAATCCGATGTAGCATCCACACTCTTCGGAAACCGCATCTATACTTAAAAACGAGGCTCAGCGTGACTCAAGAAAAAGTACAGCAATCATATCGTGGTGTCTTATGCCTTCATTGCAAGAATCCGATTCCAATATCTCCTCTCGTGGCCAGCATTGAAGCGGAACCGCCTGCTGACGAAGCGATCCCTGGGCGGCATCAGAAATGCCAAGTATTCCACCTTCGATGTGCGGTATGCGGTAAGGAGAAGCCGTACAAGATTGGCGAGATACTCGAATTCGAAGGGGTGCCCGAAACCGAAATACGCCGCGCCGAACCCGCCTCAACATACCTGCGTGGACTCAGCAACAGGGTGAGGACAGCGAACGCATAACCAGCCCAGCCAGGTAATTCTATTTCAGGCATCGATTTCTGTTCCTGGGGACATTCCGCTTAGTTAATGTGCAACTGTGCCTTCTTGTGCAGAAATACCCATGAGGCGGGGTCCCTGACCGGGAAACGGTTGGGGTCTAAGCTTGACACAATAGGGAGGGTTGGCCTAAGGTCCTGCACGACGGTATCGCTGAAAATCGGTTTTGGGGAGTGAGTGGGGTTTCGCGGAATGCCAAACGCCGATCAGTGCGGTGTCCAAGGATGCGACCAACTTGCCGAAGCGGCGCTTGAAGACAAAGCGCTCTGCCGGAGCCATTTTATTTCTGTTTGCTACGAGCAGCTCGAGCGGTACGACGAAATGCGGAAGGCGCATCGCTTAAGCGTGTTCGACGCAGAGTCAGTGCGTCGTTTCATCAATCAATGCTCCCGGCAAGCCGATGAGATAGAGCACGCCACAAAGAATCTCGACAACCTGGATCGAGCTCGACTTCTTCACATCATTCTTTGGGCCAACGAAGTGGGGAGTCATCTGCGGCGAAGTCCGAGGAAGGTGGCTTCCATCCCCGTGCGTCTGTGCTGTGACAAGCTTGGCAGCGCCTGGGAAGAAGAAACGCAAACCGTGTTGTTAAGTCGTCACGGCGCGTCCCTGCGATGCGGACATCACACCAAACCCGGCGAACCGATCCATTTAGTTCGACTCGACACAGGCCAGGAGGTCCGGGCCTTGGTGGCGTGGCAGCGCCCCGCGGAGAGCGATGGCGTCCGAATTGGCGTTGAATTCGTGGATTGCGAGAATTTCTGGGGCCTGGATTGGGGAATCATTGAAGAAACCCGCTGACGCTCAGAAACCTAATGGAGAGTGATTCCATGAATCGCAGGATTTGGGAGGCGACAGTTGCAGTAGCAATTGGGCTGACCGCCGTGCTCGTTGGCGCCCCGCTCGGTGTTCTTGCGCAGCAGGATAAACCCTCCGGAGCTATGCCCCCGCCCTCGATCCCCACATTTTCCACCGAGAACCTCGCGCGCGAAGCTTTTTTCTACGTCGGTGGTGAGTACACCGGACCAGCAGGCAAAGAGGTTATGCATGGCGCGATGTACGTCGAAGTCATGGTGCCCAAACAAGTCCGGCAAAAGTATCCAATCGTCTTCTTCCACGGAAATGGGCAGAGCGGAACGGTCTGGCGGCAAACTCCGGACGGGCGGCCAGGTTGGGCGTACTATCTGATAAATCAGGGCTACGTCGTTTACATGGTGGATTACCCGGCACGCGGGCGCTCGCCATACGTTCCTGACGTCGACGGCAAACTGGGACTCCGGACGGCGTTGGATCTGGAGCAAATCTGGACTGCTCCAGTACCGTCGGGGGGCGATTTTCCACGCAAGAATCTGTATACACAATGGCCTAGCGATTCTCCCAAGAAGGGACAGATGGGCGATCCCGTCTTCGATAACTTCATCAAAGGTCAGATGCAGTTTGTCTCGGGTCAAGCCGAATTGGCCGTGCCCGCAGGCGTCGCGCTGCTCGATCAGATCGGGGCTCCGGTTATCCTGATTACGCATTCTCAGGGAGGCGGAATCGGTTTCAATGTCGCCGACCAGCGTCCCAAGCTGGTTGCGGGGATGGTGGCAATTGAGCCTGGCGGTCCCCAGATCGGCATTGTGGACACAGCCAAGGTGGCCTACACAGGCAAAATCGGAAATGCATGGGGCATCACCAATATGCCGATGCACTACGACCCACCGGTCAACAGCCCCGAGGATCTAAAAACTTACCTCGAAGAAAAATCAGAACGGCCAGATGAAGTTCCTTGCTATATGCAGAAGGAACCGGTCCACAAACTCGTTAGTCTGCAAAACATTCGGATCCTCTCGATTTCCGCCGAAGGCACCTATCACCGCGTTTTCGACGCCTGCATCCCCAAATGGCTCAACCAGGCGGGTGTGAAAGACGAATTTGTACGTCTGGAAGACGTGGGGATACACGGCAACATGCACGAGATGTTCCTCGACAGGAACAGCGATGTAGTCATCAAGTTCATCGATGACTGGCTGCGTAAGAACGTGAAGTGAGAGGTTCAGCTCGCGGGGATTTCTTCTCAGTAAGCTAAAATTCAACGCGCCTGAGATTTCTGGTTTTTGTTGTCGGCTACAGATCCGGCGTTCTTTCCTACGTCTGGCCTTGCATCAGGCATGAATCCGTCCCGATTGGGCATGCGTATTTTTGGCAGAGTCTCCTTATTCATGACCTCATTGGCTTCTATGATCTTGTTTCGATTCAGCAAAAATGCCGTGACGGCATAAGTATCATCCGTCGACAAACTGCCGGGTTTGTTGAGAGGCATCGCACGATGGATGTAGTCCCACACGCTTGTGGCGTACGGCCAAAAGCTGCCTACGGTCCTGACGGGGTTGTCGGTCGCGAGAGAGCCTATGCCCCCGACCAGTTGTGGTCCTTGCGGTTGGTTTCCTTCACCATTCGGACCGTGGCACGAAGCGCATTTTTCGCGATACGCGGCTTCTCCCTGCACCGCGGTTCCTTTGCCCTCCGGCAATCCCGCTCCGCTCGGCAGCGTTGTAATGTCGCGTTGTTTCAATTCTTCCGGGCTTGCAGGCCGTCCAAGTCCCGCTGGCTTGGGCGCGGGCTCTGCTTGGAGCCCGCCAGAGTTCGTCTGCGCGTGAAGGTTGACCCAAGCCACGAAACAGAGCGCACACAACCAAAATTTTCTAGGCATAGGTCAGCTCGCCGCTCTTCTGTAAGCGCCACCATTTGATTCCGTTATAGTGGAAACGCGCGTGGGTGCCTCGCGCAGCGACAATCTGTTCATGCGTTGGCTGCACATACCCTGATTCGTCGATGCAACGGGAGCCGATGACCGCGTCGTTGCCATCCCAATTCCACGGCAGGCGGAATCGCACTGCCGCATTCTTCAAGACTGGCTGTTGCAATTCCGCTTTTCGCCAATTCTTTCCGCCATCGGTTGAGATTTCCACTGCAGCGACGCGTGCCCTGCCCGACCACGCCAAACCAGTGATCTCATAGGCCCCAGGCCCAGCGAGACGCTGACCTCCCGCCGGACGCGTGACGATGGACTTTGCCTCCATCACAAAGCTGAACCGGTACGATTTCCCATTTGCCAACAGATCGTCGTAGTCGGCCGCCTCGTCGCGCGTCATGGCCGGCTGATCAAGAACGTGCAGGCGTTGCAGCCATTTGACGTTGATGTTTCCTTCCCATCCCGGCACGATTAGCCGAATCGGATAGCCTTGCTCGGGCCGCACTGCTTCGCCGTTCTGCCCATACGCAACGAGCACATCGTCCATCGCCTTCTCAAGCGGGATGCTGCGTGCGTTCCGGCTGGCGTCGCCTCCTTCCGCAAGGACCCACTTGGCGGTCGGCTTCACGCCAGTCTCTTTCAAGAGCGTGGACAGTGGCACACCTGACCACTCACTGCAGCTCATGAGGCCTGCGGTTTGTTGTGGAGTTGGCGCGGGATCTCCTTGGTATTCGCTGGCGCTACTGCCAGAGCATTCGAGGAAGTGGATGCGCGAAACCGATGGAAGCCGCTTTATTTCCTCCATCTTGAAAACAATAGGCTTTTCCACCAATCCGTGAATCAGAAGCTCGTGCTTGTCCGGATCGATCATCGGAACGCCCGAATGGTGCCTTTCAAAGTGCAATGCGGAGGGCGTAATGATGCCGTAGAGGCTCTCCAGCGGCGTGAGCGTGGAACCCGTGCCCGACAGTTGGCCGGGCCGGGAATTCTTGCGCACCGTCTTCTCAAAGGGCGAGCGTTCGCCGTAGGGACGCAGCGGTGAGCCTGGCTCACGGCCTTCGTCTCCCCATAGATCGGTCAGGCCTCCGGCAACGGTTGCGGCCATGGCGGTTGTGGCTGCTAGAAAGCGCCGCCGGCTACGTAAATTTGCATGGGAAACGTTATCTTTCGCTCGATCGAAGGATTGGTCTTTCATGGTTTGCACTCCTGGCGTTCCATTCAACGCCCCCACTTGCGATGCGAAGGACGTATCGTATCGCACTCATTGATG
>Ga0210400_10002058_pt1 | contig 19169 bp, 18 predicted proteins | sample IncBWH26MmetaG_FD_155456 | JGI IMG/M metagenome (GOLD analysis project Ga0210400, IMG submission 155456) | Forest soil microbial communities from Barre Woods Harvard Forest LTER site, Petersham, Massachusetts, United States - Inc-BW-H-26-M | ecosystem: Environmental > Terrestrial > Soil >...
AACGACGGCAAAGTGACTGAAATAACCGGCGGGAGAATTAGCCTGGTCGAGATCATTCCGGATGGTCTCGGCGGCTACATAGAGCGACCGGCCTCATTGGCATTGGCCAATTGAGGCCACAGGGAGACGAAAGCATGATTAGAATCAAATACCGAGCGGCGATGATGAGCGCGATGGCACTCGTCGCATTGACTGCGATCAGTCTTGCGGCGCGGGCCGCTGATCCGGTCCAGCTGCAATCGATCGACGTTCAAACCCTATCGGGTCAGCAGGTGCAGCTCAAACTGCACATGAGCGGTCCGGCGCCGGAGCCGCTGCCGTTCACCATCGACAAGCCCGCGCGCATTGCGTTCGACTTGCCGAATACCACCCTGGCGCTTGCCTCGCGCCGCTTCGATGTGCGTTCGGGCGGCGTCGACACGGTGCTGGCCGCCGAAGCGAACGGCCGCGCCCGCTTGGTCGTCAACGTCGAGAATTTGATGCCTTACACCACGAAGGTGGACGGCAACGACATCATCGTGACCTTGGGCCAGCAGCCCGGCGCCGACGTCGGCAAACCCGCGGCGCGCTCCGCTTCCAGCTCCTCGTCCAATCCCGCCGAACGCGCGATCCGCACGATCGACTTCCGGCGCGGTGCCGACGGTACCGGCCGGGTAATCGTGCAGCTCACCGACCCGCGTACGCCGGTAAACGTGCGCCAGGAAGGACAGCAGATCGTCGTGGACTTTGCGGGCACCGCGATGCCCAAGAATTTGATGCGCCGCTACGACGTCATGGATTTCGCGACGCCGGTGCAGACCGTGGATGCGGTTCGAGTGGAGGGCAGCTCACGCCTGGTGATCAGCTCGCAAGGCGATTTCGAACAGTTGGCGTACCAGTCCGACAACCAATACACCGTTGAAATCAAGCCTGCCTCGAAGCGCACCGCGGGCGCCGAGGAAAAGAAGGAATATACCGGCGAGCGGTTGACCTTGAACTTCCAAGATATCGACGTGCGTTCGGTGTTGCAGCTGCTCGCGGACACCAGCGGCCAGAACATCGTGGTCAGCGACTCGGTCGCGGGCAACTTGACCCTGCGTCTGCAGAATGTGCCCTGGGATCAGGCGCTCGACATCGTGTTGCGCACCAAGGGCCTGGACAAGCGCCGCCAGGACAACGTGATCATTATCGGACCCACGGAGGAGCTGGCCACGCGCGAGAAGGCGGAACTCGCCGCGCACAAAGAAGTGCAAGAACTCTCGCCGACCCACACGGAATTCATGCAGGTCAACTACGCCAAGGTCAACGACCTTGCGAAATTGATCAAGGGAGCGGGCGCCAAGGACTCCATGCTGTCGCCGCGCGGCAGCCTGTCGGTCGATGAGCGCACCAACACCTTGCTGGTGCAAGACACCTCGGACAAGCTCTCGGACATCCGCCGCCTGGTGCAAACCTTGGACGTGCCGGTCAAGCAGGTCTTGATCGAGGCGCGCATCGTGATCGTCAGCGACACCTTCGAGCGCGATTTGGGCGCGCGCCTGGGCATCACAGGCTTCACCACTGCCGGGCCCGGCAGCCTCGTTACGGTGTCGGGCAACAATCTTGGCACTGACTCCATGCTGACTTCGGCCTTTCCGGCCGGCGGCACGCCTTCGGGATTCGTGAACTTTCCCACGTTGAACAATCGTTACCAGGTCAATACACCGGCATCGCAAACCAACGGCAGCATCGGCCTGTCGGTGCTCTCCGGCAAGCATGTGCTCGACCTGGAGCTGGAGGCGGCGCAGAACGAGGGCAAGACTGAAACCATCTCCTCGCCCCGCATTATCACTGCCAACCAGAAGCAAGCCACCATCATGCAGGGTGTGGAGATTCCGTATCAGGAATCAGCCTCGAGCGGCGCCACGACAACTCAGTTCAAGGACGCCGTGCTGAAGCTGAAAGTCACGCCGTTGATCACGCCCGACAATCGCGTGATATTGGACCTGGACGTGTCGGACGATTCGGTCGGCCAACAGGTGACCAGTGCCACCGGCGGCAGTGTTCCCTCGATCGACACCCGTCAAATCATCACCCAGGTGCTGGTCAATGACGGCCAGACGGTCGTGTTGGGCGGCATTCTCGATACCACCAAGTCGAAGACCGCCAACAAGGTGCCGTTCCTGGCCGATATTCCGGTGCTCGGCTACCTCTTCCGCAGCACGAAGGACGTCAATAACAAGACGGAACTGCTCATTTTCATCACACCGAAGATTTTGCGTGAGGGATCGAATCTTTACTGACGCCGGCCTAGGTTAACTCTGGCAGGGGCGCCTCATGGCGCCCCTTATTTTTGCGGCAGGCAATCGGGCGAGCGGCGCCGTCCGCTATGATCGGCGGCGATCATGCTCGGCAAGCGCAACATTTTTCTGATAGGCCCGATGGGCTCCGGCAAGACGGCGGTCGGGCGGCATCTGGCGCGCCTGTTTCACTACGCGTTTCATGACAGTGACGCGGACATCGAAGCAAAAACGGGCGTGGACATTCCCTTCATATTCGAAAAAGAAGGTGAAGCCGGATTTCGCCTGCGCGAGAAGGAATCAATCGACCGGCTGACTCGCCTGGAATCCATCGTATTGGCAACCGGCGGCGGCGCCGTGATAGACCCGGCAAATCGCGCTGCGCTCAGCAGCCGCGGCGTGGTGGTCTACCTGGTGACCTCGGTCAATCAGCAGATTGAACGGACGCGCCATGCGCGGCACCGGCCGCTGCTGCACGATACCGATCCCGAACAAAAGCTCAAGGACCTGATGGCGCGCCGAGCGGTGCTGTATGCCGAGATCGCGGATCTCACGATCACGACGGACGGCCGGCGCGTGCAGCTGGTTGCCGAAGAAATCCACCAGGAACTGCGGCGGCAGAACCCTTAAGTGTTCGTATAATCACACTGTGCAAACCCTTCAAGTAGACCTAGGCGCCTTAAGCTACCCCATTACGATCGGTTCGGGGTTGCTGACCGATCGCAATCTCTTGGAAGCCCAAATCCCGGGCCGCGACCTGTTGATCGTGACCAATACCACGGTAGCCAAGCTGTATCTTGCGAAGCTGAGCGGGAGCTTTTTCCAGAGACACATCGCCGAGTGCATCTTGCCCGACGGTGAGCAGCACAAAACGTTGCAAACGGCCGGCTGGGTGTTGGACGCGTTGGTGGCCAACAAGATGAATCGCGATGCCACCGTGCTGGCATTGGGTGGCGGCGTGGTCGGCGATATCGCCGGGTTTGCCGCGTCCTGCTATCAGCGCGGCATAGGCTATGTGCAATTGCCGACGACACTGCTTGCGCAAGTTGACTCCTCGGTCGGCGGCAAGACCGGGGTGAATCACTCCGGCGGCAAGAACCTGATAGGCGCCTTCTATCAGCCGCAAGCCGTCATCGCCGACACCGATGCCTTGAGTACCTTGCCCGACCGCGAATTGAAATCAGGCCTTGCCGAGGTGATCAAGCACGGCGTCGTCTGGGATCCGATGCTGTTCACATGGCTGGAACGCAATATTGCGCAGCTGCTCGCGCGGGATGCCGAGTCGCTCACCTATGCCATCAGCCGATCCTGCGAAATCAAGGCCACCGTCGTGGCGCGCGATGAGCGCGAACACAACTTGCGGGCGATCTTGAACTTCGGCCATACCTTTGGGCACGCCATAGAAGCGGCGACCGCCTACGAGAAATACCTGCACGGCGAAGCCGTGGCCCTAGGCATGATCATTGCGGCGGATCTGTCCTGCCGGATGGGTTTGGTCGACGCGGCGGTCAAGGAGCGCCTGCGCGATATGCTTGCGCGAGCCGGGTTGCCGACCGAGGCGCCGCGAATCGGGGCCGCGCGAGCCTACGAATTGATGCAAATGGACAAGAAAGTCTCAGGCGGTGCCCTGCGGCTGGTGCTGCTCGAGAAGCTCGGCCGCGCCATCGTCACCGACCAGTACCCCAAGGCAGCGCTCGAGTCCACGCTTGCCGAGCATTTCAAATGAACCAGTCCGCCAAATGAACGAATCCGCCAAATGAACGGACTCGCGCCCTACGCCGCTCATGCCGAGCATTCGCGGGGACGGCGCTATCCCGAACCGGCACCGGGATACCGCTCGGAATATCAGCGCGACCGCGATCGCATCGTACATTCCACCGCTTTTCGCCGGCTGGTGTACAAGACCCAGGTCTTCGTCAACCATGAGGGCGATCTGTACCGGACTCGGTTGACCCATTCTCTCGAGGTCGCGCAAATCGCCCGCACCATCTCGCGCGCGCTGAAACTGAACGAAGAGTTATCCGAGGCAATCTGTCTCGCCCATGATCTCGGGCATACACCCTTTGGACATGCGGGGCAGGATGCGTTGAACGACTGCATGAGCGATTTCGGCGGTTTCGAACACAACTTGCAATCGTTGCGCGTGGTCGACGAACTCGAAGAGCACTACGCGGAATTCGACGGCTTGAACCTGACCTTCGAATGCCGCGAGGGAATTCTCAAACATTGCTCCTACAACAACGCGGTCCTGCTCGGCGACGTCGGCGAACGGTTCATCAATCGCCAGCAGCCCGGTCTGGAAGCGCAACTCGCCAATTTCGCCGATGAGATCGCGTACAACAACCATGATGTCGAGGACGGCATCCGCGCCGGCCTCATCAGCGTCGAGCAGTTGCTGGCGGTTCCGCTGTTTCGCGGCTATCACGACGAAGTGCAGGCCAAATACCCAGGGTTGGCCGGCCGGAGGCTGATCTTCGAGATCTTGCGGCGGATGATCAATCACCTGGCGAGCGATGTGATCGATTCCTCCGCCGCGCGCCTCAGCGCATCCGGCGTGCGATCCATAGCCGAGGTCAGATCGCACCCCAAGGCGTTGATCGGCTTCAGCGAAACCACCCGTGAATTGAACGCCGCGCTGAAATCATTCCTGCGCGAGCAGCTTTACAAGCACTACAAGGTGCGGCGCATGACCGCCAAGGCGCGCCGCGTGGTGCGCGATCTATTCGAAGCATTCTTCAACGATCCCGCGCTGATGCCCGATGAACACGAGGCGCGCACGCGATTGGACCTGGTGAAGGGTCCGGCGGGCCGCGCGCGCGCAGTGGCTGACTACATCGCGGGCATGACCGATCGCTATGCGATTCTCGAGCACAGCCGCCTGTTCGAGCCCGGCGAGCGAACATGAGCTGACTGGCCCAAGCAGCCGAAACCAAAGAGCATCAATGAGTCAAACGCTGAAAAACGACCTGCTGCTGCGCGCCTTGCTGCGCGAGCCTACACCGCGGCGGCCGATATGGTTGATGCGCCAGGCCGGCAGGTATCTGGCGGAATACCGGGCGACGCGCGCGCGCGCGGGCGGCTTTCTGGAAATGTGCACCAATCCCGAGATTGCCTGCGAAATCACCCTGCAACCCGTCGATCGCTTTCCGCTCGATGCCGCCATCTTGTTTTCCGACATCCTCACGATTCCCCATGCGATGAATCTGGGATTGGAATTTGAAGCCGGTGAAGGTCCCACGTTTGAGCGGCCGATCCGCACCAGCGCCGATATCGACCGGCTCGGCGTGCCCGACCCGGGCAGCGAATTGAAGTATGTAACGGACGCCGTCGCGCGCGTGCGGCGCGAGTTGGCCGGCCGCGTGCCCCTGATTGGCTTCGCCGGCAGTCCCTGGACCGTGGCGACCTACATGGTGGAGGGGGGCAGCAGCAAAACCTTCGAGCTGATCAAGCGCATGATGTACGAATCGCCGCGCGAGCTGCACCGGCTGCTCGAGCTGCTCGCGAAGGCCACGATCCTGTATTTGAACGCGCAAATCGCGGCAGGTGCGCAAGCCGTGATGCTGTTCGATACCTGGGGCGGCGTGTTGACGCCGGCACAGTACGAGGAATTCTCATTGCGTCACATGGCGCAGGTGATCGACGCGCTGACGCGCAAAGCAGACGGCCGCACAGTTCCCAACATCGTTTTCACGAAGGGCGGCGGTGCGTGGCTGGCCAAGATTGCCGCGATCGGCTGCGACGCCGTGGGCGTCGACTGGACCACGGACTTGAGCGAGGCGCGAAAGGCCGTGGCGGGACGAGTCGCGCTGCAAGGCAACCTCGATCCGTCCGCCCTATTCGCGCCACCGGAAATCTTGCGCGCGGAAGCCTTGCGCGTGCTGGACAGCTACGGCGCGGGCGTGGGACACGTGTTCAATTTGGGACACGGCATCACGCCCGACGTCGATCCGGAACGCGTCGCGCTGCTGGTCGAGACGGTGCGGAACTACTCGCTCAGCTAGCACTTCGGCCCAGTGATTTTGACCGGTTGTACCACTCGCCTGGGAGGGTGAGAAGACTCAAGGCACGAAGGCGCAGTGCCTTGAGTCTTCTCACCCTTCCCGACGAATACTCGAGCCGATCAATGTCACATGCCGGCGCTACTGGTGGGTGTTGCGCGGTCGACGAGTGCGCGTAGGACCACCCTACTACCGATGGTAGCGATTCGAAACTCGTCCTCCAGCACCGTGAGATCGACCGTCGAGCCTGAAAGGCCTACGGGGATGGGAAGCTTCGAGGCACTGTGGGCTTCCGTGCCTCGAAGCTTCCCATCCCCACAGGCCATACGGGCGGGCCCGGTCAAATTTACCGTGCGGCGGCTGCAGCAGGAGCGGCGCGCAGCTCATCGCGCAGGGCGCGGCGCAGTATCTTGCCCACGTTGGTCTTGGGCAGCTCGGTGCGAAAATACACGTGCCTCGGGACCTTGTAGCCCGTGAGTTCTTTGCGGGCGAAGGCGATCAATGCTTCGGCCTTGAGATTCGGATCTTTCCTCACGACGAACAGTGCGACCACCTCGCCGGAATTTTGATCCGGCTGCGCCACTGCGGCGACTTCCAGTACGCCGGGATGCGCCGCCACGACGCTCTCAACTTCGTTGGGATAAACGTTGAAACCTGACACCAGAATCATGTCCTTCTTGCGATCTTCGATGTAAACGAAGCCCTTCTCGTCCATGCGCCCGATGTCACCGGTGCGCAGCCAGTCGCCGAACATCACCTTCTCGGTCTCATCAGGACGGTTCCAATAACTGCGCATCACCTGCGGCCCGAACACGCAGATTTCGCCGACGCCGTTAACGGGCAGTTCCTGGCCTGCGTCGTCGCGAATGGAAACGTCGGTTGAGGAGACGGGCAGTCCGACCGATCCATTGAACGGCAGACCGATGGGATTGGCGGTCACCATGGGCGAGGTCTCCGTGAGACCCCAGCCCTGGGCTACCGTGTTGCCCGTCACTTCCTTCCAACGCGCCGCCACCACGGCCTGCAGTGCCATGCCGCCGGCAAACGTTGCGCGCAGCCCACTGAAGTCCACGGATGCAAATCCCGGCGTGTGAAGCAAGGCATTGAACAGCGTGTTGACGCCGCTGATGAAGTTGAACTTGTACTTCTTCAGTTCCGCCACGAACCCCGGGAAGTCCCGTGGATTGGTGATCAAGACGTTGCGGGCTCCCAAGGGCAGGAACGCCAGACAATTACTGGTGAGGGCAAAGATGTGATACAGCGGCAGCGCAGTGATCACGATGCGGCCTCCGCCCGCCTGCAGCGCGGGCCTGATCCACGCCAGCGATTGCAGCAAGTTCGCCACCATGTTGCGGTGGGTGAGGACGGCGGCTTTCGCGACACCGGTGGTGCCGCCGGTGTATTGCAGAAACGCGATGTCCCCGCCACCCAGGCTGACCGGTGCCATTTTCAGTCCCAGTCCGCTTCCCAGCGCAGTCTTGAAGGATACCGAACCAGGTATGCTCCAGTCCGGCACTTGCTTGCGCACGTGACGCAGAACGAAGTTCACGATCAGACCCTTGGGCATTCCCAATAAATCGCCGACGCCCGTGACGAGCACATTTTTCAAATCTGTGTGCGCGAGCACCTGTTGCAGCACATGTGCGAAGTTCTCGAGGATGACGATGGCCTTCGCGCCCGAGTCCTTCAATTGATGCTCGAGTTCGCGGGGCGTGTACAAGGGATTGGTGTTGACCACGACCATGCCGGCGCGCAGCACGCCAAACAGCGCGATCGGATATTGCAAGATATTCGGCATCATCAATGCCACGCGATCGCCGCGAACCAGTCCCGATTTGTGCTGCAGCCACGCGGCAAAGGCGCGGCTGAGTTCATCGAGCTGAGCGTACGTTAGGGTGGCGCCCATGTTGGTGAACGCCGGCAGGGTGCGATAGCTGGAAAAAGCTTCTTCAATCGCTTCCTTGAGCGAAGGATACGCGTCCGGGTCTATATCCGCCGGAACGCCGGGCGGGTAGTGATTGAGCCAATTTCGATCCAAGCGGGCGAGCCTCTTAATTTGTAACGCGTGTATAGCATCCGATCAGGATGCCAGCAACGTCAGCGCGCGCTACGGGTAAACTAGCATTATACGAATTAGGCAGAACGCGGCGCTCGGCGCAGACTGGAGCAATTGGAGTTGGCATGAATAAATGGCGCCTCGTAATCGGCCTTGGCATGTGCGTCGTGCTATCCGGCTGCGTCATCGGCAGTGGTCCATGCCTGTGGCTGCAGGTGAGGCATGATTTCAAGGGGCGCGTGCACTTTCGCGAATTTCCTCGCAGCGACGGCGTCGATACGGTGCCGATACTCATACTGGACAAGACCACGTACATGTATGCGCCGCCGCAGAGTTTCCAATGTCTGCCCGCGAACGATGTTCAGCTGGTCGGCATGACGGAATTTCCGAACAGCATCGGCGAGGGCACGCATGTCATCGTCGATGGCAAGGTGCTCGAAGGCGTGGCCGCCGGCCATTACACGCGTTTCGTCATCAACGTCATCAGCATTTTGCCCGTCGGGCCCAAGCCTTGACGGGCGATCGCATTCGTTGAAAAACGGTCTACAATCCGCCGTTCGGACCAGAAATAAACCAGGGGAGTGAACATCATGAAAAATATAACTGTTGCCGGCCTGATTGCGGCGCCGCTGGTGGTATTCGCGTTGGCGATGCCCAGCCTCGCGGCGGACCCCGCCCCGACCACCTGCAAGGACGGAACCACCACTACTTCAACAGGTAAGGGCACCTGCAGCGGTCACGGCGGTGTGCAAAAGTCAGCCCCGGCGGCACCGGCGACCAAGACTCCGGCGGCATCGAAGGCACCCGCGGCTCCGGCGTCCGGCGCGACCACGACTTGCACGGACGGCACCACGACCACGTCGACCGGCAAGGGCACCTGCAGCGGCCACGGCGGGATACAGAAAGCGACGAAGTCCAAAGCGGCGGCAACTGCAGCCGCGACCGCACCAGCTGCTGCTGCGACGACGGCTGCCCCAGCGCCCGCCGCGGCCGCCGCAGCGGCGCCGGTTGCTGCGCCCGCGGCATCGACCACTGCTGCCAAGTCAGCCACGGCGACCAAATCGGCCCCGACGGCCAGCGCCAGCAACACGGATCCGACCGGGGCAACGGCGAAGTGCAAGGACGGCACCTATTCGAAGTCCACACACCACAGTGGGACGTGTTCGAGCCACGGCGGCGTGGCTGAGTGGCTGACTGCCGCTAAATAGTGCTTCAAGAGGTGTCAGCGGCGGCGATTATGCCGCCGCCGCCCCTGCTTTACTTGTGGAGCAGCGGCTTTAAGGTAGGCCAAACGTTGTCGAGCAGGATGGGCTGGCCAAGGGCGTTCGGGTGGATATCGTCGCCCTGGAGAAGATTCGGCGAGAGGGCAATATCGGTGAGCAAGAAGGGCACTGAAGCTATTTTCTTCTCGCTCGCCAAATCGCTGAAAACCAAGGCAAATTGCTTGGTGTATTCCGGCCCGTAATTGGGCGGCATCCGCATCCCCAACAGCAAGACCTTCGCGCCGATCGCCGCGGCCAGCGTCACCATTTGTGTCAGGTTCGCGCGCATTTGCGCGATGGGCAGTGCGCGCAGGCCGTCATTGCCGCCCAGTTCGAGGATGACAATCTTCGGGTGATGAAGCTCGAGCGCCCGCGGCAGCCGGGCGAGACCCCCCGCGGTCGTTTCACCGCTGACGCTGGCATTGACGACTTGGTAACCGTAACCTTGTGACTGTAGCCTTGTCTTGAGCAATTCCACCCAGCCTTGTTCGAGGCGGAGCCCGTAGCCGGCGCTGATGCTATCGCCGAATACGAGAATCACCGGTGCTTGGGCGTAAGCCGAAGCGGATGCGAAGATCAAGGCGAATACTGCCAAAAGCCGTTTCACGAGCACTCCGGATGCAAGATCAAGCCAATCAAGCCGAACAAACCGTTCTCGAGCAAGTTGTTCTCGAGGCAAGGAATGTGTCCAAAACCGTCGCCAGCCCCGACGGGGCGCTGACCATTCTCGCCGATGTCAGCTTGACTGTGCGAACCGGCGAAACGCTGGCCATCGTCGGCGCCTCGGGTGCGGGCAAATCCACTCTGCTGGCGCTGCTGGCCGGACTCGACGAGCCCAGCGCGGGCCGCGTGTTGATCGCCGGCATCGATCTGACGGAACTCGACGAAGACGGACGAGCGGCGATTCGCGGCAAGCATGTGGGGTTCGTATTCCAATCATTTCATCTTATCCCCTCACTGACGGCGGTCGAAAACGTCATGTTGCCGCTCGAGCTCGGCGGTCGGCGCGACGCTCGCCAGGCCGCGGCGGCGGCGCTGTCGCAAGTGGGACTGACGCCGCGTATGGCGCACTACCCGAAGCAGTTGTCCGGCGGCGAGCAGCAGCGCGTCGCCATCGCGCGCGCCTTCGTGACGCATCCGGCGGTCCTGTTCGCGGATGAGCCCACCGGCAATTTGGACACCGCCACCGGGCAGCGCATCACAGATCTCTTGTTCGAATTGAATCGCAGCTCCCGCAGCACGCTGGTATTGGTCACGCATGACCGCGGTCTCGCGAAGCGGTGCAACCGTATGCTGGAACTCGATGCCGGCCACACCGTGAACGGCCAAGCGGGCGAAGTGGTGAAGTGATGCAGGCAATACGCTTCGCCTTACGCAATCTGTGGCGCGACTTGAAGTCGGGCGAGCTTTCCGTGCTGTTGCTGGCGCTGCTGGTGGCGGTGCTGTCGTTGACGGCCGTGGGGTTTTTCACCAGCCGCATCTCGCAAGGCGTGCGCCTGCAGGCCGCGGAAGTGCTGGCGGCGGATTTGCGGCTGGAAGCCCCGACACCGATCCCGCAGCGCTATTTCGACGAGGCGCGCAGACGCGGGCTTCGCAGCGCGCAGGTTCTGTCCTTTCCGACGGCCATATTCAGCGGAGACGTGAGTCAGCTCGCGGCGCTCAATGCCGTGACCGCCGACTATCCGTTGCGCGGACATCTGCGGATCGCGGATGCGCCATTCGGCACGCCGCGAAGCACCGACAAAATTCCCGCGCGCGGCGACGTTTGGATCGATGCGCGCATCATCGCGCAACTGAAGCTGGAACTGGGCGCTACGCTGCGCATCGGCGAGGCCTCCTTTCGCGTGACCGAAGTGCTCGACTACCGCCCCGACCAAGGCACCGGTTTCGTCAATCTCGCGCCCGCTGTCTTGCTCAACTATGACGACATCGGCTCGACGCAGCTCATCCAGCCGGGCAGCCGCGCCACTTATGCCGCCCTGTTCGCGGGCGCTCCGGCGGCCGTCGCGGATTTCCGCGAATACTTGAGCCAGACCAAGGCTCCGGGTGAACGGCTGAGAGATGTTGAAGACTCCAGCCGTCAGTTGAATTCCGCCATCGACCGCGCCAGCCGATTTCTGAACCTGGCGAGCCTTGCATCGGTGTTGCTGGCGGCGGTGGCCGTCGTCATGGGCGCGCGGCGCTATGCGGTGCGCCACATCGATGCGGTTGCCTTGATGAAGTGCATGGGTGCGGCGCAGGGTTTTGTGCTGGCGATTTCCATCATCGAGTTGACCCTGTTGGCTTTGTTCGCGGTCGCCATCGGCACCGCGCTGGGGTTTCTGGCGCAGTCGGGGTTGGTGTCGCTGCTGAAGAGCCTGATCCCCAATGAACTCCCGGCGGCTTCCTTGGCGCCGCTGCCGATTGCGCTGGTGACGGTGTTGGCCATGCTCATCGGTTTCGCGCTGCCGCCGTTGCTGCAATTGAAAAACACGCCCCCGGCGCGGGTGCTGCGCAAGACCGTGACCGCACCGCCGCTGCGCTACGGCGTGAGTTACCTGCTCGCGCTCGCGGCATTGTTCGCGATTCTGTGGAGCATGGTGCGCGACACCGAGCTGGTCTTGAGCGTGCTCGCCGGCGTGCTGGCGGTCGGCGTGGTGCTGACTTTGGCGGGCTACGCCTTGGTGAGGCTGACCAGCCGCCTGCGCGGCGGCGTGGGCGTGGCGTGGCGCTACGGCCTCGCCAATGTGTCGCGCCGCGGTACCGGCAGCGTGGTGCAGATCGTCGCGTTCGGCCTGGGTTTGATGGTGCTGTTGTTGCTGGCGGTGGTTCGCGGCGACTTGTTGGCCGATTGGCGGCGCAGCCTGCCCAATGATGTACCCAACAATTTTCTGGTCAACATTCGCCCCGAACAACGCCAGGCCCTGCAGGAGTTTCTGACCTCTCACGGATTCGGCGCGCCGCAGTTGTATCTCATGGTGCGGGCGCGCATCACCGCCATCAATGCCGAATCGCCGCAGGCGCTCAAGTTGCGCGGCGATGTGGCGCGCGGCTATGTTGAGCGGGAGCAAAACCTCACCTCGTCTGCCGACATGATGGAGGACAATCAACTCGTGGCCGGCCGGTGGTGGACGCCGGCCGATGCGGGCAAACCTTTGGTGTCGATATCCTCGGAATATGCGGATGCCCTGCACATGAAGCTGGGCGACAAGCTCAGCTTGGATGTGGCCGGCGAGCCGCTCACGGCGCAGGTCGCGAGCATTCGAAAAATACGCTGGGATAGTTTCCGGCCGAATTTCTTCCTGGTGTTCCCACCCGGCCTGCTCGATGGCGCGGCGGGAACCTACATGACCAGTCTGTACCTGACCCCGGCGCAGCGTCCGGCACTGGCCGATCTGGTGCGCCAGTTCCCGACCGTTTCCGTTTTCGACGTGGACGCGATTCTCAAACAAATTCGCGACATCATGGATCGAGCGTCGCTGGCCGTGCAGTACGTGTTTCTGTTCACGCTGGCCGCCGGAATCGTGGTGTTGTTGGCGGCCGTGCAAGCGACTCGAGACGAGCGGCGCTACGAAAGCGCCATGCTGCGGACTTTGGGCGCGAGCCGCGGCACCGTGCTGCAGGGCGTCGCTGCGGAATTCTCGGCCCTGGGGTTTCTGTCGGGCACCTTGGCGGCGTTCGGCGCCACCGGCATCGGCTGGATATTGGCGGAGCGGCTGTTCTCGCTCCAGTTCACGCTCGATCCATTGGTGTGGGTTGCTGGCCTCGTGTGCGGCACCGTTCTGGTGGGCCTGAGCGGAACCTTGGCGACCCGCAGCGTGGTCAATACGCCGCCGATTGTGACCTTGCGGGACGAGTGACATGGCGCACCCGCGCGAGGGCGCGCGGGTGATTTTGCCGGCGAGCGGCTAGGTCACGTCGAGTATCAGCCAGCCGACGGCCTTCGGAGTGCCGCCCTGCGGCATCGCTTCGATCCGCACGGTGTAGATGCCGGCCGACATGCCGGTGGAATTTAAGGTAATCCGCAGTTCGCCGTTGGAATCCTTCAGCAAGTTGTTGAGCACCAGCGCGCGGCCCTGATCCTGCTTGTCGACGAACATGCGAAATTGCAGAACGTTTTGCGTATAGCCCAGATCGATGTGCACATCCATCAGCAATGGCGTCGCGCGGTTCAGTTTTATCCGTGCAAGGTCCCTGCCGGGCGCGTGATCCGGAGAAATGTATATCGCCTTCTCAGTGGCGGGCTGCACCAGCGGCCCTTGGAGCATCGTGCGTTTGGTGTCTTCGAGTTTTCCCTGAAGCAACGCGTATTTTCCCGCGAGCACCGAGAAAGCCATCAGGCAGACGAAGGCGAGCGCAGCCAAACCAATCAGCAGATAAAGGCTCTTCCACCAGGGCGGTTTCGGCTCGCCGAGGTCCTGCGGACTGCCGCTGGCTTCCAACAGCTTGAGGCTGGCGTGCGCGCGTTCCGACAGCTTCAGTTCATCCAGATAATCGGGATGTGCGCGGCACCACTGTTCAAGATCCCGAGCGCCCTTGAAGGGCAATTTGTTTTCCAGGTAGCGCTCGACCAGCTCGTGATCTTCGATGAATTTGCGATCGACGCGCGGCGAAACCGGCGCGGATTTTTCAGCCGGTTTTCCCTGCGTAATGGTGGGAGCGTTCATGGGCAAAACATTCCTTATCCCGGCTATTTTGCCGGGTCGGGCGCGCGCAATATGTGAAATGATCGGCAAATAAGGCTGCCGGCGCGGCGCGGCTGAGACGCCCGTCACGATTTGGCGCTGCCGGCTCCTCAGCGTTCTTGGTCGCTAAGCCTTCTTGGCTGCCATCACGTCGCAGACCGCGGCAATGGCGGCCTCGCGGGTGCTGGACTTGCGCCATACGGCGCCGACGGTGCGCGAGGGCTTGGGATTGGCGAATTGCCGAACGGTGAGGCCGCGCTGAGACCCGTAGGGCGATTCCACCGCCATTTCGGGCAGCAATGTGATACCCAGCCCGGCGACCACCATTTGACGCAAGGTTTCGAGGCTGGTCGCGCGAAAATCCTCGGCTTCGCGCACGTCGACCCGGCTGCAAACTTCCAGCGCCTGGTCGCGCAGGCAATGGCCGTCTTCCAGCAACAGCAAGGTCTGGCCCTTAAGATCAGCGACCTTGATGGTGGATTTGGCGGTGAGCGCGTGGCGGGAGGGCAGCGCCACCGTAAATGATTCTTCGTACAGCTCGCGCGACTCCAGTCCATCCAGCATCACCGGCAGCGCCATGATCCCTAAATCGATTTCGCCGTCGCGCAAGCGCTTCAGCAACGCTTCGGTTTGGTATTCATAGAGCATGAGGCCCAGCTGCGGGACCGCTTTGCGGATCTTCGGCATGACGCGGGGCAGCAGATAGGGCCCGATCGTCGGTATGAGGCCCATCTTCAGCTTCCCGGCGAATGGGTCGGTATTGCTGCGCGCGAGCGCGATGATTTCATCGCCCTCATCCAGCATGCGCCGCGCGCGCACCACAATCTGCCTGCCCACTTCCGTGAGCTGCACGTTCTTCGGCTGGCGCTCCACCAACTTCACGCCCAGGTATTCCTCCAGCTTCTTCAGCTGCGCCGACAGGGTCGGCTGGCTGACAAAACTGCGCTCGGCCGCCTTGCCGAAATGGCCGGTGTCGGCCAAAGCCACCAAGTATTTCAGATCCTTGAGGTTCATCGTTTCCTACCCATAGACACAGTCTATCAAAAGTATCATTATAATCAATGCGATTAATATCGTCGCCGCTGCTAAGATGGCTTCCAGTTCAAAAACCTGCGCAAGGAGTTCTCAATGTCTCTCATCAATACCGAAATCAAGCCATTCAAGGCAACCGCATATCACAACGGCAAGTTCGTGGCGGTCACCAACGAAACCATCAAGGGCAAATGGTCCGTGTTCGTGTTCTATCCTGCGGATTTCACCTTCGTTTGCCCGACCGAGCTCGGCGATCTCGCCGACAACTACGCCGAATTCAAGAAATTGGGGGTGGAGGTGTACGGTGTGTCCACCGACACGCATTTCGCGCACAAGGCGTGGCACGACACCTCGGATACCATCAAGAAGGTGCAGTATCCGTTGGTCGGCGATCCGACCGCGACGCTGGCGCGGAATTTCGAAGTCCTTATCGAGGAGCAGGGTCTGGCGTACCGCGGCACCTTCGTGATCGATCCGGAAGGCAAGATCAAGGTCATGGAAGTGCACGACAACGGCATCGGCCGCGACGCGAAGGAATTGCTGCGCAAGGTCAAGGCGGCCCAATATGTGGCTTCGCACCCGGGCGAGGTATGCCCGGCCAAGTGGACCCCGGGCGCCGACACGCTCAAGCCTTCGCTCGACCTGGTAGGCAAGATCTAGCGGTGATTCTCGCGGCCCCGGCAGCTGCCGGGGCCTTGAACTTCGGAGCCCATCATGCTCGACAGCAATCTAAAACAGCAGTTACAGGGCTACCTGGAGCGGATTTCGCAGCCCGTGGAAATCGTCGCGTCCTTGGACGACAGCGAAAAATCGCGCGAAATGCTCGACTTGTTGCATGACATCGAATCGGCGTCCAGCTTGGTCAAGATCGACGCGCAGCGGGACGATACGTCAGTGAAGCCGTCCTTCGCGTTGCGGCGGCCGGGCGCCGCCGCACAGGTCCGATTCGCCGGCGTGCCGATGGGCCACGAATTTACTTCCCTCGTGCTGGCATTGCTGCAGACCGGCGGCTACCCGCCGAAGGTCGACGAGCCCATCGTCGAGCAGATTCGCAATCTGGATGGCGACTACAATTTCGAGACCTTTGTTTCCTTGACCTGCCAGAGCTGTCCGGACGTGGTGCAGGCGCTCAATGCGATGGCGGCGCTGAATCCGAAAATTCGCCACACCATGATCGATGGCGCGGTGTTTCAGGACGAGGTCGCGCGCCGCGAGGTGATGGCGGTGCCGGCAGTGTTCCTGAACGGCGAGCCGTTCGGACAGGGCCGCATGGAGCTCGCGGAGATCATCCACAAGTTGGATTCGGGCGCGGCAAGGCGCGAATCGGAGAAACTCAACGCCAAGGCGCCCTATGATGTGCTCGTGGTGGGCGGCGGCCCTGCCGGCGCGGCGGCCGCGATCTATGCGGCGCGCAAGGGCATCCGCACCGGCATCGCCGCGGAACGCTTGGGGGGCCAGTTATTGGACACCGTCGGCATCGAGAATTTCATATCGGTCAAGGAAACCCATGGCCACAAATTGGCCTCGGGATTCGAACAGCATGTCACCACTTACGATGTGGACGTGATGAACCTGCAGCGCGCTGAAGCGTTGGTGCCCGGCGATCTGCTCGAGGTGAAACTGAGCGGCGGCGCGTCGCTCAAGGCCCGATCCGTCGTCATCGCGACGGGCGCACGCTGGCGCGAAATCAACGTGCCCGGCGAGCGCGAATACCGCAATCGCGGCGTGGCCTATTGCCCGCACTGCGACGGCCCCCTGTTCAAGGGCAAGCGGGTTGCCGTGATCGGCGGCGGGAATTCCGGCGTCGAAGCGGCGATCGATCTCGCGGGGTTGGTAAGTCACGTCACGCTGATCGAGTTCGATCCGCAGCTGCGTGCGGACGCGATCCTGACGCGCAAGCTGCTGAGCTTGGCAAACGTCACGGTGATTACCGGTGCGCAAACCACCGAAGTCGTGGGCGACGGACAGCGCGTCATTGGGCTCAAGTACAAGGAGCGCGCCGGCGGCGAGCTGCGCCACGTGGAACTCGCCGGCGTGTTCGTCCAGATCGGCCTGATTCCCAATACTGATTGGCTCAAGGGTACGGTCAAGCTGTCGCCGCGCGGCGAAGTGGAAGTCGACGCGCGCGGACAGACCTCCGTGCCCGGCGTATTCGCCGCGGGGGATTGCACCGTCGTGCCCTACAAGCAAATCGTGATTGCGGTGGGCGAAGGCGCCAAGGCATCCTTAAGTGCCTTTGATCACCTCATTCGCTCACCCGTGCTAGCGGCTGCGTGAAGCGTGGCGGAAACTGCGCATGCGCGCCGATTTTCCGCAGGAGTGGTGGTGGTCCACACGGCGGGACCCGCCTTGCAATATCTGCTGCTGCGTGCCTATAAGAATTGGGACTTCCCCAAGGGCTTGGTTGAGCCGGGCGAGCAACCCCTGGAGGCGGCGGTACGCGAAGTTCGGGAGGAAACGACGCTCGAGAATCTGGCGTTCGATTGGGGCCGGGACTTCATCGACACCGGCCCGTATAACAAGGGCAAGATTTCCCGCTACTACGTCGCGCGCAGCAACGACACCCGGGTACATCTGCCGATCAATCCTGAATTGGGGTTTCCGGAACATCAAGAGGCGCGCTGGGTGGGGTTCGAGACAGCGCTGACCATGGTCTCGCCGCGCCTTAAGCCCGTGATTCGCTGGGCGAGCGACATCATCGCCGCTAAAGAGTAATGGTGCCTCGGCCGATTTCGAGCGCATCGCCGCCGACAAAGACCTGCGCCTCGCGGCTCACGTCGAGAAACAATGTGGAGGGGCGGCCCACGAATTCTCCCTGCGAGATCTGCAGCTGAACCGGCAGCGTCCGCTTCATCGCGAGACACCACGCGCCGAAATTCGCGGTCGCCGAGCCGGTGGCGGGATCCTCGAGAATCGCGCCGCCGACCGGAAAGAAGAAACGCGCCAACGCCTGATCGCGGCCGTTCACAGTGCCGCCGGTCGATTTTGCGCTGCTCAAGCAAAAAATATAGGCCATGCTGTGGCCGTCTTCGCTCACGATCTCGGCCATCCCTGGAGCCGATGGGACTGCGCGGCGCACGGCATCCGTCGAGGTGAGCGGCACCACCAACTGCTCCTTGCCGGCTTTGACCCACAAAGGCCGCTCACCGATGTCGTGCACGTCAAGTCCCAGCGCCGCGGCGAGCGCGTCGCGGGAAACATCCAACTCGCGTGTCGTGGCGCCCAAGGCCGTCAAGGTCCAGCGATCGCCGCCGGCGCGCACCGGGATGAGACCCGCCTGCATGTCCAGCACCAGAGAATCGCCGCCCAATTTCAGCGCGCGGCAAACGTGGGCCGTGCCGAGCGTGGGATGACCCGCGAAAGCCATTTCATACGTGGGCGTGAAGATGCGAACTCGCGCATTCGCGCGGGTGGAAGGCAGAATAAAAGTGGTTTCCGACAGATTGAACTGGCGCGCCAGTGCCTGCATCTGTTCAGTGTTCAGGCCGTCGCCATTTTCAAATACGCACAGCGGATTGCCGGTAAACGGGCCCTGTCCTTGAGTGAAGACATTGACGATGCGGAACGGGTGAGTGGCCATTGCGCGATTATCTCACCCGTCCGCTTGGTTACACCCCGCACCGCAGTAGGGTTACGGACGCACGACGACCACGGGTGCCGGGGCGACGACCGCCACGCCGGGACCGTAGTAGTAGCCGGAGTGATAGTAGCCGGGGTGATAGTAGCCGTAGGGCGCGACCACGCAGCCGCTCATGGCAATAATACTCATAGGAATCAATAGCATAAAAAGCTTACGCATGACATCCTCCGTAAAAGTTCTCCACTCTCAGATAGGTCAACGCGGCAGCATTCGGAGCGATGACACGATGAACGAACCTTAAGGCGCCGGAGGGAGGGCC
>Ga0210400_10002059_pt1 | contig 19164 bp, 16 predicted proteins | sample IncBWH26MmetaG_FD_155456 | JGI IMG/M metagenome (GOLD analysis project Ga0210400, IMG submission 155456) | Forest soil microbial communities from Barre Woods Harvard Forest LTER site, Petersham, Massachusetts, United States - Inc-BW-H-26-M | ecosystem: Environmental > Terrestrial > Soil >...
CGGCGCGGCTCCGATGCGCGGGTGGATCTGGCCGTGGAGCAATGGCCCAAAATGCTCGAATTCCTGCGCCAGGACATGTATGAACCGGTTGGCATCGAGCGAAGTTATGCGGATCTCAAGCAACTCGTGACGCAGTTCTCGGCACCGGCTGCGCCAACGGGCCGATAGTGGCCTCGCCATGATGAAGTCCAAACGCTTTGAGCCCATCCACGAGGTCGCGTCGACCTCGGCGAAGGACTTGAGCCGCGCCATGGGCGATGCCGCGCGCAAGGTGGCAGAGTTGGAGCGCCAGCGCGAGCAGCTTCAGGCCTATCGCGACGAGTACGTGCGCAACTCCACTCAATCCAGCGGCGCCATGGATGCCGTCAAGCTGCAGAACTACCGCTCCTTCCTCGACCGGCTGGGCGAGGCTTTGAATCAGCAGCAGAAATCACTCGACGGTGCCCGCCAGGAATTCGAGAAGCGCCGCATGCAATGGAGTGAAAAGCGCATTGAAGCCGAGTCGTTGAACCGCGTGGTCGACCGCTTTCGCAAGGAAGAGCAGAGCGCCGCGGATCGGCGCGAACAGCGCGAAGGGGATGATGCGGCGATGCGGCTGATGCTCGCACGGACGGACACCGGGACCGCCTAAAGAGCCGTGATACGCTGCGCCGATGCCCAGCGAAGCAGCGCCCGACCCCATCGAAGTGCCTTACGGCGAATTGTCGGCGGAGCTGTTGAACGCCGTGATTGAATCCTTCGTCTTGCGCGAGGGCACGGACTACGGCGAAAGGGAAATCGCGCTCGAGGACAAGGTGGCGCGCGTCATCGGCCAGCTGAAAAGAGGCGAGGCGCGAATTCTGTTCGATCCTGAGTCCGAGAGCGTGACCATCGCGGTCAGGCAAGGCGGCAAATAGCGGGCAGTACGCGGATTGGGTTAACTTGGGCGGACCATGTCCACCAAGCCCGCGCGGCGCACAGGCAGCCGTGTCCGCCGTATCAAGAAACTCGCCCGCCGCACCGTCAAGGCGTGGCGTCGAGTCAAACGCTGGTGGGGTCCCGCGCCGCGGCCCGCCAAATTCATGATGGCCGCGCTGGCCGTGCTGATTCTGTGGCTCGGCATCAATTGGATCTACCAGGTCGTGCGCAAGCCATCCGAGCTGTTCTTCCCCGTGAGCGGGACCCTGTACAAGACGTCTGCCGAAACTTGGGCCGAGTACGCGCCGATCTTCAAGAAATTCTCAACCGCGGTCATGACGCCCGACTTCCTTGCGGCAATCGCTCAAGTGGAGGGCTCCGGAAATCCGGTGGCGCGCACTTACTGGAAATGGTCGTGGTCGTCGCAGCCTTTCGAGGTCTATCGGCCGGCCTCGAGCGCTGTCGGCATGTATCAGATCACCGACGGAAATTTCGCGGAAGCCCGCCGCTTCTGTATTCACGATCACGTGGTCGTCGCCGACGGCCCGTGGAACGATTGGCATTCATGCTGGTTCAACAGTTTGTACGCGCGGGTCATCCCGAGCGATGCGGTCGAGCTCACCTCGGCCTATCTTGACCACAGCGTCGCGTCCATTCTGGAGCGCCACCGAATCAGCGCCGCGTCGCTGCCGCAAAAGCAGATGCTCGCCGCGTTGATCCACCTGTGCGGCGCCGGAGCCGGCGATGAGTTTGCGCGGCGCAGATTCAAATTGGCCGAAGGCCAGCGCTGCGGCGATTCCCCCGCGCGCACTTATATCGAGCGCGTGGCCGCCATGCAGAGCGTGTTCAACCGCCTCGACAACGCACCGGCGCCGCGCCGATAGCGGTCAGCGCGCCGCCGGACTCAGCGCGCCGCGGGACTCAGCGCGCCGCGGGACTCCGATACCGCCCGAACCATTCAATGATCGCGGTGCTCTGCGCCGCGAGTTGCGACGGCCGCATGAGCACGTGCGCCGCACCCGGAATCTCATACAGCTCCGTCGCTACGTGCCGCAGTTGCAGCGCGTGGTAGTACTGCTCCGCTTCACCCACGGTCGTACGCAGGTCGTTCAACCCCACGAGCACCATCGTCGGCGTCGTGACGTTCCCCACCAGGGAAAGCGGTGAGAGCTTCCAGTACGTCTCCTGATCTTCCCAGGGCATTTTCTTGAACCAGTAACGCGCGCCGAAGGCCGACATGTCGGTGGTCAGCAACCAGCTGGTCCAGTTGATGACCGGACGCTGCGTCACTGCCGCTTTGAATCGATGCGTTTTGCCCACGACCCACGAGGTCAGCACACCGCCACCCGAGGATCCGGTGACGAACAGGTTGTCAGCATCGACGTTGCCCTTCTGAATGGCGGCATCGACGATGCTCATCAGGTCATCGTAGTCCTGGCTGGGATAGTTGTTGTAAATCGTATTCGCGAACTCCTCGCCGTAGGAGGTTGAGCCGCGCGGGTTGCCGTAGACCACGATGTAACCGGCGGAGGCGTACAACTGATAATCCGCCGAGAATGTCGGGCCGTAGCTCGCGTACGGGCCGCCGTGAATTTCGAGGATCAGGGGATATTTCTTGGAGGGGTCGAAGTTGGGCGGCAGCAATTCCCAGGCGTCGATGGCACGTCCATCCGTCGATGATTTCACCGGCAGCGCCGCGAGCTTGCCGATGCTCACTTCCGTCAGGAGTTCGGAATTCAAATTCGTGAGGCGTTGCGTCTTGCCGTCACGCGCCAAATACACCTCCGGCAATTGATCGGCCGCGCCGCCGGTGAAGGCCACCGCGCCTCTACCTGACACTGAAAACGTGCCTCCCGAATACGGCAACTGCGTCGCGGCCCCGATACCCGCCATATCCGACACCACGGGCTCGACCCGGCCGGTGAGCGCCATTCGCGCCACCTTGGTGATGCCCTGATCGACATACTCGACGTACAGGCCATGACCGTCGGCTGCCCAAACGAGGTCCGTCAACGAGCGATCCAGCGATTCACCGATGACGCGCTGATTCTTGCCGTCCGCATCCATCACATTGAGCCGCACGTTCTGGTTGCCGACATGCTTGTCCTGATAACCCAGGTACGCCACGAGCTTTCCGTCCGGCGACACGACCGGCGCATGATACGGACCGACTTCGTGCGAAAGCTGCGCCAACGTGCCGTCCGCCACGTTCAGTCGATAAATGCTCAGGATCATGGCTGTGTGCCGTGCCCAATCCTGCGGCTCGCGCTTCCATTCCTCGCTGTGATTTCCCGCAAAGAAAATCGACTTCCCGTCCGATGACCAGGCCAGCGGTCCCGCATCGCTGAACGGTCCCGATGTCAGTTGCCGCGGGGCGCCGCCGCCATCCACGGAAATCACGAAGACATGCCTGAACCCCGGCTTGTCCATTCCTTGCCCGTCCGCCCGGAAATTCATCGAATCGACCACCACCGGATCGCCGCCCCAATGCGCCCCAGGCGGCTTCGTCAGCGGCTTGCCGATCGTCGGGCCCGCGACGGGCGTGAGCATCACGAATGCAATCTGTCTGCCGTCCGGCGACCAGGCGATATCGCTCGGTGTCTCGGTAAGATTGGTGAGGTTCGCCGTCTCACCGCGCATCCAACGAATCGCGATCTGCGTGCGCCCATCCGCGCCCGTCGACAGATACGCAACTCGCGACCCATCCGGCGACCACCGCGGCGATGAGTGGGACCCCGGTCCCGTGGCCAGCGGCGTCTGCGCTCCGGTCGCGGTATCGATGAGCCACAGCGACTGCACCAGCCGATCGCTCATGATGTCGTTCGCTTCCCGTGCGTAGACGATTTGCGTCCCATCGCCGCGAATCTGCGGGTCTGCGGCCCACTGCATGCGGAACAGGTCCTGCGGCTCCAGTACATGCGGCGCCGCTTGAGCCACGGTGGAAATCAAACCGCCTAGAACGATACTCGTCAAACAGCGCATGAATGTAACCTCGATATTGAAATAGGTTTGCCGGGTTTGTCGCGCGAAGCGTTATTTGTAGTGGTAGTCCACCTGAACTCCCGAGGTGCGCGGCTGAGAACTGATGCTCGAGAACGGTGTCTGCGAGGCGAGCGGTACGCCGCGATTGTTGCCCACGTTGTCGGAGTAGAGCATGACGCGCCAGTGCGACGGCGCCACCAATGTAAAGCTGGTGCGGGCGGTCGTGATGGTATCGCTCTCCGTGACCACGGGCGGCAGCCCCGAACCGCTCGACACGGACGTGGTGGTTTGCAGCGAGGTGTAGCGCGCGGAGGCCGCGAGCTGTCCCGCCCAGCCGGTGCCGCCGAACGGGAAGTCGTACGACGCGAAGGCGCCGGCGGTGATGGCCGGGGAATCGTCGATGCGGGATCCGTTCGGGAACAGCAGCTGTCCGCTGGAGAGTACGGTCGAGTCCTCGGCCAGCCCGTTCCAGCTGAAGTTGATGCCGAGCTGCAGCCCTTGGAGAGGCCGCACCGTGACCGCGAAGTCCACACCCACGCCGCTCGCCGACTGGCCGTTCACGCTCGCCACGATGAAGGCGGTGCTGCCCGGCACCGGTATGCCCAGAGTCTGTTGGATGTCCTTCCACTTCATGTAGTACACGGCCGCATCGAAGGTCAAGCGGTTGTCGAACAGGTTGCCCTTGCCGCCGATTTCATAGTTGGTCAGTTTGTCGGGCTTCACCGGTATGAAGTCCGGCGCCACCAATTGCACCAGTTCGCTTTGCGGGAAGCCGCTGCGGAAGCCCTGCGAGTAGCTGGCGTACATGGTGTAGTCGTGGCTCGGGAACCAGGTCAGCACCACGCGCGGCGTCAAGGCGTGGAACGTGGAGTCGGTGCGCAGCAACGGCGTGCCCGGCGGCTCGCCGAAGAGGATCAGCTGATCGAGGCCGACGTCATCGTGGAAATAGCGGGCGCCCACCGCCAGCTCGAATTGATTGTCGAGGAAGCGGCGGCCGATTTCGCCGAAAACGGCGGTCGATCGCGACCTATCGGCCTGGAAAACCGGCGCCGGGATCAGGTCTCCCAAGGTCTGATAGGTGCTGTCGCGCGCGTTGCGATAGAACGCGCCGGCCGACCAACGCCATGGGCCCTCGAGCTTGGAGTTCAGGTTGAGCTCTTCGCTGAACACTCTCGAGGTCTGGCGGGTGGTGAGCGGCGGCGTGGGGACGCCCGGGGCCACGTCCAGGGAACCGTCGTTGAGGAAAGTGAAATAGCTGCTCGCGCTCGACACCGAGAACCACGGCAGCTGGTAATCGAGCTTCATGTCGTAGGCACTGAAGCGCGACGCGATGGGCTGATCCTTGGTCGACGCGGTGAAGTCGTTGGTACCCTCGGGCGGCGCGCCGAAATTCGCCTCCTCGTGCGTCGCGCCCAGCTTGATGCTCAAATCGTCGATGGGCTGCGCGTTCACCTTCAGGCGGACATTTTTCAGATCGCCGTCATTGATGTTGTTGCCGAGCGGGCTGTTGATCCAGCCGCTGTCGTGCTCTTGGCCGACGACGAGGCGCGCCGCGAGTTTGCCCTCGACGATGGGCAGGTTGATCGCCGCGTCTTCACGCCAGTTGCCGCCGCCGCTCTCGGTGGAAGATGCACTGGCGCGCGCCTTGAAATCGAACTGATTGAGGTCGGCATCGTTGGTCAGCACACGTACCACGCCATTCAAGGCGCTGGCGCCGTACAGCGTGCCCTGCGGTCCGCGCAGCACTTCGATGCGGTTGAGGTCGTAGGAGTTGGCATCCGGTTGTACCGCCGATCGCACCAGCCCAAACGGCACGGAATCCAGGTAGTAGCCGATCGGACTCGGGCCTGCGAACAAGGATCCGGCGGCGGTCACGCCGCGAATGGTCAGTTTTGTTTCGCCGCCTTGGCCGGTGACGTTGACGGCGACGCCGGGGATCATCCCCAACGCGTCCGACACGCTCTGGATGCTCGACTTGTCGAGATCGGCGCCACCCATCACGGACAAGGAGATCGGCACGTCTTGGATACGCTGTTCGCGCTTCTGCGCGGTGACCACGATTTCGTCAATCGCAGGTTCGGCTGCGGCGTCCGCCCCGGACGGACCGGCGGCGAGCGCGGGCAAAGACGATAGCAGAAGAGCGGCAGCAAACAACGCGGCGGCGGAGCGTATCGACGGTGAGTTCATTTTCATCCCTTGTGCAATCTCAAGACTTGGAAAACGGAGGACGGTCTGAAAGTACATGCGCGTCGAGCAAAGCGTCAATTTCCAAAAATGCCTGTCGAAGCGATGCCTTGCCGCGGCGGCGTGGGTTTTCACTTGCCGCACAAAAAGTGAAGACATCGGAAAAACACCGTAAATCAAGCTGATTCACGACCATACGGCGGACGCTGGAGGCCGCGCCTGATCGGCGCGGCGGCACCATCTTGCATATTTGCGACTCGCACATGCCGAAATCTTGTTTACCCGGAAAATCAGGTGCATTAGCTTCGAGGGCTAACCAGATCGTTCCTGCGGCCGGCCGCGCGACGTCTCCACTGAAAGCAAAGATCGCGTGGCATATGATGAACACGAGCGTCTCGATTCTGCGGCAATTGGTTTCCTTCGACACGACCTCGCGACATTCGAATCTGGCGTTGATCGCATGGGTGGCGGACTACTTGCAGTCCCGTGGCGCGCGCGTGGAACTCATCTATAACGAGAGCCGCGACAAGGGCAATCTGCTGGCGAGCATCGGGCCGGAGCGCGAAGGCGGCGTGGTGCTGTCAGGCCACACGGACGTGGTGCCGGTCGATGGCCAGGAATGGACCAGCGATCCTTTCGCGCTCGTGGAACGGGATGGCCTGCTGTACGGGCGCGGCAGTTCCGACATGAAGGGGTTCATTGCCTGCAGCCTCGCCGCACTCGAGCATTGGCAGAGCATGCAGCTGCGCAGGCCGCTACACTTCGCCTTTTCCTATGACGAGGAGGTCGGTTGTTTCGGCGCGCACTCACTGGTGGAACGCATCGCCGGCAGCATACCCAAGCCGGCATTTGCCATCATCGGGGAACCCACCGACATGAGAATCGGCGTGGCCCACAATGGCGTGACGGGCTCGCACACGAGCTTTCGCGGTGTTGCCGCGCATGCCAGCGATCCGTCGCGGGGCGTCAACGCAATCGACGCCGCGGCCGGGTTCATCCGGTACTTGGGCGATGTCGCCAGGTTGCCGCAAGTCGTCGCCAATGGCTGTACGCTGAACGTCGGGCGAATCGCCGGCGGTGCGGCGACCAACATCGTGGCGGAGCGCTGCAGTGTGCGTTGGGAATACCGCACCTCCAACAAACAGGATGCGGACTTCATACAAGAGCGGGTCGCCGATTACCTCGCGGGCGAAGTCTCGGCGGAGCTCGACGTGACGAGCCAGGTGGAACTCGACGTGCCGCAGTTTTGCACCAACCTTGGCGAAGAGACGATGCAGGTGTTGACCGCGTGCGGCGCGAAGTTACCCGTGACCAAGCTGCCTTTCGGCAGCGAAGCGGGAATATTCGAACGCAGCCGCATTCCGTCCGTGGTGTGCGGACCAGGCTCCATCGATCAGGCGCACAGGCCGGATGAGTGGATCGCCCTTGCCGCGCTCGAGGAGGCGGATCGGTTCATGTCAAAGGTAGGCGCGTGGGCGTCGAAACCACAGCCGGATTGAAGCCGGTCGATTCGCCGCACACCCGCGGCGGCACACGGCCGCGGCACGTGCTGCTGGCGGTGAGCGTCGGCAATATGCTCGAATGGTACGACTTCGCGGTCTACGGCTTTCTGACTCCGGCAATTGCTCAGAGCATGTTTCCCGCCGGCGATCTCACGGCCTCGTTGCTGCTGTCGGTCGGCGCGTTCGGGGTGGGATTCCTGACCAGACCGGTTGGCGCCGTCGTATTTGGTGCGCTGGCCGACCTCAGGGGCCGCAAATTCGCGTTGCTGTGGACCTTCGGGCTGATGGGGGCCGCGACACTCGCGATCGGACTGATTCCGCGATTCGCCGCCATCGGCGTCGCCGCGCCGCTGCTGGTGGTGCTCGCGCGACTTCTGCAGGGGCTCGCCGCCGGCGGCGCGGTCGGCGGCGCGACCGCCATGCTGACGGAACATGCACCGCCCGGCCGCGCCGGCTATTTCGCAAGTTGGCAAACGGCCGGCCAGGCCGGTGCGCTCTTGTTGGGAGCGTTGGCGGCCGCGACCGTCGCGGCGATCGCCTCGCCCGAGCAGTTGAATGCCTGGGCCTGGCGCGTGCCATTCTTCGCCAGTGCGCTGATCGTTCCGCTGGGACTGTACATCCGCGGACACATCGACGACCCGGAGGCATTCGTCAAGGACCGCGCCGCCTCCTCGCCGCTGCGGCTCCTGTGGCGCACACACCGTGCCGCCGTCGCGCGAGGGTTCGGCATAACCATCATCTGGACGGTCGCGACCTACTTCTTTTTTGTCTACGTGCCGCTGTACGCGCACACGGTGCTAAAAATTCCGATCAGCACCACCCTGTTCACCAACAGTCTGGCGCTCGCATTCATGTTGGGCGTCTCGCCGGTGGCCGGCCATTTATCGGACCGCTGGGGGCGTTACAGTCTGATGATTCCGGCGGCCGTGGCGATCGTGCTCCTGATCCTCCCCGGCTTCGGCTTTCTGTTGAATCATCCGAATGCCGCGGCTCTGGCGATGTTCCAGGTGGCGTCCGCCGTTCTCGCGGCGCTGTTTATCGGTGCGGCACCGGCCGCCATCGCGGAACTGTTTCCAACGGGTGTTCGTTCCTCCGGCATGGGCATTGCCTACAATCTTTCGGTCACCGTGTTCGGCGGGTTCGCGCCGCTCATTGCCACCGGCTTGATCGCACGCACCGGAAATCCGCTGTCGCCGGCCTGGTATGTGATGCTCGCCTGCGGGTTGAGCCTGGCGGCGCTTTTGCTCACGCTCCGAACCAGCTCACGCGGTCCTTGTTGAATCGCTCGCGCAAGAATTTGTGCAGTATCTTGATCCGGTGCGATTTGTTGGCGATCGGACGCGAGACCAGCCACAGATTCAGGTGACAACCCGTCGGCAGCGTCAACGCGGTCAGATCGGGAGCGGCGCGTTTGTAGAAATTCGGCAAAAGCCCGATGCCCATGCCGCTGCGTATGGACGCCAGATACACCGAGGCTGAGTCGACGCGCAATTGAATCCGGTGGACGGGCAGTACGCTCTTGGACCACCAGGCGAGGTCGGTGCAGACGCGGTAGGGCACATAGTCCACGAATTGGTGCTGGCCCAGATCCTCGAGCTTGCGCGGCCGGCCGAATCTCTCCTCGTAGGATTTCGAGATGAACAGGGAGTGTTCGACTTTCGCGATTTTGGAGGCGACCAGGCGCGGGTTTTTCGGTCTCTCGATGAACACGGCCAGGTCGGACTCGAGAGAAAACAGGTCGAGCCCCTCGCGATCGGTGACGAGATCGATGTTCACGCCGGGATGCACGCGGCAGAAATCCGCGAGGACCTGCACCAGCCAAAGATGGGCGACGCCCTCGGTGGCGAACACGCGCACGGTACCCGACAAACGCGAATCGAAGGCGAGCAGGCTCGATTCGATGTCGTTGGCCGCCTCTTCCATGCGGGCCGCCTTGTCGCAGAGAATTTTCCCGGCGGCGGTCAGCCGCATACCGGTCGCGTGACGCTCGAAAATCTTCGTCCCCAAATAGGCCTCGAAGCGCGCAACGCGCCGTCCGACCGTCGACTGATTGGTCTCCAACGCCGTCGCGGCGGAGTGAAAGCTGCCGAACTTCGCGGTGGCCATGACGAATTGAATGTCACTCCAGTTGTTGAGGCGGGATTTGGCTCGCACGCGGGTCTCAGTTGGTTGCCGATAGCATGGAATCCAGGAATATTACCTGACTTCCCATTGACGCCGGATCGCGAGGTGGATGGGCGCCGCGTTCGCCGCGCATCGCTGGTGTATGCTTCGGCATCGTAATCCAATGATTGGGCATGCTGGGAGAGCGCCGTGCGATTGAGCGCGTTGATCGTGGTTTTCTGTGGAATGCAATTTGCGCAGGTGCAGGCGGCCGCCCCCGACGCCGAGCCAGTCCAACACGAATTCGTCATCCGGAATTTCAAGACGGAAAGCGGCACCGTGCTCCCGGAGGCGCGCATCGTCTACGGCACCTATGGCAAGTTGAATGCGAAGGGCGACAACGCCGTTCTTTTGCCCTCGCACTACATGGCGGAGATGCACGGCTATGGTTGGCTGATCGGGCCGGGCAAAGCGCTGGATCCGAGCAAACTGTATCTCGTCGCCAGCGAGTTATTCGGCAACGGACGATCTTCCTCGCCGAGCAATACGCCGGAGCCATTTCATGGACCGCGATTCCCCGTCACCACCATCCGCGACAACGTGGAAGCGGTGCATAGCATGCTGACCGCACAGTTGCACGTGCAGCACCTGCGCGCGGTCATCGGATTCTCGATGGGCGCGCAACAGGCGTTTCAATGGGCGGTGAGCTATCCCGACTACATGGACCGCATCGTGGCGACCTCCGGAACGGCCAAAACCTACGGCCATGGCATCGTCAGGCTCGAGGGCGAAATTGCGGCCCTGACAGCGGATCCGGCCTTCGAGGGCGGCGACTACAAAAGCCAGCCGACGAAGGGCATCCAGGCTTTCTCCATGGTGTGGACGGGTTGGCTGTTTTCGCAGGAATGGTGGCGCCAAGAGCTGTGGCGCACCGATGAATCGTTCGGCAAGACCTTCGATGATGTCGTGAATCGCTTTCGCACCAACTTCATTCCGGGGGCGGACGCCAACAATCTGATCCTGCATATGCGCACCTGGGAATATCACGATGTCGGCAAAACGCCGCCGTTCAAGGATGTTGAGGCGGCGCTGCGTTCGATCAAAGTTCCCGTGCTCTACATGCCGTCCGAAACGGATCTATACTTTCCCGTAACCGATGCACGCTATGAAGCCGCATTCATCCCGCACTGCACGTTGGCGATCATTCCTTCTCTCTGGGGACATCCGGCCGGCGCCGGCGCGTCGCCGGCGGACGGAAAATTCCTCAACGAGCATGTCGCCGCCTTCCTCGCGACAAACGTCAAGAACTAGATTCATGCTAGATGACCTTTAAGACCTGGCTTCTGTTCCTGGCGATGGAAACCGCGCTGTCCCTGTCGCCGGGACCTGCCGTGTTCTACACGGTATCGCAGGGGGTGCGCGGTGCACTGCGGCGCACGCTGCCGGCGGCGGCCGGAATCCTCACCGCGAACGGCATCTACTTCGCGCTGTCGGCCACGAGCTTGGGCGCGCTCATCGCCGCCAGCGCGCGGTTCTTTACTGTCGCCAAATGGATCGGCGCGGGCTACCTGATCTATTTGGGCCTGAAAGCATTGCGCTCCGCCAACTCGATGCACTCGGTCGCGTTGGACGGGGATCCCAAGGACAAGGAACGAGACCGGCGCGGCGTGTACTTCGGGGCGCTGACCCTGCAGTTGGCCAACCCGAAGGCGCTGCTGTTCTTTCTGGCGCTGCTGCCGCAGTTCATCGACCCGGCGATGTCAGTCGTGCCGCAAATGTTGATTCTCGCGGCAACGTCGATGGTGCCGGAGTTTTGCATATTGACCGGATACGGTTGGCTCGCGCACCGGGCGGTGCATGCGACGGCAAGATTTGGCGTTACCGGCAACATGAACCGGCTGCTCGCTCGTATCGAGGGCATCGGTCTGTTGGGCTGTGCAACGCTGGTGTTGAAATTCAATCGCGGCGCGTAGCCGCATCTTTAGACATAGGGGAAGGGCATGAGGCTGGTAGTTGCAATGGCGGTGCTGTGGATCGGTCTCGGACAGGCGTGCGAAGCGGCACAAGCCGCGGCGGCGCGCCTGGTTCATCGCTTCCTCGACGTTGAGATTTCCCCGAATGGAGAACTCGTCGCCTCAGTGGAGGGCGATTCCTCCGCGAGCGGCGGGGCGCCCACGGTCCGCGATCTGGTGATCAGGCAGGCGAGCGGCGGCACGGCGGTCACGGTTCCCATGCCCTGCGGCCGCGTGCCGCAGTGCTGGCCCGACTCGCCGACGTGGAGTCCCGACGGCAAGCGCTTGAGCTTTGCGCTGCGCGCGCCGGGCAGTCACGCCCGCTCCCTCCACGCGGTAGGCGCGGACGGCCATGGATTGACCAAGCTGCTGGATTTCAGCGGCACCATCGTGCACCTGCGCTATTTGCCGGATGGCCGTCTCGCGATGCTCGCGATTCAAAACGCCACCAAAGAGGTCGGCGCAACTCAAGCCGGTGCGCCCGTCGCCGGCGATTTGGACGCGCCGCCGCCGGAGCAACGTATTGCGGTTCTGGAAAGGGGCGCCTTGCGGTGGGTTTCGCCGCCCGACCTGTTCGTCTACGAATATGACTGGCGCGCCGGCGGCAAGGGCTTCATCGGCACGGCCGCACCCGGCGACGGCGACAACAACTGGTGGACCGCCAAGTTGTACGCCTTTCCGGAGAGCGGGACGGACGCCCGTGTCGTCTACACCCCGGCCGATGCCCGCCAACAGCTTGCCATGCCGAAGGTATCGCGCGACGGATCCAGGGTTGCCTTTATCGCCGGCATCATGAGCGACTTCGGATCGACCGGCGGCGATGTTTATACGCTGAGTTTGGATGGCGGCAAGGCGGTCAATCTGACGCCCGACATGCATGCTTCGGCCACGGCAATTGCGTGGCGCTGCGATGGGCATTTGCAGGCTGAACTTCTCGCCGGCGACAAGACTCAATTTGCGGATTTGGGGCCGGGTACTCAGGCCGCGCCTGCGCGGGTTCTATGGAGCGGCGAGGAGTCATTGGGCGATCGCGCCGGCGGAATTTCGACGGCATGCCCATCGGGGATCACGGCCGACGCGCATGAGTCGTTCACCCAAGCACCGGAGATCGAGATCGGCACCATTGGCCACTGGCGCGACCTGACGGCGGTCAACGCCGGCTTGAGCTTGCCCGCGCGCGTGCAAAGCGTTTGGTGGAAGAACGACGGATTCGATGTTCAGGGCTGGTTGCTGCTGCCTCTGCATGCCGACGGCAAGGTTCCCATGATCACCCAGGTTCACGGCGGGCCCGCGGCGGCGACGACCCCGGCCTTCCCCGGTCCGGGGATTGCCACAGCGCTGCTCGAGCGTGGGTATGCCCTGTTTCGGCCCAACCCGCGCGGCAGCTATGGGCAAGGGGAGCGCTTTACTCAGGCGAACGTGCGCGATTTCGGCCACGGCGACTTGCGCGACATCCTGGCCGGCATTGACGCCGCGGCAAAGGCCGCGCCCATCGACACGGCGCGGCTGGGCTTGACCGGCGGCAGCTACGGCGGCTTCATGAGCATGTGGGCCGTGACTCAAACCGATCGCTTCAAGGCGGCGGTCGCCGCCGCCGGCATCAGCGATTGGCTGTCGTACTACGGCGAGAACGGCATCGATGCCTGGATGATCCCGTACTTCGGCAAATCCGCGTACGACGATCCTGCGGTCTATGGCGCCTCATCGGCGATCAACTACATGCACAATGTGAAGACGCCGACATTCGCCTACGTCGGAGAACACGATATCGAGTGCCCGGCGCCGCAAACGCAGGAATTCTGGCATGCGATGAAAGCGATGAACGTGCCGACTTCCATCATGATCTACCCCGGCGAAGGCCATGGGCTCCGCGACCCGGAGCATCTCGCCGATGCGCAGCAGAGAACGCTCGCGTGGTTCGACAAGTACCTGAAATAGGGCTCGGTAAATCGGGTTGGTCACGCCTGCAATATTGACGTTGCTATTCGACCTTGACGCGGTGGGAACTCGACTAACATCTCGAGCGTGTCTTCGGACTTGAGAATCTCGTCAACGCGTTCCGCGCGAGCAAGATAATTTCTGTACACACCGCAACAAGTTCGTCCGAGCACTTCTCGTAACGCGGGCTCGCCAACATCGAACGGCAGTTTCAAGAACTCAATCAACTTGAAGCGAAATTGACTGAACTGCAAAGCTTCCCGAATCTGATCTGTACTAGGCTCCGGCACAAGATTCCTCTCACCAAAAACAAATAGAAAAACTCCCCTCAAGGGCGCTTTGCAGACGGCCTGGAGGGGAGCGATACGCCGCCGGTGATCCAGCAGCGCTGGCATCAGCGTGACCCGATGGCGGCCAGTTGTCTGTGCGGCGGGATACGTTATCGCGGCGCAGCATCTCTGAAGGTCGGCCGAGAGACCTTGGCATATGCGGGCTGACCTCCTTGTCGGTTGGCCGCTTCGTTAGTTTCGCGCTTGGATTGGCACGTCGCTTGCTATTTCTGCGGTATGAATGCAACTTCGCCGATTTCTCAAGCGCCGAGCGGCAGCGATGCCGCGCAACTCAATGGACCGGGGCCGGCCGCATCGCCGCCGGCGGGCGGTGCCAACCAGGATTTTGCCCGGGCGCTAAGCGATGCGGGCGGCAAGCCGGCTCGCAAGAGCGCGGTAAGCAAGGAGCACGAGGCGACCTCGAGCGGCAGTACATTGCCGGTGCCCGGCAATCAGCAGCCGCCAGTGCCCGCATCCCCGCCCGCGCTCACAGCCTTAGGATCCCCGCCGGCCGTAAAGACAGATCTTTTGGCGGCCGCGCAAGCCGCGGATGCCGCCGGCGCCAGCGCGGGTCCCCCAGCGGGCGCGGCGGCTGCGAATCCCAGTGCGATCCCAGCTGCGCCTACCCTTCCGGCCAATGCAGGCAGCACGGCCGCGTTGGCGCCCAATTTTGATCTCGCGGGCGCGCTTGTTTCTGCGCCGGGCGGCGTTGCGCCGGCTTCCGCTGGAAGCGCCAATGCACCGGGCGGTGCGGCCAACGGTCCGGCGGTGCCCGGTTCCGGCGTGAGTGTGCCGCAGTCGCCCGGCATCCAGACGCTGACATCGGTGGCAACATCCAAGGGCTCTCCGGCAGCACCTCAAGGCAGCGCGCCGGGTGCCAAGTCCGGTGACGGGATTCCGAGCCAGGGGGCGATTGCCCCGGCCTCTCAAACGTCCAGCAATGCGGTGAACGATCCGGCATTCAGTGGGCCCGCCGCGGCGGCGCCTGCGCAAGCCGTCATGGCCGCGGTAATCGCGCAGGGCACCAGCGCGCCGTCCGTGGATACGACGCTGCAAGGCGTTGCGTCGACAAAGGATGTATCGGCCAAGGATGCATCGGCAAACGGTACAACGGCGGGCGCGCCCGCGGCGGCTTTGGCGCAGGCATCGGCGGCGACGTCGGCGGCCGTGACGGCTGCAACCGCCGGCAGAATTGCGCAAGAGGTCTCGAGCGCCGCCGCCGCCGGTGCGGCGGACAAGCGTTCGCACACCACCAGCCCCGACTTGTCCTTGTCAGCTGCATCGAACGATGGCAGCGCCGGTGCCGCGCAGCTGTTGACTTCGAACACGCCGACCGACGGCAGTCCCGCGCCGACGTTCAAAATCGCCGCGGGCGTCGATACACCGGGATTCGGACAAGGCGTTGCCGACAAGGTGTCGGTGATGATGGACGGCAACCTCACGAGCGCCAAACTGCAGGTCAATCCGCCGGCGCTCGGTCCCATCGAAGTCCGCATCGCCCTGCAAGGCGGGCATGCGCAAGTCTGGCTTTCCAGCCACAGCGCGGTAACGCGCGACGCCTTGGAATCGAGCTCGCCGAAACTGCGCGAAATGCTGGGCTCGCAAGGATTTTCCCAGGTGAGCGTCGACATCTCGCACCGCTCCTTTCAAGATCGCTCGCCGCCCTCGCAGGCCTACGAGGCCATGCCCTCGATCGAGGGCGTGGCTCCCGTCGCGCCAGCCTCTACCGCGATTTCGCGAAGTGCGATCGGCCTGCTCGATGCCTATGCGTGAAGCGCGACATTTTCAATCACGCCATGCCGCCGTTGATTGAAATTATCTGCCCCGTGATATAGCCGGCTTCGCGCGATGCCAGGTATGCCACGAGGCTTGCGACCTCCTCAGGCGAACCGGCGCGCTTCATCGGCACGATGTTGTCGATGGCGGCCTCATCAAACGCCGCTTTGCCCATGGCGGTGGCGATGATGCCGGGTGCGACCGCGTTGACCGTGATGCCGCGGCTCGCGACCTCGAGACTCAACGCCTTGGTGGCTGCATTCAGCGCTCCCTTCGCGGCCGCGTAGTTCACCTGGCCCCGATTGCCGAGCAGCGCAGCGACCGACGTAATGCTGATGATCCGTCCCCAACGCGTGCGTATCATGGGCAGCATCAGCGGCTGAGTGACGTTGTAAAATCCGTTGACCGACAGGTCGATGACGCGATGCCATTGTTGCGGGCTCATGCCGGGAAAAACCGCATCGTCATGAATGCCGGCGTTGTTGACCAGCACTTGAATCGGACCTGCCTCGAGAATGTCGTCGAGGGCTGTTCGTGCCGCCGCAGCATCTGTCAGATCGAATTGCAGGGCGCGCGCCTGGCCGCCCGCGCCGACGATCTGCGCGGCGATCGATTCGGCGGCGCCCATGCCGCGATGGGCGTGCACGTAGACGAAGTGCCCCTGTGCACTCAAGGCTCGGCAAATGGCCGCGCCGATGCCGCCGCTGCCGCCGGTAACCAACGCGCGAGTGGTGATTTCATTCATGACCGCAACCGCCCGCCCGCGTCCAGCACCACCGATGCGCGTCCGGTGAGCAAGCACCTGTCCGCACCGCGCAACGCGAACTCATACAACGCCGTGAGGCTGTCTCCGGCAAGGTGACTGACCTCGCACAACAGATCGGATTCGATATCATCGAGCCGCAGCACATGCATTCGCACTTCGCGAACGCTGGCCAGCAAACCCACCCGCGACGCAGCGCCCGTACTCGCCGCCGCGCCCGCCGCCGCGCCCGCCGCGGCACTCGCCAGCGCGCCGTGCAGCGCCATCGCTTGCGCGGCATATTCTATACCGCAGGCAATTCCAAGGCGCCCGTACGCGCGCAGCGGATTGTCGAGCGCACGGTGGGTGCCGCTACGGCAGCGGATATGGTGTGCGTTCCAGTCGATCACTTCATCGAGCAGGCACATGCGGCCTTGATGCGGGATGCGAGCCTCGATCCACGCCCGGTTCATTCGCATGGTTCGACCTGCACGGCGGCGCGGGACACATCGAGATAGTCGAGAACCACCCGGCCGGCAGCGCGGCATGCCAGCAGCCGCATCAGCGGCAACGCACGCGCGGCAGGAATGGCGCTTCGCAACGCCTCGAGTCCGGGATCCGACATCCTGTCGGCGCCTTCGTCGGTGAGCGCAACGTCAATGCGGGCGATCGAGGTTGCGGTTCTCTCGGGCGTGAGAACCAGGGCGATCCCCAGCGCGTCGGGGATGGGGCGCTTGGCATGCAGGGGCGGCGGATATTCGGTGTCGTAGGCCACGAACAAAACCGTTTGTCGATCGACCGCAATCTGAGTCATGGCATCGAGCAGTCCCGCGACGAAGCTGGCATCGAAGGCGCACAACACATTCGACTCGGTCATCGAGCCGGTCGCAATGCTCCAGTAACCGGCCGCGACATTGTGGACGGAATTCGAGAAACGCGTCGGCGAGACCTCACGCGTCGGCAGCGCGAGCGCCTGGCAGATTTCGTGGCAGATGTGGCCGTCGCCGCCCGAGGAGGAAAACACGCTGGGCATTTGCTTAGGGTCGGCATCGGCATGCGCGGCCGCTTCCAGCGCCACCCCTAAGGCCAATTTCACGACTCTCCCGGTGCGCCGCCGTTCGGCGGGCGGCAGCATTGAGGGGATGGGCAGCACCGTGGGCTCGGCAGCGTAAGGTTGCCTGCCCGACAGGACGGCGGCGGCCTGCGGCCAACTCTGCAGGCCGGGTCCCAACACCCCGATCCCGGCGACATAACCAGGCAGCGTCATCCAGCGCGGCCTAAAATCAAACTGCAATTCGTGCCGCCGAAGCCGAAAGAATTGCTGAGCACGCGCCGCAGCGGCCCATGCCGATTCTCTTTTATATAGTGCGCCGTCAGGGTCGGGTCGACCCGGGTCGTATGCACGCCGCCCGGCATCATTCCATTGCGGATGGCGAGTGCGCTGATCACCGCCTCCAATGCGCCGGCGGCGCCCAATGTGTGACCGGTCGCCCCCTTGGTCGAGCTGCAGGGCGTCGTCGGACCGAAAATGCTCGTGACCGCCTGACTCTCCGAGCGATCGTTGCTCGGTGTTCCGGTGCCATGCAAATTGATGTAGTCGATGTCGCCGGGCTCCAATGAGGCGGCCGTGAGCGCCGCTTGCATGGCGCGCTTTGCGCCCAATCCTTCGGGGTGCGGCGCCGACATGTGATAGGCGTCGCTGGACTCGCCCACGCCCTGGAGGAGGATGGAATCGCCGCCAATCCTGGCCGACGCGCGTTCGAGGAGCGCGAAGGCGGCAGCTTCACCGATGGAGATGCCGTCGCGGGCGGCATCGAAGGGACGGCAGGGCGCGGGAGAGGTGAGTTGCAGTGAATGGAATCCATAGAGGGTGGTCAGGCACAGCGAGTCGGTTCCGCCGACCAAGGCCGCATCGATGAGCCCCGCTTCGATCATGCGTCTCGCGGTGCCGAACACTTTGGCGCTCGACGCGCACGCCGAGGAAACGGCCATGGCGGGGCCCTCGAGCCCGCAACGCCGGCGAACATAGTCCGCGACCGAGAACGAGTTGTGGGTGGTGCCGTATACGAAATCAGCCGGCAGCGCGCCGCCGACCGGATCGCGGGCACGATAAGCCAATTCTGTCTGCATGATGCCCGCGGTACTGGTGCCGATAAATACGCCGATCCGGCGCCGGCCCCAGCGCGCCGCCGCGGCATCCACGGCATCCAAGAAGCCGTCTTGACGCAGGGTGAGCTCGGCCAGGCGGTTGTTGCGGCAGTCGAACAGCCGCAGTTCATCGGGCAGGCGCTGTGCATCGACTCCGGGCACCTCGCCGATGTGCGTGTCGATCTTGACGGTTTCAAAGTCGCAGCGCGTCAGCCCGCTGCGCAGCTTGTCCAGGCTGGCCAGAGTCGGCTGCAGGCCCGTGCCGATGCAGCTCGTCGCCGTGAACTCCGCGAGCAGCATGGGATTCATGCGTGTCCTGGCAACGCCGAGCGCAACGTGACGGATTTGAGCTGCCGCGCGCTCAAAGTCTCGAGCAGGCGCGGCAGCACTTCCAGAATCACCGGCCTTCCGGCGGGTGTACGCGCAGCATGGCCGTCGTGCAGCAACAGGATATCGCCATCCTCGAGCGGACTCGCCAAGCGGCGGAAAACCGCATCGGCATCGGCGCTCACGGTATCGAAACCGCGGCGAGTCCAACTGGCAAGCTGCAG
>Ga0210400_10002061_pt1 | contig 19154 bp, 15 predicted proteins | sample IncBWH26MmetaG_FD_155456 | JGI IMG/M metagenome (GOLD analysis project Ga0210400, IMG submission 155456) | Forest soil microbial communities from Barre Woods Harvard Forest LTER site, Petersham, Massachusetts, United States - Inc-BW-H-26-M | ecosystem: Environmental > Terrestrial > Soil >...
AGGGGCAATCCGTAGCGGTCGGCCAGGTTCTTGGATTCCATACTGAGTTGACGCACGAGGCGCGAAGAACTCATCGGGTTCTCGGAGGGAGATGTCTCGGACCACGGTCGGCGACGTCGGATAGATTCTTTCTCAACACGAGTAGGCCAATGGATGTAGTCGGCCCACCAGGGCCCGGAAGTCCAGTCAGAGGAGAGTCCCCATGTCGACCAGTGTGAACTATCCGGTGTTCGATGCCGACAATCACATGTACGAGACGACGGATGCCTTCACCAAGTACCTGCCGGCCGAGTACGACGGTCTGGTGAAGTTCGTGCAGGTGAACGGTCGGACCAAGATCGCCCTGCGCAACGTGATCAGCAACTACATTCCGAACCCCACGTTCAACAAGGTCGCTCCTCCCGGAGCGCAGGAGCTCGAGTTCCGGATCAAGAACCCCTCGTCGAAGCACTCGGTGGGAACGAAAGACGGGCTCGATACAAAATCGAAGCACGAGCCCCGGCTGCCCGGCATGCCGCCCCGGTACATCGAATCACCGCCGGCCTTCTTCAACCCCGAGGACCGGATCGTCCTGATGGACGAACTGCACGTCGACCGGGCGATGATGTGGCCCACCCTGGCCAGCCTGCTCGAGGAGCGCCTGGCTGACGATCCGAAGGCGACGGCGGTTGTCGTGCATGCGCTGAACGAGTGGATGCTCGAGCACTGGACCTTCAACTTCGAGAACCGCATCTTCGCCACGCCGGTGCTCAACCTGTCGATCCTGGACGAGGCCCTCCGGGAACTGGATTACGTGGTCGAGAACGGGGCCCGCGCCATCCTCATTCGGCCTGCGCCCGTGCCGGACTTCGGTGGCCGCCGCCGCTCGCTGGCCCTGCCCGAGTACGACCCGTTCTGGCAGCGGGTACAGGAGTCCGGCGTCCTGGTCGGCATGCATTCCTCGGACGACGGGTCCCAGCGCTATATCAACGAATGGGATGGCAGAACCTCCGAGTTCAGCGCATTCGTCGCCCGGAGCATGTTTTCGCGGCTGGTGGAAAGCGAGTACCGCAACATCCGAGACACCATCTACTCGATCATCGGGCACGGGCTGGCCACGCGGTTCCCCGATATCCGCTTCATGCCGGTCGAGAACGGCAGCCAGTGGGTCCCGACCGCGCTCAAGCAATTCCAGAAGCTCTACGATCGGAGCCCCGCCGGATTCGACGAGGATCCCATGGAGACCTTCCGGCGGTCGATCATCGTCCACCCCTTCTTCGAAGAGGATGTACTGAACATCGTCGACCTGGTCGGAACGGACAATGTCGTATTCGGATCGGACTATCCCCATCCTGAGGGCCTGTCCGAACCTCTGTCGTTCCTCGAGGAGATCGAACCCCTCCCCGAGGTGGACAAGGCCAAGATCATGGGCGGCACCCTGTCCAAACTGATGCAGTGCGACCCCACCGAGAAGGTCGTGGCCGCCTGACCCTGAGGGATGTCGAGCCGGCGTAGCGGCGATCAGCGCCATCAGGGGCCGTCTTGGGCTGGCTCCCAGTAGACGACACCGACGCCCGGTTCGACCTCGACCGAATAGGCCTGGACAACCAAGCCAATGGAAACGTCATCCGGCGGGCAGCCCGTGACGTTCCCCATCATCATGGGGCCCTCGTCCAGGGCGATCATGGCCACGACGTACGGCACTTCTCCTTTGAACGGCTCTGCTCCCTGTTGTCGGATGACGGTGAAGGTGTAGACGGTGCCTCGTCCCGAGGCTTCCTCCCATTGGGGATCGGCTCCGCACGTCGTACAGATCGCCCGGGGATAGAACTGTCTCGACCCACAGGACGGACAACGCTGCAGAAGGAGCCGGCCCTGGGCCGCCGCTTCCCAGAATGGAGCTGAGACAGGATCGGGCGCCGGAGTCGGCTTCGTCCACTTTTCGACCGACCGGACCTCGAGGGTCATGGATGCTCCCTTCCCAACACGACAGTGCCGATGCACGAGAGCCATCCGCCCGATCCGCACGCCACGGCGATGTTGCAATCGGGGACTTGCGCCGCACCCGCTTGCCCTCGGACCTGGCGCGTCGCCTCGATCAAGAGGAACATGCCTCGCATCCCAGAGTGGCATGACGACAATCCACCACCGTCGGTATTGAGGGGGAGGTCTCCACCGCGCCGGAGATGACCCTCGGCGACGTACGCGCCGCCCTCGCCCCTCTTGCAAAAGCCCAGGCCCTCGAGCAGGAGCAGGACCGTGATGGTGAAGCTGTCGTAGAGCTGCACCGTGTCGACTTGGTCCGGCGTCACCCCTGCCTCGGCCATGGCCGCCGGACCACAGGTGGCGGCGGCCGTTGTGGTGAAATCGGGCATTTCGCTGATGTGCCAATGGGTCTGGGCCCCGGCGGCGCCCAGAACGTAGACGGGAGGTTGACGGAGGTCTCGTGCTCGCTCGGCCGTCGTCATGATCAGGGCGCCCCCGCCATCGGATATCACGCAACAATCCAGCTTGTGGAGGGGATCAGCGACCAGCCTCGAATGCACGACGTCCTCGACGGAGATCGGATCGCGGTACATGGCCAACGGGTTGAGCCCGGCATACTCTCTCACCCCGACGGCGATCTCGGCCAACTGCTCCGATTTGGTGCCGTATTCGTGCATGTGGCGACGGGCGGCCATGGCGTAGGCACCGACAAGGGTGTTGCCGTACGGCGCCTCGAATTGTGCGGGACCGGCGACGTGCTCACCTTCTCGGCCGAATCCGCCCGTACCCAACGTGCGTCCCATGCGGGAAAGGAAGTCGGATCCGTAGGTGACCAGGACCGTGTCGCACAGTCCCTGCCGGATGGCGGCAGCGGCGTGCTGTACATGGAACTCGAATGACGATCCGCCGGTCATGGTCCCGTCGATGTACCGATGGTCGACGCCAAGATACTCGGCCATGCTGACCGGGCTCTCGCTGTCCCCGCCGCCCATGGAGGCCGAGAGATAGCCGTCGATGTCGCTTTTCGTGACACCCGAGTCGGTCAACGCCCGCTGGGTGGCTTGCGAGTGATGGCCAATGGCATCGAGGTGCGGGGCCCGTGGGTAGTCGCTCAGCCCAATGCCGACAATGACTGGGGTTCGATCGGCCATGGAGCAGACCCTAATCAAGGGGCTGATACGACGGCCACCGACCGTCGGACAAGCACGGCGTCGGGCGGGGGAGTGGCCTAGTACTCGCCCCCGTTCTCAGCCGTCGCGCCGGCAGGCCGCCACCAGCTCGGGATGGTGGGTCCTGGAGACGAAGCTGACCCGGTCGACCACGTCGCCCAGCCGTTGGTTCAGGATCTGGGGCACCTGACTGACCGGTGCGACGATGGCGAAGGTCTCGACGACTTCGTCGGTGATCAGGTGCGTCATCTCGTTCCAGCGGCCCGCCTTGGACAGTCGGGTGAGGTCGGCCCCCATGTCCCCCCATCCGTGCAGCTCGAGGATGGGCCGGTAGGCCGGGGTCGAGGCGTAGAAGGCCAGCTGTTCTCGGATCGCGCCCACGTCCGCCTCGATCTGCTCGTCGGTGCCGGTGGCCAAGAAGAGGGCGGCCTTGACGGTGAAGCCGTCCATCGACCGGCCGCTCCGTCGTCGACCTTCGACCAGGAACGGGAGGGAGTGCTCCCGGATCCACCGCTCGGTGGTGAAGGCATGGCACAGAAAGCCGTCCGCCACTTCTCCGGCGACCCGGGTCATGGCGTCACCCACGCCGGCGACGTACACGGGGGGAGGACCGAAATCGTGAGGGACGGGGACGAACATCGGCGGCATCAGGCTATGGCGGTAGTACTCGCCTTCGAAGTCGAGCGGTCGACCGTCAGCCCATGAGCTCCAGGTGGCCCGCAGGGCCAGCACGAACTCTCGCATGTGCGCCGCGGGTCGGCCCCAGGGCATCGAGAAGCGCCGTTCGATGTGGGCTTTCACCTGCGAGCCCAGGCCCAGCACGAATCGGCCGCTCGACGCCCGCTGCAGATCGTGGGCCGTGTAGGCCAGGGCCATGGGTGATCGGGCGAAGGCCACGGCGATACCGGTGCCGATGGTCAACCGCTCGGTCGCGCCCGCAGCCAGGACGAGAGGAAGGAAGGGGTCGCCGTTGAGCTCGCCCGTGAACAGCCCGTCGTACCCGGCCGCCTCGGCCGTCGCCGCGTCGGCCCCGGCCGTCTCGATGGAGCCGGTTCCCGTGTCGACCAGCATGGCGGTGATCCCTTCCCCTCGTCGTCTTCGGTTCCTCAGGGCGTGATGGCGATGCGGGCCGCGGGCTCCGGTGGCGCCTGGCGACGGTACAGGCCTCGCTCGAGCGCATGGAGCAGGCGGTCGCGGGTCTCGACCGGGTTGATGAGCTCGTCCTGGCCGAAGCTCTCGGCCGAGCGGAACGATGCCTCGACCTCCATCTGCCGGAGCAGGGTCGCCTCGTCCCGGTCGGAACCCCGGGCCTGGCTCATGGCGGCTGCGCCCATGGCCCCCATGGTGGCGCCCGGGTAGGCGAAGGTCGCCGACTGCCCGTCGAAGGGGATCATCCCCATGACCATCGACCCGAACCCGTAGGCCTTGCGCAGGGTGACGGTGAACTTGGGCACGCGGGCCTGCGTCTGTGCCGCGTACATGCGGGCCCCGCTGCGCAGGATGGCCTGGTGCTCCGACTGGCTGCCCGGCATGACCCCCGGGTTGTCGGCCAGGAAGACGAGGGGCAGATGGAACGAGTCGGCCACGGTGATGAAGTGGGCCCCTTTGTCGGCCCCGTCCGCGTCGAGGGAGCCGGCCAGGACCTGGGGCTGGTTGGCCACAACGGCAATGGGGTGGCCGCCGAGGCGGGCGAGGGCGCAGATCAGCGAACGACCGAAGTCGGGCTGCACGTCGAAGCACGAGCCCTCGTCGAAGACGACGTCGATGACGTCGTGCATGTCGTAGACCCGTCGGCCGTTGCGGGGCACGATGTCCAAGAGCTCCGGCACGGCCCGGAATCCGTCGTCGCCCCCCTCGAGGTCGCTCGGGTACGACCAGGCCGAGGAGGGAAAGTACCCCAGATAGGACTTGACCAGGTCGAGGGCGGCGGCGTCGTCAGGGACCGAGTTGTGGACCAGACCACTGGCCACGGCCACGGTGGGGCCGCCCAGGTCCTCTTTGGTGATCTGTTCGCCGATCGACTCGAGGACGACCGGCGGCCCCGCAGTGAACACCGAGGCCTGGGCGCTCATCACGGTGAAATCCGACATGGGGGCGACCAGGGCACCATGGCCGGCCGACGCGCCGAGGATGGCGGTGACCAGGGGGACCCGGCCCGAGCAGCGGGCCTGGGCCAGCAGGTCGGTCGGGGTGCGGGTGTGCGGCTTGCCGTCGGCCCGGAAGCCGGCACCTTCGAGCACCATCACCAGCGGCACCCGATCGGTCACCGCCATCTCGGCCACCCGGTACCGCTTGGCGTTGGCCGCCGAACTGATCGTGCCGGCGAGCACGGTGAAGTCCTCGGCCGCCACCATGATGGGACGCCCATGGACCGAGCCCGAGCCGATGACCACGGCGTCGGCCGGGGCGTCTGACCCGCCCACCAGGGTGCCGATCTCCGCGAAGGACCCCGGGTCGAGCAGGTGGTCTATCCGGGCCCGGGCGTCGAGCTTGCCTGCGTTGTGGTGCTTTTCCAGGCGCTCCTCCCCGCCCATGGCCCGCGAGGCGGCCCGTCGCTTGTCCAGGTCGTCGAGTACCTCCTGCCAGTCCTCGGAACCTTCGGTCTCATCCATCGCAGTCCAGGGACACGCCGAAATATCAACAGCTTCACGGGGGAACGTCAAGCGCTGCCGGAACTTGGACTGGGGCACGGGTTCTGACTGGGCGTGGCCGGTCGGCAAGGATAGAAAAGGCCTGCGGTACGACACCAGCGGAGGGGAACGAGATGAGAGACGGGTTGAATCTTCTCGATGGGGGCTGGTACGCCCAGGATCCCCACGCCATCTGGACGGAGCTGCGCCAGGAAGCGCCCGTCTACTACGACCCGCTGGGCCAGGTCTGGGGAATATCTCGCTACCAGGACGTCCTGGCCATCGAGAAGAACCCCGAGGACTTCTCCAGTCGTACCGCGCCGCGGCCGCACGGTCAGGCACTGCCCATGATGATCTCGATGGACGACCCGGATCACCAACAGCGTCGGTCACTGGTCAACCGCGGCTTCACCCCCAAGCGGGTCGGCGACCAGGAACCCAAGCTGCGAGAGTTCTGCCGAACGATCATCAACGACGTCTGCGAGCGGGGCGAGTGCGACTTCGTGTGGGATGTGGCCGCCCGGCTCCCCCTCATGGTCATCGCCGACATGCTCGGCCTGAGCGACAGGCAAGAGGAGCTGCTCCATTGGTCGGAGGTCCTGATGCGCCCCGACCCGGCGGCGCCCCTCGCCTCGGGCGAGACTGCCATCCAGGAGTTCCGGGCCAGCCAGCTGCAGGTCATCGCCGATCGCAGGCGAAATCCTCGGGACGATCTCATGACCACGCTGTGCGAGGCCGAGATAGGGGGCCAGCGTCTCGACGACGAGTCGATTGTGTACGAGACGCTGCTGATCCTCATCGGCGGCGATGAGACCACCCGGCATGTGATCAGTGGCGGGATGCTGGCCCTCTTGGACAGCCCGGACCAGCTGGCCGACCTGGGCGACGGTTCGGCCGACCTGATGATCGCGGTGGAGGAGATGATCCGGTGGGTGTCGCCCATCCAGAACATGGCTCGCACCGTCACCCGGGACCTGGAGTTCCGTGACCAGAAGATGGGGGAGGGAGATCAGGTCATGCTGTTCTACCCGTCCGCCAATCGGGACGAGGACGTGTTCGCCGATCCCCAGGTCTTCGACATCCGCCGCCAGCCCAACCCCCACATTGCCTTCGGGTTCGGACGCCACTACTGCCTGGGGGCCTCGTTGGCCCGATTGGAGGTCAAGGTGGTGTTCACCGAGCTCCTCCGTCGCCTGCCCGACATCCAGTTGGCCACCGGCGACTTGCTACCCCGCCGGGCATCCAACTTCTCCAGTGGCCTGGAAGCCATGCCGGTGCGGTTCGAGCCCGTGCCGGTCGAGACGATCCTGCCGGGGCGTTCCTCATGACCACGGTGGAACGAGCCCATGACTGTCTGTGCAACGTCGACATGGGAGACGTCGTGCAACCGGATTGGATGATCCGGGTGAAGGAGGACACGTTCAAGTCCAACTTCAACATGCGCAGCCGAGAGCTGCCCGAGATGCTCGAGGAGATGGACGCCCACGGGGTGCGACGGGCCGTCCTGTTGACCAACGGCACCAGACCGTCCCCGCGGGCCCAGGAGTTCGTGGAGGCCCACCCGGAGCGGTTCAGCCTGGGGCTCGGAGGCCACAACCTGCTCAAGCCCATGCCCACGCTCAAGGCGCTGGCGTCGTTCGTGGCCAGCAACCCGGTGGCCTACATCACCGTGAGCCCGAGCTTCTGGGGAGACGGTCGCTATCCGCCGACTGATTCGGTCTACTTCCCGTTGTACACGAAGTGCTGCGAGCTCGACATCCCGTTGTGCATGAACACCGGGCTCCCCGGTCCTCCCATTCCCGGCGAGGTGCAGAACCCCATCTACTTGGACCGGGTCTGTTGTTACTTCCCCGAGCTCAAGCTGTCCATGATCCACGGGGCCGACCCCTGGTGGGACACGGCCATTCGCCTCATGATCAAGTACGCAAACCTGCGCCTCATGACCTCGGCCTGGTCGCCCAAGCGGTTGCCCGAGTCGCTGCTCCATTTCATGCGGACCCGCGGCCAGGACCGGATCATCTTCGCCTCCGACTCACCCGTGCTCTCGATCACCCGGACGGTCACTGAGGCTTCTGTCCTCGATCTCCCGCCCGACGTGCTGGACAGTTACCTCTACGGCAACGCCGAGAACTTCTTCTTCTCTCGTCCTGGCGCCACAGGACGAAGCTCTAAGCTCGGGCCGGCGACGCTGGGGGAAACACCATGACCGACCTGTACTGGGACCCGTTCAGCCCGGAGCTCCGGGACGACCCGTACCCGCTCTGGAAACGGATGCGGGACGAGGAACCCGTGTACCACAACGACAAGTACGACTTCTGGGTCCTGAGCCGGTTCCACGACATCGAACATGCCCACAAGGACGTCGAGACCTACAGCTCGAGCCATGGGACCACCCTCGATCTGATGTCGGAAGAGCCCATGGACACTGGGATGTTCATCAATCTGGACCCGCCCAAGCACACCGTCCTGCGCCGGCTGGTCTCCCGGGCCTTCACCACCCGCCGGATGTCCATGCTCGAGGAGCGGATCAGGGAGGTCTGTGCCGGGCTGCTCGACCCTCACGTGGGCGCCGGCGGCTTCGACTACGTGCAGGACTTCTCCGCCATCCTGCCCCCCACCATCATCTCCTCTCTCCTGGGTGTGCCCGAACAGGATCAGCAGGCGCTCCGCCATCTGGTCGACGACATGTTCGTCATTGACGAATCGGGCCTGGGCCTGACCGGGGAGGTGGCCCAAAAGGCCATGCTCCAGCTGTTCGAGTATCTCGGCAGCCAGTTCGCCGAGCGCCGCAACCACCCCAGGGACGACATGTTCACCGAGTTGGTCCAGGCCGAGATCACCGACGAGACCGGTGATCTCCGGCATATGACCGACGACGAGCTGACCGGATTCGGCCTCGTCCTGTTCGCCGCCGGGTCGGAGACCGTGGCCCGGCATCTCGGTTGGGTGGCCAGTGCTCTGCCCCAGTACCCGGACCAACGGGCCGAGCTGGCCCGGGACTTCTCGCTCATCCCCAACGCCATCGAGGAGATCCTCCGCTTCGAGCCGCCGTCGCCGGTGCAGGCCCGGTGGGTGGCCAAGGAGGTCAATCTGCATGGCGCCACCATCCCGGTCGGCTCGAAGGCCGTGCTCCTGACCGGTTCGGCCGCGCGCGATGAACGCAAGTATCCACAACCCGATGTCCTCGACATCCACCGGAGGGTCGACCTCCATCTGACCTTCGGCTACGGCATCCACTTCTGTCTGGGGGCGGCTCTGGCCCGGATGGAAGGTCGCATCGGCCTGGAGGAGACGCTGATCCGGTGGCCGGAGTGGCAGGTCGACCGGGAGCAGTCGGTGCTGCTCTACACCAGTACCGTCCGGGGACCCACGAAGCTCCCGGTGTTCTGCTGAACCGGAGAGGGCCGACGTCTCGCCTGCTACGTTAGAACCAGGTTCTCGTTTCGTACGGTGGGGTGACGATGGACCATGGGGCGAAAGGACGGCGCGGGTGGCCAACGAGCACGGGCAGGACGGGCCCCCTTCTGCTCTGCCGCCATCCCGGGTGGAGAGGCGAAACCGGATCATCCGGACTGCGCTGGAGCAGTTGTCCGAGTCGGACTACGACGCCATCCAGATGCGCGACGTGGCCAAGGCGGCCGACGTGGCCCTGGCCACCCTGTACCGGTACTTCCCGTCCAAAGAGCGACTCTTCGCCGCCGTACAGCTTGAGTGGGTCGAGGTCCTCCACCGGCAGGTGGCCCAGCGCGGCCTGCGCGGCAATTCGAACCTCGAACGCCTGCTCGATGTGCTCCAGCGGTCGATCAGTTCGTTCAAGAAGAGCCCGCAGTTCTATCGTGTCCTGCTGATGCTCGAGTCGACCAAGGACCCCGTCGCCCGTGAGCTCTATGAGGTGATGGCCCGGGCGACCGCTGACACCTATCGGGAGGCGATCAGCGACGTCGACCAAGAGACGGCCGCCCAACTGCTGCAAGCCACGCTCGACCTGCTGGGGGCGGAGATGCGGGCCTGGGCCCTGGGGCGCCGGACCATCGAAGATGCAGCCGGCCGCATCGAGGACTCGTTGCGGCTCCTGTTCACGTACCGGGACACGACCGGCAAGAGCGCACACCTGCGCGTCGCCGGTCGCTCGAGCTGAGGGGACAGAGGCGCCGTGGAGCTCCACCAGAAAGTGAACACGCTGACCTGGCCGAGCCAGTCGCTCCCCGCGGGCGTGGCCGAACGCTTGCTGGGCCCGGGCGGACCCTTCGAGCTCACCGGGGAGGAGGGCTCCGACGCCCCTCTGTCGGTGTTCAAGCATCGCCCGAGGTCGGTGGTCGAAGTGCTCACCACCGGGGCGACCCGATTTCCGGACCGCCCGTACCTGGTCTTTCCCGAACGAACGCTGACGTTCGACTCGGTGGTGGGGGCGGTGGCCCGCGTGGCCGAGGGCATGAGGGCGCGCTTTGGCATCGGCGCAGGTGACCGCATCGGGATTGCCTCGGCCAACAACGTGGAGTACGCCCTCGCCTTCTGGGCCGCCACCGCGCTCGGGGCCATCGCCGTGGGGTTGAACGGCTGGTGGACCGGTCCGGAGCTGGGCTACGCGGCCAAGCTCACCGAGCCCCGTCTGGTCTTCGCCGACCAGCGACGCAGGGAGCGGTTGATCGGGATCGATCTCGATGCCCCGGTGGTCCCCCTGGAGCAGACGGTGGCCGAGCTGGAGGCCGATGGTAGGAGCACGTCGTTGCCCGAGGTGGCCTCCCAGGAGAGCGATCCTGTGGTCATCCTGTTCACCAGCGGGACCACGGGTCGGCCCAAGGGCGTTCCCATCAGTCATCGCAACATCATCCACTTCACCATGGCCACCCAGCTGCGAGGAGCCGAGATCCGGGCCCGGGCGGCGGCAGCCGGTGCCGAGCCGCCGGCACCATCGCTTCCCTGCGCGCTGAACGCCAGCCCCATGTTCCACGTCTCCGGTCTCACCTGCACCATGGTGCCCGCACCCATGAACGGGCTCACCCTCGTCTACCCGAAACCGGGCCGCTGGCAGGAAGACGTCCACCTGGCCCTGACCGAGCAGCACCAGGTCTCGAACTGGTCGCTCGTGCCCACTCAGCTCTGGAGGCTGTTGGACTGGCCCGATTTCGAACGCTACGACCTCACCTCTCTCCGGTCGGTGGGAGGCGGGAGCGCGGTCTGGCCCCCGGAGCTCTTGCGGCGGCTCGAGGAGCGCCTCCCGTGGGTCCGGCCCGCGCTGGGTCTGGGCTACGGCATGACCGAGACGAACGGGCTCGGTACCGCCCTGGGCGGCGAGGCCACATTCCTGCACCCGGACTCCGTAGGCGAGCCGTCGCCCACGGTGGAAGTGGAGATCCGTGATCCGAAGACGCGCCATGCCCTGGGCGAAGGTGAGGTGGGCGAGATCGCGCTGCGCTCGGCCACCACGTTTGGCGGGTACTGGCGGGATCCTGCGGCCACGGAGGCGGCCATCGAAGACGGTTGGTACCACACCGGCGATTTTGGTTCCCACCGTGAGGGCTTCGTGTACCTGGCCGGTCGGCGCAACGATCTTATCATCCGAGGAGGTGAGAACGTGTCGCCGGTGGAAGTGGAGAACCGCCTCATCGAGCACCCGGCGGTGGCCGAGGTTGCCGTCACCGGCGTGCCCCACGACACCCTGGGCCAGCAGGTGAAGGCGTACCTCGTCCTGAAGGAGGGGCACGAGGTGAGCGCCGAGGAGGTGCGTTCCTTCGCTGGCGCCGCATTGGCCGGCTTCAAGGTTCCCGAGCACGTCGAATTCGTGGACTCCCTGCCCCACAACGCCGCCGGGAAGGTGCTCAAACACCTTCTGGTCGAAGAGGGATCCACCAGCGACTTCGTCGAGGAATAACCATCGGCTCCTTGTCAGAATGAGAATCCCGTTCTAGGGTACGGGCGGGGCGTCCTTGGGGGGCTGGTCAGGATCCACGCTCCAGTGGGACTCCGCTCGAGCCCGGGTGAGCAGGTTGCTCGGCCGTGGGGGCGACGACGGCGAAAAAGGGGAGGGTGGGCATGGACCCAATCAGGATCGGCTGGCTCGGATCGGCCCTTGACGGGCCGGGCGGGGGCTACGACAAGATCCATCAGATGGCCTTCGACCAGGCCACCGAGCAGGGCCTGCTGGACCGGCCGGTGGAGCTCGTCATCCACCCCGAGAACGGCCTGCCCCGGGGATCAGCCAAGAACGCCACGGACGGATTCCGCTGGCTGGTCGAGGAAGGCTGCATCGGGGTCGCCGGCGCCTACAGCTCGGACAACGCCATCACCGTGGGCCCGTTGGCCAACCAGCTCCACGTGCCCCTAGTCAGCTGGTGCGGCACCGAGCAGTTCCATGGCGACTACTGCTTCCGGTTGGGCAACGGAGACTGCGGCGGGGACGCCACGTTGATCGTGGCCTGGTTGAAGCGGAACGGTCACGAGCGGGTCGCTGTGCTCAGCGAGATCTCGCCCAATGGGGAGGAGTACTTCCGGTACTTCCGCCAGGAGTGCCGGCGACGAGGGATCGCCGTGGCCGCGGTGGAGACCGTCTCCCAGACCCCCGCCGACCTGACCGCCCACCTCGCCAACCTTCGCCAGATCGAGCCGGACGCCCTGGTGTACATGGGCTACGGCATGCTCGCCGCCCAAGGACTGCTCCGCTCGTCGCTGGACGAGCTGGGCTGGGACCCGCCCCGCATCATGACGACGGCGTTCATGTTCTACCTGATGGGCTTCGAGAAGTTCGAGGGCTGGGTGGGGATCGACCAGCTGGACCCGTCCAACCCGCGGGTGCAGAACTTCCATCGAGAATTCGTCGACCGTTACGGGCAGGATCCGCCCCTCTGGCCCAACGCCGTACCCGTCCTGGCCTACGACACGGCACGGGTGCTGGTCGAGGGCCTGTTTCGCGCCCCCATCCTGAGCGGGGAGGGGCTGAAGGCGGGCTTGGAGCGCATCCGGTTCATGCCCAGCACGACCGGCGGCAGGCAGACCCACATCGCTTGTGCTCCCCATGAGCACGGGATGTTCCGCGGCGACTGGCTCCTCTACGGCCGGGTCCGGAACAACGCGCTGGAGTTCGAGGGCCTCTTCGAGCCGTGGGAGTAGCGATGCGAAGGTTCGTTCGTGCCCGTTCTCTCGTCGGCTGCCGCCCTCGTTCTCCTTGGCGCCGCCCTGTTCAGCCTGGCCGTGACGGGAGACGCCCCTCCGGCTGCCGCGGCCGGACAACCCATCACCCTGGCCCTGATCACCTCGCTGACCGGTCCCGCTGCGGCCGAGTTCTCGCAGTCCCCGGCGGGGTTTCTGGCCCGGATCGCCCTCCAGAACGCCCAGGGGGGCGTCAACGGGCACCGGATCGTGCCCCTGGTCATCAACGACGAGACCAGTCCCACCCAGGTGGTCACGGCCGTGCAGAACGCCATCGCCAAGGGCGCCTTCGGCATCGTCTCGGACTCACCGCTGTTCTTCGAGGCGGCCAAGTACCCACAGCAACAGGGCATGCCCGTCACCGGCGGGTACTTCGACGGTCCCGAGTGGGGCGAGCAGCCCTATACCAACATGTTCGCTTCGGATAACGGCAGCGTCGACCCGAAGTATCCCGCCAATCCGGGGATCGGAACCTTCGTGAAGAGCCACGGCGGCACGAACCTCGGGGTCTACGGCTATGGCATCTCTCCCTCCTCGTCGATCGAAGCCAACAGCGCGGCCCTGGGGTTCAAGCACATCGGCGGCAAGGTGAGCGTGGTGGACACCTCCATTCCGTTCGGGGGCGTCGACTTCACCACGGAGGCGCTGGTGGCCAAGCAGAAGGGCGTCAACTCGGTCTACCCGACGATGGACGTCAACTCGAATCTGGCCCTGGTCACCTCGCTCGAACAGGCGGGGGTGCGTCCCAAGGTGGTGGTCTTGCCCACCGGCTACGACCCGACGGTGGTCACGTCCTCCTCGTGGAGCGCGGTGCAGGGAGACTACTTCCTGTCCGAGTTCCGGCCCTTCTCGCTGCCCAACGCCGCGACACAACTGATGGCGGCCGCATTGAAGAAGTACCAGCACTTCAAAGCATCGCAGTTCCCCAACTACTCGCAGTACCAGTCGTGGACGGGAGCCGACCTCATGATCAAGGGCCTGCAGTTGGCGGGCAAGAGCCCGACCCATGCCGGCGTGATCAGCGCACTTCGCCATGTGAAGTCCTACAATGCCAACGGGCTCCTGCCCAACACCATCAACTACTCGACGATCTTCGGCCACAACCCCGAGCCCACGTGCGAGTACTACATGGTGGCCAGGACCACGGGCTTCGTGCCCGCTGCACCCCAGCCGATCTGTGGCAGTGACATACCGGGCACGACGTCCAAGTCATAGCCACCAACGAAAAAGGAACCATGGCCTTTCAACACCTGTTAGTGGAGCGACACGGTCCGGTGGGCTGGCTCATCAACAATCGGCCCGACCAGCTCAACGCCATGAACGCGGCCATGCGAGACGAGTTCGCCGACGCCTGGATCGAGCTCCGTGACGACCCCGAGGTCAGGGTGATCGTCCACACCGGCGAGGGCCGCGCCTTCCAGACCGGGGTGGACGTGGCCGAAATCGCCACCGACGGGCAAGGCATGCAGCGCTACCGGGATGGGCTCGAGGACCTCGACATCCATTTCACGGCCTGGCATCAGCGGGTCTGGAAACCGGTGATCACCGCGGTGAACGGCATCTGTGCCGGCGGCGGACTGCACTGGGTGGCCGACGCCGACATCGTGATCGCCGCCTCCGATGCCACGTTCTTCGATCCCCACGTGTCGGTCGGACAGGTGGTCGCCATCGAAGCCATCGGCCTGCTCCGTCGGATGCCGGCCGAAGCTGTCATGCGCATGGCCCTGGTCGGCCGTTATGAGCGGATGACGGCCCAGCGAGCGCTCGAGCTCGGCATGATCAGCCAGATCGTGGATCCGCCCGAGGACCTCCGGGAGGCGGCCCAGGAGCTGGGGGAGCAGATCGCCCAGAATTCGCCGGCGGCCATGGCCGCGACCAAGCGGGCCCTGTGGGGTGCCTTCGAGCTCGGCCTGACCGATGCCTGCAAGGCTGGGGCCAAGGAACTGGTGTCCATGTGGGGCCATCCCGACCAGAGCGAGGGCCCGCTGGCCTTTGCCGAGAAGCGAGCGCCGGACTGGCTTGCTCCCGAGCCGACCTGAGGCTCAGGTGCTCGAGCCCACCACCGGCGCGTTGAGCGGCTGGCCACCCATGGAGCCCCAGAACTGCGCGTCACCGTAGGAGAAGGCACCGCCATCGGCGGCGAACAGCCAGTAGCCCTGGCCGCTGGTCGTCGGGGTTATGGACACGATCGGGGAGTTCAGGGGCTGACCAGCCGCCGAGCCGTGGCTACGAGCGTCTCCGAAGGCAAAGACGTTGCCGTCGGAGGCCACCAGCCAATAGCCGCCTCCCGAGGGAGTCGCTGCCATCCCCACGATGGTGCCGTGGGCACCGGTCAGAGATCCGAAGTTGGACGCGTCGCCGAACGGGGTCACGGTGCCGTTGGCGGCTACCAGCCAGTAGCCATGGCCTGACGCCGTGGGCGCCATGGCGACCATGCGGTTCTGGGTCTTGCCACCAAGCGAGCCGAAGAACCCGGCATCACCGAAGGTGAAGACACCGCCGTCGGCGGCAACCAGCCAGTAGCCCTGGCCGCTCGGCGTAGGGGCCATGCCCACCACCGGTGCGTTGAGGGGCTGGCCGCCCTTTGACCCGAAGAAGCCGGCGTCGCCGAAGGTGAAGACCCCCCCGTCGGAAGCAACGAGGTTGTAGCCAGCCCGGTCGGCGGTACTGGCCATGCCCACCACCGGTGCGTTGAGGGGCTGGCCGCCCTTTGACCCGAAGAAGCCGGCGTCGCCGAAGGAGAAGACGCCCCCGTCAGCCGCAGCCATGTGATAGCCGTAGGGGCCGGCAGCCGGCGGCCCAGGAGCGAACACCAAGCCCTGGGGGCTCCCGAAGCCAGTGGCGATGGGCGTGATATTCCCTGTGGTCAGGTCGAGGGTGCCCACGAAACCGGCGACGCCCGAGTCACTGGGAGCAGTGACGAACACCGTGCCCACCGGGAACGTGCTGTCGATGGCGTAGACCTTGTTGGCCTTGTTGTCGGTGACGTACAGGGTCCCGGTCGACGCCGTCGCCCACTCGACATCGTTGACCTGGGTCCCGACCGGTAGTTGGGTGATGGTCTGGCCGGGGGCACCCGGATTGTGGATGAACAGGAGCTGGGAGTCACCCTGGCTCGAAAACATGATGTCGCCCCCGAAGGCCGGGCTCGATGCCGGGACTACGTTGGCCGAGTCCGGGTCGGTCAGGGCCAGGGTGACCGGTCCGTTGGGACCGGCCGCCGCCGCGTTGTCGTTCATGATGCCGGTCAGGCCGGCCGTACCGGCGGTCTCATCGATGGCGATCTGGTAGATGGCCGGAGGAGCGGTCGTCGTGGGGGCCGAACCGGTGGTGTACACGTTCCCGTTCTGCACGATGATGCCGTCGGTGCCCCCGGCACCAGCCACAGTGGCCAGGTCGGGTGAGTAGGTGAGGTGCACGACCTGGTTGCCGGCGGCAGCCGTCGGGTGGATGACATACATGCTCGAGTTGCCGTCCTCATTGACGGTGAGGAGGACGCGGTTGGTGGCCGGATCGGCGGTCAGCCCGTCGCACTTCCCGGTGACCGTCCAGGTCTGCACGATGCTGCCGTCCATGCGGTACTCGACGATGGTGCTGGTTGTGCCGCCCGACGGGGACGGTTCACCCTTGGGACCGACGCCGTTCTGGTAGCCGACGTACACGTCGCCGTTCATGGTGCCGATGTCATCGGGTTTGGTTATGGCCGGGGCGTTGTCGACCAACGAATGGGAGGTCACGCCCGGGAGCAGGGAGAGGCCGGTCGGTGGGGACACCACCAGATTGGGCGCAGGGGCAACGGCGGGGGTCGCCGCCGCGGCGATGGGAGCGGGCCCGGCCACCACGGCCCAGGCTCCAAGCGAGACAAGCGAGACGGTCCCGACGACAACGGATCGGAAGCGGGCGCCTCCTGATCGACGGGATCGGGAACGAGCAGGACGCGGGGTTGTCGAAGGCATGAGTGGAAGGTACCCAAGGCAGATGAACGGGAAGTGATCGTCGATGGAACGTTTCGCGAAGATGGGGACGCTCCGCTCAGCCCGCTTTCAGGTCCTCTACGCCAGGCTCACTGCCCGTGGGTGCGTCTCCCCATCACGTGGCCGCCGCCACCAACTCCTCGGCTTCGTCGGCGATGGCCGATGCCATGCGTTGCAAATCCGGTACCAGCAGCGGATCGGCACAGAACCCGAAGCAGAGCTGGTCGGCGTGCGAATGGACCGAGATTCGGAGGGCATGACGCTCGCCGATCTCGGCGATCCCAAAGATGCCGGTGACCGGCATGGCCGCCAGGCTGACCGGAGAACGAGGCCCGGCGACGTTGGAGACGCTCAGGGCGAACCGACGCGGGCTGTCTTCGAGGTTGGCCGCGAACCGTTGGAGCCGAGGGGAGAGCGAGGCCAGGTCCTGGTACAGCAAATCGAGATGTTCGGCGTCGGCCCCGGCCTTGCGGCGCGACGTTGCCCGGTGCACGGCCCGAAGCCGAGCAACGGGGTCAACTTCGCGAAGCGGGAGCTCGAGGGAGAAGTACGAGTCCCGATTGAGGGCCCCGTCGTCCTCTCCGTGAAGGCTGACGGGCACCCGCACCCGGACGTTGGTCAGGCGGCCATGGTGCAGTTCGATCCAGTGGCGGAGCGCTCCGGCCACGACGGCCAGGATGGCATCGTTCACCGTCGCCCCATCAACGGCTTTGGCCGCGTGGCGCAGGTCCATCAGCGAGGTCTCGGCCAGTCCTATCTCCCTGGTGGTCCCCACCGCGCCATCGAATGGTGAGGAACCATGTTGGCGCCCGAACTCCCGGGTCAGAAGGGCGCCCAGGTGTTTGCGCCGGCGGGCGCGATCGCCCTCATCGTGCCGGGCGTGGGAGCCGGCCGAGGTTGCCGGCTGGTCCGTGCTGTCCCACAACAAGCGTTCGGGGAATATGGCGGCCGTGGTGCCGTCGGCCAACGCATGGTGAATACGCCATACCAGCGCGGAGCCTCCGCCCTCAAGGGCAAACAAGGAGATGCTCCACAGTGGCCGACTGCGATCGAGGTGCTGCTCGAACAGCTGTGCCACCGCAGCGCACAGCCCGTTCCGGTCGAGCGGGGCCTGCGGAGGCGGGCCCGAGACATGGTTCTCCAGATCGAAGTGGGGATCGGCGACCCAGAAGTACCCATCCGGCCGTTCCTCCAGCCGGCAGGCCAGCACAGGGGTGCGACCGATCCGTCCGGCCAGCCGGTCGAGGAGGGCTTCCCTGGTCAACCGACCATCGACCACGATCACCCGGCAGACGTGGCCCACGATGGTGTCGGATTCCAGGGCCAGAATGGCGAGATCCTCGGGCTGGAGGGGCTGCGCCGGTGGCGCCGCGTCGCCGTCCACGGTCGCTCTCGACTGCCTTCCTGTCGTGGTCACGAATAGAGGACGACGCCGCGGATGTTCGTTCCCGCGTGCATGTCCTCGTACCCTTTGCTCACCTGGTCGAGGGCGTAGGTGGTGGTGATCAGCTCGTCCAGCTTGAGCTGGCCCTCTCGGTACATGAGCACTTGTCGCGGTATGTCGGCCGTGGGGTTGCACGCACCGAACAGCGATCCCTGGATGCGCTTCTGGGACAGCGTGAGCTCCAACAGCGACACCGGGATGCCGACGTCGGACATGGGGCCGATGGCGGTGACGACGACGGTGCCCGCTTTTCGGATGGCGGCGAACGCTTGGGCCACGTGTTCGCCGGTGACCACGCCGACGGTGACGATGGCGGCATCGGCACCCTGCCCATCGGTCACGCTCTGGGCGAACGCCGTAGCCTCGGCGATCCCCTCGAAGGCATGGGTAGCCCCCAGCTCCAGGCTCTTCTCCCGTTTCATGGCCACCGGGTCCACGGCGATCACATGCGATGCGCCGGCGTGGGCCGCGCCCTGCACGGCGTTGATGCCGATGCCGCCGATGCCCATGATGATCACCGTGTCGCCCGGTGCGACCTCGGCCGAGTTCACCGCTGCGCCCCAACCGGTTCCCACCCCACAGCCCAGCAGGCACAGGGTCTCCAGAGGCAGGTCCTTGGGCACCTTGACCGCCGACATGACCGACACCACGGTGTGCTCACAGAAGGTGGAGATACCCGACATTTGCCCCACCCGCTCACCGTCCACGGTGTGGAGCCGGAAGCTGGCGGGGTCGTGCGGTCGGGCGCCGCTCAGGATGGTGGCGCCGAGCGTGCAGAGATTCTGATGGCCGGTGGCGCACCACCGGCAGCGGCCACAAGCGGCCA
>Ga0210400_10002062_pt1 | contig 19153 bp, 17 predicted proteins | sample IncBWH26MmetaG_FD_155456 | JGI IMG/M metagenome (GOLD analysis project Ga0210400, IMG submission 155456) | Forest soil microbial communities from Barre Woods Harvard Forest LTER site, Petersham, Massachusetts, United States - Inc-BW-H-26-M | ecosystem: Environmental > Terrestrial > Soil >...
CCCCCGATCGCGCGCATGCGATGGCGCATGCTGCCCAGTCCGTGGCTGCCCAGGGCCTTCTGGCGATCAGCGCTGAGCCCCACGCCATTGTCCCGGACGACCAGATGCACCAGGTTCTCCGGGCGCTCCACGCGCAGTTTGATCGTGACCAGCGTGGCGCGCGCATGGCGCGTCACGTTCAGCAGTGACTCCTGCAGAACCCGAAACAGCGCGATCCCGACATCCTTGGTCAGCAAGGGCTCAGGCAGGGGCAGATCCAGTTCCGCCTTCAACCCGATGGCACCGCAGGTCTCCTCCACCAGCCAGCGCGCCGCGGCATAGAAGCCGAGGTTGTCGAGCAGGGTCGGCCGCAGCTGTTCCACGACCCGGCGCTTGAAGGCAATACCGGTTTCCAGGGCGCGTTCGAGCCGATCCCAGCGCGCAATGATTTCCGGATCGGTGCTGCCAATGCGGCGGCGCAGCCAGGCCAGATCCATCTTGGCACCCACCAGCGCACCGCCCAGTTCATCGTGCAGTTGCCGCGCGAGCAGTACCTTTTCAGACTCCGCCATGGTCTGCAGATTGGCCGCCAGATCCGACAGTTCGGTCTCGCGGTCATCCCGACTCAACTGCGTTCCGGCAGCTGGATTATTCCGCTCCATCGCCACTCCCCCTTCGGAGTCCCGCAGCGCAATATTCAATATACCCTTCACCGGCGGCCACGCGGGCTGGCGGCAGCGCGCATCACGGTAAGCCGAATCCTACAGTGGAGACTGCCATATCGCGGCAGGGGTCGGCGACCGGACCTGCAAGACTGGGACTTGACCATCGGAGTACCGCCTTGCATCGACGATTGCCGCATCGTTGGGCCGCAGCCTGGTGTGCGGCGGCGCTGCTGGTGTCCGGCTGCGCCACCGTCCAGTCGAGCCATGACATTGCGCGCCCCGTCTCCGTCGCGCTCGCCCAACCGGAACAAACCGCCTTCGGCGCGCAGGTGCATGCGCTGGCCGCACCCCATGCGGGTGCATCGGCCTTCCACATCCTGACCGCCGGCGTTGACGGCCTGCTCACGCGCGTGCAGATGATCGATGCCGCGCAGAAAAGCCTGGACCTGCAGTACTTCATTTTCCGCGGCGATGCGACCGGGCACCTGATCCTCGCCGCACTCACCCGGGCCGCCGCACGCGGCGTCGCCATTCGGCTGCTGGTCGATGATGGGGACACGCTGGACGGGGATGAGCAGGTGCTGGCCCTGCGCACGCAGCCGGGCGTGGACGTGCGCGTGTTCAATCCCTTTCGCTACCGCGGTCACAACCGGCTGGTGCGGGCCCTGGAGTTCGCGGCCACCCTGGGGCGGCTGGACTACCGCATGCACAACAAGCTGCTGGTGGCGGACAACAGCGTCGCGCTGATCGGGGGTCGCAACATCGGCAATGAATACTTCCAGGTCGACCCCCAGGCCCAGTCCGCCGATGATGACGTGTTCGTCGCCGGCCCGATCGTGCCGCAGCTGTCCATGACTTTTGACGACTATTGGAACAGCCAGTTTGCAGTGCCGGTCGCGGCGCTGAAGCGCCAGTCCCGCGAGGACAGCTACGCGGCCCGGCGGCGGCACGCCCCGGCCAGCATCGACGGGGTCGATTATTCGGCCCGCATTGCCAGCGGCGAGCCGCTCGCCAGCATGCTAGACGGGGGCATGGAACTGGTCTGGGCCAGCGCCCAGGTGCTGTGCGACAGTCCGGACAAGCGCAGCGCGGACGCCGGGGCGCCCGGCCGAATCATGGCGCGGGACTTTCTGGCGGCGGCGCGCCAGGTGCACGGCGAATTTTTGATGATCAACCCCTACATCGTGCCGACCCACGGTGAATCGACCATGCTCGAGGATCTGCGCCAGCGCGACGTCAAGGTCGGCATCGTCACCAACTCCCTGCAATCAACGCGCGATATTCTCGCCTACGCCGGCTATACCCGCTCGCGCAAGGCGCTGCTGCGCGAGGGCGTCGACCTGTATGAAGTGCGGGCCCAGCTCGGCACCACCCGCGGCAGCGGCCAGACCCCGCGCGTCTCTCGCCTCGGTCACTACGGGCTGCATGGGAAACTGGTGGTGTTTGATCGCGCACGCATTTTCATCGGGTCCATGAATTTCGATGAACGCTCGCGGCACCTGAACACCGAAAGCGGTCTGATCATCGAGAGCCCGGAACTGGCCGAACAGACCGCCAAGCGCTTCCAGGCCATGGCGCAGCCGGACAATGCCTATCGGCCGTCATTCGTGGCCGGCGCCGCGGCGAGCAGCGGGCGCCTGCAATGGACCACCCAGGAGCAGGGCGCCGAGGTGGTCTACCGCCAAGAGCCCTCGCCCAGCCCCTGGCGGCGAATCATCACCCGGATACTCGCCTGGCTGCCGGTGCGCAACGAACTGTAGGCAAAAAGAAGCCCGTCTGTCCGTGAGGAGAGGCGGGCATCGGTTCTGTCCAAAACGGAACCGGAGGGGGGGTGGGTTGTCGTGGAGCAGAGTACGGGCACACGACTCGCCGGTCTGCCAATGCGTCGCCAGAGCCTCTGTAGTCGCTCTCCTACCCGCAGGCACTTCATGAACGCCTACAGCTGCGGGGCAATCGGGCTGACAGGCGCATGCCGGAGCAACTGGCACCGTACCGGGGCGCCGAATTCACCAGGAATCTTTCATGGCAGCAACAAAACTCATCGCGGCCGTCAGCTCCCTGGCCGCCAGCCAGCGCCACCGGGCGCTGGCCCGGCAAGACATCGGGCGCGGCGGCAGGACCGACCTGTATCGGGGCAACCGCCCGGCGGTGCTGGGTTTCCTGAACAAGCTGCTCGCCACGGAAATCGTTTGTGCATTGCGCTACCGGCGTCACCATTTCACGGCGCGCAGCCTGGGCGCGGAGCGGATTGCCGAGGAATTCCTGTTGCATGCCGACGAGGAGCTGTCGCAGGCCGATCTGATCGCCGAGCGGATCGTGCAACTGGGCGGGGAGCCGGACTTTGCGCCCGACACCTTGAATGCGCGCAGCCATCTGGGCTACGTCGCTGCGGACTCGGTTGCGGAAATGATCCGCGAGAATCTCGCCGCCAAGCGCATCGCGATCGACACCTATCAGGAGCTGATCGACTATGTCGGGGACAACGACCCGGCCACCCGGCGCATGCTCGAGGGCATTCTCGCCCTCGAGCATTCCCACTCCGATGAGCTGCAGGAGCTGTGCGAAAGCCAGGGGTGAGGCTACACCCGCACGCTGAAGCCGAAGGCCACTTCACGGTATGCTCTGCGGCTCGCGGCGGAGGTTCCGTGTCGGATAAATCCAATCGCATCATCGTCACGGTCGTCGGCCACGACCGTACCGGCATCATTGCCGAAACCTCGCGGGTGCTCGCCGACGCCGGCGTGAATATCGTGGATATCTCCCAGACCCTGCTGGGCGAGTTCTTCGTCATGATCCTGCTCGCCGATCTCACCCAGGCCACCCTGGGCCTGGAGGCCCTGAAGGGGCAGCTGCACGCCAAGGCCGAGCAGCTGGGCCTGAGAATCGACGCCCAGCATGAGGACGTCTTCAAATTCATGCATCGGGTCTAGCCATGCGCAGCGTGCACTTCGAGCCCGAGGAGATCCTGGAGACCGTGAAGATGGTCCAGATGGAGAATCTGGACATCCGCACCATCACCATGGGCATCAGCCTGCGCGACTGCGCTCATCCGGAGCTGGCGCAAGCGGCGCAACGTGCATACGAGAAGATCTGCCGCTATGCCGAGAAGCTGGTGAGTGTCGGGGATGCGCTCGAGCGCGAATACGGCATTCCCATCATCAATCGCCGTATTTCCGTCACCCCCATCGCCCTGGTGGCCGAGAGCAGCGCGGCCGAGCGCTACGTGGTCATGGCGCAGGCGCTCGATCGCGCCGCCGCCGCGGTGGGCGTGAACTTCATCGGCGGCTTCTCGGCGCTGGTGGAAAAGGGACTGACCTTTGGCGACCGTAAACTGATCGATTCCCTGCCCGAGGCGCTGGCGGTCACCGAGCGGGTGTGTGCCTCCATCAATGTCGCCAGCACCCGGGCCGGCATCAACATGACCGCCGTGGGGCGGATGGGCGAGATCATCCTGGAGTGCGCCCAGGCGACCGCCGCGCGCGATGGGATCGCCTGCGCGAAGCTCGTGGTGTTCTGCAATGCCGTCGAGGACAACCCCTTCATGGCCGGCGCCTTCCATGGGATCGGGGAGCCGGAGTGCGTCATCAATGTCGGCGTCAGCGGGCCCGGGGCGGTGCTGTCGGCGGTGCGGCGGGCGCCGCAGGCGGACTTAGGCGAGCTGGCCGCCATCATCAAGCGCACGGCCTTCAAGATCACCCGCATGGGCGAGCTCATCGGGCGGCGGGCCTCGGATCGCCTGGGCGTCCCCTTCGGCATTGTCGATCTGTCCCTGGCGCCGACCCCAGCCCAGGGCGATAGCGTCGCCCAGATCCTGGAGGCCATGGGCCTGGAGCGGGTCGGCACCCACGGCTCCACGGCCGCGCTGGCCATGCTCAATGATGCGGTCAAGAAGGGCGGCGCCATGGCCTCCTCCCACGTCGGCGGGCTCTCCGGCGCCTTCATCCCCGTGAGCGAGGATATCGGCATGATCGAAGCGGCCCAGGCCGGCACTCTGACCCTGGACAAGCTCGAGGCCATGACCTGCGTGTGTTCGGTGGGCCTGGACATGATCGCGGTCCCCGGGGACACCCCGGCCGCCACCCTCGCCGCCATCATTGCCGACGAGGCGGCCATCGGCATGATCAACCGCAAAACCACGGCCGTGCGCCTCATCCCGGCCCCCGGCAAGCAGGTCGGGGACTTCGTGGAATTCGGGGGGCTGCTGGGGCGGGCGCCGGTGATGGCCGTGCACCGGCAGTCCAGCCAGGACTTCGTGCGCCGGGGCGGACGAATTCCGGCCCCCATCCAGGCCCTTAACAATTGATCCCAACCGTAAAATCAAGCACCTGCCCGGGTACTCGTGTATGCTCCGCCCCGGCTCGTGATCTTTCAGGCTTGTTTGCAACGACCTTTGTCCATACCGACCGTAAGTCAAACCGACAATCGCAATCGGCTGCGCCCAAGCGGGCGCTGCTTCCCGTCAAGAAGCCGCACCTTAACCAAAGTATCCGCGAACCAGGAGGCAGGCCTTCCTGCCGGATGTTCTATTTTCATTTCGTGAGTAACTGTTAGTGACCAAATTATTTGTTGGAAATCTTCCCTTCTCTGCAACTGAAGAGGCGGTCCGCGCCCTGTTCGAGAAGCATGGTACGGTCGAAAAGATCGCCCTGATCACAGACCGTGAGACCGGTCGTCCGCGTGGCTTCGGCTTCGTGGAAATGGCCAATGCCGATGCCTCCCGCGCCATGTCGGCGCTGAACGGCACCGACTTCGAAGGTCGCAGCCTGAAGATCGACGAGGCCCAGGCGCGTGAGCGCAGTGGCGGCGGCGGTGGTGGCGGCGGCGGCGGTGGCGGCGGCAATCGCGGCGGCTACGGCGGCGGCGGTGGCGGCGGTGGTGGTGGCGGCGGTCGCCGCTACTAAGCACTGCGCCTCGGTTCCGAGGCACAACGCTGGCGGGCTTCCGGAAACCCCTGTGGCATTCCGGAAGCCCGCAATCTTGCTCCCCTTTCCTGACGGATCGTCGCGATGAAGACGAAGAGCTACCTTGTGCAGGACGATTGCCGGCGCATCATGGATGCCGCAGTCGCTCACGCCCGCGCCCGCAACTGGGCGGTAACCATTTGCATCTGTGATGACGGGGGCCACATCCTGCGCGTCGAGCGCCTGGATGGCGCCGCACCCTTCACGGCGCAGATGGCCGTGGCCAAGGCGGCGACGGCGGCCCTCGGGTGCCGCGAATCGAAGAGCTTCGAAGAGGTGATCAACCAGGGCCGCACGGCACTGGTGACCGCCCCGCTGCAGGGCCTGCTCGAAGGCGGTGTGCCCGTCCTCGTGGACGGTCAGGTGATCGCAGCGGTCGGCGTCTCGGGCGTGAAGTCGGCAGAAGACGCGGAAATCGCCCGCGCGGGTATCGCCGCACTGTAATCACGACGCCGGTTCGATCACCGGCATCGGTTTTCCCGTCCAGCGGAAACGCCAGGTCCTGCCCTTGCGCAGCTGCATCACCAGGGCCGGCCGGAAAATACTGAAGCAGGTTCCCCCCCGGCGTCGGACGCTGGGATAAATCACCCCCAGGGAGCCGCCCGCCAGCAGCCGTTCGGCCAGCAGCTGCGAGGCCGCATAGCTGTCCGGCGCCAGACACGCGGTGAAGGCCGGTGCCTCGCGCAGATCGTGCAGCTGCGCGCTGACATCCGACTGGTAATCATCATAGGTGACCTCCTCCTCCAGGCAGCCGATCTCGGCCAGCTGCACCGACTTGTGAAACGCCACTTCGGCCTGGGCCGTGCGCAGTTCAAAGGCTGCATACCAGGCGCCCCGCTCAGGTCCATTGAAGCGACTGCCGAAGGGATGGGCATGAGTGAAGGCCGCGTTGACGATGCGGTAGTACGGCACACCAAAGACCAGTTCATGCACCCCGATGCCGCCCCGGCGCTGGTTCTCGGCCAGCAACCGATCATTGGTGGCGTGGTCCAGGTCGAACAGATCCGCAAGATGCGCCTCCCCATCGGCAATCAGCTCCAGGACGCTGCCGGGCTCACTGTATTGGGAGGCGATGAGCCGGTGGGTGTCGTAGCGTCGAACCAGGCTGACCGGCGGCAGCGCGAGCGCCGCGCGGCTCACACGCCACCGCGGCGCGCATCCAGCAGGCGGCGCACCGCCTGCAGCGCCGGCAGGCCGCCGCGCACCATGTAGGCCAGCGGCGTCGCCCCGCCGAACAGCCGATTGGTATTGGGCAGCTGCACCCACTGATCCGCCAGCGCGCGCGAATGCAGGATGTGCAGCGCCTTGAAGATGCCGATCAGGTAGGACACGCGCAGCAGCCGGTCGGAATCCAGGACCTTGGCGGCCCCGGCGCGCTTGAGCTCGTAGTAGGGGCCGTTGCTGACCCCGCCAAGCAGTGCGCGCGCATCCTCATCCCGGACTTTCCAGCGTTCCATGATATTGAAGAAGCCCTTCAGGCCCGAGGCGCTCAGGCGCTCGCGCTCGGCGCGGGAATTCAGGTCCACCAGCGGCGAGGGTTCGTAACGGGTATCCGGATACGTGAGCGCAGCCATGTATACTCCTGTATAGGATATATTACGCTCCTGATCAGTAGAACTCAAACCGGCCGCGCCAAGCACGACATTTTCTGCGCCGGGAAGTTCCATGCGCAAAATTGGGCTTGCCGGGGACCGGCAGTGCTGCGAGCATTGCCGCCCGCCCCGACCGACGCAGGAGTCTTCATGTTCAGTTTTGCCGCACGCCACCCCGCCAACCGCCTGGCGTTCATCCTGCCCGCGCTGATCCTGGCCAGCTGCGGCGGCAGCAACACCGGTGCGATTGTCACCGTGCCCAACTGGGTCGTGGTCGCGGACTTGAACGGCGATGGCCTCTTGGATGTGGCGGTGGTCGCGGCCCAGATCGATGAAACCGGTCTCACGCAAAAGCCCGGCCTGCTCGGGGTCGAAATCAATCCCAAGTCCGCCCCGGGCGTCTTCGGGGTCGGCGTCAATTACGTCACCTCCTCCGCCCCGCCCTCGGGACTAGCTGTCGGGGACCTGTCAGGCACCGGCACGCATGACCTGGCAGTGGCGAACCTCAATGCCGGTACGGTCGCCATCTTCATGGAGACCTCGCCCACCTCCGGCACCTATGCCCAGGCGAAGACCATCACGGTGGGCGGCGGCCCCAATGATGTCGAAATCGCCGACCTCAATGGTGATGGCCTGCCGGACCTGATCGTGGCGGACAACACCGGCAAGGTGACCTACCTGCTGCAGGTCCCCGGCAGCCCCGGCACCTTCGAGCCGCCGGTGAGCCTGCCGATCGCCAATCGTGCGATTTCCGTCGCCGTGGGGGACCTGAACGGTGATGGTCTGGTGGACCTGGCGGTGACCAGTTTCGACGGCGCCGGCGACTTCGGCCTGGTGACCATCTACTTCCAGGACCCCAACCACCTCGGCACCTTCCTGCCAACGCCCACCACCATCACCGCCTACGGGGAGCCCTCCCAGATCCTGATCCGGGATATAAACGAAGATGGGGTCAATGACATCGTGATTGCCTGCCAGGGCCTGGGCGGCGCCGCGGACAGCAACGCCGCCACCGACGGCGAGACCACGGTACCCGTCCAGCAGGCCCTGGCGGAAGCCCAATTCGGGGCGATGGTGATCCTGCAGAACTCCGCCACCCCGGGCACCTTCGCCACGCCGGTGGTCTACCCTTCCGTCCAAGGCTCCATCGCCCTGGCGATCGCGGATCTGGACGGTGACGGGCTGCCCGACATTGCGATGGTCAGCATCTACCCGCAGGGCCAGGGGTACGTGTCCACGATCTTTCAGGACCCCGCCAATCATGGCGCCTTCCTGCCCCCCGGCCCCCCCTATGCCGGCGTCGGTCAGCCCGTCTCGATCGCGATCGGCGATATGGACGGTGATGGCCTGCCGGACCTGGTCACGGCCGATGGGACGGCGGCCTATTGGTACAAGAACTTCCCGGCCACCGCCACGACGACCCTGACTTTCGGGCTGCAGTCGCAGATCGGGGACTTCCTAAACTAGCGTACGGGCGTAGGGGCGACCCGCTGCAGCTTCGAGCGGGTCGCACCATACAGGGCGTAGACCGTCACGCCGATCACCAGCCAGACCACAAAGCCCACCCAGGCCAGGCGCGGCAGCGTGGCCATGAGGCCCGCGCAGCACAGCGCCCCGGCCAACGGCACCCAGCGCCCGCCGGGCGCCTGAAAGGGCCGCGGCAGATCCGGCCGGCTCCGGCGCAGAATCAGCACGCCCGCGCAGACGATGCCGAAGGCCAGTAGCGTCCCCATCGAAATGATGTCGCCCAGCACGCCCAGCGGCAGCACGCCCGCGGCGATACAGGACACGACGCCGGTCACGATGGTGCCGATATGGGGCGTACGGGTTTTCGGATGCACGCGCGCAAAGGCCGCCGGCAGCAGGCCATCCCGCCCCATGGCATAGAAAATCCGCACCTGGCCCATGAGGGTCACGAGCAGCACCGAGACCAAGCCGACCACGGCGACAAAGCCCACCAGGTACTTGGCCCACACGGCCGCCGGACCGGCGCGATCCAGCGCCAGGTACATGGGATCCGGGACGCCCAAGTCCTTGTAGCCCACCAGACCGGTCACGACAAAACTCACTGCCAGATACAGCACCGCGCAGATCCCCAAGCCCAGCAGCAGGCTCAAGGGCACGGTGCGCTGCGGATTGCGGGTCTCCTGTCCCATGGTCGAGACGGCATCGAAGCCGATGTAGGCGAAGAACAGGATGGCCGTGCCCTGGAATACCCCCGACCAGCCATAGACGCCAAACTCACCGGTATTTTTCGGGATGTAGGGGTGCCACAGCGCCGGATGCAGGTGCGCGGCGCCGACGAAGATGACCACCAGGATCGCGATGACCTTCGCCACGACGATGAAATTATTCACGAGCGCCGAGGTCTTCAGGCCCACCAGCAGCAGCACGGTGCAGAACAGCGTGACCAGCACAGCGGGCAGGTTGAGGAAGGTCGTCGTGCGGTAGATGTGCCAACCGTCCTTGGCATCAAAGGGCGCCGCCAGCCACGCGGCGGGCAGATCGACCCCCAGCTGGTGCAACGTGGATTGCGCGTAGCCGGCCCAGCTGATCGCCACGAGGGAGGCCGAAAACAGGTATTCGAGCATCAGGCACCAGCCCACCGTCCAGGCGATACCCTCTCCCATGGTCGCGTAGGTGTAGGAATAAGCGCTGCCGGCCACCGGAATCATGGCCGCCAGCTCCGCATAACACAGGCCCGCGAGCAGACACACGATGCTCGCCAACAGGAAGGAGATGCCCACCGCCGGACCGGAATGCTCAGCCGCCACACTGCCGGTGAGCACGAAAATGCCGGCGCCGACCGTGGCCCCGACGCCAATGCAGGTCAGTGCGAAGACGCCGATGCTGCGCGGCAGGGCCGTGACCTCCCCCGCCACGCCGGCCTCGGCACACAGCTCCTCGACCGGTTTGCGCGCCCAGAGATTCATACGGTCAGCCGCGGATCAGCCGCAGGAGTTCCTCGGTCTTCTCCTGCATCAGCGCCGTACTGCCGCGCGATTCGACATTCAGGCGCACCAGCGGTTCGGTATTGGAGCCACGCAGATTGAACCGCCACTGCGCAAACTCCACCGACAGGCCGTCGGTGAAATCCACATTCAATGCGCCGGGTGCATAGACCTGCTGGGCGCGGGCGAGGACCGCCTGGGCGCTGCCCGCCAGCTGCGTGTTGATCTCCCCGCTGGCGGGAAACAAGCGCATGCGATCGCCCACCAGCTGTGAGAGGGACTTGCCGGACTCGCAGATCACCCGCAGCACCAGCAGCCAGGGAATCATGCCGCTGTCGCAGTAGGCGAAGGAGCGAAAGTAATGATGGGCGCTCATTTCCCCGCCATAGGCGCCATCGACTTCACGCATTTTCTGCTTGATAAAGGCGTGACCGGACTTCGACAGCACCGGCACCCCGCCCCCCCGGATCACCATATCGATGGTGTTCCAGGTCAGGCGCGGGTCGTGCACGATGCGGGCGCCCGGCTCGCGTTGCAGAAAGACCTCGGCGAGCAGGCCCACCAGGTAGTACCCCTCGATGAAGGTCCCCTCCTCATCGAAAAAGAAGCAACGATCGTAATCCCCGTCCCAGGCCAGGCCCACATCGGCGCCGGCGTCGCGCACCGCCTTGGCGGTCGCATGGCGATTCTCTTCCAGCATGGGATTGGGCACGCCATTCGGGAAGCTGCCATCGGGCTCATGATTGAGCTTGATGAACTGGAACGGCAGATGCGGCGCCAGCAGATCCACGATCAGCCCCGCCCCACCGTTGCCGGCGTTCACGACCACCTTCAGGGGCTTGAGCCGGCTGCGGTCGATGTACCCCAGCAGGTGTTCGACATACCGCGCGCGGATATCCAACACCTTCTCCGTGCCCGCCGTGGCAGCCCGCGGCGGAAATCGGCCCGCGGCAATGGCCGCCTGGATGTCCTTCAGTCCGGTGTCGGCGCTGATGGGACGGGCATCCTCGCGCACGAACTTCATGCCGTTGTAGTCCGGCGGATTGTGGCTCGCGGTCACCATGATGCCGCCGTCGAGCTGCCACTGGGCCGTGGCGAAGTAGCTGGCCTCGGTGCCGCACAGGCCGATGTCCAGCACATCCACGCCGCACTCGGTGAGACCCCGCTTCAGCGCCCGCGCGAGGCTCGGGCTGCTCGTGCGGATGTCATAGCCCACCGCCACGGTCCGGGGCTCCACGAAGCCGGCATAGGCGCGGCCGATGTCATAGGCCAGGGACTCATTGATCTCATCGGGCATGCGGCCCCGGACATCGTAGGCCTTGAATGCGGTCAGATTGGGCATCAGCTTTTCTCGCTATCCTCGCGCCCGTACCGGTCCTCCAGGCGCACGATGTCGTCCTCGCCCAGATAGGACCCCGACTGCACCTCGATCAGGTGCACGGGGATCTTGCCGGGGTTCTCGATGCGATGGGTGACGCCGATCGGGATGAAGGCGGACTGGTTCTCTTCGAGCAGGAACACTTCCTCGCCGCGCGTGATGCGCGCCGTGCCGGATACCACCACCCAGTGCTCGGCCCGATGGTGGTGCAGCTGCAAGGACTGGCTGGCACCGGCGTTGATGCGCACCCGGTTCACCACGAAGCGCGCGCCGCTTTCAATGCGGTCGTAGCTGCCCCAGGGTCGGAACACCTCGCGGTGCAGGGAGTGTTCGTAGCGCCCCTGTTCCTTCAGCCGGTTCACCAGCTTCTTCACGTCCTGGACGCGATCCTTCGGCGCCACGAGCACGGCGTCCTTGGTCTCCACGACCACATGGTCCTTGAGTCCCACGGTGGCGACCAAGCGGCTTTCCGAATACAGGAAGCACCCGGATGAGTCCTCCTGCAGCACATCCCCATGCGTGACATTGCCATCCGCATCCGCATCGCTGGCTTCGTGCAGCGCGGACCAGGAGCCGACATCGCTCCAGCCCGCATCCAGCGGCACGACCACGGCGCCGCTGGTCTTCTCCATCACGGCATAGTCAATGGAATCACCGGGACAGCGCTCGAAGGCCGCCGCATCCACGCGCCTGAAATCCAGGTCCGTGCGGCCCGCCGTGAAGGCGGCGCGGCAGGCCGCCGACATCTGCGGCGCCAGGCGTGCGAGCTCCGCGAGGTAGATCCCGGCGCGGAACAGGAACATGCCGCTGTTCCAGTAGTAGTCCTTGGCCGCCAGGAACTGCCGCGCCCGGGCCAGGTCCGGCTTTTCCACGAAACGGGCGATGCCGTAGACCTGCCCCTGCGGGGCGCCGCGCTGGATGTAGCCATAGCCGGTCTCGGGGCTGCCCGGCACGATGCCAAAGGTCACCAGCTGACCCTGCTGGGCCGCCGGCAAGGCGGTGCGCACGGCCTGCTGGAAGGCGGCCGTATCACGGATCACATGATCGGCGGGCAGCACCAGCAGCACCGGGTCGACCTCACCGCAGTCGCGCTGCGCCGCCAGGGCCGCGAGCGCAATCGCTGGGGCGGTATTTCTGCCGAAAGGTTCCAGCACGATGGCGCGCGGCGTGGCCTGCAGGGCCCGCAGCTGCTCGGCGACCAGGAAGCGATGGGCTTCGTTGCACACCACCACCGGCGCGGTGCACTCCAGGCCATCCACCCGCAGCGCGGTCTGCTGCAGCATGGTCCGGGTCCCCAGCAGCGCCAGCAGCTGCTTCGGATACAGCTCCCGCGAGAGGGGCCACAGGCGAGTCCCGGCGCCACCGGAAAGAATGACGGGTATCAGCATGCTGGCATTGTAAGGGCTTCTCAGGCCCTGGGAGCGGTGATCAGCGTGCCCAGCACCCGACGCAGGCTCACGCGCCAGTGGCGGTGCTCCAGCCCCAAGGCCGCCGGCAGGGCGCGCTTGTCGAGCACGCTGAAGGCGGGTCGGCGCGCCGGCGTCGGATAGTCCGCCGTGCCGATGGGGATGACCTTGACCCCCGGGGGCAGCAGTCCCAGCGCGGCGGCTTCCTCGGCGATCGCCACCGCGAAGTCATACCAGCTGGCGACCCCGGCGTCGGTGAAGTGCTGCAGCCCCGTCACCTGCGGCCGCTGCGCCAGCGCCCACAGCGCCGCGGCCAGCGAATCCGCCGCCGTCGGCGTGCCGATCTGGTCGGCCACGACCCGCACCAGGCCCTTCTCGGCCATCACGCGCAGCATGGTGCGCAGGAAGTTGGCCCCCTGTGCGGCGTACACCCAGGCCGTGCGGACCACTACAGCCTCGGTCGGCAGCAGCTCGAGCACGGCCTGCTCGCCTTCCAGTTTGGTTTGGCCGTAAACGCCCAAGGGGGCCGTGGGCGCATCCGGGGGATAGGGCACCCCGGCGCGGCCATCGAAGACGAAGTCGGTGGAGATGTGTACCAGGCGTGCGCCACAGGCCGCGGCCGCCTGCGCCAGATGGCGGGGTCCTAGGGCATTCACGCGGCGCGCCGCATCGACCTCGGTTTCGGCGCGATCCACGGCGGTGTACGCGGCCGCATTGATGATGACGGCCGGCGCCTGCGCGGCGATCGCCCGCTGCACCGCATCCGCCTCGCCGACATCCAGCTGCGCGCGCGTCAGGCCCACCACCGTCACCTCCGGGGGCGCACCCGCCAGCAGGCAGCGCCCGACCTGGCCCTGTGCGCCGGTGACCAGCACCTTCAAGGGTAGGATTCCGAATCTTTGAAGGCGTGCGCGGCGGCATCCCGTCCGGAGATCATCGGCGCGACCCCCGGCGGCAGTGGCCATTGCACCGCCAGGTCCGGATCATCCCAACGCATGGCGCGTTCATCTTCGGGGTAGTAGAACTCCGTGCATTTGTATAGGAAATGCACCGACTCACTCAGCACCAGAAAGCCGTGGGCAAAGCCCGGCGGCACCCACAGCATGTGGTGATTCTCGGCGCTCAGTTCCGCGCCCACCCAAGCCCCGAAGGTCGGGGAGCTGCGGCGCATGTCCACCGCCACATCGAAGACGGCGCCGGTGACCACCCGCACCAGCTTGCCCTGCGGCTTGGTCAGCTGGTAATGCAGGCCGCGCAGGACATGCCGCTCGGAGCGGTTCTGGTTGTCCTGGACAAACTTCAGGTCAAGGCCCGTCGCGGCGAACTTGCGCTCGGTCCAGGACTCAAAAAAATGACCCCGGGCGTCCTTGAAGACCTTCGGCTTGATCAGGACGACAGCGGGTATCGCGGTGGGTTCAAAGTCCATTTTGCGCCCCATCCTGCAGCACCTCGAGCAGGTAGGCGCCGTAACCGGACTTCGCCAGCGCCGCGGCGTGCTGCTGCATTTTCGCGGCATCGATGAAGCCGGCGCGGTAGGCGATCTCCTCCGGACAGCACACCTTCAGCCCCTGCCGCTTTTCAATGGCCTGGATGAACATCGCCGCCTCCAGCAGCGATTCATGCGTGCCGGTATCCAGCCACGCCGTGCCGCGACCCAGCAGTTCCACATGCAGGTCCCCGCGCGCCAGATACGCGCGGTTCACGTCCGTGATCTCAAGCTCACCGCGGGCCGAGGGCTTCAGCGCCGCGGCAATCGCCAGCACGTCGTTATCGTAGAAGTACAGCCCCGTGACGGCGTGGTGCGACTTGGGCCGGGCAGGCTTCTCCTCGATGTCCAGCGCCCGGCCGTCCGCCCCGAAGCTCACCACGCCGTAGCGTTCCGGATCGCGCACCCGGTAGGCGAACACCGTTGCACCCGCCTTGCGGGCCGCCGCCGCGCGCATCTGGTCGGGCAGCCCGTGCCCGTAGAAGATATTGTCGCCGAGCACCAGCACGCTCGGATCCCGTCCGACGAAGCTGCGGCCGATGGTGAAGGCCTGCGCCAGGCCCTCCGGGCGAGGCTGCTCGGCGTAACTTAGCGTGACGCCCCACTGGCTGCCGTCGCCGAGCAGGTGCTGATACAGCGGCAGGTCCGCCGGCGTCGAGATCAGCAGGATGTCGCGCACGCCCGCCAGCAGCAGCGCGCTGAGCGGGTAGTAGACCATGGGCTTGTCGTAGACCGGCAGCAGCTGCTTGCTCACGCCCAGCGTGACGGGATGCAGTCGGGTGCCGGAACCTCCGGCGAGGACGATGCCTTTGAGAGTCATACCGAAGCTTACTGAGCCGGGTAACCGCTGGCCAGTGACTGACCCCGCCCGATGGCATAATAGGTAAATCCAAAGCGCTGCAGGATCGAGGGGTCGTAGAGATTCCTACCATCAAAGATCACGCCCGCTGACAGACTGGCCTTCAGGCGGTCAAAGTCGGGGCTGCGAAATTCCTTCCACTCCGTGGCGATGACCAGGGCGTCCGCGCCCTCGGCCACCTCGTAAGCGTGGTTGCACAGCGTGATGCCAGATCGTGCGCCGAAGATGCGGCGTGCCTCCTCCAGCGCGACCGGATCATAGGCGCGAACACTGGCGCCGGCCTGCAGCAGGGCCTCGATAATCACGCGCGAGGGCGCCTCGCGCATGTCGTCCGTGTTGGGCTTGAAGGCCAGTCCCCACAGGGCAAAGGTGCGGCCCTGCAGCTGGTCCTTGAAGTGCTGGCGGATCTTGCGCACCAGGACGCTTTTCTGGCGGTCGTTGACGGCTTCAACGGCCTTCAGCAGTTGCGGTTCATGCCCCGCTTCGTGGGCGGAGCGGATCAGGGCCTGCACATCCTTCGGGAAGCAGGAGCCGCCATAGCCGATGCCGGGGTAGATGAAGCTGTAGCCGATGCGCAGATCCGAGCCGATACCCAAGCGCACCTTTTCGATGTCTGCGCCCACCCGCTCGGCCACATTGGCCAGCTCGTTCATGAAACTGATCTTGGTCGCCAGCATCGCGTTGGCCGCGTACTTGGTCAGTTCCGATGAGCGCACGTCCATGACGATGAGACGCTCATGATTGCGGGTGAAGGGGTCATACAACAGGCGCATCAGTTCCACGGTGCGCGGATTGTCGGTGCCGATGACGACGCGGTCGGGGCGCATGCAGTCCTGGATGGCCGCGCCTTCCTTCAGGAATTCGGGATTGGAGACCACATCAAACTCGATGGCCGCCTGGCGCGCGGCCAAAGCGGTGTCGATTTCCTTGCGGACCTTGTCCGCCGTGCCCACCGGGACCGTCGATTTGTTGATGACGACACTGTAGCGGCTCAGGTGCGTGCCGATGGTGCGCGCCACCGCCAGCACGTAACGCAGGTCGGCTGAACCATCCTCATCCGGCGGAGTACCTACGGCTATAACCTGAAATAAACCATGTTCAACACCCCGAACGGCATCGGTCGTGAACTCCAGGCGACCTGCTTCCATATTCTTCTTGATCAGGGCATCCAGCCCCGGCTCATGAATCGGCACTTCGCCGCGATTCAGCCGCTCTATCTTGCCGGCATCCACATCGACGCAAACCACATGATTTCCCGCATCGGCAAAGCAGGCCCCCGTGACCAGACCGACGTAACCAGAACCGAAGATCGTGACGCGCATGCATAAACCCTTGAATTATAAAGATCTTTCAAATACCCACGGGTCAGGCGGACAGGGCTCGGATATTACGGGATTCGCGTACCAAAATTCACCCGGTGAGGGGATATGACTTTGGGTCAGTGGGCCATAAATTGCGCAATCGCAATGATCCAGGGCCCCGAAGCCCGCTATGGTTGCCCCCGGCGCAAAATGAATATCTGTGGAATAGGTCGTGCCTTGAAATTCTGGCCTGTGGATACTTCAAAGCTCGACAGTAGATAGATTTCAGTGATTTACCAAGACGCCGTAGCAGATCCCCCGGACGCCGAAGCATCCGAACCGGACAACGCAGCAGAGCTTTCGTTGCGTCTTTGGCAGTACCACACCCAGTATTCGCCGCGCCTGCTGAGCCCGGCTGAGGTCGACGCCACCCCGGCCCACCGCACTGCTGCCCCGGGTCGCCCCGTCAAGACCGCCTCGGCGGTCCCTCTGGTCCACCACACGCACAATCACCACGAAACGCACACCTCGCAGCGGTCCAAGCGGCATCTGAGCCAGCGCCAGCCCGGCGAGGTCGCCAAGCGCCTGTTCGATATCGTCGGCGCCCTGCTGCTGTCGCTTCTGCTCGCTCCCTTGCTGCTCATGATCAGCTTGGTGCTGGTGCGCGACAGCGGCCCGATTATTTACAGTCACCCCAGAACCGGCCGCCACGGCAGAACCTTCGGCTGCCTGAAGTTCCGCACCATGGTTCCCGACGCTGAGCAAGTACTGCGGGACCTGTTGCATCACGACCCGCAGCTGCAGCGGGAATGGCTACGGGATCAGAAACTGCGCAATGATCCGCGAGTCACCGCGATTGGCCGCTTCTTGCGGCGTACGAGTCTCGATGAATTGCCGCAATTGTGGAATGTCCTCAAGGGCGACATGAGTCTGGTGGGGCCACGACCCGTCATGCGCGAAGAGTGGCAACGCTATGGAAGCCGTCTCGACACCTACCTGGCTGCCAAGCCGGGCGTAACGGGACTGTGGCAGGTCATGGGTCGTAGCGACACGGACTATCGCCGGCGCGTTGCACTGGACAGCTTTTACGTGCGCAAGCGCAGCCTGCTACTGGATGCCTACATCCTGTTAGTGACTGTGAGAGTGGTGTTGGGCGGTCGCGGCGCCTGCTGAATCCCGCATAGAAAGACCCCGCACATCGTTCCCGGCCAGCGTCGCAGCTGCGCCAGGCGCGGACACTCGCGAGCCCCTTCTTCACGAAACCGCAGTTAAATTCCCGTTGCAGCCGCAGCACAGCGGAGTACTCAACATCGGCAAACATGTTGAACGCACGTAATTAATTCCAACATTTTGTCGCGCCGGACTTCGCAATTCGTAACGCCCTGCATCAGTACGGCACATTAGAAACCTTTAACTTTTTTCTCCTTGCACACCGCTGCGCGCCGTCATAAAACGACCAGGTGCTGCTTGGGACGAGAAAGAATAATGGCTGATACACGCCGGACAATCGGCTGCGTGGGCTGCGGATCCAAGACCTTCGGCTTTCGCAGGGGCGCGTTTATCGCGCTCGCAATTGTCACCGTAACAGTCTCCGCCTGCGGCGGCAGCGGGAGTTCAGCGACTCCGTCGGGGGTTGCGGATTCATCGAATCAACCGCTGTCTGCGTTCACTCACAGCGAAGCGGATGTGAGCGCCGCAGATGTTGTCAGCAGTACTCCCGGTGCCTCACCGTTCATCGAACGTCTTGCCGTCCACGTGAATAATCTGTCGGCAGTGACGAGCACCGAGTTCATCATTCAACCCAAACCCGGCGCACAGTCTGCGGCCATCGATGTCAGTTATTCCGAGGCAGCCCTTCGTGCGAGAAACTACCTGGAATTAACCACCGGCACCATTAATGTGCCAGTGTTTGGCCTGTACGCCGGCTATACCAATCAGGTGACACTGCAGCTTCGTTTTCAGGATGGATCCGTGCGAACCCTGACTACCGGAATTACGACCGCGGCATACAGCGACCCCACCGGGATCTACCAACAACCGACATTTATAAAAGCACGCGCCGCCGGCTCCTCGCTTGGATTCAGTTTTATCTGTATCAAATCCTCGGTCGGATCTCCGGTTATTATCGACACCGACGGCGAAATCCGCTGGGTCGTACCTGATTCCCCGGTAGCGACATCCAGCGCGTTGCAAGACGATGAGTTTGTGATCGGCGATCCCAGCAGGCCGTTCATCTATCGACTTCGGCTGGACGGCACGATCACCTCAAATCCACTGCCCGCCACCACCATTACCAACTTTCACCACAACATCGACTCCACAGAGCTCGGCCTCCTCGCGGACGTCACCACCCTTATTGACGGCGTCGAAAATGTTGAAACGACCGTGTCGCAAATTTCCCCCACGGGATCCGTCATTAAGCAGTGGGACATGGCGGCGATTCTCTCGGCCTACATGCAAAGCCAGGGAGACAACGCCAGCGAATTCGTCAGGCCGGGGGTGGACTGGTTTCATAATAATTCGGCCACCTACGACCCGAGCGACGGCAACGTGATCATCTCGAGTCGCGAGAATT
>Ga0210400_10002063_pt1 | contig 19151 bp, 15 predicted proteins | sample IncBWH26MmetaG_FD_155456 | JGI IMG/M metagenome (GOLD analysis project Ga0210400, IMG submission 155456) | Forest soil microbial communities from Barre Woods Harvard Forest LTER site, Petersham, Massachusetts, United States - Inc-BW-H-26-M | ecosystem: Environmental > Terrestrial > Soil >...
GGCGCCGGCGCTGTCGCCGACCATCGCGTTCGAGGACGTGCATTTCGCCTATCCGGGCGGGCGGCAGCCGGCGCATGACGGGCTGGCCTTTACGGTCGCGGCCGGCGAGAAGATCGGCATCGTCGGCCCGAGCGGCTCCGGCAAATCCTCGGTCGCGCGCCTCTTGTTGCGGCTGTTCGACCCGCAATCCGGCGCGGTGCGGATCGGCGGCCGGGACATCCGGACGCTCGACCCGGAAGCAGTGCGCGCTCAGATCGCGATCGTGCACCAGGACACCTACCTGTTCCACGGCACGGTCGAGGAGAATTTGCGGCTCGGCAAACCGGAGGCGACGCAGGCGGAGCTGGAAGAAGCGGCTCGCGACGCCAATGCCCACGAATTCATCCGGCAATTGCCGCGGGGCTACCAGACGGTCATCGGCGAGCGCGGCGTCAATTTGTCGGGCGGCCAGCGCCAGCGGCTGGCGATCGCCCGCGCCTTGCTGCGCGACGCGCCGATCCTGATCCTCGACGAGGCGTTGTCCTCGGTCGACGCCGAGAACGAGGCGATCATTCAGCAAGGCCTGGACCGTCTCTCACACGGCCGCACGACGCTGGTCCTGGCGCACCGGCTGTCGAGCGTGATCGGCGCCGACCGCATCCTGGTGCTCGATAGCGGCCATATCGTCGAGACCGGCCGCCACGCCGAGCTGATCCGCCGCGACGGTCCCTATCGCCGACTGATGGGCGCGCAAGCCGAGGAGCGCGGTGAGGACATCGCGCTCGAGCTCGACGAGTCCCTGGCAGCCGCCGGGCGTGACGAAGACGCGACGGATTTCGGCGCCGATGCGCCGGCCGCGACGGCTGCCGCCGCGGCACGGGTCGGCGCGGCGGCGACGCTCGCCAGCCTCGCCCGCACCATCAAGCCGTGGGCCCGCGAATTCGCAATTGTCGTGACTTCCGGCATCGGGCGGGTCGGGTTTTTTATCGGGGTCGGCATCCTCGGCGCGCTCGCCGTCGCCGCGGTCAAGACCGGCGCGCCGTTTGCCTGGCTGTTGATCCTGCTGGGACTTACCGCGCCGCTCGCCGGGATCCTGCACTGGATCGAAAGCTGGCTGGCGCACGACATCGCCTATCGGCTGCTGGCCGAGCTGCGCATCGATCTCTACCGCAAGCTCGACACGCTGGCGCCGGCCTACCTAGTGCGGCGCCGATCGGGGGATCTTATCGCGCTGGCCAGTCAGGACATTGAGACGATCGAGTATTTCTTCGCGCACACCGTCGCGCCGGCCCTGGTGGCGATCCTGGTGCCCTCCGCCGTGCTCGCCACCTTGGCGGTCGTCGCCTGGCCGATCGCTCTCGCGCTCTTGCCTTTCGTCGTTTACGCCGCGCTCGCGCCGGTGCTGATGCGGGCGCGGATCGACCGGCTCGGCGCCGAGGCGCGCGAGGCGTTGGGGCTGCTCGGCGCCTATGTCACCGAGACGATCCAGGGCCTCTCCGACCTGGTCGCCTTCCAGGCTGTCGCCGGCCGCCGCGCGGGGTTCATGGAAGCGGTGCGCGATTATCAGAGGACCCGCCTGACCCTGCTGTCCGATCTGTCGTCACAGACGGCGCAGCTGGAAATCGTCACCGGTCTTGGCGGCCTGGCGGTGGCGATCACCGGCGCGTGGCTGGTCGCCGACCAGCAGCTCGCCGCGACGACCCTGCCGTTGCTGATCCTGCTGGCGCTCGCCTCGTTTCTGCCGATCTCGGAAATCGCCCAGGTCAGCCGGCAACTGGCCGACACGATCGCCTCGACCCGCCGCCTTTATGCGGTGCATCACGAGCAGCCGGCAATGCGCGACGGCCCCTTGTTCCCGCCAGCGCCGGCGGGTGGATCGGAGATCCATTTCGAGGATGTCGGCTTCGCCTATCCCGGCGCGCGGCGGCCGGCGCTCGACGGCATCGCGCTCGACATCCCGGCCGGCGCGACGGTCGCAATCGTTGGCCCGTCGGGCGCCGGCAAGACGACCCTCGCCAATCTACTGCTGCGGTTCTGGGACCCGGCGAGCGGGCATGTCCTGATCGACGGCGTCGATCTCAGGGATTTCGAGCTTGACCATCTGCGCCGCCGCATCTCGCTGGTGTCACAGGACACCTACCTGTTCAACGACACGCTGCGCGCCAATGTCGCGCTGGCGCGGCCGGACGCCGACGAGGCCGCGATCCACCGCGCCCTGGACCAAGCGGCGCTCGCGGACTTCGTCACCAGCCTGCCCGACGGGCTCGACACAAGGGTCGGCGAGCGCGGCGTGCAACTCTCGGGCGGCCAGCGGCAGCGGGTCGCGATCGCCCGCGCCTTTCTGAAGAACGCGCCGACCCTGATCCTCGACGAGGCGACCTCGCATCTCGACGCGGTCAGCGAGGCGCAGGTGCGCAGCGCGCTCGACATGCTGATGCGCGACCGCACGACGATTGTCATCGCGCACCGGCTGTCGACGGTGCGCCACGCCGATCGGCTGGTCGTGCTGGAGCAGGGCCGGGTCGCCGAGATCGGCGACCACGCGGAGCTGGTCGCGCGCAACGGCCTCTATGCCAGGTTGATCCGCCGCCAGCTCGGCGGCGCCCGCGAGCCGGTGCGCGCCGTCGGGAACTAGGGTGTCAATCCTGGACGGCCCGGCGGGGCATCTTACAACCCTTAGCGCTCATCGGCCGCTCGACAGCGACGCCCGCCGATCTCCAACGCACCTTTGTCTGTGCGCGGTTAGCGATTAGGAGGCAACATAGCCCATACCTCGGAAACCCGAGGAATGTCGGATACAGAAAATCAGCAAGATCCACAGGGAGGACACCAGCATGATCACCAGGTATCCCGCAAATACCAGTTGGTCCCGCCGCGACGTGCTTCGTGGCAGCGCGGCCGCGCTGATGGGCGCTTACGGTCTGGCGCCGCGCTACGGCCTCGCCGCCGATATTCCGACGGAGTTCGACGGCTCGAAGTTCCAGATGGCGGCCCCGGAGCCCAATCCGAAGCGCGGCGGGGTGATGCGCTACGGCATCCTCAATCGCCCGCCGCATTTCGACGTGCATCAATCGGGCACCGTCGGCAACATCGGCACTCAGGGCTGCATGTTCGACAATTTGATCCGGCGCGATCCACGCGACAGCGGCAAGACCATCATCCCCGATCTGGCGCATAGCTGGGAAATCGCCAAGGACGGCAAAACCTACACGTTCCACCTGCGCCAGGGTGTCCAGTTCCACGACGGGACGGATTTCACGTCGGCCGACATAAAGGCAACTTTCGACCGCATCGCGAAACCGCCGAGCGGCGTCAGCATCCCGCGCACCCCGTTGTTCAGGGCGGTCAGCGAGATCAATGCGCGCGACAAGCACACCGTCGAATTCAAGCTGGCCGCGCCACGCTCGATCAATTTCATGATGTCCGCCTTCGCCAGCGGCTGGAACGTGATCTTCAGCAAGAAGACGCTGGAAGAGAATAATTACGATCTGCGCCGGGTCCTCAACATCCCTGGTACCGGTCCCTTCAAGACGAAACGGCGCGTCGAGAATGAGATCTGGGTGATGGAGAGAAACCCGAACTACTGGAACAAAGGCCTGCCATACCTCGATGGCATCGAAGTCTACCATCTCTTGCCCTTTTCTCCGGAGCTCGGGGCCGCGATTCTGTCGGGCAGAGTGGACTACGCCCGGGCGCTCGACCCGGTTACCGCCCGCAAGGCGGCTGCAACTCCTGGCCTGTCCACCGCGAAATTCTACCAGAGCGTGATTCACGCGACCTGGCTGAATGCGAAACGAAAGCCGTTCGAGGACCCGCGCGTCAGGCGCGCCATGCATCTGCTGTTCGAGAAACAGGTCCTGGTGGACGTCGTGAAGGATGTCTCCCCGCTGATGACGGGAGGATTCATCTATCCGTTTTCCGAGTTCGCCACGCCCAAGGACGAACTCGTCAAACGGCTCGGCTATCAGGAGGATTCCGGCGCCGCTATCAAGGAGGCTAAATCCCTGTTGGCCGCCGCCGGCCAGAGCAGCATGCGGCCGCTGGACTTCATGGTACGAGACCTCAACCATCACAAGCTGTTTGGCCAAGCCATCCAGGCGATGTTGAAGGAGGCGGGTATTCAATCCGACCTGCGGACGGTCGTCGAATCGGTTTGGTTCGGTGACGCGGCGGCCGGAAACTACGATTTGGCGGTCGGCGCGATCGTTTCGACCCTGCTGGACCCATCCGATTACTTCAACGCCTGGTACCGCACCGATGGGCCGCAGAACTATTCGTTCTGGCACAACGCCGAGTTCGACAAGTTGGTGGACCAAATCGATGTCGAAGTCGATGCCGGCAAGCGTATGGCGCTGATTCGGCAAGCCGAGGATCTGATGGAGAAGGATCCTCCGCTGGTGCCCGTCGCCTGGGAGAATATCAACGACGTCTGGTACAACTATGTGAAGGGCCACAACCCAAAAGATTATTTCGGCATCTACGACGTGGTCCGGTTCGACACGTTCTGGCTGGACAAGGCCTGATCGACAGTCTTTCTCGCGCCGGGCTCGTCGACAACGGCGCGGCAGGTGTTGAAATCGCCGATCGCCAGCGCCGCGGCCCGCAGCGACTCGACGGCGAGCGCGGCGACCAGCGCTGAGCTCGCCGCGCGCAACGGCCTCTATGCCAGGCTGATCCCGCGCCAGCTCGGCGGCGCCCGCGAGCCGGTGCGCCGCCGGGAATTAAGGGCCGGTCGAGCATCGTATTGGTCCGGACGGTACCCCCGAAAGCATGAGCGGGCCGGGCCTTCAGTCTCCGGGTTCGCGCAAATCCTCGTTCCACAGCGTCGCGCGAAGCTCGGCGGCACACGGGCCGTAGCGGCGATCGGCCGAGCCAAGGCCGACATAAGCGCAGGCAGCAGCTTCCTTCGCTTGCGGGGCCGCGGCCAAAGAACGGTCCAGGCTGCGCACGCATGCGTCGTAGCTGGCGTTCGATGGGTTGAGGCCCAGGATCACCGCGCATGCGTGCTGCTCGCGCGCTGCACGGTCGGTCTGTGGATCCGCCAAGGCGGCTGGGATGGCCGTCAGCAGCAACACCGCGGAAAGGGCCGCGCTCCGTAGGTAGGTGGTAATCATCACAAGCTCCTTTCGAGTTCCACCCGCCGAGGATGACGGGCCGTGTGAACTTCGATCCGAAGCTGGGCGCGATAATTCGATCAATCCAATAGATATTTCAGCTCATTTCAATCTGATTTTCTGATATATGCCGGACTCATTCTCAGTCACCTAATATGGCGGAGAGTCGGATGACGCTGGATCAGCTTCGGATCTTTGTCGCGGTGGCCGAGCGACAGCATGTGACGCAAGCGGCTCGTGCGTTGAACGTCGCGCAATCGGCGGCGAGTCATGCGATCGCGGCACTGGAAGCGCGGCACGACACCAAGCTGTTCAATCGCATTGGACGCCACATCGCCCTGACCGAGGCCGGGCGCGTGTTTCTGGCGGAGGCGCGGGCGGTGCTGGCGCGCGCCGAAGCGGCCGAGCTCGCGCTCAGCGAATTCGGCACGCTGAAACGCGGAACGCTCTGCGTGCAGGCGAGCCAAACGATCGCCAGCTATTGGCTTCCCAGGTACTTGGTAGCGTTCCGGCAGGCCTACCCGCAGATTCAGATCAAGCTCGCGATCGGCAACAGCGCGCAGGTGGCAGCAGCGGTCGAAGCCGGGCTCGCAGACCTCGGCTTTGTCGAAGGCGCGGTAGAGAGTACGCATTTCGACAGCACGCCGGTAGCGCGCGACCAACTCATCGTGGTCGTCCACCCCGAACATCGTTGGGCCGTGCAGGCTCGCGTGACGCCACGCGACTTGACGGAAGGCGAATGGGTGCTGCGCGAGGTTGGATCGGGCACACGATCCGTGTTCGAAAATGCCTTGAGCGATGCCGGCATCAAACCGGGCGCGCTGCGCATCCAGCTGGAATTGCCATCCAACGAGGCGGTCCGCGCCGCGGTCGAGGCGGGCCTAGGCGCGACCGCCATCTCGGCAACCGTCGCGGCACCCAGTATCGAGGCGGGCCTGTTGCAGCAGGTCGCGTTCCGTCTCCCCGAACGCGCGTTTCACGTGCTACGCCACCGCGAGCGGTATCGAAGCCGCGCCGCCGAGGCATTGCTGGGGCTCGTGGGGCGGCAGCGCGTCGACCGCGCCCGCGCTACGGCCTCTGTGCCAGGCTGATCCGGCGCCAACTCGGCGGCGCCCGCGAGCCAGCGCGCACGGTCGGGAATTAGCCGAGCGATCCGACGCGTCGCGTGCTAACCTGCCGGTTACAGCGCGCGCCCCAGGTCCCGAGCGTAAGAAAAACAGGGCGCCGCCGCGGGTGGTCGTCTATCCGGCGAACCCTCGCGCGAACACCGGAGGCGCGCCGCATGAGGCGACATCTGCGAGCGTTCGCGGCTGTAGCGCCGCTGCTGCTAACACTTTCTGCCGGTCATATGGCCTTGGCGCAGAAGCCGGGTGGCATTCTCAAAATGTACAGCGCCGACAGCCCGGCCAGCATGTCGATCCACGAGGAAGCGACGGTTTTTGCCGAGGGTCCGATGATGGGGGTATTCAACAACCTCGTCATCTACGACCAGCACGTGCCGCAAAACAGCCTGCAGTCGATCGTGCCGGATCTCGCGACCGGCTGGTCGTGGAGCGAGGAAGGGACCGCCCTCACGCTGCCACTGCGACAAGGCGTCACCTGGCACGACGGCAAGCCGTTCACGGCCAAGGACGTCGTGTGCACGTTCGACATGCTGACGGGCAAGTCGAGCGAGAAGCTCCGCGTCAATCCCCGCAAATCCTGGTACCGGAACCTCGAAGAGGTGACGGTGAACGGCGACTACGAGGTCACCTTCCACCTGAGGCAGCCGCAGCCGGCCTTTCTGACGGCTCTCGCTTCCGGGTTCTCGCCGATCTATCCCTGCCACGTGCCGCCGGCTCAGATGCGCCAACAGCCGGTCGGCACCGGGCCATTCAAATTCGTCGCGTTCAAGCCGAACGAGCACGTCAAGGTCGCGCGCAACCCGAGCTACTGGAAGAAGGATCGGCCTCTCCTCGACGGCATCGAATATACGATCATCAAAAACCTCTCGACCGCGGTGTTGGCGCTGGTTTCGGGAAAGTTCGACATGACCTTTCCGTACAGCCTTACGGTGCCGCTGTTGAAAGACGTGAAGAGCCAGATGCCGGCGGCGCTCTGCGAGATGGGGCCGGTCGGCCTTAACCGCGGCCTAATCGTCAACCGGGACAAGCCGCCTTTCGACAATCCGTATCTGCGGCGGGCGATGGCGTTGAGCCTCGACCGCCAGGCGTTCATCGACATCGTCACCGACGGCCAGGGGGATATCGGCGGGGTCGTCCAGCCGCCGCCGGCCGGGCTATGGGGTATGCCGCCGGAAATGCTGAAGGAACTGCCAGGCTATGACCCCGATGTGCGAAAAAACCGCGCCGAAGCTCGTCAAATCATGCAGAGCCTCGGCTATGGGCCGGATAACCGATTGAAGATCAAGGTGTCGGCGCGCGACCTCCCGTATTTGCGCGACCCGGCGGTGATCCTGATCGACCAGTTGAAGCAGGTGTATATCGACAGCGAGCTCGAAACGACCGACACGACAACCTGGTTTCCCAAGGTCATGCGCCGCGACTACATCGTCGGGCTTACCGGCGCCGGAAGCGGGCCCGATCCCGACCAGGTTCTGCACCTGCTGTATGGGTGCGGCGGCGAGTTGAACTATACCGATTACTGCAGCGCCGAGATTGACAAGCTGATCGAGCAGCAGTCGCTCGAGGCCGACCCGGAAAAGCGCAAGCAGCTGGTCTGGGCGATCGAGCGGAAACTGGCGGAAGACGGCGCCCGACCGATCATCTTTTACGACCGCCGCGCGACCTGCTGGAATCCCCACGTTAAAGGGCTGACGCTGATGGTGAACAGCCTGTTCAACGGATGGCGCATGGAGGATGTGTGGCTCGAGAGGTAGCGGAGTCGCCTACCCCGTTTTGAACACAGGTCCGCTCTAAGCGTCGAGGTCGAGGATCAGCGCGGAGTGGTCGGAGAGGCCGTTGAGCCGTTCGTCGTGCGAGTAGCGAACCGGGCCGGCGCGCGTCGCCAGGGCCGGCGACAAAAACGCGTGGTCGATGCGGAAACCGTTGCCGCGGGTGCTGTACCAGGAAAATTCGCGGCCCTCGGGATAGCGGCGGCGCCACAGATCGCAGAACCCGATCGCCTCGATCCCGTCCATGTAGTGGGCGCACATGTCGATCGCGCCGGGCTCGTCGACATAGCCACGGCAGGTGTTGAAATCGCCGATCGCCAGCGCCTCCGCCTGCAACGGTTCGGCGGCCAGCGCCGCGATCAGCGCCTCCCAATACGGTACCTTCTTCAAGAGGTTAGGCATGTAGATGCCGTAGATCCGGAGCGCGCCGAAATAGGCCCGCACCATGCGGCAGGGATCCGGTACGGCTTCGGCGACCGGTCCGCCATCGTCGAACGGATGACGCGCGGCGATCAGCACGCCGTTGCCGCCGGATGGCGGGATCGGCGCGGTTACATGAGAGTAGCCGATCGCAGCAAGCGCGGCGCGCAGCCGCACGGCCGAGTCGCCGCCGCGATATTCCGAGATGACCAGCACGTCAGCGTCGTGCCGCGCCAGAGCCGCGGTAATCGCGGGTAGCCGCGTGCCGCCGCCCTGCCGGATGTTCCAGGCTAGGAGGCGCAAGGTCATCAGTCGGCGGAGGCGCGCGGCGTGGCGCGGCCGCTGATTTCGGCGCCGGCATCGGGCGACATGCGCAGAAAGAACGGCACCGACAACAGCGAAATGCCGGCCACCATCGCCAGCGCGACGGAGAAATCGGCTGCGCTCGACACCTCCGTGCCGTGCGTCGCCAGCATCAAATAGAGCACCAGCGCGCCGGTGCCGACCCCGACGCTTTGCGACAATTGCTGGGCCATGCTGGTCAGGCTAGTGGCACGGCTCAGCATCCCGGCCGGCACATCGGCATAGGACAGCGTGTTGAGGCTGGTCATCTGCAGCGAGCGGAAGAAGCCGCCGGCGAGCAATGCCAGGAAGATCACGAAATGCGGCGTGCCGGGCTGAAAGAACGAATAGCCGAACAGAAAGGCGCTGCTGATTATCGTGTTGGCGATCAGCACATTGCGGAAGCCCAGGGCGCGGATGATCGGCGCGACGACCGCCTTGTTCGACATCGCCCCGGCGGCGCTGGCGAGAGTGATCAGGCCCGATGACAGCGCATCGAGGCCGAACCCGACCTGCAGCATCAGCGGCATCAGGAACGGCAGGGCGCCGAGCCCCATGCGGAACAGAAAGCCGCCGATCGTCGCCATCGCGTAGGTCGGGATGCGCATCAGCGCGAGATCGACGATCGGATGATCGACCCGCGCGGCATGGCGGACATACAGGATCAGGCACAGCGCGCCGCCGGCGAGCAGCCCCAGGGTCATTGGGATCGGCAAGGCGCCGCGGCCGATCGTCTCGAAGCCGAAGGCGAGGCTCGCCAGCCCGACCGCGGTCAGCAAGAAACCCGGCAGGTCGAACGGCCGCCGCGTCGCTTCGCGCATGTTTTCGACGAACAGATTGACCAGCAGCACGCCGAGCGCGCCGATCGGAATGTTGAGGAAGAAGATCCACTGCCAGGAGCTGTAGGTAACGATCAGGCCGCCGAGCGGCGGTCCGATCACCGGGCCGACCAGCGCCGGAATGCTAACATAGGACATGGCGCGCACGAGTTCGGATCTGGGCACCGTCCGCAGCAGCACGAGCCGGCCGACCGGCACCATCATCGCACCACCCATGCCCTGCACGATCCGGGCGAGAACGAGCATCCACAGTGACTGGGCGAAACCGCAGGCGATCGACCCCAAGGTGAAGACGATGATCGCGCCGGTGAACACGCGGCGGGCGCCGAACCGGTCGGCGGTCCAACCGCTGATCGGGATGAAGACGGCAAGGCTCAACAGGTAGCAGGTGATCGCGACGTTGAGGCGAAGCGGGTTCTCGCCGAGCGAGGCGCCGATCGCCGGAAGGGCGGTCGCGATGATCGTCGAGTCGAGGTTCTGCATGAACATCGCGCAGGCGACGATCAGCGAGACGATCAGTTGGTTCGAGCGTGTGGCGGCCATCGGCCAGTTATACGTCCTTGAACCGCAAGAGAGTCAGCACAGATGTGCAGGGAAAGCGAGCGGCGCGGTTCGTGAGTCACGTTTGCCGTGAGCGCCCCTGATATCGGGGGTCAGGCCAATCCGGGCTCTAACCGACGAGGGATACCGTGCTGTTCATCGACCCCCTAATGGACGATTTGAAGGACGCAGCCCGCATGGCTGTCTACTTCGGCGTCTTGCGGAATCTCATATTCTTCAAGCAGAAACCGAGTACGAGCTACCGGTCCCGCGGCGGCGTGACGATCGACGAGATCGTGCTACACGGGACGGAGAGCCTCGGCACTCAAGAGCAAAGCGCCAACTCGCTGGCGACCCAGACGGAGTCGATCCACTACTTCATCGGCCGCGACCAGGGCCTCGCCTACATCATCGTTGCCGAGGAGTACCAGGCGTTTCACGCGGGAAACCCGAAGCATCGCGCCGGGGTGGAGGATCACAATCCGCGCTCGATCGGGATCGAGATGTATCAGAAGGATATTTCGCTGTTCAAAGGCGACGCCTCAAAGCTCGATTTCACCGATTGGCAGTACGACACGGTGGCGATGCTTTGCTACCACATCTGTCACCGAAGAGGCATTGCGCGCGCCGATATCGTCGGGCACGGCGAGATAAATCCGGTCGATCGGGCAAGGAACGAGCCGCGGAATTTCGACTGGAACAAGTTCAACATCAAACTCGACGACATCTCCAGCACGCTCGTCGCCATGCTCGGCTCGGAGTTCGAGTTACCTCGCTAGAAGCCGCCGCCCCTATCGTCCTACCGAGACGAGCGCCGCATCGTCAGCCGCCAATGAGCCGTTTTGTCATCAGGTAGCGGGTGACGCCGGGCGGGTCGCAATCGAGCGTCGCGGCGGTCTCGTATCCCTGCTTTTCGTAAAAGCCGCGGGCCTGGATGGCGAGCGTATTCAGCGCGATGCGCGTGCAGCCGCGACGGCGCCCCTCCTCCTCCGCCATCGCCAGCAGCCGACTGCCGAGCCGATCACGGCGCAGATCTTCGGGAAGGAAGAAACGATCGACCCGGAGCTGGCCCAGATAGCTGCCGCCGTAGAGGCCGCCCAAAACCTTGCCGGAAGCCGGATCGGTGATGAACACGGCGAGCGGCCGATAATCGTCATAGCCGGCCTGGCTGGTGTTGTAGTCGCGCAGCCCTTCCTGAATGACCGCGGTGTGGGCAGGATCGGGAGCGTCGGTCAGCACAATCTTCGGTTCGGGGTTGTCTCCCATGGCATTCCTCGGATCGATGGGCCTCAGATCGCTGGGCGCCGCTCGGGTTGAGTCGTCTCGAAGGCGCGGGCGGCGCGCAATACCCGGTCCTCGGCGTAGAGCGGGCCGACGATCTGCAAGCCGATCGGCAGGCCCGCGCTGGTCAGGCCGCACGGCACCGAGGCGGCCGGCTGCCGGGTCATGTTGAACGGGTAGCTGAACGGCGACCAGTCGAGCCATTGCTGCTCGCCGGCCGGGTCGTTCAGATCCCGGCCGACCGGCAAGGCCGGCACCGGCATCATCGGGGTCAGCAGCAGATCGTAGCGCTGGTGAAATTCGCTCATCCGAACGCCAAGGACGGTGCGCTCCATATCCGCGCCAAGATACTCGACCGAGCCGATCCGTTCGCCCAGCGCCGCCATCGCGACGAGCCCGGGGTCGCACAAACGCCGCTTATCGGCCGGGAAGCCGGCCAGCACGCGGGCTTCGCCGGCGGCCCAAAGAGTCAGCAACGCATCGCGCGGCGACGGAAAGATGTCGCGGACCTCCTCGACCGAGGCGCCGAGCGCCTCGAACTGCCGTGCCGCCATGGCGATGGCCGCGGCAATTTCGGGATCGACGCGCGCATACCCGAGATCGGGGCTGTAGGCGATGCGCAACCCGCGCACGCCGTCCTCGATGCCGCCGAGCCAATCTCGGTCATCGGGCGGCAGAGCATACGGGTCGCGGTGATCGGGCCGGGCCAGCACATTCAGCAGCAATGCCGCATCGCGCACATGGCGGGTCATCGGGCCGACATTCGACAACAGGCCGAGCGGCGAAGCGGGATAGGCCGGCACCCGGCCGAACGTCGCCTTGATGCCAAAAATCCCGGTGAAGGCGGCGGGGATGCGGATCGAGCCGGCGCCGTCGCTGCCGACATGCAACGGCGCGATGCCGGCGGCGCAGGCGGCGGCCGCTCCGGCGCTGCTGCCGCCGGTCGTATGCCCCAAATTCCACGGGTTGCGGGTGATGCCGGTCAGCGGGCTGTCGCCGATCGCCTTCCAGCCGAATTCCGGGGTCGTGGTCTTGCCGAGGATCACCGCGCCGGCCTCACGCAGCCGCGCGACCGCGGGACCGTCCTCCGACCAGTCCTGCACCGGGTCGATCAGCTTCGAGCCGCGCAATGTCGGAAAGCCGCGCATCAGCACGAGGTCCTTGATCGTCACCGGCACGCCGTCGAGCGGGCTCAGTGGCGTGCCCTGTCGCCAGCGCTGTTCCGAGGCGCGCGCCGCCGTCAAAGCGCCGTCGCGATCGACGATGCAGAAGGCGTTGAGCTGGGGCTGCAATGCCTCGATCCGGGCGAACAGGATTTCCGCCGCCTCGACCGGCGACAGCGCCTTCTTGCGATACAGGTCGGCCAGAGTTTCAGCCGAGGCAAAAGCGATCTCGGATCCGCTCGTCATGTCTCCTCCGCCGTGCCACCGTCGCGACTATCAGGCAATCGCGGCGCACCGGCAACGACGAACGCGGGGAGAGCGGGATCAGTCCGGAATCAGGAAATGCAATGGTTGCGGCTCGGTGGCTATGCCGATCACCGGCCAGGTATTGTCCAGCCGAGCGTCGGGTTCGCCGTTCCACAGCTTGCTGTCGAGACGGATGCGGCGGAACTGGCCGGCGATCGTCAGCCGCTGCGCCCGGCGCGATGACACCGGCACCGTTGTGGCGCTCTCGGGAGTGTCGAGCCACTGCGCGAAAGCCTGCCTCTCAGCGTCGTTGTCGCCGACGAAGCAAATCTCGAGGTAGCGGTCGGATGGGTCGGCTGCCGGAGCGAGCGGCAGTCGCGGACCGATCAGCGGGATCGCGGTGATCTCCAGCACCGCAAACCGGCCGGCGATCGTCTCATCCTCGATGCCGATTTCCAAACATTCCGGAGGCGCGTCGATCACGATCTCGCGGACAAACTCGCGGGCCCGCTTGACGCGAAACTTGCGCGGAATTTCATGCATGGCCTGCTCGAACGCGCCGAAGCCGATGCCCTCCGCCAGGCGGCGCATCCCCCATGGCCCGCTGGCGCTGATCGGGTAATAGGGCCGCATGCGGGCTTTCTGCCAACCGGAAACGATCTCTTCAAGCGGCCCGCCGATACCGAGCGATGTGGCGATATTGTTGGCGGTACCGAGCGACATGACCGCGATTGGGGGCCCGTCGGACCGCGCCTGCGCCACCACCCGGGCGACCGTGCCGTCGCCGCCGGCCGCCACGATGATCTCAGCGGGGTGGCCAAGCGCCTCAGCCAGATCGCCCTGCCTGACCGCGAAATAGCTGACGTCGTAGCCGGCGCGTACCAAGAGGCCGACCAGGTAAGCGCGGGTATGGCGCCGATCCCCCGCCTTATCGTTGTGGATCAGGGTCGCGCGCCGCAGCTTTCTGGCCATGAGGGTGTAAACACCGCGGCGGCCAATGCGACACCGGCACCCCTACGAAGGAGCACCGGGCTGCCCCTCGCCCGCCCCCAAAACCATCCGTGGCCGGATTTGTTCGGCCATCCACGTCTTGAAACGCCGCAGACATTGAGGGAAAGACGTGGATGCCCGGGACTAGCCCGGGCGCGGGGTGTCTGGCGGGGGCTAGCTAGTAAGTTTCCTTCGGCAGGTCGAGGTGCGGGAACGGGCTGTGGAAGTGCGGCGGCACCACCGGCGGCGCCGCGCGCAGATAGGATTTGTCGAGCTCGGCATAGCTGTTGATGCCGAGCAATGACAGGCAGATGCGAACCTCGTCCTCGAGGATCTCGAACAGCCGCACGACGCCCTCATGGCCGGCGGCGGCGAGGCCGTAGACGTAAAGCCGGCCGACCGACACCGCATCGGCGCCGAGGATGATCGCCTTGACGACATCGGTGCCGCGGGTGATCGAGCCGTCGACGATCACACGGGCGCGCCCGGCAACTGCCTCGACCACCTCCGGCAACACCGCGACCGAGCCCAGCCCCTGATCGAGCTGGCGACCGCCATGATTCGAAACGTAGACGCAATCGACCCCGTGATCGACCGCGATCTTGGCGTCCTCGGCGGTGGCGATGCCCTTCAGGATCAACGGGATGTCGAAATTGCGCTTGATGCGCTCGATGTCCTTCCAGTTGAACTGGGCCTGGTAGATCCGGGCATCGTCGACCCGCACGCGGCGGCGCTGGTGACGCTTGGCGATATCGCGCTCGCGCCGGCTGTAGCTGTCGGTGTCGATGGTCAGGCAGAAGGCGTTGTAGCCCTTGTCGGTGGCGCGGCGGACATGATCGTCGACCCAGGCGGCGTCGCCCCGAACATAGAGCTGAAAGATCCGGAACCCGTCGCCCGAGGCCTCGGCGGTCTTGTCCATGCCGGGCTCGGACACCGAGGAGAGGATCATGCCGTTGCCGAATTCGGCGGTCGCCGCCGCGACGGTCGCCCCGCCGCCCGGGTCGAAATTCTGCAACGAGCCGACCGGCGCGCATAGCACCGGGAGGCGCAGCTTCTTGCCGAACAGGGTGCGGCTGCAGTCGACCTTCGAAACGTCGCGCAACACCCGCGGCCGGAAGCCGAGCGAGTCGAGGGCCAGCCGGTTGCGCGCCAGCGTCGTCTCGCTCTCGGAGCCGCCGATCAGGTAGTCCCAATTGTTGCGGTCGAGGTTCTGCCGCGCGACCTTGACGAACTCGTGAAGGTTCTGGAAGCGGAAGCTCAGGATCTCGTCAGGCATCGGCGGGAGGACCTCTTGTTGTGCCAGGGGATGGAAAAAGGCGGCGGCAGCCTAGCGAAGCCGCGCCATGCCGGCAACGGCGGCGGATCGGCAGGCATTCGGCGAATTTGCGCTTTGCCCGCGCCAGCGGCTACGATGATGCCGGAAACGACCCCGCCAAAGAGGAGACGCTGCTGATGCCCTATCGCGTTCTGACCCCGGACAGCCACGGCGACGAGACGATGAAGATCGCTCACGATTTGCTGCCAGATGGCTTGGAGCTGGTGACCGCGCCGCATGGACGGCCGGAATTCTGGAACCTGCTGAAGGATTCCGATTTCTACATCGGCGCCGGCCAGTTCAAGCACGGTCCGGAATTCTATGCGCAGGCGCCGAAGCTGAAGCTCGTCCAAACACTGAGCGCCGGCTACAACACCTATGACCTCGATGCGGCGCGCGCGGCCGGCGTGCCGATCTGCAACAATGGCGGCGCCAATGCGACGGCCGTGGCCGAACACGCGCTGCTGCTGATGCTGGCCGTATCCCGCAAGCTGATCTGGGTGCATGACGGCGTCGTCTCCGGGCGCTGGCGCGGCAACGACTTCAACGCCGCCAAGCTCTATGAGCTCGAAGACAAGACGCTCGGCATCATCGGGCTCGGCAATATCGGCAAGAAGGTGGCGCGCCGGGCCAAGGCCTTCGACATGCGGATCCAGTATTACGACATCAACCGCATGACGACCGACCAGGAGGACGCGCTCGGCGTCCGGTTCGCGCTGTTGCCCGAGCTGCTCAAGACCTCGGACATCGTCAGCCTGCACGTGCCGCTCGATCTGTCGACGCACAATCTGATCGGCGAGCGCGAGCTGGGGATGATGAAGCCGACGGCGATCCTGATCAACACCTGCCGCGGCCCGGTGGTCGAGGAGAAGGCGCTCTACCAGGCGCTGCACAACGAGAAGATCATGGGCGCCGGTCTCGATGTCATGCGGGAGGAGCCGCCGCAACCCGATCACGAGCTGTTCACGCTGAAGAACGCGATCTTCAGCCCGCATTCGGCCGGCCCGACCTGGGACAACCACCCGAAGCGCTGGCGCAACGCGTTCGACAATTGCGAGCGGGTGGCGCGCGGCTCGAAGCCGTTCTGGATCGTCCCCGAGCTGCGGTAGGAAGAGAGAACGCTTTACCGCGGAGGACGCAAAGGATGCGCAGAGGACGCGAAGGCTCAGAGCCCATCGGGTCCTTTGCGGAACCTTCGCGTCCTTTGTGGTGATGCGTTGCTTTTTTGAGGAGAGGCGATGACGGATCGCAACCCGATCACGATCGAAGAGGCGCGGGGGTTTGTCGCACATGTCGAGTCATTGTTCATGCCGTGGAACATCCCGGACCTTCTCGCCGGCTTCACCGATGATTGCGTCATCCGCTTTGGCGATTTGCCGGAGTTCCGCGGCAAGGCCGAACTCGAAAAGCTGTTCCGCAGCCGCAGCGAACGACAGATCGGCTATCGCCTGCGCAAGGAATTGCGTTCGCTCTCAGGCGACAGGATCGCCAATTACTGGGAAGGCGAGTGGCAGGACAGCGTCACCGGCAAACAGATGGCCGGGCGCGGCGTCGAGATCTGGGTCATGCGCGACGGCAAGATCGCGGTCTGGGAAGCCGCCTTCAACTTCAACCAGAAGGGCGAGCCCAGCGCGATGGGGCTGACCTGAACCTCTCTACCGCGCCCCGGCGAAAGCCGGGATCCATTCTTCAACTATCGCGGGCGCGGATGGATGGGTCCCGGCTTCCGCCGGGACACGGTGTGGGCGGCCTTATTGGAGCATTCACCCCTCGTCGCGGCACTTCACCATGCGCAGCGGGGTGTAGGTGAGGGCGACGGCGCCGTCCTGCTTCACGACCCGCACGCGGGTCCGCACGAGGCCGCGGCCCGGCCGGCTCCTCGAGCGCCGCGCCTCGATGATCTCGCATTCGGCGTGAATCGTGTCGCCGGCGACGACCGGGCTTTCGACCGACAATTCCATGTGCAGAAAGGCAAAGCCGGTGTGCTGCATCGTCGATTGGACAAGGAGCCCCTCGGCGAAGCAGTAGACGAGCGCACCCGGCGCCGGACGGCCTTTGATGTCGCTCTCATGGGCGAGGAATTCGGTGTTGGTGAACAACACCTCGACCATACCGGTGACATTGACGAAATTGGTGATGTCGGCCTCGGTGACGGTACGGCCGATCGTCTTGAACCGCCGCCCGACCGGCAGATCCTCGAAATAGAGGCCGAGCCCGACGGTTTCCATCGCTGAAATTCCTAACGGCTCGTTGGCGCTAGCAACGTGTGGGCGACGGGCTAAAGCGCCGCTTTGCCGCCGCGCACCGATACCGCGCCACGCAGGCGCGGATCGACCAGATCGCGGATGCCGTCGCCGAGGAGGCTGAAGGCAAGCACGGTCAAGGTGATCGCGCAGCCCGGGAACAAGACCAGCCACCACGGCGGCACCAGGCCCGCGTTCAGCGAATCCGCCAGCATGTTGCCCCAGGTCGGGGTCGGCGGCGGGATGCCGACGCCAAGAAAGCCGAGCGAGGCCTCGATGATGATCGCGACGCCGAGATGGGTCGTCGCCAGGATCAGGTAGGGAGCGACGCATTGCGGCAGGATGTGGCGCGCCATCATCCTGAGATGTGAGGCGCCGAGGCCACGCGCCGCCTCGACATACGACATCTCCTTCAACGACAGCACGACGGCGCGGATGACGCGGCCGCCGAACGGAATCCGGGTGATCGCGATCGCGACGATCACGGTGCCGAAGCCCGCACCCAATGCCATCGCGATCGCCATCGCCAGGATCAAATCGGGAAAGGATTGCAGGAACTCGATGACGCGCTGGCTGACAATGTCGAAACGGCCGCCGAAATAACCGCTCGCCAGACCCCACAGGGAACCCAGGGTGGTGCCGAACAACACCGCGCCGATCGCCACCGCCAATGAGGCACGGCTCCCATAGATGACCCGGCTCAAGGTGTCGCGGCCGATCTGGTCGGTGCCGAAATAATGCGGCGCCGCGGGCGGTTTGGTCATGTGCCGGAAATCGGATTTGAGCGGCTCGTAGGGCGCGATCACCGGAGCCGCGATCGCGATAACAATGATCGCCACCGCAATGCAGCCCCAGAACGCCGACAAGGGCGAGCGCCGGGCGAAATTCCGCAAGCCCCGGCCGAAGCGGCGCCAGCGCCCGGGCGCGGCGGCCTCTGAGACCCGGGCCGTTGGGTCGAGCGGCAGGACGGTATCGGGATCGGCGGCGGTCATCGGTAGCGGATCATCTATAGCGGATTCGGGGATCGAGCCAGGCGATCGTCACGTCGATCAGAATGTTCAGCATCACGAACACGACGGAATAAAGAAACACCAGGTTTTGCATCACGAACACATCGCGCTCATAGACCGCGATATACATCGCGAAACCGAGCCCCGGCACGGCGAAAGCGCGCTCGACCGGGATCGATCCGGCCAGCACGAAACCGACCAGGATGCCGGACAGCGTGATCACCGGCAGCAGCGCGTTGGGCAAGGCGTGCAGGCTCATCACCAGCCGTCCGGGAAGGCCCTTGGCGCGGGCGGTGCGCACGTAATCCTCGCGGACCACTTCAAGAAGGCTCGATCGCGCCATCCGCGCGATATAGGCGGCCTGGCCCAGCCCCAGCACCAGCGCCGGGCCGATGACGATCTGCAGATTGGCCCAGGGGTCGCCAAACAGCGAAGCTCCACCCATCGGCGGCCGATAGCCGAACCAGAACAGACAGGCCAGCACGATCAGCATGCCGAACCAGAAGCCCGGGATCGCAAGAAACAGGATGCTGAAGAAACGTGAGACATTGTCGCCGAGGCTGTTGGGCCTAAGCGCGCTGAGGATCGCCACCGGGATGCCGACAACCCACGACAGCGCCACCGCGATCAACGCGATTTCCGCGGTCAGAGGACCGCGCCGCGACAGCATCTCCGCGACGCTTTCGGAGCGGAAGAACGAATGGCCGAGATTGCCGCGCAGGATGTCGCCCATCCAATGCAGGTATTGCACGACGAGCGGGTCGCTGAGGCCGAGA
>Ga0210400_10002065_pt1 | contig 19135 bp, 17 predicted proteins | sample IncBWH26MmetaG_FD_155456 | JGI IMG/M metagenome (GOLD analysis project Ga0210400, IMG submission 155456) | Forest soil microbial communities from Barre Woods Harvard Forest LTER site, Petersham, Massachusetts, United States - Inc-BW-H-26-M | ecosystem: Environmental > Terrestrial > Soil >...
CACACGCTATGACTCGGTGGCGATGACCCTGCATTGGGCGATCGCGCTGCTGATCCTGATCGACTTCGCGTTTGCGCTTTCCTTCAGCCGGTTCAATCCCGGGGATAAGCTGTACCTGCGATCCGCTTACGATCTGCACATGTCCACGGGTGCGTGCATTCTTGCTCTGAGTATCGCGCGAGTCGCATGGCGTCTGAGGCACAGGGGTCCACGGCTGCCAGAAATGGGGATCGCTCTGCACTGGCTCGCTCGAACTTCCCACTTCCTCTTATATGTGTTTATGGTCGCAGCTCCCCTGACTGGCTGGCTCGTGTTGTCGATGCGCAGGCAAGCGACCAGCATTTTTGGCCTCTTCCGTTGGGCGTGGCCGACTCTGCCGGCGGTTGCCACCATGTCCTCGGAGGGCCGACGGTTCTTGCACGACACGCTGTTGCCGACGCATATCTGGCTCTCATACCTTGGCATGTGTCTGGTTGGCGTGCACCTTGTCGCGGCGCTGTATCACCACTTCCGCCGGCGCGATGACGTCTTGAGGCGCATGTTGCCATCTGCCCTGTCGCGTCCCAAGTTCACCGCGCATCCAATTCACCGCGCATCCAACGACCGCTCGGAGGCACCCTTAAGATGACATCCGTATCCCGCACCACAGCCCGCTACTCGGCGCGAGTGACAGCCGTCGGCGTTATCTTTCTCTTCGCGTTCTCCACGACAACGATTCACGCCGCGCCGGCCACCTATGAGATTGATCCGAACCATACGCATCCGGCTTTTGAAGTCGATCACCAGGGAATGTCGATGTGGCGCGGGCTGTTCCGCAAGACGCTCGGCACGGTGACTTTAGATGAAGCGGCGGGCACCGGAACGGTAGATATCATCGTCGATGTCGCGAGCGTGGATTTCGGGAACGACAAGTTGAATGATACAGCAGCCAATGCGACTGCTCCGGCTATCCTTGAGGCTTCGTTATATCCCACCGCTCACTACAGAGGCACACTGAGCGGTTTCGCCAACGGCGCGCCCACGGTGGTCAACGGATCCTTGACTCTGCACGGAGTTACACGCCCCCTTGTCCTGAACATCGTGAAGTTCAAGTGCATTCCCAATCATCCAGTCTTCAAACGCGAGGTCTGTGGTGCAGATGCGCTAGGCACCTTCAATCGTGCGGAGTTCGGTGTCACCGTTGGTCGCGCGTACGGATTCAACATGGATGTTACGCTCAGAATTCAAGTCGAAGCGATTCGGGTGGAACCAGAAGCCACATCCTAACGGGTCGCGGACTGAACTCTTGTGAGTTGCCGGCTTCATTGCGTCGCTAGGGTCGGATCCTTGACCATGATGATGCTGCTACACCTTACGTCTTGCACGCGTGCGGCAGAAAGTCCCACCGAGCCAAAGCCATTGACCGTTGAGACCACCGTAGCGCACGTCCAGCCCATGCCGGTCGTGCTGCAAGCCGTAGGGCAAGTCGTACCTGAACACACCGTGCAGGTCCGCGCGCAAGTTACCGGCATGCTCACAAAAGTATTGTTTACCGAAGGACAGGCCGTCAGCGCCGGCCAGCACCTGTTTCAAATTGAACCGGCGCCATTCGAGGCGGCCGAGCGATCGGCGAAGGCCGTGTGGGAAAACGCGAAAGGCAATGCGGATCGCGTGGAGCCGATGCTGGAGAAGGGGTACGTCAGCCAGCAGGACTACCGAAACGTACGCAGTACCGCGGAGCAGGCAGCGGCGGCCTACACGCAGGCGCAGATTAATCTCTCGTACACCGATGTTCGCGCGGCCATCTCCGGTCGCACCGGCAGCCTCACGGTGAAGTCAGGCAACGTTGTTTCTCCGAGCGATGTCGCGCCGCTCGTGACGATCAACCAAATGAAGCCTATCCAAGTGCAATTCAGCATTCCCCAGCAGTATCTGCCGCGGGTGCAGCGCTACCGTGCAGAAGGTCGCATCAAGGTGACAATCACCAGCGACGACGGCGCCGGAGAGCTCGACACGGGAAAATTGGTGTTCATTGATAACGCCGTCAACTCGAGCGCTGGCACAGTGACGCTCAAGGCGCAATGTCCAAACGACCGTGAGCAACTATGGCCGGGGCAATACGTGGGAGTGACGCTGCAACTCACTTCGGAACCTCATGCCGTTGTCGTCGACGACACCGCCATACAAGTGGGTCAGCGCGGTAGCTTTGTTTATCTGATGCTCGACGGCAAAGCTCAGGCGCACGACATCACCGTGGACCGGCAGGTCGGTGAACTGGCGGTTGTGTCCTCAGGACTGATTGGCGGCGAGCATGTCGTCTCCAGGGTCCCGCGCAACCTCCGGTCGGGGATGTCAGTCGTTTCGGCCGACGCGGCGCCGGTTCCTCGGGCAGAGGTCACGTTGCCGGCCTCCCAGTGAATCTGACCAGCCTTTTCGTCCGCCGACCGGTAATGACCGCCGTTCTTACGGCAGTTTTGGTGACGATCGGCGCGATCGCCTATTCGCGTCTGCCGATCAGCGAATTGCCGAATATCGATTTCCCGACCATCGCCGTAGCCGCGAGTCTGCCAGGTGCGAACGCTGAAACCATTGCAGCCTCGGTGGCAACACCTCTCGAGCAGCGCTTCAGCGGTATTGCGGGTCTGACATCGATGAGTTCCGAGAGTAGTACGGGAAGCGTCTACATCACCCTGCAATTCGAACTCACTCGCAATATCGATGCGGCGGCGGCGGATGTCCAGAGAGCCATATCGCAGACGCTGCCGCTCTTGCCCCCGAGGATGCCGACGCCCCCGGTCTTGGGCAAAGTGAATCCGGCGGACAACGCGGTCATGTACCTCGCTCTGACCGCGAACAATATTTCCCTGACGCGGCTAGACGAATACGCGGAGACGCGGGTAGCCGAGCGAATATCACAAATCGCAGGGGTGGCGCAGGTCCGCGTGTTTGGCTCCTACAAGTACGCTGCGCGACTGTACTTGAATCCCTACGCTTTGGCGGCGCGCGGCTTGACGTTCGATTCGGTACGCGGCGCTATTCAGAGTAACAGCAGCGAACTACCGACGGGCACACTGTACGGCGGCTCACGTACCTACGCGATAGCAAGCAAGGGCCAGCTGACGGATGCGAAGGGATATAACGATATGGTTGTCGCCTACCAAAACGGGGCCCCCATCCATTTGAAGGACATCGGCTACGCAGTCGATGGGATACAGCAAGACAAACAGCTTACGACGTTTGCAGACGCCGCGCGGGAAGATGGAGGACTGCGGGCGGCAGTAATGCTTTCAATCAGGAAGCAGCCCGGCGCCAATACCGTGGCAGTCACGCGGGCGATTCGCGCACTCCTACCTGAGCTTACGCGTCAGGCACCGGGTGATGCGTCGTTGCACATGCTGTATAGCCGGGGCGACTTCGTTGAGGGCGTGCTCCGGGAAGTGCGGACGACATTGCTGCTCGCCATGGCGCTCGTGGTCGTGGTGATATTCCTGTTTCTGCGCAACTTGCGCGCGACGCTGATCAGTGCGCTCGCCTTGCCCACCTCGATCATCGGTACTTTCTCCATCATGCGCCTCGCAGGCTTCAGCCTCGACAACCTGTCGCTGATGGCACTGACACTTGCCGTCGGGTTCGTGGTTGACGATGCAATCGTCGTGCTCGAGAACATCGTGCGCTATCGGGAAAAGGGCGACTCGGCGATGCAGGCCGCGCTCAACGGCGGCCGCGAGATCGCCTTCACGGTCATATCGATGACTTTGTCGCTTGCCGCAGTCTTTATTCCCATTCTGTTCATGGGCGGTATCGTCGGGCGGCTATTCAGCGAATTCGCGGTCACAGTTGGGGTAGCGATTCTGATTTCCGGCGCGATATCCCTGACACTGACTCCTATGCTCTGCAGTCGCTTCCTCGATGGAAAGGCCCGCGCTGCAGGAGCGCCCGGATTGTTTGAGCGGTGGTTCGAAGGACACCGAGAGAGCTACGGCCGCTCGCTTATCTGGGTAGTGGCCCGCTGGCGCGGCATGCTCGTTGTTGGCGCGGCGATCCTGGCCTGCACCTGCGTCCTGTTCGTCGTTGTACCTAAAGGATTTATCCCCAGCGAAGACACGGGTCAGGTGATTGGAACGACCCGCGCCCCCGAAGGCACTACTTTCGATCAACTGAACGGATTGCAACAGCAGGTAGCGCGCATCGTGCAAGGTAACCCCGGCATCGCGACGGTAATGTCCAATGCCGGTCAGGGGTGGGGTAGCACGGGAGGCAACAACGTCGGGTTGCTGTACATGGGGCTCAAACCCATGAGCGAGCGCCGCAGTGCCGACGAAGTGCGCCAACAGTTACGAAAGGAGCTCGCGCCACTGCGCGGCCTGCAGGTGTATATCGAGAATCCCTCAGCGGTCAACGTCGGGACCGTCAGCAGTAACGCAGAGTATCAATATGTGCTGCAAAGTCCTGACATCGATGCGTTGTACAAGGCGGCACCTCTGTTTGAGCGACGTTTGAGCGAAGTGCCGGGACTCGAGGACGTAAGCATCGAGCTGGCTCTGAATAATCCTCAAATCAACGTCAAGCTTCGACGCGAGACGGCGTCCGCCCTGGGTGTCACCGAGGAGCAGGTCCAATCGACGCTCGCCGGCGCGTACGGCGGCGAACAGGTCGGCACCATATACGGTCCTGCCAACGAGTACTGGGTCATGATGCAGCTCGCACCCCAGTATCAAACAAAGATCGACGCGCTGGACGCGCTGTACGTCCAGGGTGCTGGCAAGACGCTCGTCCCCTTGCGTGCCGTGGCCGACATCACGCCCGGCGTCGGTCCGCTCAATGTCAGCCACTATGCGCAGCTGCCCTCAGTAACCTTGTCATTCAACCTTGCGCCAAAAACGTCCCTCGGCGAGGCAACCAGCCGCATTGAGGCGGTTGCGCAACGCGAGCTGCAGGGGGACATCACGGGGTCCTTCGTTGGGAATGCCCAGACCTTCCAGGAATCCATGGTCGACCTGCCGTTGCTTCTAGGCATCACAGTCATGGTCATCTATGCCGTGCTCGCGATCCTGTACGAGAACTTCATTCACCTCATTACGATTCTGACTGCTTTGCCGCTTGCGATGATTGGTGGCCTGCTGGCGCTGCTGCTCTTCGGCACCGAGCTCAATATCTTCAGTTTTGTGGGCCTCATTCTTTTGGTAGGCCTCGTGAAGAAGAACGGAATCATCATGGTGGACTTCGCGCTGCAGCTGCGGCGAGATCGCAACTTGTCGGCCGCCGATGCGATCGTCGAGGCCTGCATCGTGCGCTTTCGCCCGATCATGATGACGACTGTAGCGGCGATCATTGGCACGCTCCCGATTGCGATGTCATCTGGCATGGGCGCCGAGGCACGCCGCCCGCTGGGAATTGCCATTGTGGGGGGGCTAGTGTTCTCGCAGCTGTTGACTCTTTACGTTACGCCCGCGCTCTACGTGGCGGTTGAATGCTTGACGGCGCGCGTACGTAAACTGCGGAGCGGGCAGGGATACGCCGCGTGATGGCAAGAGGTACAGATCAGCGCGCTGAACCGGCCGCAGATAATTTCTCAACTATAGCGAGGCATCGGTGATCATGATCCAGGACACTCAATTTGAGCCGACAACGGCTTCATTTCTATTCAGCCACAACGACTTGATCGCTGCCGTCGAGGTCGTGCGCCGCCATTTCGCAGCAACTCCACAAATCGTATGGCCGTTGCTCTGCAAGAGGCTGGATGGAGCGGAGGTGTGGGTTAAGCATGAAAACCATCTTCCAACAGGGGCATTCAAAGTCCGCGGCGGCCTCCTTTTGAGCGATGCGCTCATGCGTGGGAAGTATGGCACGCCGCCGACGGGAATCATTACGGCATCGGTCGGCAACCATGGTATGAGTCAGACGTTTGCCGGTACGCGGGCGGGTTTGAAAGTGTCAGTCGTCGTTCCCCTGGGCAACAACCCGGAAAAAAACGCCGCGCTTCAGGCGATGGGCGCCAAGCTGATTGAGGAGGGACATGACTACAGTGCGGCCTACGAGGCAGCGGCGCGAATTGGCAACGAGCACGGGCTCTACGTTGTCGAACCCTTTTTGCCGGAATTGATGCTCGGCGTTGCGACCTATGCTTATGAGTTGCTGACGCAGGTACGCGAGCTCGACGCGATTTACGTGCCGATCGGCATGGGATCGGGCATTTGCGGCCTCATCAGAACGCGGGACCTTCTGGGTCTGAATACAAAAATTGTCGGAGTCGTTTCCGCCCATGCTCCTGCCCATGCGTTGTCATTCGCGGCAGGGCGGGTGATTACGACCGAGAGCGCGCAGACGATCGCCGATGGGGTTGCGGTCCGCGTGCCGAAACCCCAGCCTGTAGCAATCATAAGTAAGGGCGCCGACAGGATTGTTCAGGTCACCGACGAGGAGGTCGCGGCAGCGATCCGCGCCTATCACGAGGACACTCACAACATGGCCGAGGGCGCGGCGGCGACACCACTTGCCGCGCTGATCCAGGAGCGGCACAAGATGAGGGGCAAACGGGTGGCTCTCATCCTCACCGGGTCGAACATCTCGCGTCCCCTGCTTGCAAGGATCCTCAATGGCTAGAGAGGTCGTGGCGCTCGCGAACCATGTGAGTACGTTGTGTTTATTTATAGGAGGTTAACCAGATGACCGGACAAATTGCCGCGCGCCTTGCCGAACTCGGCATCCAACTGCCGACGCCCAGAGCGCCGGTTGCACGTTACCAGCCGGCGATCATTTGCGGCAGTCAAATCTACATCGCAGGCCAGGTTTGCAGTTGGAACGATGGCTATCATTTTCTGGGCCGAGTGGGCACGGAGGTGTCGGTCACGGATGGCCAAGCAGCGGCTCGGCTCTGTGGACTGAACATCATCGCTCAGCTGCTGGCGGCTCTTGGTGACCTCGACCGCGTCAAGCGGTGTGTCAAGCTCACGGTCTTCGTTCGCTCCGCCGACACGTTCACAGAGCAACCGAAAGTGGCCAACGGCGCATCTGAGTTGATGTGGGAAGTGTTCGGCGAGGCGGGGGCCCATGCGCGCTCTGCGGTGGGCGTCACTCAGCTGCCCTTCGGGGTCAGCGTCGAGGTGGACGCCATCTTCGAGATTTCATGAGCCCATTGTTCCCAAGGATGAGGTCTGGCCGGTGCTGAATGGGAATCGCGCCCAAGGATTGTGGAACCATACGGCGCCCCCTGCGCCGGAAGCGCCGGTCCATGTTGGCGGCATATCAGTCGACGTAGCCATCGTCGGTGCCGGATACACCGGACTTTCTGCAGCCCTCTATCTAGCGCAGCACGGAGCGAAGGTCGTCGTGCTAGAGGCGGAAACCGTTGGCTTCGGCGCCGCCGGTCGTAGTACTGGCTTAGTCAATGCCGGACTGTGGCTGCTGCCTGATGAGCTCGCGGCTCGTTTGGGGCCGGAGTACGGCGAGCGCCTTCTAGCGCTGCTCGCCGATGCTCCGCGGCTCGTGCTCGATCTCATCGAGACGCATGGAATCCAGTGCGAGTTGGAACGCTCGGGAACTCTGCAGTGCGCCGTCGACGCGCGCGGCCTTCAGGCGATTCGCGTGCGCGCCGAGCAATGGATCCGCCGAGGCGCGCCCGTCGAGCTTCTCGATGCGCACACCACTGCTCGTAAGGTTGGCAGCGCCAGCTTTTGCGGCGCGCTCCTGGACAAGAGAACGGGCACAATTCAGCCGCTCGCCTACGTTCGTGGTCTCGCGCGGGCTGCCATTGAGGCTGGTGCATCGGTATATACCCGCAGCCCCGTGATCGCGCTTGCCGAAGAGGGGACGCACTGGCGAGTCTGGACTCCTAACGGTCATGCTCTCGCGCACTGGGTCATCGTTGCAACTGATGCCTACACCCGAGGGCTGTGGCCTACGCTTCGGCGTGAATTCACTTATCTGCCGTACTTCAACGTCGCCACGCGTCCCCTGGATAAGGCGCTCCGAGAGTCTATTCTGCCGGAACGCCAAGGCATGACTGATACCGGCACGGTAATGAGCTCGGTGCGCCTCGATCAAGCAGGCCGGCTGATCGTGGGCAGCATCGGCGCACTGCGGGGCACGGGTAGTTCGGTACACATGGCGTGGGCGAAGCGGACAATCCGCAAACTCTTTCCGCAGGTCACCGACGTCGAACTGGAGTACGCGTGGCACGGCTCAATCGGCATGACCGATACACACTTGCCGAGATTTCACCGGCCCGCACCTCAGGTCTTGAGCATTAGCGGCTACAACGGCCGGGGCATCGCTGCCGGCACCGTGTTTGGGCGGCTGCTGGGAAAACTCATCCTGGATGAGATCGACGAATGCGAAATGCCGTTGCCGCTTACCGAGCCCCGGGACGCGAAATTTCGAAATGTGCGATCTCTCTATTACTCGCTCGGCAGCCAGATAGCCCATCTTGCAGATGCGAGGATTGGATGACGTACACACCACACCTATCAACCCGCACGCAACCGCACAAATGGAGTCCACAGAACATGCGTAGATCTACGGCGGCTATCCTCGACGCGATTGGGTCCGGTCCAAGACGGTTTTCCGCAATGCTAAGCCTTTTCCTTGTAGTGGCGTCCTCGTCCGCGGCTGCGAAGCAACCCCCCACAGTCGATGAACTGATCGGGCTACAAACGCCTGGCGCGCCCGTGATTTCTCCCGACGGCCGTCTTGTGGCCTACACCATTAGGCAGCCGAATTGGGCCGATAACAGATACGAAACCCACGTCTGGCTTGCAAATACCGAGACGGCCAACTTGATCCAGCTCACGAACTCCAAGGAAACTGCTTTCGAACCGACATGGTCGCCGGATGGACGCTGGCTTGGGTTCGTTTCCGATCGCGACGGTTCGTCGCAGGTCTATGTCATTTCACCGACTGGGGGCGAGGCTCGGAAGATTACAACTTCCGCAACGGGTGTCTTGGATTTTAGCTGGTCGCCTGACGGCAAGCGAATTGCGTTCACGGCGCCGGATCCCGAGAGTGAACAAATCAAACGTCGGAAGGAGAAGTATTCGGACTTCGAGCTCGTGCGGCACGACTACAGGATGAATCATTTATGGATCGCTGACACGACCACACAGACCGCACAGCGAGTCACTCAGGGCAATGATTACACGGTGGACTCATTCTCGTGGTCTCCAGACGGAAAGCGATTGGCATTCGATGCCCGGACGGCCCCCACGTTCTCCGCAGAACCCACATCCAATATCTACATATGTAACCTCGATACCGGTTCCGTGAGGAAATTAATTGGAGAACAGGGGCCCGATAGGAACCCTCACTGGTCTCCTGACGGCAAATCAATAGCTTTTGAAACTGTTCTAGGACGTCCGAATTTTTTCACGCAGAACATTCACATCGGGGTTGTGTCGGCCGACGGCGGGCCGGTCGCAGACATTACACCGAATTTTGATGAGCGAGCTGCTCTTGTCGGTTGGGGGCCCGGCGGTGTCTACTTTTCAGCCGCACAGAAGACCGCTGCTCACTTGTTCGTCGCCACGAAGCGCACGACCCAACAACTAAGTCCAAAAAACGGAGCCGTGTACGACTCTTTCAGCTTCACTGCCGATTTCAAGCGAGTCGCGTTCATTGAGGCCGACTCCGCTCATTATCCAGAACTCTATGTCTCGCCTCTTAACACTTTTGCGCCGAGGAAATTGACTGACTACGCGGGGCAACTGAAGGACCTGTCTTTCGCAACGAGAGAAGTGATCTCCTGGAAGAACTCCGAAGGCACCCCGATCGAAGGGGTGCTCCTAAAACCGCTCGACTTCGACCCGACCAAGAAGTATCCGCTTCTGGTGATGATTCATGGCGGCCCGGGAGATACGGCCGCCCAGCCGGTCCTCGGTCTTGATCCCGGTGCTCTGCGCTACTACCCAACAGAGATCTGGGCGGCGAAGGGTGCACTGGTCTTGGAGCCGAACTATCGGGGAAGTGCGGGGTACGGAGTCGGATTCCATCGCCTAAGTGTTCGCACCTTGGGAGCGGGAAACTACGATGACGTCATCTCAGGAGTTGATGACCTCATCGCAAAGGGGTGGGTTGACAAGGATCGGGTCGGCGCTATGGGCTGGAGCTTTGGTGGCTTTATTTCAGCTTGGATCGCGACCAACAGCGATCGGTTCAAAGCAGTGTCGATTGGGGCTGGACCCACAGACTGGACCCTGTTCGATGCAACCAGCGACATGCAAATGCTGACGCGTCAATATCTCGGTGCAGCTCCGTCGAACGATCTTGAAGTCTATCGGAAGAGCTCGCCGATCACTTATGCCAAACAAGTCAAGATGCCGACCATGATCGAGCACGGAGAGTTTGACATGTCTGCGCCAATTGGAGGTGCATATGAACTGTATCAAGCCCTCACGGACCAAGGTGTCCCGACCCGATTCTACATCTACAAGGGTTTTGGTCACATCATTACGAGCCCGAAAGCCAATCGCGCCGTCATGGAGCATAACTTGAATTGGTTCAATCACTACCTTTGGGGCATGGCGGATCAAGAGAGTCCAAATTGAGTTGCGCGCACCGCCGCGCGGACTCATCATCATCCCACTCGAGTGAATGGGAGATGGATTGGAACGGGTACCACGAATTGGGAACGCTTCGTTAAGCAGCTTTGGTCCAGAGAATCTCATCTTGACGGGCGCGAATACGCGCCATCACGTTGCAAGCTTCGCCGGACCGATCGCCATCAAAGCGGTAAGCTATGGTGAGGTCGAATGGCGGCTCGAAGGTCATCGCTACTTAATTCGACCGGACACACTCCTTTTGCTTCCGGACGGTGACGAGTACGCGATGACAATTGACTCTCAGGAGCCGAGCCGCACGTTCTGCCCGGTTTTTAGACGCGGTCTCGTGGAGGATGCTTGGCGAGTAGCCGTGAGCACGGATGAACAGCTGTTGGATGCACCCAATGAGACGACAGCGTTCGGATTTCATCGTCGTTTAGTGTCAAGAAGTGGTCCTCTTGGACGCGTAGTCAACGCACTTGCCGCGGCAGTCATCGCCAAGGAATCGCCGGACCGGCTTAGTTGGCTATTTGAGGCCTTGGGCGCAAGCGCTGCGGACTTGGTCATGGAGGGCCGACGCGAGACCGCTCGCCTCTCTGCCGTTCGACTCGCTACCCGTTGCGAGATTCACCGGCGACTCATCATCGCGCGAGAAGCGATTGAAGATAATCTTGCGGCACGCTGGACCCTGGTGAGTATGGCCAGCGAAGCTACGATGGCGCCCCATCACTTTCACCGTTGCTTCCATGACGCATTCAAGGAGACACCTCGCGGTTGGTTGTCGCGGCGGCGCGCAGAGCGCGCATTGGCGCTTCTGCAGACTTCCAGCCGATCCGTGACCGATATTTGTTTTGCGGTGGGCGGTTCGAGCGTCAGTTCGTTTAGCTTCTCCTTCTCGCGGCGTTTCGGGATTGCACCGTCGCGGGTTGGTAGGAGAAGCCACGCCGATGTGGTCGGCGAGCGCTTGCCCGATCAACGCGGCCGCGACGCTGCTTCATTTGCGCGAGGCGTCCGCTAACTCCTTATACATGAATAAAAAGCTAGTGCTTTCCTTCGGCTTATGGCATGCCAGACATTCGGCCTGGTTGATATCGGTTCGCCGCGTTCGATCGGCCTTAAATACGGCATAGTTCCAATTCTCGTTCCGCAACATGGCAGGAATGTTTGCACCCCATCCGCTATCGCGCGCCATGCCGCTGAAGGACAGCAATTGATCTGGCTGGTATTTGCCATCGGTCCCCACAATAGGTGCCTTTGTGGAGCCAAGCTTTGCTGAATAGACTTCGACAAATAATTCAGAGCCGTCTGGCAATGCGTTGCCGGCACCAGCAGCCTGCAAGGCCACTTTGTTGGCATAGTAAACGGCAAGCTGCTTCGTATCCGGGTAGTTTTTGAGTAGGTAACGCGTATATGCGGGGCCCAGTTTGCGAGGAAGATTGACGTGGTTGTTCGCGATCTCTGCCGGTAGAGATGACTTTGCATCCGGCGCAGCTCCGGGCTGCGCAGCAAAATAGGCGGCAACGTTCGCCACGTCATCGGCGCTCAGTTGGGGGGCGATGACAGCCATGAGGGCATTCTTGCGGGTGCCCGCCTTGAACGCTTCCAGCTGACTGGTCAAATAGGCAGGCCTCTGACCCGCCAGGTGCGGGATTTGAGATCCGACACTCACGCCGTTTGCACCGTGGCAGGCGCTGCAGACGGTCGCCGCCAAGGCCTTTCCCGATTCGAGATCGGCCCCGTTCGTTGGGGGGCCCACCAGCACCAACGCCGTCAAGATCAGTGGCATTTTCACATTTGGCTCCCTGGCCATGGCAGCGCCGGTATTGGATCGGATTCGAAGTATTGGCCTAGCTTACCGGCGAATTTCAGTTTCCACTTCTCGCCGTTTGCTAAATTGCGGCGGCAGCCAGATGAAAAGTGTTGCTCGCCGCGTAGTGAACCTCTTCGATGAGCGACGTCCCACCCGTTGCCAGGGTGAAGCGCGCGGTGCCCTCGCTCTCTGCGCCGCTCGGATAGAACTCATTGTGTGCGAAGCTTTCAGAAGTGGTCCAAGTGCCCCCAAACGCACGGTCGAGTCTTTGCATCTCGGGGTTGCTGGCGGGACCGGCGGGACCGGGTGACGCGACCTTGGTCATGTATCCAGACGATGCAGTGCTTGCGGCCAATGCGGTTGCGCTCTGCGGCTGGCCCGCACCACTTGCGCCAACTACAGTAATCGCGAGTACGAAAGGAACAAAAAACGAAAGCCTACGCCTCATACTTTTCCTTCTTCACTTGTAACTTGATCCGCTAGAGCCGGTCCGGGATGTCAAGACCCGAGGGCGCCAGCGCGCGGCGCGCGTGTAGTCTCTCCTGCGAGACTAGCGAATCTCCACACCATGGACATCGGTCGAAAATTGCTGCTCCGGCCAATTGACATGTTTATTCGTCGAGTGTTAGGTTTTTTTCGCAGTTAACCAACCTCTTAGATTCCACTCGCCGGTTCCAACCATGAGCTAGTAATTTCACACTGCCCATGGCGTCCAATTCGATCCTCAGCACTGGTCTATCATCAGGGAGTTCAGATGAAACTTACATCAGCATTTATTGCAATTGTCATTGCAATTGGTTTAATCGTGACTGCTGGCGCTCAGAGCTCTGGCACAACGAGTAACACAAACACCGTCGCGCATATATCACTCAATGCCGGGCCGGTTACTATGGGCGTGCCACGAGTCTTTGCCAGCAGCGCGAATTCAAGGACTCAAGTTCAAACTGCAGCCACATTGAGGCCGGCAACTTCTGTTGGGGGACTCAGCATTTCGACCCGGTCCTTTTCCGGAAGCGAAGATCTCTTGCCGCTTTGGACATTCGATATTCTAGGATCCAGGGACGGGAACCATCATCGCGGGACGATCGTTGGGCACAGCCCATTCAATAACCCCCAAACAGACAGGATTCCAACACACATCGTTCCCTTGCTCATTCGCACGCATCGTGTCGCGACCGCAATTGATCCGAAAACGCTTCAGCTGACGACAGCACCGGGCGATACCATCACTGATCCGACGGCGCCTGACAACGCATGCCTGACCGCCCCCAATAACGTTCCCGCGACATTAGTGCGGCAATCCCCGGTTCTGACGCCGACCAAGTTTGTCTTCGGCGGTACGGATATGGGCACCACTCAGTATCTGGACGCCTTTGAGCGCGCCAGCTTCTTCAACGTGCTCGGCCGGCGCGCGGATCAGTACCACGTGCTTCTTGATCCCATAAGCATGCATGAACCCGTTGTCATCGATGTTCCGGCGAACGAGGGCGTTTCGATCAGCGACCCAAATTTCTTTCAAGCATTCGGGTTTTCCATCTGCGCGCCGCTTCAACTCGTCGACATCAACTGGTTCGACAGCTACGTGCAAGGCACTGTGATTCCGGCACTTGCAGAGGAGGGGATCGAAGCAGGCTCATTGCCCGTCTTCCTGTCGTACGAGGCAGCGTGGCCGGTCGGCGATGTGACCAATCTCGGCAACTGCTGCGCGATTGGCTATCACAATGCGACCGGTGCTCCCCTCGTCACTCAAACTTACTCGGTTGCGGATTTCGATCGAACGCAGTTTTTCCTGGGTCCTCCGGCGGGACTGGATACAGAGCCTCTCTCTCATGAGATCGGAGAATGGATCAATGATCCACTGGGTGACAACCTGACTGCACCGTGGGGCCACGTCGGGCAGGTGGCTGGCTGCCAGGCCAATCTCGAAGTCGGCGATCCTCTGTCGGGAACGGATCTGGCACCCGTTAAAATGCCCAACGGCTTTACCTATCACCTGCAGGAACTCGCCTTCTTCTCTTGGTTCTACGGAGCGCCTTCGACCGCGGTCCATGGCTGGTTTTCCAACAACAACACCTTTAGCGATAAGGCGGGCACGCCCCTCGATGCGGGCCCGCTCTGCCCTTGAAGTAGCGCGGACCGGGACGTCTGCCGTAACTTCCGCCCGCGCCGCGCCAGCGGCGCGGGTTGTGCCTCACCGTGGTCGATGAGTTCACTCGCGAATGTCTCGCGATCGACGTGGCTGGGAGCATCCGCTCCGGTTGGGTCGTCGAGGTACTGAGCAAACTGGTTGTTAACGGCTGCCAGATTCCGCGCTAATTTGGCTGCGATATGCGGCTTGTAGTCGAACGAGGGACGATCGGGTCGCGGTGGCTGGTAGTCAGAACGGTGGACCGTCGTCCGAGACGGGATCTGAGGGATGCGGCGGCGGGAATTGCGTAAAGCGCTGATGCTCACGATGCAGGAGTTCTGCGGCGTAATGTCGCTCGAGGCCTTCGATGAGGGAGCGCAGGAAGGCGATCAGATTTGCCGCGGAGTCGTCCGAGAGCTCCAGCGGCAAGACTACGATCGGTAGATCGCGCCGGCGGGGGTCACGCCGCGACACCAATCGAGTGGACCGCGTACGGAGCAGACGAGGGTGGGTCGCGTTACTCGCCGGCGGCGCGCTGAATGTGGTTAGCACAAGGCAGGGAGGAGCACGTCTCGGTGTCAATTCAGCCGCTCGGCCGCCTGCTTCGAGCATACGGGCTTGAACGATCCGAATCATGCCGATCGGCACATGCAATTCATAGCAGCAGCCGGTACCCTTAAATTAGGGAATTTACATAGGAGATGGTCATGAAACAAACGGGTTGGGCAATCAACATCGTCTGCGTTCTGGGAACACTACTACTGGCAGTATCGGCGCGCTCTGCTGATGAAAAGCCAATATTTGGCGCGATTGATAAGGGAGACGTAGTCGTCGACAAGTTCTTTGGCATGCATGCCCCGGTGACCTCCTGGAGCGCCGTCGTGCAATTCCTGGACAAAGCGCAACGGCGATCCCACTAACGGCAAGAGCCAGTACAACGGCAGGAGAACCTACTATGAGACAGCGAGCGTGCTGGAAATTACTGTTTCCAGTCCTTTTCGCGGCCTGGGGCAGCGCTGGCGCGCAAATGCCACAGCTGGCAGGCGCCACGATGCTTCAATGTTCGGGATTACCGTGCGTCGATCTGGTTACTGGGAGCGGCAAGCGTCTGCGCATGGCGATCGATACGGGCGACGATGCCAGTATCATGGATATTTCGCTCGCCAAAAAGCTCGGGCTTGGAGTGACTAGCCCGAAAGGAGCCGATGGCAAACCGACGGGTGAGGAGGACTTCGTCATTTTGCGCCATGTCAAGCTCGGAAAGGTGCTGTTGGGCGATCTAAAGGTCTCCGTGCTACCCGGCATTAGCGCCAGGATGGCGCGGGACCGGATGCCGGCCGCGAATGGATTACTGGCATATACCGCTTTCAAAGATCGGCTGGTGGAGTTCGATTACCGTAATCGCAAGTTACGTGTATCCACATCCGCGCTCACCGGGCCTGCTTGTCCGCATGATTGTTGGACCTTATCGACTCCACGCTTCAGCCGTGGGGGACCTGAGGTGCTCGCGGCCGACGGCTTTTCTATCGATGGTCACCCGGTAGTCGCGCAATTCGACACGCTCTTCAGTGGAACCATGTTGGTGTACGCGGCCGCAGTCAACAAACTGGGTCTTGAGAAGATAGCAGAGACCGGCCAAAGGCAATTTTTCAAATATACGGATGGGGGTGTGGACATGTTGAAGGCGCCGGGACATGTACTCGCCGCGGGAAACAGAGTGTTGCTGAAAAGCGCGCCAGTCTATTTTTCAACGCCCACCGTGCATCAGCCGGATGAGGCGTTCGAGGTCTGCGTGGGACAGGCGCTCTTAAAGCACTCCATACTCTACATAGACTTGCATAGTATGAACATCTGGATTGCCTGACGAGCGTCAGGAACCCTGCTTTCCCCGACCGGCCTGCGCGAATGACGGAGTCATAACCAGAGATTCTCACAAAAGCCGCAGCCTGGTTCGCAACCATGGCTGCGGCGCTATTGGATCGGATTCGAAGTATTGGCCTAGCTTGCCGTCGAATTTCAGTCTCCACTTCTCGCCGTTTGCTAAATTGCGGCGGCAGCCAGATGAAAAGTGTTGCTCGCCGCGTAGTACAACATTGACTCGGATGACGATTCTGTCACCCTTAGCGCTAAGACCCTCGACACATGCAGAGGTCATACCAATGTCGCTCCCAGCTCGCCCCAAGCTCGATCGGCTAGATCAAAAGATCTTGTCCGCACTTTTTCGCAACGCTCGAATAACCAAGACTGAAATGAGCGATGCCGTTGGCCTTTCCGCGACGCGGTGCGCCGAACGAATGCAGCGGCTCGAAAAAATATCGATAATTCAGGGCTATCATGCGGATGTGGATCTGCGAATGGTTGCCAGATTGTCTTTCTTCCATGTGCACGTTCGCTTGTTCGACACCACGCCGCCCAAAATGAAGCAATTTGAACAATCTGTCGTGCCGGTGGACGAGATCATTGCCTGTCAAGCCGTACTGGGCTCGGTTGACTATGTCTTGACCGTGGTGGCGCCGAATACCGAGGCGTTTCAATCCGTCATGGATGGTCTGTCATCGCGCGAGAATATGAAGTTCGATTTCACTACCTTCCCAGTATCTAAAAACATCAAATCCCCTCACTCAATCTCATTGTTGTCCTTAATCGAAGCGTATTAGTCAGCAAGATTATCGCAAATTTCAGCCGAGCCTCATTCGGTCGGTGCGATCCTGCGCCGTGGAATCGGCGGCTTTGGCGGTCAATTAGCTGAACAAATAACCTTTCTTTACGTCATTTCGGCAGCTTCGACGTCTCGGCTTGACTGAAAATTACCCACCGCGAATGGGAGTTTGTTGATGGCCGACGTTGCACTCGATGGGCCGCCCCGTGCCCACAATTCCGATACCGGACTGACGTTGTTTCGCGATAAGGCTTATATCGACGGTTCCTGGTGCTGCGCCGGGACCGGCCTCGTCGTGGCGGTGACGGATCCGGCCACAGGCCGGCTGATCGGCACCGTACCGGATATGGGTTCGATCGAAACGCGTCGGGCGGTCGCAGGCGCAAACAGGGCGCAAAAGCTATGGGCGAGGTGGACGGCATTCGAGCGGGGTGCGTGTCTGCGGCGCTGGGGTGATCTCTTGCGCACTCATCGAGAGGAGCTTGCCCGGCTCATGACCCTGGAGCAAGGGAAGCCGGTCGCCGAGGCTCGGGCAGAAATCGACTACGCAGCGAGCTTCCTCAATTGGTTCGGAGAACAGGGCGAGCGCCACGATGGCGAGATGATCACCAGTCACCTCCGGGGTCGCAAAATGTTTGCCTTTCGAGCTCCGATAGGCGTCGCTGCGGCCATTACGCCGTGGAACTTTCCCAGTGCAATGATCACTCGCAAGGCCGGCGCGGCGTTGGCAGCGGGCTGCGCCATGGTCGTGCGCCCAGCCTCTGAAACTCCATTTTCTGCCCTGGCGTTGGCAGTGCTCGCAGAGAAGAGCGGGATTCCTCCCGGCGTGTTCTCGGTGATTACCGGTAGCGCAAAACCGATCGCCAACGCGTTAATGGAGGATACCGTCGTGCGCCACCTGAGCTTCACCGGCTCAACAGAAGTCGGTCGGCTCCTCGCAGCGCAGGGCGCCAAGACGGTTAAGAAAATAGCCATGGAATTGGGGGGGCACGCTCCGCTGATTATTTGCGAGGACGTCGACCTTGATGAGGCGGTGAGCGCCGCAGTGGCCGCAAAGTTTCAAACCAGCGGGCAGGACTGCCTGGCTGCGAATCGGATTTTCGTGGCGCAGACTTTATACACATCATTTTGCTCGCGATACGCCGAGGCAGTCCGCGCCCTCAAGGTCGGCAACGGCTTTGGCGACGGGGTCGAAATCGGCCCGCTAATCAACTTGTCTGCGGTCGCCACTTGCGATGCACAGGTGGCCGACGCACTCGCCCAGGGCGGGCGCCTCTTGGTCGGAGGCACCTCCGGTGTCCCTGGGCCGCTCTTTTATAGCCCCACCGTGCTCGCCGATGTCACACCGGACATGAAAATCTTCCGAGAGGAAACCTTTGGGCCCGTTGCTGCAGTCTTGCCGTTCGCAAGCGACGCGCAGGTCGTGGATCTTGCGAATGACACCGAATTCGGCCTGGCCGCATATCTTTACGGACGCGATGTAGGTCGGCTGTGGCGCATGGGCGAATGCCTCGAGTACGGGATGATCGCGTTCAATACGGTGAAGATGACCGGGCCGCCGGTTCCTTTCGGTGGAGTAAAGCAATCCGGACTCGGTCGCGAGGGATCTCGCCACGGAATCGATGAGTATTCCGAAATCAAATATTTTTGCGTAAATGGACTCTGAGGGAGAGCCAACGATGGCTGATAAAGCTGCAGACAAGTCGCTGGAAGCCATTGACAGGAAGTCAATAATCCATCCATTTACCAATCTGAAGAAATTCGAATCCGGTGAGCTGGGTGCGCCGCGAATTATGGAGGATGCTTCCGGCATCCGTGTTCGCGATAGCAGCGGACGCGTGAGCATCGACGCATTTTCGGGTCTGTACTGCGTGAATGTGGGATATGGCAGACAGGAGATTGCCGATGCCATTCACGAGCAGGCCAAGCGGCTCGCTTACTATCACAGCTATGCGGGGCACTCCAGCGAGCCGGCCATCCGCCTGTCCGAGAAAATCTTGTCCATGTGTCCACCGCACATGAGCAAG